>TARA_R110001583_G_scaffold69844_1_pt1 | contig 35385 bp, 21 predicted proteins | sample TARA_R110001583 | Tara Oceans TARA_R110001583 (sample SAMEA4398432) | marine metagenome | biome: Polar Biome; feature: [MES] marine water layer (ENVO:01000295) within the mesopelagic zone...; material: water (ENVO:00002006), including particulate matter (ENVO:01000060) such as...... | reverse complement strand
CCTATCTCTACAAGGTGATGTTTTTTATTATTTTTTGTTATCTTCCTCTTTTTCTCTTGGCAGCCTGCATTTGAGTATCCGTGGGGAGGGGATGCGTATATGTCTCACCTCGGGTATCGCGCTTACCCGCCTTAGGGGCTGGCCTGGCTGCCATAATTCTTGTTCTTTTTATATCTTGCCCCACCAGTACGCGAGAAGAAGGTTTTACGCTTCTAGCCATTCTTGGTTGTCCGATGGCTCTTAGACGTTTTATCAGTCTTGCCTTGCCCCTTCTAGCTCCCTCTCGCCCGCTTCGACCTACAATTCGTTCAGTTGGAGGGACATATCCCGCTCTGGCTGGCTTTCTAGCAACCTCAGTCGGTTCATCCGGCGTCAAGCTCCCCATACCTTTAGGACGAGGCGCTGCCGTTTCTGTAGGTAGTGGTTTATTTTGATGCTTCTTAGGACCCTCTTCATATAACTTACTTCTCACAAGATCAGCTAGGCTAGTGGAGGCTTGTACTCTTCCCGCTCTCTCAGACCTATTAATATCTTTAATTCTTCGCTCTCCTGGTGTCCTATTAGGGTCATCGCTTCCGTATTCTCCAGCCTCCTTAGCTCGATCTACATCCCCACCAGTTCTTCTAAATGTTTTATCAAAAGCTTGCTGTCTCTTACTTCTTTTTTCTTCTAATCTATTTCTTACAAGATCAGCAAGACTAGTGGAATCATCTTTTCTTTTAGATTTTAGAGCTTTACGTTCTATAGCTCTTGCGCGTTCTTCTTCTCTTGTTTTTCTTCTTTCCACAGCTTTCGTGGAAGCACCTTCACGATGTAAAGTATCAGAACTCTTAGCCTCATTTAAACTTTCTTTTAAGAGAGTAGTAAAGTTTTTAACCTTGTGAGCTTCAGGAAGAACTTTGTCAATAATCTCTTGGATTTGAGTGGACTCGGTAAGACCAGGGTAAGCTCCTCTGGTTGAAGGGTCAGCAACAAGATCCCAAGTAATTAATCTGAAGTCTTCGTTTACATGGCGTTGACCGTGAACATCCTCAGAGACCGTACCCATACCTCTAGAGGAAACTCCCACCTTAACGCCACCACGGATAAGAGCTTGAGCCACTTTACCAGAAGGGGTATCAAGGATCTCAGCTTCTCCGATGACCTCGTTACCTTTCATGCTAAGACCCGTAATAAGGTGAGAGACGTTAGAAAGCTTAACCGAATCGTGCTGAGGGTGATCTAATTCACCCATCAGTCTACGCTCAGTAATAGCCTCAGCTAACTTAGTAATCTCTCTTTCGAGAAGAGGCTTTCCATAGACACGCTTATTATTGTTTTCTTCGTCTGCTCTCTGAAAGCAACCTCTAATCCTCATAGGACCATCCTTACCCTCGGTAAGAATCTGTAAATTCTCTACAATAAAAACGTCTTCTAATAGTTGCATATCTTAACCTTTAGTTTTTCTTCTATATTTTTTACCCTTACGGGCTTCTCTTCTAGCCTTGGCAGAAAGCTTCTTAGCTTTCTTACCTGTATACTTATGACCTACTCTGGCCGCGTGATCTTTTACCGATTCCCACTCTGAACTAGGAGTAGAGCTTCCTGGAGTAAATCCTTTAGCTATTCTTCCACTAACAACAGACTCGGAATCAGTCCCACCTTTAGTTCTTTTTGAAATAACATACAACCTTCTAGAACCTTGAGTAGAAAAGATATGGCCTGCGCTTTTAGCCTTAAGAGCAGCCTTGATCGTTGGATAAATCTTTACCCTAGACTTAATAGATAAGTTACCAGACTTATTCTTAGTCTTGTACTTACCTCGGCCAGAAGGATAACGGCTACTTTTTCCTTTTTTTCCTTCTTCTAGCAATTCTAGTAGGTTTATTACGTCCACGATATTTTCCAGTTGGGGCTCCAGGGCCGAAGCTCATCACTCCAGTAAACCCTTCTACCATTGAGGCAGCTTCAGAAACTAAACCAGTAAGCTTATTTATAGTTTCAACAAGCTCACCTTTCAAAGTAACAATCCTCTCTTCAATAACCTCTTGTTCAGATATTTGAGGTTCCTGAACTTTCTCAGGAACCCCATTATCCACACCAAAGGATTCTTGGAGAACTTCATCCATCATAGAAGAAGGGACTTTAACATCAGAAATATCAACTTCTGATACAGGCAGTTCGGAAGGACGAGCAACCTCTGAGGTTTGTACCTTTTTAGTTACCTGACCTGACTCTACAAGGGACATAGCAAAGTCCCCAATAGATACTCCCGCTTCTTCTAATTTTTTCATTACTCCTCTTCAGACTCGACAATAAGACCAGCCTCAGAAAGAATGTCAATAATCTCATTAGCGTTCTCGATAATAAAATCCTCACCAACTTCAATCTCTTCCGAGATCAGACCAGCATCCTTGTAGACACTAAGCATAGCGGAAGCATGTTCCTCAAGGGTTTCATCACTAAGCTCTTCCTCTAAAGTGGCCTCACAAAGAGGGCAAGCAAGGGCTTTCTCTTCGTCCTCAGTGATACCTTCAGGGCTGTTGTTGTCGTTGTCATAAGCACTTTTGCCTACTTCTTCACCACCCTCAACCGAAGGACCATTACCAGTCTTTTTCTCTTTACGCGCTTCATCAATCTTAATGCCAGCCTTATCCCACCCACGGGATTCAAGAAGCTCGCTCACAAACTCGTCAGTTATATTAACTTTCATATTTAATTCTCCAATAAATGTGAATAGGCTAGATGCCTACTTGTATTTACTATAGATAAGAAGATTATCTTTATTTTTTTAAAAATAGTTTTTATCAGGATCCAATATTAATGGAATTTAGACCAGGGTATAGTAATTAAAATAGGTTTACCTATACCCTCCCCAGATTCGTTAGCTACTTTAAATGGATAACCCGTAGTTCTATATAATTCCACAAAACCCCCACCTTCTACCTCTCTCCAAAAATCAAACAACGTACACTCCCCATCATTAGTAACAACACCTTTAACAATCCCAACTGTTTCTATAGGGACTGTACCATAAGAAGGGAATCCTATCGCTGATAAACCTCCACCAAACTCAATCTCATTAGGGTTACCAGGAGCGAGCCTTCTTGCAAAATCTATGTCTGGTACTTTAAATTTATCCTCATCGGTTATATCCTCAAACTCCAAGGTGGGCTTAATCTCACTTCCCCATGCCTCAAAATTCGCTAAATCAACCCCCCATGTATTAGTATTATCAGTTTTACTAGTAAATAAACTATTTTCTTTTCCTGACTTAGGTATGTAAAATACTCCAGGATCTATACCTGGAGGCCAAGGATTCTTTATACTTTCTGGGAAACTAAAAGAATAAAAGAACAGCGGAGGATAAGTAAAAGATTTAGGAGAGGCTGGGGAGGGTATAGGGTCATTAACCGTAGCTCCTTCAATTCTAATTTTATCTACAAAATCAGCCCAAACATTAGGGGAAGCTGTAATAGTTTCCGCGCCACATCCTCTAGAATCATTAAAGCGATGAACTGGTAACCCAGCCACGAACACGGTAGGGGAGCCATCTGTAGGTCCAGGAATGCCTGGGCTACCACCTCCTGGTAGCCTCCCTAAGGGGTGCGTATCATCTGACGGGCCTCCTTTATCGTTCTGCTTCCAGAGCCCACACGGGCCGCTAGTGCCGTCCCCAGCCCCATTGCTCACAGCTACAGGTTTACTGTTCACAGTCACGGTCTCGTTGATTCCGTTCCCATCAATAGGGGCTCCTCCATGATCTGAGGTATCTCCTTGTCTAGCTACTTGTGGCATATTAATCTAAGGGGGTAAAAGGTATGGGTGTATGATCTTCCTTTATTTTTAAATAAGATAAAAGTCTTGTGGTAGTCTCGTCTTGATTTCCTTGCCAGTTTTGAGAAACTACCTCCCTAAGTTTAGGGTACTGAGCATTAACGGAATCATCCGTAGATACCTTCCCTATAGCTAATAAAGATTTAAATTTATTAAAGTCTATACATTCCTTATGCATAAATTTCATCATAGGTATGGGCATCCTTTCATAAACTTCATACCATTTAACTATGTCATCAGAAGGTATTTGGTAATCATCTTTTAATTCTTTAGCAACAGAATAAGCATAACGCACACCAAACTGTAATCTAGGAAGTGTAGGTGCCCCACTTACATATAAGTCTTGATTATTTATAGCGTTGGTGTTTACGGAGTAAGTTAAAGCTCCTAAATTATCTTCCACTAAACTAATTCCTTGATCAGGAAAAGATCTTCTCTCTTTTAAATAAGTGGCTTGCCAATTATCTGAGAGGTCTGGATCCGGGTTAATATTAAATACAAGCTCCCTAACTCCATAACTTAACTGTCGGGATACTTGATGAGTAAGAGTGTTAGCAGTTCTATCCGTGGGGTATAGAACTATTGTAGGTACAGGGCCTCTACGGGGTATTACGGGAAGACTTGTATCATTAAATATATCGAATACGAAGTCTTTAGACTCTACCTCTATTACTCCATCGTTAGTAATGTAATTGAAGATAGGATCTTGTGCGTCTACATAAAGTTCTAAGAAGGGGAAGGGTGCTTTAGCTACATGAGCATTTCTAGCTGGGCCACTATCCTCATAAGTATACTTAGCTTTGGTTCTCGCTACGAATGAGTTGGTTCTAGGAAGATCCTCTATACCGCTAGTTTGCAAGGTGAGCATATAAAACTCTTTCCTTTCTTTAGAAGTACCATACCTCTCATCCATGCGTAAGGTAGGATCAGTAGTGACTGTCATTCTAAAATTATAATCTGTACCTAGAATAGCCATAACACGCTGTAAAACTTCTATACTTAAAACCCCTGCCCTATCTTTCAGACTCTGGATAGGAGTCTCTCCTACAGTTCCGTCATACTTGGTATACCTCTGTAAATCCCCAGGGCTTAAGGTTATAGTTCCGCTAGTATTAAGAGCTATTTGATCATTTATATCATAATAAAACGGGGTCTCTACACCCTCTGCCGTTTTGACAGGAAGATACTTCTCTAAATCGGGAGCTAAAGTCTTCCAATACCTCATCCTCTCGGACACAGTATTTGTATAACTTTCGCTTGTTAAAGGCCATATAGTTTTTGTGACCAAGGATATAGCCTTAGCTTCATTAGAGATGCTATTTAAGTTACGGATATTGAACGAGGTTCTAGTATCCTGGTACTTAACATCATTACTTACCTGACGTAACCTATTCGCAATACTTATAACCGATGCTATATCAAACTCATCTAAACGATTTGCTATAATTAAATCTCTAATAGAGGAGAGTATAGTATTTTTTATAGATCTACCATTAGCATCAATAGCTAAATCTAACTTAAGGATTATATCATCATGGATACTTTTTTGTATATTCCTATTACTTAAATCATTAAAAGGTCTGTCACTAAAAGTAATTTGTTTATTAGAAATATCTATACATGCCCTAATTCCAATATGTACTTTATCTTTAAATAAATCAGATCTAAGAGTCCCTCTACGAACACCAAAAAAGGTTCCTTGTGTTTGTAATGAGGTATTATTGATATCTCTTTGATACACTCCTTGGCTTCCTCGGATGCCGTAAACTCTTAAGAATCCTTTATTACCCCCTAGAGGAAAGTTTGCTGAACCAGGAAAAGATGATCCACACTGATTATCACAATTATCAGTAGAGTAAAGATTCTGATCATCACAGGACTCACACTTATCCTCACAGGAAGGATCCCCAAGGTACTCATCAGTTAGACATGCCCACTCACCATCAGCATTTAGAAAAGGATCATTGCCGCTTTCTACGCAATCCCCTCCTGTTACCTCTGCTTCCTTACAGAGAGAAACAGCCCGCATGTCATCAGTATGAGCATCCTCACACCCATAACAAGGAATTTCACTACATTTGTAACATTTATTCTTACCTATTATGCAATTAGCTTCACACAGAGCTTCAGCCGCGCCAGGATCATCCTTATTCTCCACAAAATAATAGAGGCTGCCTTCCAAACCATCATGAAATTTTTGACAGGTAGTTTCAGCCTCAGTACCTTCAAACATTATTACTTCTCCACCATCTAAATCTTCAAATAAGCATCTAGTAACTACATCATTTTCATCAACTTCTGCCCCTGTGACCTCACATTGCTGACACAGATCAACATTATCGCTAATACCTAAAGAACATCCAACAAAGTTCTTACAAGTACAACCTTCCTCTAAACACGCAGTTTTAGTTTCATGACATTGATTTCCTTCATCAGTGAAATACTCACACGCACCATCCCCACCCTTTAAATCTGGATTCCATTCTCCAGGACAAAGTTCAGATTGATTGCAGTTTCCGTAAACGAATTCCCCAGTATTTTCTTGACATAAATAACCATCAGGACATTCAGGGCAATTAATAAAGCAAGTCGCATCACAAGAGGGCTTGTCCGCAAAGTAAGTCTTCTCTCCAATCGAACATCCACCCCCACCTTTATTATAACACTGCCCCTCCACTCCACCAGTCCCAGGGCCAGTCCACCCGCACCCTTGCCACTGCTCTTGAGTTAACGTAGTAGCAGTACACTGCTCCTTCCCATGAGGGGGGTCACATTTAGGATCCTCACATATATAAGCGGGGCAAGGAGTCTCATCCCCATCACCGGGATTCCAATAATGCTCGGTGCAGCATTCGAGGCAATTAGGATGATTAGGCGTTTGACACCATTCACATACCTTCTCACCAACTCCAGTACCTAAAGTTATGCACTCTGGTACTAGACTTATATCACATTCAGGACTCCAATCGGAGATATCCATTTCTATCTCAGCGGTACATGCTCCCTGATAAGTACCATCCCCATCAGAGTCAGTCAAGGTAGTTGGATCACATCCGTAAAATTTTACCTTCTCATCGCACGGTGGATCACCATCATCCCCACCAGGAGGACCACCTGTACCTCCCCCACCAGGAGGCCCATCATTAGAAGGGAGATCCCCAGGATCCCTTAACCAACATGTGATAAAGTTTACCATATACGTTCAAAATTAAGAGGTAACTAAAGTTATGGTAGAGTTTGTACCTGCATCCATTTTGATGCCGTCTGTATAATCCATAGGATATCCTATTATTTCAAACTTTACAGTAGGATACGTGCAAAGAGCGTTTCTTGACATACGATTAGTGTAATTATAATCATCAGTTAGAAGCCCCTTCCAGTCTTGACCATGAATCTGATCCAAAGGGCCTAAAGTATTTGTATTAGGGTTTTGAGGTAGTCTAACAGACTCGTTTGTTACATACACATTAGAACCAAAGCCTCTGAAATCACTCCTGTTAGATGAAGGAGCCCCACCTACGGTATGGGTGTCAGCGGGGTGACTCATCTCTGCTTCTGCATAAGGACCATCTACCACAAAATTACAAATAATATTAAAATGATCAGCATACTTCTCAACATAAACCCCTTGAGGGGATTTATACTGACCCATATCACTTTTACTAGAGTTACCTGATTGCTGAATCCCAACATTTAAAGCACAATTAACTGTATTTACCCTAACATCATAATCTACCATCCAAGGAACATTAGCTTTATCTAAGTCTATTCTCTTTTTAATCATGATGGTCATAGTTCCTGATTCGGCGTGAGCATACGACCAATCGGCATCCCTAACAATACCTCCAGGCCATACCCAGTTAGAGTCCTGGCTATACACATAAGTTCCTACCCTATTAGATTGATACCAGAAATACAGTCTATCATTTCTCAGAAGTCCCCCTTTGTCCATGCCCTGAGCCCACGGGGCGACCTCCCAATCAGGGTAGACAGGAACTTCCCCAGGTATATTAGGCAATAGCCCTGTAGCCTTTAAGTGGTTGGTAATATCTTCCTGACTATTAATATTTCCAGTAAATTTATTAACCGCAACCGAGTTATCAGCATCTGCTCTAACTAAACAACCCTCAGGCCCCCACGCGATACCCCCAAATACAAACCCGCTTCCTACAGGTCTAGGGTAGGCAGGAGGCTCTGGAGCGGTTTGGGCAATAAAGTTTTTAATTTTTCTAGTATTATCAGCCAACTCATACTTACTAACAACAGGGTTAGCTAGTGAAGTGGGTGGATTGGCCGCAGCTAATCCCGCTCGCTCATTATAAGTAAGCTCTGCTGTACGGAAGAAAGGTCTAATATCTAAAATATCAGAAGTTTCAATAGTAGCTTTATCTTTTTTAACAAAAATATAAGCTATGGGTAACACCGATTGACCAACTAAAGCTAAACTATTCTTAGATACGTCATCCGTAATATATGGAGCAGCATTTAAAAGATCATCAGGACTTGGGAAGTTAGCGAAAGTGTCTGCGACTCCAATAGTAGTCTGATTCAAATCCGATACAAGTGAAGCAGTCTGTCTATTACCTAAAGAATCAAAAGCACCTGAGGAATCAAATCTAAGGTTTGCATTCTCCTGATTGAGTACATACTCAGCAGAATCAAAGAAAGCATTATCTAAGGTTTTTCCATTCCAGGGGTTGTTAGCACTTTCTGGCTTGGAGTTAAGAGATATTACTCCTGCACCTTTTACTAACCCTAAAGTTGCTTTAGTTATCTTAGTAGGCCCAGTTCCGTTAGGTTGTAGTATTGTAGTAGCACTAGCATCTACTGGCTTAGTGTATACGAATAATAAATCTACACGAACTGAAGGTACGTAAGTAGTAGTATTAGCATAATCTGAATCATTAAAAGCAGGAACATTTATAGAAAGAGTGGAAGGTACATTAACTAAAGCAGTCCTAAAAGGGGCACCGTATACTCTAGTAAACTCAACAGCTAATTGCTGAAGATCAACTTCACTATTAGGGTTTCCACCGTAGTTCTTTACCGTAGTTGCTTGCTTCCAAAGAGCTAACTTATTTTTTTGTACATCTAGTATACCTTGAGAAAGTTTATCATTTTGAATGAAATCCGTATAGGTGTTAGTCCAAGCTAAAATAGTGCCCTCAGAAGGAGCGGTTACGTTATGCTGTACAGTATCATATAGCCCATTATCAGACAGGATATTAGTCACTATTGCACCCGCTAAAGATTTCATAGTGCTTACAGGAGTAGTAATTTCTATTTCATTTATAGGGTTAGCGGTAACATTTGCAAGAGTCTTCAGGACTAAGGTAGATATACCAGTTTGGTAAGCATCGTTTACACGACCCATAAACCTTCCAGGAGAAACCTTAACGGACCTATCTCCCCCAGTGCTTTCAGGTCTTAATTCTGTAAAATCAGCCCTGCTGTTACCCCCTGTAGTAACTTCTGCGCCAACTTGATCCTTTAACCATAAAATATTTTCATGTAATTGTTGAATTGGGACGTTATCCAGTTCCCAATAGTAAGGATCGTTAGCCTTAAATAACCTTATAGGGTCAGTAAATTGGTGAGAGCTAGGCTTGTATACAACATCCTCAGCGCCTTGACCGTCTGCATAAAAATCATCAGTTGCCATTAGATATCCCTTTCAAGATCGAATAAGTTTGTTGATCTAAATCCTTGTCCGTACCCAGCCTCGGATCCTGGGAAGCCTTCCCCGAATGCAGTAGTAACCGCTTTATATATATTAACGAGCCTCTTACGTCCACTATAACTAGTGTTACAATGTTTAGCATTGTTAAAGGTGTTAGCAAAAGATTCATCAAGAAGTACTTGGGATGGGTTGAATTCTGGTAATAATCCGAAAGTAGTAATCCGCGCTCCCCCTCGGTGACCCACAGGACTTACATCATTTACCCCTGGTAGCGCACCAGAAACTACCAAGTTTATACTGCGTGGGAAGTACCATCCCGACATATCCGCCTCCGAAGGTAGGGGAGAGACCACATTGTAAAGATTCTGAAATATGCTACTTAGCTCAGTAGATGCAGAAACTTCTCCCGATAAAGCGTACCCTTGAGCTAAATGCTGGTAAGGTGTAGTATCCATACTACTGAGACCTTTATATACCAGAGCCTTAGCTTCAGGGTTTACAGGGAAGAACAGCCTAAAGGGTCCTCGGTTTTCATAACTAAGAGGTCCATAGTGTGTAGTATTACCAGTCCTATCATTTTGTATTCCTGACATTATAGTGCCTGATAAGTAAGTGCTTCCACTTAACTCTACCCCACTTCCAAAGTGATCCAGTACAGAGATTAGCCCCGTGTCTGGGGTGGCGCTGAATGCTCCATAAGCCACCGCGCTAACCTCACCATTTTCTAGCCCAGTACCATATACCCCACTAGCATAAGCCGCTCTAGGGCCAGTGTACCCAGCGAAGGAGGGGTAAACCCCACTAACGGTAGCGTAAGATGCATTAAATCGGGAGGTGTCCTGGACATTCCATATAAATATATCATTACACCCAGCTATACTAGCGGAAGGATCGTAAAAAGACTGATCCCCGTTATGCTGTCCAGTGGGGAAATGTACGTTTCTAACAAATACCTCACTGTCCCCAGTAGCCAGAACACAAACGCCCCCTCTTGTTGCACCAGCCCTAAATTCTGAAGCGATATCTGCATCTGAATAACCAGGGGAGTATAACAATCTTAAGCAGGATAAATCAGAATCATAATCTACAGCAAAAGCAGTATTTAAATTAAGAGATCTGAAGTTAGTTCCTAAAGTGGTTCTAGCCATAGCGGCCACAGGGGGATTAGGGTAGAACTGTAAAGCTCCAGCCGCACAAATAGATGATGTACTGCTTGCCCCAGTAGACAGAGGATTATAATCAGAACTGGACGTAGTTGTATCGGGCCAGTAATTCCTGTAATCCCCTAAATCCTCAAACCTTAGTTGGGAGTTATTAGTAGCAACCGCCCCCGCTCTAGTGGAGTGTATCTCCAAGGCAGTGCTGACATTCTCAAGCATCCTACCCCATCCAGACCCATCATAACTATTATTATCTACATCCAATACAGGGCAAGCTTTAATTACAGAATTATTATCAGCTAATAAACCTACACCAAACTGGTAAATAGCAGTAGGTCCAGTGATGAATACATTAGAGTTGTTACTGGCAGCTATCGCTGCGGTGTTCATTCCCCCTCCACCTTGTATTAGAGTGGCACCAAAGTTAGCTGTATTATTTCTAAATCCAATAAACTTACATACAGAATTATTATCTACGCTTATGGCTGCCCCTTTAGTGACATTAAGAGGGTTGCCTTGTAAAATTACAGAAGCAGGCATCTCCGCTCTAGAATTATTAAGAGAGATCGGAGGAATCTGACTCTCCGTGGCTGATAAATCATTTCTACCAAAAGCCTCGGAGAATACAATTCTATTATATACATTAGCTAAAGCTAAGGTATCGCTACCATCTGAGTAACCTGACAACTCAAAGGGGTAGTCAGGTCCATAATAGGATCCATTAGAAAGCTTCATATGTCTACGATTATTAGACATTAATCCTAATAATTGAACCCTATAAGGATCAGTAGATCCCCACAATGCAACAGCACTACTTCTTATATTAGAGTTAAAATCCGTATTAAGTATGAACCTGGAATTGCTAAAGCTTAGACCATCTTCTGCGGCATTATCTATTATGAATTTACCTGTTCTAAATTCGGACCCTATTGCTTTTACGTTAGTATCACAATTATAAATATCCGTACACCCTTTTATGTCGTACTTAGAATTATCACAATAGATACCGTAATTATTATAACCCACCTCTAAAGGAGTAATATCCCTAGCGTTATTTGCATCAATAACACCAGTTAAAGTAGGCCCTAAATCCCCACCACGTAACGTGGAGTTACTTAAATAAATACCGTACTTGTGGAAATGAGAAGCTAGAATAGCTGCGATACCTACTGAATAGGAATTATTAACTTTATACTCTACATCGCTATTAACTATCTTAAACCCATAAGATTCGTAGGAGTCTAAACCTCTTTGAGCAGTATCGTAATTTCTGCAAGCAATGTTTCTTCTTCCTAAGTTTACTTTGGAGTTAGATATCTCATAACCTGCCTCAGTACATCGCATCGCTCCACAATCCTCTATGGATACGTTCGTGGAATTGTATACCCCAATTCCTGTAGTAGTCTCATAAGTACTAGTACCATCATTATAACCATCAACAATAAACCCTCGGATGTAGACAGGGCCATCACAGTTTTCGATCTTAATTTTAGAAACTCTACTTGCAGTAACTACACCATTCAAGAATTGCTGTTCGGTTACAGGAGCAGTCCTTACCTGTGTAGCACCAGAAACATCATTATATGTAGACACATCCCAAGTATTTATAGTAGTATCCGTAGCTCCAGCAGTGCCAGTGAAGCTTGCAGGGGCTAATGGGGACATCATTAAAGTGCTGGCATCAACTTTAAAAGCTCTATCTGAATTAGATAAGCCTGCATAACTATAGCCTGGTTTTTCTGGCTTGGTGCTTATAGAAGAGGTGTACCCTACAGGCATAGCCAATGTTCTATAGAAACAATTTCCTCCCGTTAAATCAAACAAATCAGACGTATTAGCTGAGAATGATAACGCACTAGAGTTGGTAATGTAATCAATAGGCCCAGTCCCTACATAAATATTCGGTATAAATCTAGAAGCATCTTGATTAGTGGACAGATAAATGCTAGGTTTATTGGCTGTAGAATAAGACCCTGTTCCAGAAACTTCTGCGTAGTCTAATAAAGGGGCGAAGCCCCTGTTGATAATCTCTAAAACTCCATCATCTTCACATTTAATATTATTAAGCTCAATAGATCCTATATGCCCACTTACCGCTACCTCAATTAAGGTAGGCATTCTGATGATTTCTGGTAAGGCTTCTATAGCAGCGGAGACAGAGGTGAATACGTTCGCACTAGCAGTTGTATCCGTAGGGATACTGCCCGATACCATGAGAGCCATTGAAGGTACTCCAGAGAGGGGGTATCCTAGCTTCTCCCATAGGTAGAAGGTTCTCTCTTCTAAATCATATAAAGGGAGATTATCCTGCTCCCAATTATAAAAGGAGGAGGAATCGTGTTTAGTTACGAAGGGATTCCAATAATTGAAAATATCAATACCACCAGAAACCGTATATAAATCGTTTGAATTAAAAGCCATTAGAACTGCAACGTCCAGCGAAAGAGGAGACTAAAATCACTAGTCTTTGTTATTTCTGTAAAAGGTCTATATGCTACTAAAATAGGATTAGGGGATGCGCTCCCTTTTGGATTCCTCATAAAGAGACCAACTTCATTTAAATATTTACCATTTAAAGTATTTCTATCTAATACTAAAGTGTACCTTACAGAAGTATTAGTTACCTTATGTATATTACTAAACCTTATTCTGGCAAAAGGGACTAACGCGCCTGCGATGCTACCACTCTCTATAGGATAGTAAGGCTCAATAATTAAAGAGGTTTCATCCCCCCAAGAATCCACAGAATCTAATCCTGCTTTAAGTTTAAAAGTAGAAGCGGAATAATCAGTAGCATCAGTAACCCCAGATCCTACTAGGAAATTTCTAATTTGATAATCTATGATATCGTCTGACCCGGCTCCAGAAAATAAGTAAGAAAACCCTACCCCTAGCCCAGAAGTAATTATATTATTTTGATCGAAATGTAATTCTTCCTCCCCATCTTCATACACTTTGAAGATTTGAAGGTGGCCTGTAGGCTTCATGTATTGTTTATTACTCATTATATTATTTATACCTCTACTTTAATTATATCATGTTTACTAAGAAACAGAATCATCTTCAAAAGAAAATTCCCAATCTACAATATAAGAAAATTGATTCGTTTTATTTATATCTTCTGGTAATGCCTTGTATGCAGCTAAAAGTGGGGTATCCTCTCCATACCCTAAAGGATTTTTAATAAATATACCTACTTCTCTTAAAGTATTAGAATTAGCTAAATCCTCATCAACCTCTAATCGAACATTTGTAGTATTATCATTTAGGTAAGTAGTACGATCTTTTGGTATTTTTATGAAGTCTTGAGAACTGGTCAGGTAATAAGACTCCTCGCCATGTACGTTCTGGGCTGGCCCCACAGAGGGGCTGTAGTCCCACTGCACGAACCCTATGTATCCCGACTGTCTAGGGTTAGATCCCGGCTTGAGATGCCCAGAGGGGTCGCTAGGGTGCGGTGCCCCTGCTGGCTGTATACCTGACACAGCGGACATGCAAGGTCTCAAGTTTTCAACTAAAATGATTCCGTTATAAGTGGTTGCACTAGTCTGTTTGTAATAATTGATCATATCATCAGGAGCATTAGCCCATGATAAAGATACTCTATAAAAGTTACCACTAGGTCCGAACCCTACATTAGAAGTATCCATATAGTCCGCACCAGGGCCATTCATAGAAGAATAAGAATTTAAATGATCTGCATAAGTGTACACTGCTCCATAGGTATTATAAACATTCCCAGAAACAATACCGTATTGGTCTTCTCCAGAGAGTCCGAAAAGAGAACTAAACTGTGATAAAGCGTCTCCCTTTTGCGACTCTTGTTCCTGCCAGCCACTAGACACCGCATAAGCGGAAGGGGTGTAGGTGGCTGCGGAATTATCAAAATCGTACCTATATATAAAATCTATAGAATTTTGCCCTGCGGCAGTGCCTACCAATGCCTGAAGGGTTCTACTAAACATTCTTAACTTCCCTGAATAGTTAGTACCAGAGAATGCTGAAGCGGCAGTATCAGGCCAAGCGTCTCCCCCGACAGATGATACGTAATGTTTCCCTGCGAAGTAAGCAGAGATTGTTTGATCTTTTGCTAAGTTAGTAAAGGTGGTCATAGCTTCACCTTGAGTGTGGCTTGCTACAGGGCCTTTATAAATATAACTATGATTAGATCTTACACATATAGAATCAAAAGAGTTACTCCCATCAGACTCAATTAAAGACCTTTTAGTGGTATACGAGAACTTCCATGTCGGGGTACTGAAGTCTGGACCCGACATAGTATAATCCACCTCTACAGGTAAAGGATTTAACCTATAATTTTTAGGAGAGAGCATATAGGAGTCAGCGCACCCACAAATCCATACACTAGACAAGTGAGAGTTATAAGTAGAATCGTTAAGGGGATCTCCCTGTTGCTGCACAGCTAAGGTATTGCTATACTCATTCAAGATAGTTCTAGAATCAGGAGGCTCTACGAAGTTATCAATTACTTTAGTTAGGCCCAGGCCAGAGGGTAGGACTGATCCTAAGATATAAGAAGGTTTATTAACTACTCCCATTCTGGAATCGTATCCATACTCTGCTTTGCTGAGAGGATTTTTAAGAGTCCAGAAATAAGATTTAAAAGAAGAGGATGTTAAATCGCCAGAGATATCATAAGTACTTAAATCGTATTTCTGACCCCCTAATTGAAAATAATTAAATCTATAATCTTTAGCATCTTTAGATCCAGTCCCAGTAAGAATACTTACTAAAGAATGCTTAATACCTTCAGTAACTTGATTCTTATCAGAATATATAAGCTCTTTTTTGCCTGAATCTTTATTTACCCTTGTTAATTTAAACTTACCTATCATAGGAACTTCAGCCTCCAATATAAATCTAAATTTCTATAATTCCCTAAAATACCAGCAGAAGTATCAAAACCTTCATTCTTAGCTATGTTATCGGTAAGAACTTTTTTACTATAAAGCTTATATCTCCTAATAGGATCAGCCATGTGCCGCTCAACTATCGCAGAGGTGTCTGTAGAGGATGTAAGTTGGGCCGCATCTCTAACTCCAGTCATGAATGGGAAGGCTTCTAGGTTAGTTCCCTTAGATAATGCATCTTCTCTTATTTTCTTTAAATCCAAACCCCACAACCCTATAATACTAGCCCCTCCGAACAAGTTCCATATAGACTTATCTGAGCTATACGCTATATTAGGCTCAAAAGGACCCCCATAAGCATTCCCAGAAGAGTCTAAAGTCCTCAAGTGATAAGCAATTTCCCCAGTTGAAGAGAAGTCACCATCATACTCAGTACCTACTACGGGTTCATACCAACCGCTATCCGAAGCTGGGGTAGGGCCTACAGTTATAAACCCATAAGCATCAGGCATAGCTGACGTAGATCCTGTAGTTAAGAAGCTTCTATTTCCTATAACTGATCCTGTTAAAGGGTTAGCGTAACCATTGGCGTCCGCAGCACTTAGCCAATAAACATACATACTTCCACTAGTTTCTTTATCCCAACTGTTTACAGTGCCAGAAGGATATAAGGCCGAAGTGGTCGTTATAGCACCCGCATTAGTGGTAACCGATGCCTGTGAGCTACTCGGGAAAGTTCCTAAGTACAGTAAATGTCTACCAAAGATAGGTAAATAATCTTCAGTGTAGGTCCAAGAATCATCATAAGAACTCACATGTAAAGTATCCCAGAGATGGGCACAAGCAGGATTTTGTCCTTTATTAATTCGGACTCCAAAAGCTTCCTCGACGGGAGTTACCACCCCTTCAGTTAATTCTGTATCATCAGGGTGTACCGGAGGTATATTCTTAGTAGTGGGAGGTAAGTAAGAAGAGACTCCTTTATCAAAACTACCATCATACATACCACTTAAGGTAGGCCCTCCCGTATCTTGTACTATATAGTAATTAATTTTTACAGTATTAACTCCATCACCACCATAAGGAGGAGTTTCGTTTAGAAGAGAGTATCTAAGTAAGTTGTCACGCTCATTAGTTATACCACAACTTCCATCAGGAGAGCAAGAAACCTCAACATAATTTGTAGGATGAGTACCTAACTCAAGCTGAGGTCTATTAATAAATATAGACCCATAAGAAGATGCTGTAGTTAAATCGTAAGCAGCATCAACTAAGGAATCACCAGTCTCTCCTATAAAAGGATAAATCTTAGCCCAAGTGCTACGATCACTTGGAGATCCAAGATACTTTCCGTGTATAAATGCCCTATACCATCCACCTCCAAGGGACTTCATTCCTCCTAAAGAAGAAGCCCCTATACCCTCATTATATAATGAGGGGACTCCGCTATTATCCCACTGCAAGAATAGTCTATGTATATCCCCATTACAGCTTAAAGATAGTTGAGAATAAGACACATAATTACCTTCTGCCGTAGAAGATACTTGTACTAAAGGATAATCCCTATTAAGTTTAACATCTGTAGAAAATATAAAATCGGTTGCGCTAAAGTAAGGAGCATCAAAAGCACTAGTACTAAGCCCATCATAAAAAACTCCTTGCCCTAAGTATCCCCCAGAAGCTTGGGACTCTAAAGTATCACCAGAAGTACCATAGGTAGACCCTTGAGCGGTATTAAGCGTTACCGTAGTTGAATTTTTAAACCATGCAGGAATAGTCTGCGTAATTCCACCAGGGTTTGGAACCGGGCAAGAACTTACAATATACTTTGTTTTGTTAGAGGAGTTATCTCCCCAAGGCGAAAGATAGCCAAGCGCATTTATTGCAACCGCAGCCGCATAGCCTACCTCACCCTTAGTGAACCCAGTTCCCTCTGGAGTAGGGTAGTCTCCAGTGTCAGGTATAGGTCCCCAATCCCCCCACCTAACAATAGATCCATCAGAAGCAATAGCGAGGCTTTTATTATAGCCTGCCGCTATGCTTGTAAACCCACTCACTGTAGGTGTGCCTGCTATTACACAGCTTCCGTCCCCATACCCTGCACACCACTCCTGTCCCCAGGAACTAACTGTTCCATCAGAACCCTTTAGGGCTACAGCATGCCAGAAATCAGCAGAAATTTGAGTATACCCAGTTCCTGAGGGAACACTATCTATTCCAGGCTGATACGAGCCCCACGTAACAATAGATCCATCAGCTTTAATAGCAATAGAGGCGTACTCAGTTGTCGCTATATCGGTATATCCCCCATCTGTGGGAGTATCGGAGATATTACCTCCAATATCAGGACCACCCCATGCAGATATATATCCATCAGAATCAAGGGCAAGAGCATGTCTCTGCGAGACACTTACTTTAGTAAAACCTGTTCCTGTTGGTATATTTGATAAAGCCCCTGGGTTGGTCTCAGTATCGGTTCCCCAACCAACAAGAGATCCATTAGAATCTATAGCTACTGCATAGAATGTATCCATATCTACATCAGTAAATCCTGTTCCTGTGGGGGCCGTATTTATTAAACTATAATCATACTTCCAAAAATTATACTTATCGGTTCCCCACGTAATGCAGGACCCATCAGTAGTAAGCCCTACAGCCGCATAATCGCCTATAGCCACCTTAGAAAAAGCAGCACCAGTCCAGTACCGAGGCTCACCGAGTTCTGAGTTAATTAAAAAGTTATTAGTAGAGTACGAATGAAGGTTTTGAGAGAATTGCTCCTCTTCTTTTGATACTGAGAATGCTTGAATTCTATAATTTTTAGCATCTAAATATCCTGATACTGGATTGGATGTGCCATTTCCCCCTAATGAAATAGACGAAGGGGTGGTGAGCATATCAACTATGTTCTCAGCAAACCCAACAGTAGTCATATTATCTTCTTGATAAAGAAGATCTTTACTACCATCGTACTTGGTTCCGTATATCTCTACTACACCTTTCATTAGTTCTCCACATTAACTATCGTATACTGTCTAGCGTTGGTTTCGAATTCTGAGTAACCCCCAGCCTGCCCCCACATAGGAGCAAACTTGTAATTTAATCTACTTCCACCCTCAGAACCGTACTCAGCAGCACTAATTGTTTTATCTCTAGATCCCTCATCTGCTTGTAAGCGTTTAAATTCTCTTAAAATTATTAATAAGTCTTCAGGATTTATACCAACATATAAAGTCTCTTTCTTTAATATGTTAGAACCTTTAGTATTCCCTACTATAGTTATAGACGCAGGTAAGATGTTATTAGAATCATCTATCTGAATAATTCCAGTATACTTATGTTCTTTAAATCCTATACTAGTACCTAAAGAATCCTGTACCCAATTTTCTCTTAAGTAAGCTCTTACTTGGGAGAACAAAATACCATTAGAGGTATACTCAGGACTTAAATCATTTGATATATGGCAGGTAACTTTATTACCACCCGCAAGTGTCATATTACCAGACGTATCTAAAAGAATATCTTCCCCAGGAGACACTAATATTCCATCTTCGGTATAGAATTTGTAAGTACTTAAAGTATCCAGATACTTAGAGTAGTCAGAATATTCTACAGGGTATTTAGTGGCTGCTCTATTAGACAATCTTAAATCCTGAATAGATACATAATCTACGATGGCGAAAGTATCAGAAAGAGTATTATCATACTGGAAGACTTCCACTATGTAATTTTGAGAAGTTCTGTGTACCTGTGCTTCTTTTTTATAATAAATATAAGGGACTTTAATTTTCTGATTCTTTGTATTAAAGTTAAGAGATTTCTCTACAAAATCCTCTTCCTGTAGAATCCCTATTACTTGAGTGGTAAAACAGCTATCCGCCGCTTCTAATTGTTTAGTATCATTAAAACTTAAAACATGAGATAAAGTGTTTTTAACTAAATTAACCGCACCTACCCCTTGAAGGATATTAGCATCCATCATAGACCAAGTACCGTCAGGCATGTAGTTCCAAAATACCTTGTTACCGTTATAATCAGTTTCTACCGCAGTATGGATCCACACCCCGAAAGAGCCTCCCCCTAATTCTAAACTACCTGTTCTTCCAAAGTTACCTTGTACAGAAATTTTAAAATCCCTATCAGGTATAATTAAATTAGTATTAGGACCATAATCCTTTAGATTAAATCTAAGTCTAGGGAAAGGGCTTGTAGAGTTTAAGAAAAGTAGAGGATTCCCTATGTTATAATTATCTCTCTGGACAGAAGCATTAGAGGCATCTAAATCATATACAGAGAATTTAGAACTTCCTAAAGCTGAAGTTGTGGCGACATCCACTAACTCCACTCCTGATAATACGTAAGGGTTCCGAAGCTCTGTGTATTCTACATACATATCATCAACAGAGTTTGCACTTAAATTATTTAAGGACGATAAGGAAGGGAGAGTAAAGGAGGAGTCTGTAGCCGCTGTTTCTATCAAGGAAGAACTTACATCTATAGAAGATCCGTCCACCCTTAAATACCCGTTATAAAGTAAAGGACCATACGTGTGAGATAGAACATTCGGACCTCCATCCTTATAACTATCTAACAACCCATTACCAATACCTGTGCTAGTAAAATAGGAGATGTAATCTTTAAAAGTCTTCTCCATCCCATCCCAGGAGTCTCTACTCATAATCCTCTTACCGAGTATAGTTGAATACAAATCATCCAGTTCTAAAGTAGATTCATTTAAAAGATTATTTTTAATAGATAGGATAGGATTTCTAAAGGCAGAGGTATCCAATAAGAAGTAGTTTGTCTTATACATTGCTTCAGCCTTAGCAAGGAATTGCTTATCTCTTAAAGTGTATAAGAAGTTAGTAAACTCAGGTGCCCGATCTCTTCTTACATAAGAGTTGCAAGACCCAGGGGAAATACTATCTCTACCTCTTATATCAAAAGTAGAAGAAGCGGGGATCGTACATAAACTATAATCAGAACTTCTAGTCCAGCATTCAGTCCATAAACTATTATCGTAAGGCCATGAACTTACCTCATATAAGTTCTTATAATTAATTACAGGATTATAACCGTACTGACTATTAATAAACCCAAGAGAATAGAAATCTATATCAGAACTTCCTTGATTACTTACATTATAATACGAAGGCATGTTCTGTCCTGTACGAGTATACCATCCCGACTTCTTTAAAGTTTTTGAAAAATCTCTACGTCTTACATTGGATCTTTCTATGTTAGTTAAGGGAACAGCACTTACTGAAGATCCATCTAACTGAATAGGATCATAGCTAGTATCAATGGCTGCTCTCTTAAAGACTGGAAGGTTTGTATGGTTATTGATCGCTCTTGATGAGTTGTCTGGAGTAGGGTAGTCCCCTCCAACGGCTCCCGCCACATTTCTAATATCTACACCAGAAGATTCGTAACCAGCCTGCGTTCCTGATAGAAGTAAATCATGTATTGCGTATCTTACACTAGGACACGTAAGGTCATCACTTGTTAAGCTATCAGAATGGTTTAAATCTACATGAGATCTAGGGATAGCTTTAGCTGGTGTGAACTCGTCCACTATGGAAAGTGATTGAAAGAAGTCGTTTTTAGTGGAAAGAAGATCGTTAAAGAACTGCGTATCAAAAGACCCAGAAGATACCGTAACATCAAAGTGAGAAGACTTACCGTTCCATAAAGAAAGGAAATCATACTTCTTATAATCCCTAGCATCTAGAATAGTCTGCTCATTAGGGGCTCTATTTAAGCCACTAGTAAAGAATAATAAAGAGTTATTATAATACTTGGAAACTAATTTAGAGGATACTGTATTATTTATAACAAAGTCGTAAAATAAATCAGCATTCCTTTGAGAAACACCCAAGCATAATAATTCATTCTTAAAATAATTTACTAGCTCGTCAGTTACATCTACATCTTTATAAAATTTAATCTCTTCCCAGGGAGGTATAGGGAATGCTCTATCTCTATACTCGAATACGAAATCAGGATTATTTAAATCAAACTTAAAGTTTCTTACATAGAATAAATCAGGAAATAATTTAACCGCTTTAAGTAATATATGGTCTATAACAACTCTTATGTTATAATCCATATCTGAATAACTGTACTCATTATCTGTGAGTGCCGCAGCCCTATCAGGATTCCAGGAAGTCATAGAATCAAAAACAGTAGTATCTGTATTTAATAGATAATAAATTAAATAAGGTACGTAAGATTCATAGAATTCTGAAATACTAGAGGATTCAAAACCTGTCCCAGGCAAGACTGTGGTAATAGCATTGTATAAACCTTCCTTGGTTCCTTTTTGTTTATACAACTTCACTGCAAACCTAAGCTGTCTTCTCCAACCTTCTGGTGAGGATCCTCTTAACGTCCACCCGATTAACTCAGCCAAGTATTTTAATAGATTATCTGGGCACTTATCCAAATCATACAAGTACTGCATTAATTGAGCATTCTTGTTTGTATCAAATATGGAGTAAGATGCTCCTTTTATAAATTTGGTGAATTGCCCTGTGGATTCTCTAGACTCTAATACATTACCATTATCAATGTAATCCACAAATGCATTGTATACATAAGTGTCATCCTCAGTTATAGGGCCTTGATCATATACTACCTCTATTAAAGTTTTTAATTTATCTAAATTCTGTGTGCTGCTGACATACTCCCCTGTTCCTGAGTAGTAGTTAGTAGGAATCATTCCTGATGATATGGAGGAGGTTGAAGACCAGTTCCTCCAAACATGATCTAAAACACCCTTTACCCCACCTTGAACAGTAAAGGGAATAGACGATACGTAAACATCCGTTAAAGCACTAGCAACATAAGAAGAGGGGTCGTGATGGGCACCACTAGTATTAAGGAAGTATAACCACCCTAAGTTATTTATAAGATAATCATGAGTTCCTGATGCATCATTAGCGAAGGCACTTGCCGTAGTTTCCGCTAATGAATTGGAGTTTAGGGTAATCTTAGGAAGGAGAGTATCTTTAAATAAACTTAAAAGTTTAGATTCTATATTTCCTGACAAGGAGAAGATATTAACTGCTGAAGCGTCCCGTGCCCATGTACAGGGGCTCCCAGCTAGACTCCCTGTACATAGATTGAGCTTATGTAATATATTTACTTCTATCTCTTTGGCGGTTATCTCAAAGGCTCTATCGTTTTGAGGTACAAACCACTTAGATATTCCTGATAAAGTGTTTATAGCGGAGAACTCTCCTGGTGTAGCAGAAATCCCTAAAACGGAGGGTTGATTCACACAAAAGTTAATTACACTATTAACTAGAGAATCCTCTAAGGCGATAGAAGTGGAAGCGTTTTCTACCGCATTATCAAAATAAACTTGAGGTATGACTGACCGTAAAGCGTCCTCATAACTTCTTTTGAAAAACTTCTGTGCCATTATACTAAGTTAACGCTAATATCAATGTTGTTTAACTGTATGATCTCATTAAACTCTGCGGGTATTTCATCACTCTTAAGATTATCTATTGAAGAGAACCTTACCTCAGGGATATCTATAATCGATCTATTAAGATCTGCTACTACTAAGGAATCACCGAAGTCCCAATTATCACTTAAGAAATATTCACTAACTACATCAGCCACCACAGAAGTTACTACCCCTTCTACACCTTCAAACTCTTTGTCTATAGAAATAGTTACTACCAAATCTACAGTTCTTATTAATCCGTCTGCTAACACCACTTCATCGGTTAGCATTTTTTTAGCCTCTATCTTATTTAATAAGTCTTCCTTAAAACTTAAAGACGCTTTTTGGTATTGATTATCCGAAGCTTTCTCTAATAAGTATAAATCAATTACATTAGCAGAAGAAAATGCTTTTCTAGTTACAGCAGTAGCTTTGCCTGTAGTTCCTATAGGAGATACAAAGGAACTAGCAAAAGCAATATAATCATCTAAAGATACTAACCTATCTTGGGTTCTAAAGTATAAAGGACCGAACTTCTTAGCGTGATTTATAGACTCCGCATCAGCGCCTCCCGTACCTACAGTTGTCTGAAGTACTCGGGTAGTTGCTGCGACACCCCCATAGGTCCCTGTATTTACGGCATTAATATAGGAATTAGGGGTGTTACCTCTAGATCCTCCCCCCACTCGATAAGTAACCGTATATGTAGCCCCAGGGGGAGGAGAAACCCCATTACTTCCATCTCCAAAGATAACTACTCCACCATAATCTTCATTATAAACCACTTGAAATATCTTATCATCAATACTAGAAGCTTGGAATATGTTATTAACCTGCCTATACACCCCATCAGCGGTAGGAGTGTCGGGTGCTGAGATGGTTACTTGTACACTATTTTGAACAACAGGGGATTCTTGTAAAGTAATATTGTTAAATACCCCCACATTTGCGAAAGTTCCTGTCTCTACAGCAAACGCTCCCTCTAACAAAACACCTTCAGAGTACGCACCTGTGTTAGAACTATCTAAGGAAGAGGTAAAAGTAATATTACCGTTACTGGTTACGTTATCAATTTTACCATTTGCTTGTCTGTATAGAGTATAGCTTGCTACTTCTCCGTCTTGAGGGGAGGTCACAGTAAAAACTCTCTCCGAAGGGGTTAAAACTAAATCATTATCGAGGGTACTTTCTCCATCTACAGTAAGGGATACTGTAGATTGTGCCGAAGTAGGCCCTTTTAATGATATACCTACAAGATCAAAAAGCTTTCGAACGCTATTTAAATCTTTAGCAGTAGTTATAAAGTTTTCATTAGCAAGCATATCAGATTTTAGAGACATTACTGAGCCCATATAGGCAATTAACTCAATAAGAACCATACCTAAATCAGATTCTGCAAAACTATTGTAATCAGTAGGGTATACTGCGCTAATATACTCAATTAAGCCAGATCTTAACGTCAAAAAATCAGTTGCTTCGTAATTTATGTAATTATCTTTTAAATTATCAGAAATCGTAGCTAACTTCTGAAAATCAGAAGCTACATCTGTAAAAGGTACTGTTTGGCTTGCGTAAGGATTGCTCATATCTTAACCTGTATATTTAAAACTTCGGAGGAGGCCCTAATTCGGAATAAAATCCCTACATTTAAACCTGGGAGACCGTACCCAAACATATTCTCACTTTGAGTTATGGACACCTTTAAAACTTGAATAGAAGGTACGTACTTATTAACCTGTACTTCTATATCTTGAGCGGCTACGGTAACTAATTCAGAAGTTAAGGTCTCAAACACTAAGTTTCTGAGAGAGAGCCCAAAGTTAGGGAGCATAACACGCTCCCCTTTATGGGTAAGTAATAACTGTTGTAACTGAGTGATTACTAATTCCCTGCTAGACAGCTTACCGAAGTAGGGAACGGGAACATCCGTAACGGCATACGCCCACCGTAAACCCGTAACTTTTTCAAGGGGGGCAGAAATAGATCCAGCCAAGGCTGTAGTAGTGGGTACTTTTCCGTATAATGCCATTTATAAATCTATATTCTCGAAAAACTCCTTTTGAGAGTGGTAGTTGGTCTTTACCTCTGTTATATTTAGAGCCCTATTATAAAATTTTAAACTTCCTATATACCCATTATAAGAGCTAATTAAACCTGCACCTGTATCCAAGAAGCCTCCAGAAGAAGTACTCAAGCTAACAGGTCTTCCATCAGTCCAACCGCCCCCTACTATCCAAGGGGTAAATAAAGGGTAAGCACTAGGGCCATAATCAAACAGCTTCATAGTAGGGGATTGATTAACCGTACTCTTATTATAAGAAAAACTACTTAAGTCTGATGTAGGAGGATATACAAAAGAGGGTGTTTGAGGGGCTGATCCTTTACTTACTCCAAATGTAGAGACTATACTATCCTCTTTAAATAAAACCCCATTAACATAAAACTTCAGAGAGTCCTGAGGTGGATCAAACACTACCTGCATATTAACAAACTTAGATTGAATATCTGAAAAATCTACACTTCCTACTATGTCTTTAGTAGGTACAGTAAATTTAAGAATAGATGCAGATGCGTCAGTCTGACATACAGAATTCTTTACAAATCCTACGCTACTAGTATTATATGATTGTGTAGGAGCGATAAAGAATACAGAAGAAGCAGTCCCAGGTTTATAGTTAATGTTTAGATTATGCAGATTCATAGTACTGCTTACACCTGAAGGGTTTGTGGGCCAAGAAGACCCTGTACCACTAACAATCTGGAATAAGGCAGACCCCTCATGAGCCGATAAAGGGTATCCATCTCCTGCATCTGTTATAGTAAATACTAACGATCCAGATACTGCGCCAATCGTACTAGCTTCCCATGTACCAGAAGCGTCCCTAACTCCAATCTCGGCTCCGCTTAACGAAGATAATATCCAACTCCCAGAATCAGAGTCGCTATTAGCTAGGGAAGTGGTTATAGAATCAACACTAGATAAGTAGGTTCCAAAGTATTCTCTAGGATTTAAATCCGTAGACCCTGGAGTAACAGGCCCTCCGTTATAGTACATTCTAGGATCTCTACTAAATCCCATTAACATTCCCCTAACACTAGTACTAGACCTATTTACAACTACTGAAGATTGATCTAAATTTAAATTCTCCCCACCAGTATTCTCACAACCTAATAAAACTCTATAATAATGAGCATCACACCACTTACCTACATCGGAAGATAAAGTAAAATCAAAAGCACTTGTAGAAAACGGGTGAGACATGAAAGATGTGCTATTTTGATCCTCATAAAGACCAGGAATATAAGTCCATACATCTATAGTGGCACCTTTTCCTGAATATAATAAATCATTAAAGGTGTCGGTATTGGGAAGCTTCGCATAAGAGCCAGGGGACTCAATTTCAAAAGGGTATGTTGTCCAAGTTTCTCCTTTAAACTCATAAGAAGCGGATTTCTTACTTCTATTTACGATTCCTGTTAAATAAGGTAGACCTATACCCTTCTGGAATAGTAAATTAGGCTTATCTGCTACTAATTGAGCATTATCTACCTCGCCCTCATAACTAGCAGTATTCATAGAAGTGAACTTTAGAGACGCGGGGGACTGAATTTGGCCTGTAGTGAATGGGTAAATAGCCTTCAGACCGTTTGTAGTTATTCCCGTGGTTATGGATAGGATAGGCTGGCTTTGAATCTCGTCCCCTTCCACATATGAGCCTATACCCGACTCAGAAACCTTTAAAGGGGTTAGTACAGACTGTGAAGATATACCAGGATTATGCACAAAAGCGGGAATTACAGGTAATACTAGTCCGCTAATCTCCCCATGATCAAATACTAAGTTTTTTTGCTTTTCTATTTCTACACTAAGATTAATACTACTTAAATAACTGAAATCATTTACAGGAATATTGCCTATACTAAAAGAAATGTCATAACCAAACAAGTCTGGGGTTTTAACTGCTACCTCAACTTGCTTCTTTCTCTTATTTATCTTTCTTTGATAAGCTGAGTTCTCAGATTTAATCTGCTCAATATAATTAACGTATACAGCAGAGTCTGGATTATACCCTGCTATCCCCACTTCATCTAAATTCTTGTTTAAATTACTTACAACAGTATTTCTTTGCGCTTCTAGAGTTTGTAGAAACTCATCAGCATCATAATAAGATTTTAATAATTCACTATTATCTATTTTATCGGGATCAAAAATTGTATCTACGTAAAGATTTAAATCTTTAATAGAATATGAAGTACCTCGTCCTCCTAAGTTAGGGGAGTGATCCATCATCCATCTATCCTTTGCAGGTATAAATTTAAGATCTTCCGTAGTAGGGATAGGAGACCCGTCTGCATATACTCTCTCTTGAGAGTCATAATAAAGACCATCTACAGACAGCAGGTACTTACCTTTCTTAGCTTTAGGAGGACCGTAAGATAATCGGAATATTGGGGATTCTTCTTGACCAGGATCCTCTGCAAATACAGGAATTAGATCAGGGTTTTCTTGTCTTGCGAGTAAGATAGATCCAATATCGTCAATAATATGATTAACCTTGTCAATATACGCTTGAGCAGCGTCTACTTGAGATTTTTTAATTAAAAACTGTCCTTTAGTTCGTGCAATTTGCTCTTCTCCACTTAAAGCAGAGTCGGGATCTATTTTGTTATTACCTTTCTCTAAATACTCTAAGTAACCATCTAAGCAATTCATTAAAGCTTCTACTTCATCAGTTACACTCTGAGCAGCTTGCAAAGCACCCTGAAACTCTCCAATACTTTTTCCTATAAAGTTACCAAAGTTATCTACCCCTGCTTGAGAAGAGTCTGAAAAAAGACCTAATTTACCAGTATCAGAGTTATACTCAAGAATTCCTAAATTATTATGAATCCACTCAGAAGTGGCCCCTATAGAATTTCTAGCATTAGCTCTACCTTCTGCCATTCCAGTAGCTAAACCTCCCAAAATATCTCCAGAAAGTAAAGATAAAGCATCTTTAGTTAAATTAGTAAGGCACTTCGGAAAACCGAACTCCATCTCTAACGCACCACCTAAAGGGTCATTAAGTATATTTGAATTCCATGTAGTCATACTATCCCAAACTCTCCTCTGCTAGTTGTGCATTATCTTTTATAAAATCTGCTAAAATGGGTTTAGGCACCTCTGTATCTGGATTTAAATGAATATTACTATTAGACTTTATAGTAATATCCTTACCTGCTCTAAAATTCATAGATCCTTCACTTAAAAAGTGCATATCTCCACTTGTATATACCTCTACACCTGCTTGGCCTGCTTTTATACTAACTACACCCTCAGCTTCCGAAGCATCTATAAAAATTTTACCACTATTTTCACGAAATACTTTTAAGGTAATATCATTATTTCTACTAGAGATATTTATAGAACCTATATCATTATCTGCGGGGGAGCTACTTTTATTCCAATAAGGATTTGCTTGGTTTGCAATTTCCATCGTTCTTCCGCCTGCACCCACCGTGAATGACATCTGACCGTTGGTAGTGGTATTCGAAAGATTACCGTGTACGTGGTTTCTATATGATCTAACACCGAAAAGACTCTTAGTATCCAGATCTGTAAGTGTAATACCGTCTTTGGTAGCGTTTTTTAGTACTGAAATGCCTTCCGATACAAATAATCCTACCTGTTGGCCTATTTTACTAGTTAAGGCGGCACCTAAAGCTCTACTCATAGGATTACTGGAGTCATCTAATTTAAGACTATGCCCCTCGGGGGACATCATTCCTAACATTTGAGAATAAGGTTGATGAGTGCAGTCTTCCATCGACTCACTAAGGCTTATTCTAGACCCAACTTTATAAGGCTCATCTACAATTTGAGACAGCTTTGGATCTGTTTCGACCACTTTAGAAGGGATAGACACTGTGGAGTCATAATACCAGTACGGGGAACCTTTTACTTTTTTAATAATGCACTCAGTTCCTTCGGTAGGTATCCCATATAATCCCGAATACCTAGCATACTTAGAACCTATTGGATGAGATCCAATAGGAGTAGTCATTACAACATCATAAGGTATGGTAGTACCTACTTCAACAGCAGTAAAAGCTCCTTTGTAAAGGTTCTCACTAGCATTAGTTACTTGTACTACTCTACTTTCCATACCTTATACCTTCTTTTACTCGATCCACTCTGTTGGAGATTCTACTGGAGGGCTTAAAGATGACCACCCTGGTCGGGGAGGAGGAGTGCGTTTCTTGGGTGCGGGTATTCCAAGCGCCTCGTCCGCAAACTCTAAGTCAGCAGACGGTGGGCTCCAGGGCGATGAGAGTTCTTGGGTAGGACCCTCTGAAAACCCAGAGTGAAGCCGCCCAGACTTCTCTTGTCGATCTCGGAGTTTTTCCTGTATCCGATCTCTACGCTCCTCTTTAGGATCTTTTACCTCAGGTATTACACCGTCATTCACTTCTGGATCTCCTGTAGTCCCAAAAGTGATCCTAGTAACAGCTAATTTAGTTGTAACCGAACTATTAGTTATTGTATGGGTATAACCTAAGAGACGATACATCCCAGAATGAAAGGAATTCGCAACTGGATCTATTATATGAGAATAAGGGGAGGGGTTTCTTTTAATAGCAACCTCAATATTTTTTGGAATATCGGATCTGTTTATACTAAAATTAGGTAAAACAGTTGCTTCAGCTAATATAGTACCTAACATGGTGTAATTAAAATAAAAATGTAGAAAATCAGCTAAGTCTGCGGTATCAGACCCTGTGGCAATGTATAAATTACTTAAAGCCTTAGGGTCTGGGTCTACAAGCTTGTTATATAGACTTGTAGCTACTGTTTTAATGGATTCTTCTGAGTATTCTGGCATATCAGATATATAAGAGGCGGCATCTGCTCTTTCAAACATTTGTGCCTGTTCTCTAAGATAACCCATTATAAATTCAATATACCCCTCTTTAGAAAGAGATTCTCCCTTATCATTTGATCCTGCAAAATACACATTATTTCTAAAGTTACCAATTATAGGTTGTTTTGCAGTGGCAGCGAAAGATATTAAATTTTTAGAAGATTCAATACTCAAAGATCGAGGAGTAATTACAGTAGTGCCTATAGAAGAATTCTCAGCTTTCCCTTTATCTAGAAGTCCCATTATAGCAGACATATGAGTCTTGTCTGCTAAAATAACATGAGGCTCTTCCGCACTATCTATTATCCCTACTTTAGTTAATAATTTTAATTCTGTCCTACTGTTAATAACTAAAGGCTTCGTTGCTTCAAGGACGGGGGACTCCCCCTCACTACGCAAATGTTTAAAGAAATTCTTTAAAAACGGAAAAATATACTTTAAGGGTAATTTTGAACCCTGTAATACTAAAAACTCAGATGCAATCTCCAAAAGTACAGTAGAACCAACTTGTTCTGACACCCTTACCTGCTCCAAATTGGACTCCTCACCTAGCGGAGAGGGGACGGGCCCCCCTATCTCCGATGAGGGCCTCCTGTAATAAGTATTATCATACTTCTCAGCAATTGCTTGAATACCTAACTTACGTAACTTCTTCTTTAAAGTATCTTCGAAATAATGCGTAAGAGGTATCTTAAAATCAAAAACTCTAGGCTCCTTATTAGTAGTAAAATTACCAACAGCATTATTAAGTGCTTGATTAAACTCCCCCAGTACCTTAAGTTGGGAAGGTCTACTGTTATAATTTGGATTTTCTGATACAGCCTTTTCTAAGTACTTTTGAATAATTGGAGTAATAGGTGTAACATATTTCTGAGTGTATCTAGATAATTCCTGCGATGGTTTACGTTCTGGGGGTGCCGCCGTTTTCTGTCTCCTCTTTTCTCTAGCCGCATTAAGTAGCTTCATAGGATTCCCCCACTGATTTTTTGAGTCCTTCTTATTGAAACCTCCCCCCGCGTTTCGCCAACCCGTGCCCACCGCTGCCTTTTTATGGTAATGATGCTTATTAAGTATTCGGGCTCTCTTCCGATCAGATGTTTCGCTAACGAATTCATCGCTATAAATCTCCTTAGGCATTTCCAATACAAGAGTAGAAGGAAGACCATAAATATTACTTGAAAATGCCTCTATTAGAGCTTTTATAGACGAAATTATATCATTACTATTATCTACACGATAATTACCGCCCTCCTCCACTTTCCCAAAAGGAATCGTAAGTGTCTCGCAGGAAGCTAAATCGCTTTTAAACCCTACTCCTCTGGCGAATTCGGAACTACGGGCTGGTGTAGGGGTAAGTTTTAATATAGTTAAATCTAACCCATCTGCGTTGACAGAGTACTCTACATCACTTAGGTAATACCACATCGGATCAGACCAGTTTTCCTCGCCTCTCCCCATACCATAAGCCATTAAGAAATATCCAGTAGAGTCCCCAATTCTAGATCTCTGGACAGCCTCATCCACATTCATACTAAACAATCGTTGAAGAGTTTGGCCTCCCGAATCTACAAATTTTAATTCTACCTTATTACCATAATACTCAGAAGAGTCCACCATAGAGACTAAGGTTCCATTACCAGTACCTAAGACTACAGTAGTAGCTATACTGCTATTTTTAAAAAAAGCATCCTCCAAGTTAGTAATACCATATAAACCATCATCAATAATAGTTTGTATAGCCTCAGAGGATTTTGATATCACTACATTAGCGGCTGGGTTTTTATTTTCCGAAAAGTTCATCTATAACAGGTATTAAAAAGGAATCAGAAGGATTCAAGGAATTAAAAGGATCATTCATATTATTATACATTAATAAATACCACCAATAAGTGGAAGTATTATAAAATAAATCAGAAATCACATCGGGCCTATGCTTGACGTACTCTTTTACAGCCCCTATAGAGTAAGGTTGAGAGTCTATTGAACTCTTTATATCATCAAAAAAAGTAGTATTAATAGAGGTAGTAGTAGTTTTACCCTTGTGAGCAATTTTCTTAACCCCGAAATTGTATCTAGAAATATAGTTCTCCATAATAAGTTACCTAAGAGTTAAAGAAGGATTGATTTTCACCATCTGAGTTAGTAATAGGCTCATTGAACCATTCCGATATATCAAAGTTTCCTGGGTCCATCGTCGTACCTGGGATAACGTCACTTCCTAGAAGAACTTCCCACCCTACTAAACCATCTTTCACGGGAGTTGGGGAGAGGGCACTCGCTAAGTTCCTGGCTTCCTCTAAGGCTAATCTAATAGTAAAAGATCTTGGAAGTAAAGTCTTCTTATCATATCCCCCTTTATCAGTAATGGTTATGTTATAGCCTTTACATACGCAAGGAACATCATTATAAAGCATTCCAAAATCTAATCTTACTATAGGAGGGCCAAATTGAGTATCTTCAGCGTTATTAATAACGGTAGATCTAAGAATAGCTATCATACTCGTTACAGCATTTAAAGCTTTTCTTCTCAGCTTAGAGCCTTCACTGTTTCCATCGTACAGAGGGCTAGTTACACTTAAAGCCTTATTTAAACTAATCTCCTCCTCGGAAAGAATTTGATCATAGTAAGACTCGTCGTACTTCTGAGCAATCCCACCAGCCCAGGCTTGTTGCTTTTGAGCTAAGTGCCTATCTTCTGCATCAGCCCTATTAGCCGCTGCATGAGCAGCGCCTCCCCACTCATCCTTCAGCTTGGATCCTGCTATGGTTCCTGTACCCCACTGCCGTCTAGCCTGGGCTGTTTCCTTAGTTAAACCTCCCCACCCTGTAAAAGCATTTTTACCTCCCAGATTCATTAGGGTATTGCCTACGCCTTTTGAAAACTTACTACCTGCTTGTAAAATCTCTCTACGTTTTTGAATTTTAGTAGACGCACTAGAAAATAGTTTATCAAAATCTTGCTGAGGAGCGTTCATAATATGAGGTAAGGTTAACTTAAAAGTTACATTAAACTTTCTAGAATCCGTACCTAAGTAACCAAATAAATTGGAAGATCTCCCAACGACTGCATAATTCGCATATCTAGGAGTTTGAGCCTCCGTTATTTCAGGGTTTTCAAAAAACGGAATCGTTTTAACTTGAACATCCTCATCCTTACTGGGATAAACTATAGTAAGTTTACCTTTCCAATTTATATCACCTAAATGAGAATCTACTCTTCTTACTTTTACCATTAATCATCCTCTTCATTTCTAGCTCGTTGCGCCCGTACCGCCGCTTCCTGGGCGCGGAGAACCTCTAATGCATTGTCTCTAAATACCTCAAGAACAGATTGGGCTATACCTTTCGTTGCGTCAGTGTGTAGCTGATTCTCATCTGATTCCTTAATCGCATTTTTTACGCCTTCGGTAATGACAGCTTCAAGTGCATCGACAGCGTTAGCGTCACTAAAGAATGTTCCCCATTTCTCTTGTACCACACTAAACGTATCAGCCATCAGTTCGGTAGCTACGTTTACCATCTCAATTCCAATGCTACGGAAGGCCATACCAGCCTCCCCAGCGCCTGCTAAGAACTGATCTCGCAGAAGTCTTCTATTAAATTCAAAAGTTTCCCTTAATTCTTCTCTAACTAAAGCCATATCCCCAGAGTCCGACAAGGGCCTTCTACCTATACCCGCTGTTTCGCCACCTCTTGGGACACCTCCTCGTTCTCCAAGCTTATCAATCAGTATCTGCTGCTGTAGAGACCCTATAGCATCGGTTAAAGATATCTGGGCCTTGGCTAATTGATCAATAAAAGGACTCTTGGATCTCACCAGAGCTAAATCTATCTGATCAAATCCATCCCGCACTAAACCTTTAAATCCAGCCATCTCTCCACCAACATCCCTAGCCCTTTCAAGAAGGGTTAGAAGAGTTTCCCTACTTGATCTCTGAGCCTCTAACCATGCCTCGCTACCTTCCGCAGCCTTCGACATAATACTCCCCTGAACCTCTAGCTCTCGAAGGGCATCAGTCCTTTCAGGGCCTAGCTGTCTAGCTATTATCTGAGCATCAGAATCACCAGGGCTAATAAGATCAGCTATCGACCTAGCAAGTTGCTTATTTTGAGCAACGTCAGGAACTATGGATTGAAGTACTTGAGATAAACCCCCTGTTCCCCCACCAAATAAATTCTCCATAACTTCAATATCTCTAAACTGATCAACAAACTTTTTAGAGTTCTGGGCTGATTGTAAAGAGTAGATCGAAATAGCAGCTAAGTGTTCAGTAGCACTACGAGCCTGATCCTCAGTATAACCTCTTCTTAAAAGATCTTGGAAGTATCCTAAAACTACCTTACCTTGGCTTCCTTGGGAATCTAAAAGAGCAACCTGATTTCTTAATAAATGATTTGATACCTGTTGATCTCTATTTCCTCCCGTTGTTAAATCTAAACCAACCTTAGCAGCCTCTAAAGTAGCTATCGTACCTTCTTGTAAGCCTGCCCACGCCACTAAACCTTTTTCCCAGCCATCATCGTTCGTAGTGCGAGCAAGGGTAGTCTGTTTACCTATCTCGTCTAAAATAGCGATGGTATTGGTTCCTAAAGTTGCACTCCCAAGTTGTAGCTTTTCTAAAACTATTGCAGAGTCTTGCATCTGCTTAAGTCCGATTGCTAAGAATTTTGTTACTGGACCTCCTAAATCTTTAAAAGAATCCCTCAACGTCTTTTGCTGATCTTCGGCTTCAGTACCACCTTTATCACTTGCTGCCTTAATCGCTGCAATTATCTGCTCCTGCTTCTGATTTGTTTCAGTAGCAGTATTATTTAAAGCCTCTAACGCTTGAGTTACCGCGTACAGATCAGACATCTACAGCCTCCTTAGGTTTATTTAATTTATTTACATATATCATATTATTAACTATATAGGATCTGTAATTTTCACGACCTACTAAAGCAATCCAAGGCGCTGGGCCTATAGAAGGGGCCTTAGTTTTAGGTTTTTTTACATACTTAAGACGGTTATTATCGTAAGCTGCGATTATAAGAGATGCTGTGAAAGACCATATGTTATTTAGCTTTACTGCTGCCATATAGTTTCTATACACAACTGAGGTTTTACTTAATTTCTTTCTCCCTAAGTATATACCAGTCTTACTACGTTTATTTCCTATAAGCATTGTTACATGCTCTCCATTATCTTTGTACTTTTCAGAAGTATATCTAAAAAATACTATATCTCCAGGTGCTAGAAAGGAAGAAGAGACTGGAACCTCACTAAATCTAGAGTTATAATTTTCACTACTACCTTTAGTATTAAGGGTTGAAGCTAAGTTTTCTATTGTAGTTTCAAAATTCTTGGTAAATCCACTTGACATTCTCAGACTCCCTACCTAGTATATAGTAAAATAAAGGGTTATGTATGGTATACACTAAAGATAATGAAGATATTAATCAATTATTGTTTGATTTTACAGAATTACTAGATTTTACTTTAAGTAATGAATTTATTAAT
>TARA_R110001583_G_scaffold143203_1_pt1 | contig 35407 bp, 30 predicted proteins | sample TARA_R110001583 | Tara Oceans TARA_R110001583 (sample SAMEA4398432) | marine metagenome | biome: Polar Biome; feature: [MES] marine water layer (ENVO:01000295) within the mesopelagic zone...; material: water (ENVO:00002006), including particulate matter (ENVO:01000060) such... | reverse complement strand
TTACGGCGAACTGGTATGGATTTTGATGGTATTGGCGATGTGGCTAGATACTAATAGATAACGTTTTCTTTGGATTTAAAGACATGAATGTTGAAAATATTGTTAAAGACCTGCTCCAAGCTGCGACAGCTCGTGACGATGCGCAACAGTGGCAGGCTGACACCCCATTACTTGGGCATGTGGCCGAACTGGATTCGATGGCGATAGTCACATTCTTCACTGTGCTGGAAGATGAGCATGGCGTCTTTATCGATGATGATGAGGTCAGCGCAGAGCTTTTCGAGACACTTGCAAGCCTGACTGCTTTTGTAACAGAGAAGCTGGCAGCCTGATCCTGGCCTGAACACAATGTGGGTCGGAATTTATTCCGACAGCTTGGTAGAGATGGTTGCAAAGCATGCCTACATCCCTGTATTGACCCACCGGCATCAGTACTAGTCAATCATCTGATTTGAGCAAGCAAATAATATTAAGTACGAATCGTATGCAAAGTGCCAATTAACAAAGCTGCAACTCATGGATAAACCAGTGAACCTAAGCCCCAGCCTAAACACCTATCAAGGCCTTTTCCTGCCCGCGACTGCGGGGCATCTGTATCTGGGCTGTTATGGTGAGTTAAGCGGTCGTCGTGTCTGGCTGTATCTGCCGCCCTTTGCCGAAGAGATGAACCTGAGCCGGGCGATAGTCAGTCGTCAGGCGCGCGCTTTTGTCGAACGTGGCGATGCCGTAGTCTGCCTGGATTACTTCGGCACAGGCGACAGTGAAGGTGAGTTCGAGCAAGCCAGCGTTAGCCGTTGGTTACAGGACGTGAGCGACTGCGTCGCTTGGCTGCGCACTCAGGGGGTAGCTTCGGTCAACCTGTGGGGGCTGCGCCTTGGTGGCTTGTTGGCGCTACGTTTTATCGCAGATAACCCAGAGGTCGCTATTCGCCAACTGTTGCTATGGAAGCCAGTGCTCGACGGCAAGCTCTTGATGGGCCAGTTTTTTCGTCTCAAACAGGTGAGCGAGTCGATGAAAGGCGGTGCTAAGGTCAATTGGATCGAGCGGGTGCGCCAAGGTGAAACAGTTGAAGTTGCAGGCTACCCCATGAGTCCTGCACTGCTCGGTTCGATTGAACCGATAAAGCTAGCGGCCCTGTCTTTCCAATCTTTTCCTCAGACCCATTGGGTTGAGGTAGGTAGTGATAACATCTCTCCGGCCATCGCTAAAGTGATGCCGCTATGGGAAGACGCTAAGCTAAACGTCCAACCCTGCGCCGGTTCAAACTTCTGGCAAAATCCTGACTGTTATCAAGCCCCTGAACTGCTGCAGCAGACACTGGCGATGACACATGGGGTTGTCGATGTTTAACCAGCAGGTCATCGGCTTCAACGCTGCTGAGAAGCAGCTTAACGGAATCATTCATGCAGGGCATGCGTCGGTTAAAACAGGCGTGCTAGTGGTTGTTGGTGGTCCGCAATACCGTGTGGGCAGTCACCGCCAGTTCGTGCATCTGGCACGCGCGTTGGCAGCTGAAGGCATTCCCGTGATGCGCTTTGATGTCACTGGTATGGGGGACAGTGAAGGAGATAAAAAAGCCTTCGATCAGCTCGATGGAGATATCTCGGCAGCGATTGATGCGTTCCTGATGCAGACCCCGGCGTTAGAGAATGTGGTCTTGTGGGGACTTTGTGATGGCGCTTCGGCCGCATTGATCTATGCCCCGCAAGATGATCGCGTTAGCGGTTTGCTGTTGGTCAATCCCTGGTTGGAAAATACTCAAGCTCAGGCGCAAACTCAGCTTTGGGATTACTACCTGAAGCGGTTATTGAATGTCGGTTTTTGGAAAAAGTTGCTCTCCGGCAGGGTCGATATCAGTCGTAGCGCGGGTGAGTTAGGTGCAACGGTGGGTTCTGTGGCTCAGCAGCAGGTAACACAGGTTACTGAGGACGGTTATCAGCAACGCATGTTACAGGCGTTCCAAAGGCTGAGTGTCCCTTGCTGCTGGATACTTAGCGGTAATGACCTGACGGCCAGAGAGTTCGAACGGCAGTATCGTGGTGATCTGAGGTGGCAGCGTGCGAGCAGCAATAAACGTGTCTCTGTTGAGCAGCATGAGGCGGCTGACCATACGTTTTCTACAACCGCTTGGAAGCAGTGGTTGAATACGGTCTCACTCGAGTTTTTGACGACGCTATCGAAATAGCTATAGTGTTACGCGTTATAGGTTGCAATCGAACAGCTGTACGATGCCACGGACCGTTCCATTATGCTCCGCCAGTAGGGCGGTGATGCTGTATTGGTTCATCATGTCGATAGCGTCCTGCACGGAGGCTGAAACAGCGATCCGTTTAGGCTGGCTAGACATGATCTCTTCGGCACTCACGTCTAGAAAACGCTCTGGAAACTGCTGCATCGCGCGGCGAATATCACCATCAGATATCGCCCCTTCAACCTGTTCTGCACTCCCCACCACAACCAGTCCGACATGGCCATGAGTGATGCGGGTGATGATCTGTTCCATCTTATCCTGTCGACTCACGACCGGTAGGGGTTCTTGCCGTAATACATGTTCAACCTTGGTTAGCAGCTTTTTGCCTAAACTGCCGCCGGGGTGAAAGCGAGCAAACTGCTCTGGACGAAAGTTGTGACAGCCCATCAGGGCAACAGCAAGAGCGTCTCCCATGGCCAGTGCTGCTGTGGTCGAACAGGTGGGTGCCAAATTCAGCGGGCAGGCCTCCTCTTCGACCGACACATCCAGATGGACTGATGCATTTTGCGCAAGTGTAGAGTCTGGATTTCCGGTCAGGGCGATGATGCAATTGCCATTTTCAAGTAGAAACGGCAGTAGCCGTATGACTTCTTCGGTCTCGCCTGAGTAGGAGATGGCGATAAATGTATCGCTGGGTGATATCCGGCCTAAGTCACCATGAATCGCCTCACCCGGATGCATGAAAAAGCTGGCTGTACCGGTACTGGAGAGAGTGGCGGAGATTTTTTGGCCTACCAAGCCAGACTTACCCATACCGCAGACCACCGTCTTCCCGGCTGCGCTGACAATCAGCTCTACGGCTTGGTCGAAGTTTCCGTCGAGTTTTGACTTTAACTTCAATACGGCCTGACTTTCTAAGTCGAAAACTTTTTCGGCGGCGATCACTGCATCTGATTTAGTCATGAATCAACCGTAGCTTGGATCGTATTGATGATCCACTCGATCTCTTCATCTTTGAGGCTTTGGTGGCAGGGTAACTGGATCAGGCTGAGCCGATAGTCGGTGCTCACCGGGCCGTCAGATGTGACCAGCTCTTCCCAGCGCCAGATGGGCACGCCAGCAAGTTTAAGTCTAGAGAAGTGATGCTGAGGATCCTCTAGTAGTAGAGGGAAAATATAGGGGACCACGCGATCAGGCAGCTGTTGATGTAGCGGTTTAATGGAGGCAGTGGTCTTAAACGCATCGAGGTAGCGTTGAAAATTATTACGGCGCTTGTCGATGATACTTTGCATGTCGCTGTGGCGTGTAAAAAGGCGTGTGCCCACGGTTGCGTCTTTACCAATCTGAGCGGGTGTGAACCACTGTAGCGAGTCTTCCGTCAGGGTACGAGTAATACAGGTATCGGTAGCGATCCCTGCAGGGATCTCAGTAAGGTAGGCCTTGCCGTTACGGCTATTTAGCAATTTACCTAACGCTCCCAGACGGTTGTATCCGGCTGATAGCTCCAGGGTATGTAGCAAGCTTTTCAGCTGGACGGGGATTGACGGCGCTGTACGCTGAATGGATGTCAGGTCGTAGTTTGGATTGTTGCAGGCCAGAGCTCCACCCTCGACCCCAGGGAAGAATTTGACCGTACTGGTGATGCTGAAATCACCGATACTGCCGATACCGTCAGCGTGTGCCTGGCTAAAGAAACAATGTGCACAATCTTCGATAAGGGCGATCTGGTGCTTGTCGCAGAAGGCTTTGATACTAACCAAATCTTGAGGGAAACCGAAAAAATGGGGCAGTAGTAGGGCTTTGGTATGGGGCGTTATATGGGTTTCAAGCTCTTCTGTCTGAACTTGCAGTTTGGCGTTGAGATGAAATAGGCGAGGCGTTGCACCGAGATAGATAACCGGTTCCACCATAGACCCGCAGTGATAAGCCGGAATCAATACTTCGGATTGACTATCAATGTTCAGCAGTTGCAGCGCGTAATAGAGCGCGACACGCCCACTGGGAAGGTACAATACATCCGATTGTAAAAAACGACTGAACGGTTTGGGCTGCTGCTGCAGGCTAAGCTCATTCGGATTAAAAACCGGCAGCATCGGCACCTTGGGTTTAGGGTAATACTGAGCGATGTCTGGGAGCTGAAATATTTTCATATCAATTAGTTGATAGCGTTATCGTGGTGGTACCAAGAACGCATATTTTGGCCTATGCTGGGTTCATGATGTTGAGCCTAGTTCGGCTGTTTCCAAATACAACCTTCTGACAGGATATAGGATGTCTTTGAGAACGGTACTCTTTTTTTTAGCCTTTGGTTGCCTCGGCAGTGCCGTAGCGGCATCCGCGGACCCCAATAGTTGTAATTTGAACGATTTTGCCAAAATCGGTTATTTCGATTTTAGGGATAATTCTCGAATGGCACTGCAGCGGCGTCAGCTTGTTGAGGGCGCGCACTTTACTGCCAGTGTCCGGCGTGGGGTTTCTGGCAATACCGGTAAGCTCATCGATGATCTGGATTACGTGCTGCGGCATATTCCTAACCACCCCCAAGCACTGATGGTGATGTATAGCGTTCAGACTCGTCCTGGCTTTAAGCGCAATAAACCCGGCCGGACTGACTATTACTATGACAGCATCGGCTGCTACTTTAAGAAGGCGCTTGCTGTCGCACCGGATGATCCAGCTATCTATTTAGCGCGCGCCATTGCAGCTCACCGTAAAGGTAAGAAGAAACTTGCCGAACAGGATTATTTGCAAGCGTTAACGCTGTATCAGGACTATGCCGAAGCGCACTACAATTTTGGATTATTGCTTTTCTCCCAGAAAAAATTCCAAGATGCTCAAGAGCATGCAGATAAAGCATATGAACTTGGTTACCCTCTTGAAGGGCTGCGGCGTAAGCTAGCTTCGCGCTCTAAATGATCGGTAAATGTTCCTCCTATCGTGTAATTATTAAGTCATCTGTAGAGGGTTAATGAGGCTTGAATGCGGCATCTTATTCAGCAAATGTTTGAATCGTTAAAGTGGCAGTTTTTCGTGTTGTTGAATAAATTGGCCGATGCGCGGGGAGGAGTAACCGCTGAGCTAGCGATTCATTACCCGGCTGAATTTAAGCCGGGAGGACACTATTTCTGGGTGTTTTGCTCAACCATCGGAGAGGTTAATGCCTGTCATCCGTTTTTGGTTGAAGTCGCTAAACGTGGCCAGCTGGTGTTATTGACGGATCGGCATTGTTATCGCGACAGTTATTGGCGCCACTTTCCCGCTGCGATGATCGTAGAACTTTCAGGTCGGATCGATGATGGTCAACGCTTAGCGCAGCAGTTGCCGCCGGAGCGCTTTATTGTCTGTGAGATACCCGCTCAACCTGTTGAGGCCCCCTGCCGTTTGTCTTATGGGATCGTCCGTGCCGCAAAAAAATCAGGGGCCTTATGTCATCTGGTCAATGTCTGGCTCTATCACTACCAACCCTCCTGTCGAATTGATGCGGTTGAACAGCGGTTGTTTGGGCGCGATTTTCTGCGCAGTTTTGATTTTGTTTCGGTGCAAACCGAGTCTGTTAAGCATGATCTAATCGAAAAAGGGCTGGACTCAAATCGTGTGGCGGTAAGTGGAAATATCAAGTTCGATGCATTAGAGGATACGTCAACACTGCTGTTGGACCAGCGCAGTAGAGGCTGTATTGAGCAGCTGGAGCAGGCTGATCGAGTGGTCGTGGTAGCCGGCTGTTTGACCGATGTCTGGGAGTTCCAACTTGTGTTGGATGCGTTTGTAGAAGCCCAGCAAAGCTCGCCCCAACTCTATCTGGTGTTGGCTCCACGCCATCCTGAATATGCAGAGCCGATGGCTGCGCTGTGGCAGGCTTTAGATAATAGTGGTTTGAGTTACTGCGTTAAATCACTTCTGGCTGATGGCGATGAAATTACGCAGCATTCGGTCATGGTGTTGGATACGTTTGGCGAGTTGAAAAGTTTTTATAGTCGCTGTGATTTGAGTTATGTGGGTGTCAATCATAATGTGTTGGAACCCTTGAGCTTTTCACGACAGGTTACCGTTTCTCCCGGTTGGGAGGCGACCTACCCCAGCTTCCCGGTGTATCAAGTGGCTACGGAGTTGGCATTGATCAAGGAGGTGGCAACGGCGGCTGAGCTTGCTCAAGCGATGTTGCAGGCTGAGGCTAATGAACAGTCGCAAAGCGCGTCAGTTTCGGACAAACTGGCCGAACTTACCGGTGCTACCGACAAAACAATTGAGTATGTTTTTGCCCAGGACGGCCAAATAGCGTGAAGTTGTGGTATTTCGAAGATAATGGTGGGAATTTTGGTGATGCCCTGAATCCCTGGTTCTGGTCTCAGGTTGCGCCTGGCCTGTTCGATGATAGTGCCGAATCGTTGCTGCTGGGTATCGGTACCATCATCAATCATAAGCTTCCGCCAGCTCAGTCCATTGCGGTGTTTGGTTCTGGTGCTGGTTACGGCGATCTTCCCAAAGGAACCGATAACTGGAAGGTGTACTGTGTTCGTGGGCCGTTGACAGCCGCTAAGCTCGGCCTGGATAGCGATGTCGGTGTGATAGACCCTGCCGCGCTATGTCCGCGCTTATATCGCCCTCAACCCGCTGCCAAGCGTTACCCGTGCTCGTTTATCCCTCATTACATGACTGCACAGTGGGGCGACTGGGCAGCTCTTTGCGAGGCTGCAGGAATTCACTATATCGATCCAACATCGCCTCCGTTAGAGGTGATCGATCAGATCGTACATTCAGATCGCATTATTACCGAAGCGATGCACGGGGCGATCTTGGCCGATAGCTATCGTGTACCTTGGATGGCGGTTGCTCGATCAGGCAATATCCACTCCAAGTGGCAGGATTGGTTACTTTCGGTGGGGCTTGAGGATTGCTCCTCTGTTACTTTGGAGCAGGTCTGGCGCGGCGATGCAGAGTTTGCCCCAACGCAGCGGGTTAAAAACCGGCTTAAGCGGGTATTGGGTAGTATCGCCCAACCGTTGGTGCAATGGACGCCTCCTCCTCCGGTAAAATCATCATCGCAGCAGTTTGAGCAACAATGTCAGAGATTAGCAGATGCCTCCCGCGCAGGGCGCTTTATTCTCAGTCCTGAGTCAGTACTTGAGTCTAAACTGGACCGGCTCGAAGAGTTGTTAGAGCAGCTGCGCTTAGATCATCAATATTCCTCGCCTGGAAACATCATGCAGAGGGTGCCCGTATGAGTAAAAGGCCTCTGGTTTCGGTTGTGATACCCAGCTATAACAGCCGCCGTTTCATTGCTGAAGCGATCGATAGTATCCGCATACAGGCGATTGAAGACCTGGAAATTATCATTATTGACGATGGCTCCAGCGATGATAGCGCTGAGTTTATTCGTCAATATGCCCCAGAAGCTCTACTGATCCAGCAGCCCAATGCCGGCCCTGCTGCCGCTCGTAATCATGGCATTCGTGAAGCCCAGGGGCGCTATATCGCGTTTTTGGATGCTGATGATGTTTGGTTGGCCGGAAAGCTGGCGGCGCAGCTTCGTGTTATGCAAGCCGATGCCAGTATTGATATCTGCTACGGACAGTTCAGTCCGTGGTATCCCAATGCTGACGGCGAGTTTACAGCCCGCAACGATGTGCAGCCTGTTGCTATTGATCAGCCTGGGTCTGCTGATTACCTTCTGCAGATGGCGCTGTTATTTGATGCCATCGTTTGGACCCCGACAGTTCTTGCTCGTGCGGATTCGATGCAGCAGCTCCTGGCGTTTAATCAGGATCTCGATGTTGGCGAAGACTACGACCTGTGGCTACGACTTTCATTGCAGGCACGTTTCGTTTGCCTACCGGTAGCGGTGGCGCTATATCGCGATAACCCAGCCAGTATCACCAAAAAAATACCGCGCAAAAATTTTGAGAAACTCGTGGTTGAGCAGGGCATTGATCGACTCAAACAGCAAGCGCCACGAGGACTGGCTAAATACCTAGAACCGGCACTACAAGCACGCTTGGCGGATCTGGAGTATAGCTACGGACGAGGGTGCTTTATGGCTAAACGGCGCGAGGATGCGCGCGAAGAGTTGGCTCATCTGCTTGAAAGGAAATTCAGTCTCGGTGCTTGGTTGATGCACCGGGTCTCGTGTTCCACCGCGTTATTTAAGCTCTGTCATAGGGTGCTTGAATGGCACCGACAATCTCAATCTACGGAGTCTGTATAGTGACTTCAGCGGGGCGTTTTTTACTCAAAACGGGCTATAGCCTGTTATGCCCGCAACGGTTAGCGATTGTTATTTACCATTCGGTCGTGGATCAAAAAGATCCCATGCGGCCCGATGTTCCCGATCTGGCAGAGTTCCAATGGCAGATGGAGTTGCTACAGCAACAGTTTAACCCGCTCTCGATGAGTGACGCGATTAAGGGCTTAAGAGCAGGAACCTTGCCACCTAGAGCGGTTTGCGTCACCTTTGATGATGGCTATCGAGATAACCTTGAGGTTGCGTTGCCCATCCTGCAGCGCACTAGAGTGCCAGCGACGGTTTTTGTAGCGACACATTTTTGCCAAGGTGAAAATATGTGGAATGATCGCCTGATCGACTTGGTCTCTCAAATACCCGGAGAGCGTGCTGATTTTTCGTGTGTCGATTGCGGGGAGCTAGAACTTGGGTCTCTGCAGCAAAAGCGTCAAGCTTACTCTACGCTGCTTGATAGTCTTAAATACAATCCTCCACAGCAACGCTTGGAACAGGTCGCGACACTGTATCAACACTTTGACCTGCCAGAAGCGCCAGCAAGAATGATGTCACCGGATCAGATTTGTACTCTGTCACTGGCCGGGGTTGAGATTGGTGCCCACACGGTTGATCACCCGATCCTGAAAGTCCTCAGTGCGGATGAACAATATCGTCAGATCGACGAGAGCAAACGCTACCTTGAATCCATTATCAAAAAACCGGTAATCGGCTTTGCCTATCCCAACGGTAAGCCAGGTGTCGACTATGACCAGATCGCCGTTGAACACCTTAAAAAACTTGGTTTTGACTATGCAGTATCCACCGCCTGGGGCACAAATACAGTAATCGATTCATCGTTTGAGTTGAAACGTTTCACCCCTTGGGAGAAGTCGGGCCTAGGCTTTCAGCGGCGTTTGCTTTGGAACGGATTAAAAACACATGTTGGTCGTTAGGGATCTGAGTTGATGCACTCCAAGGACATAAGCTGGGTACTGTTGCCAGTCACCGATTTCAAACAGCATCAAGAGGAGTGGGATCGGCTTAACCAGGCAGGTTCCAGTTCGGCGTTATTGTCGAGCCGGTTTATCGAGCCTTGCTTGAGCGCATTCTCGAACGGCTCTGAAACGCTGGCGCTAGCAACACTGGGTGACACTGTTTTGGCGATGGCTCTCATTCAGCGAGTAGGGTTTGGGCGTTGGCAGACGTTGCAGCCCTCGCAAGCGCCAATTGGATTTTGGCTCAGCGGCGCCGAGACCGATACGGTCGCCTTGATAGTATCCCTGTCCCAGGCTCTACCGGGGTGGGTGTTGTCTATAAGTATCACTCAACAGGATCCGGCCATCTTGCCGCGCCCTGAGCAAACTTCGCAGCTGCGCACGCTTGATTACATCTCGACGGGCAGAATGGATATCCCCGCTGACTTCGAGGTTTACTGGCAATCAAGAGGTAAGAACGTTCGCCAGAATATCAATAAGTCGAAAAATAGGTTGGAACGCGAAGGGGTTAATATTGTTTTTGATATCGCGACAGATCCATCCGAGGTTTCGGATTATGTCGTCGATTTTGGTGAGCTAGAAAGTGCTGGTTGGAAACAAAATAGCGGCACGGCCGTTCATATAGATAATGAGCAAGGCCGTTTCTATATCGACCTGTTGAATCGCTTCATGCCGGATGAATGCCAAGTGTGGCGTTACTACTTCAATGACAAACTGGTAGCTACTGATCTGTGCATCAGTGCTGGAGGTGTACTTTATATTTTAAAAACCACCTACGATGAGAGCTGGAAGCGCTATTCGCCCGCTTTCATAATGCACTTGGAGGGAGTTCGTCTCTGTAGCGAGCAGGGTCTCCAAGCAATAGAATTTTATGGCCCTGCGATGGATTGGCATAAAAAGCTGACCAAAGATCTGCGTACGATGTATCACATCACCTGGTTCAGCCATCCACTGATCCCTAAGCTTAACCATCTTAAGCAACGCTTATTAGGTGGTGGCTAGCGCATGGCCGATAGCATTCGCGTTAACTTGGCTTGGTCATTCCTGTCGCGCTATATCAACATGATATTACAGTTTGCGACCATCGTGATCTTGGCGCGTTTATTAACCCCCGAGGAGATCGGTATTTACTCGATTGCGGTCGCTTTTTTTAGTATTGGCCAGATCGTGCGTGATTTCGGTATCTCCGAGTACATTACTCAAGAGAAAGTGCTAACTCGCGAAAAGATCGCCTCCGCTTTTACTATATCGCTCTCTATCTGTTGGTCACTGGCAGGCTTGTTTGTCGTTATCGGCCCCGCCGTCAGTGAATTCTATGAGCGGCCAGAATTGATCGAGTTATTTTACTGGCTAGTGGGAAATTTTTTACTGATTCCGTTTGGAACACTGACGCTTTCTTTGCTTAAACGCGAGCTTCAGTTCAAGAAATTAATGGTGATTAACTTCGCCAGTGTCGTGGTCTATAGTGTCGTAGCGGTCACAGCCGCTTATTTGGGTTACAGTTATTTAAGCTTGGCTTGGGCTTCGGTTTCGGGGACCGCTGCGACTATTGTTATGGCCATGTTGTATCGACCTGCAGATCAACCCTGGGCTCCGAGCTTAAGCGAAGTACGGCAGGTAGGGGCGTTTGGTTGGAGGATGAGTTACGCCCAGATGGCAGGACATCTGAATAAATCAGCACCGGAGCTGATCATCGGTAAATTTCAAGGGGCTCATGAAGTCGCTATTTTTGGAAAGGCGATGAGTACAACGCTATTGTTTACCGAGATGGTGTTCAATGGATTATCCAAGGTGATCGAGCCTGCCTTTGCCAAGAAGAACCGCGAAAATAACGACCTTAAGCCCTCTTTTTTGCATGCAACAGCAGCGCTAACCGTTATCGCATGGCCGTTTTTTGGCTTCTTTATGATCATGGCAGAGCCCATTGTTCTTTTTCTTTATGGTGATCAATGGGGTGAATCCGTACCTTTGCTGAGAATTGTTTGTATCGCCGCCATGTTGTTCTTTACCTTCAACTTGACCACACGTGTTCTCGTCAGCCGTGGTAAGTCAGCACGATTGGCTAACATTCAAACCCAGTTTTTGATTGTCTCGGTCGTGGCTATTCTGATTGCGGTACAGTATGGCCTGTACGCCGTTGCCGGATCGATCATCGTTGAGCGTCTCTATCGAGCTTGGGTATTGTCTGGAGATCTGCGGCGTGAATTGGATATGACGTTTTCAGATTACCTCCCTATTATCTACAAAGGCATGATGGTGACGGCGCTTGCGATGATTAGTCCGTCAATCGTAATTTTTTCGGGTTTCGTTGATGACTGGCACATGTTTTTCCAACTGTGTGTTGCCGGTATCGGCTCTGGTGCCGCTTGGTTGATTGGGGTCTATCTTCTGGATCACCCTTTAAAGCAGGAACTGGCGTTAGTTTTGACCGTAATCAGGCAACGATTGGGTGTCGGTTGATCCCGTTTGAGTCGCCGATTAATAGCCGAACTGATTTAGTGATTTATGGATCGAAAAATAATTTTTTAGGATTCACATGGACGATAAGAAACAGCAGATTATGTTGATAAATATGGGTGGGCGAGGAAACATCGGCGATAGAGCGATGGCGCTGAATGTTATCCGCCAGCTTCGAAACGCCGCTCCTGATGCCGCTCTCCTTGTCGGTCCGCATACGCTGGACTTCATGATCGAAGAGTTTGATCTCACACGCTACCCTTATTTGAGTCACTGCTTCAGCCGTTGGGGTAGTATCGCGTCTAGACTTGGGAAAACGGGGTTATTACGCCCATTTGAATTCCTTTTCTATCTGTTAGACGGTTTGTTTATCTTGACGCTGGTTTTACTTAACCGCTACTTACGGATCGATTTCGGCTGGCGTTTCATGGAAGCCGAGCTAGCTAGAAGCATCAGCAACTCACAAGTCATCTTTTTTTGCGGTGGGGGCTATATCACCGATGTTGGGCGGTTTGAGTCGCGTACTAACCTGATTATGGCCTGGTTCGGTGTCTTAGCCAGAAAGCCTGTGATCATGTCTGGGCAGGGGCTGGGGCCTTTTGATAGTTGGTTTTCAACCTTCCTCCTCAAACGGGTCATCCCTCGCCTTGAGATGATCACCTTTCGCGATGCTACGGGTAGTGAGCAATTGCTTCGAAAGTTAGGGATTAACTGGAAGAGCGGTTGCTCCGTTGGTGATGATGCAATGTCGTTACCCGAACGTAGTGTTGTTATCACCGATGACGACTGGCAAGGGGTTCGGTTTGGAGTCAACTTTCGAATATCTCCTTTTACGCCAAATCTTGATGAACGAGTGGAGGAGTTCACGCATTTTCTATCGATTATTTCTAATGAGCTTAATTGGCAAGTGAACTTTTTTATCTTTGAAACATGGCGGCCTTGGGAAGAGGGACTGATTGAGACCATTATTCAAAAGGGCGAACTTAAAAATTTTGTTATTCACAAGACAGAAGACCCGCGTGAGGCGTTATTTCTGACCAAGCGCTGTGATTTGGCAATCGGTATCTCTTACCATTTTATCGTCTTCGCGTTGAAGCTTGGTATTCCTGTACTGGCGTTGTTCACCGGTGAGTATTACCGCGGTAAAATGGGAGGGTTGATGGAATGGTACCAAAAAGATGACTGGGTCGTTCCGGTACATCAGATACAAGCAAAGGAGTTGGCCGAAAAGTGTCAACAAGTGCTCGAGGAGAAGGATCAAATTGCCCCTGTTTTGCGCGATATCACCGGTCAGCTAGCTGATGCTAGCCGCGTTACCATCGATCGCGCCGTCAGCTTTATAGGCCCTTGAATATGGACGCATCGCAAACCCGTGAACGTTTTTATGAACTAGATTTTCTCAGGTTTGCAGCGGCCATCGCGGTTCTTCTCTTTCATTATGTATTCCGAATCTGGAATCTTGATGGCAGTGGAACCTTAGCCTACCCACTGTTAAGCGGTTTCTCTAAATATGGCTATCTGGGGGTTGATGCGTTTTTTATGATCAGCGGCTTTGTTATCTTGATGTCAGCTGAGGGGCGAAGTGCCTGGGAGTTCGCTATTTCACGGATCGTTAGGCTTTATCCTGCGTATTGGTTTTGCACCATTGTTATTTTTATTTTTGCTACTTTTTGGCCGGTTGAAAATTATAGACCAGGCGTCTTTGATTTTTTTCTTAATTTAACGATGTTTCATTCATGGTTTGGATCTCCGCATGTGAGTTCTGTCTTTTGGACGTTGGTTGTTGAAATGCAGTTTTATTTTATAGTTCTCTTTATAATTAAGGCAAACCTACTAGATCGTCTTGTTTATATACTTTCAGTATGGCTATCTATTTCTATTCTTAGTGATTATCTTGATTTTCCGCATTGGGCGAAGACTTTGATTATTGCTAGCTGGTGTCACTATTTTATTGCAGGTTCTATTTTCTATTTGATAAGAAAAAAAGGCGTTAGTCTATACAAGTTAGTGCTGTTGACAATCTGTCTTTGGGAGGCAGTTAAACATGGTTACTGGTATGTATTGGTAAAAGAAAAGCTTTCTGGTGTTGATTATACTCCTGAGGTTGTGATTGTTTTTCTCGGTGTTCTTTTTCTTTTTTTCTTTATTGTTTCGCTTCGTAAGCTTCCAGGGGATTTTAGAAGGTTAGCGAAACTTGGGGTGCTGACATATCCGCTATACTTAATTCATGCAATGATTGGGGAAACATTGCTTATTTATTATATAGGACATGTAAATAAGTACGTTTTATTCTTGGCTATAACTCTTGTTATGATCGTTGCTTCATATATTATTCATCGGTATGTAGAGTTGAATGCAGCACATATTTTGAAAAAGACATTATTGAAAATTTAAAATATTTCTTATCTTTAAATATGTATGTTTGATTTTTTTGGTGTTATTTATCTGATCAACTTTCAGAATAAAAACATAGCGATGAGTTCGTATAATGTCTGCCGATATTTGCTACGGGATAGAAAATGAGTGAATCTCACTGTGGTATGAATTGCCTCTCGCGTACGAATATTTCATAGGCTTATTGCTCCGGTGTTTCTATCGGTGCAGCTGTTTCCCACGATAAAAAGGCAACACTACATATTGTTGATAAGCGTTTTTTAGTTGTTCGTATAAAGGCTATTGAGCTAGCCATTAGGTTGACGGGGCTTGTGGGGATTGAGATGAGAGGGTTGCTGAAAAGTATTGTTGTTATTTCTTCGTTAGAGTTTTTTAGCGTAACTTCTGCTTCCCCATCACTCATTTGGGATGAACAAGCGACGCGTTTTTTTGCCAGCAAAGCGTTGGGCTTACGCTGGACGCATGAGTTGGGAGACTGGGTTGATAAATCGGCTGTGCAACAAGGCCCTGATGCTTTTTCTGTTGTAAAAATTGCCGACGAAGACCGCCAGCAGTTCATCTACTGGGACGTAACACAGCTTGTTAAGCGCTGGGCTGATTCGCCAGTCGGTAATCAGGGGCTGATGTTGAAAAATTTTTCTACTAGTAAAGGCAAAACATCATTTCTGAGCAGAGAAAGCGATTCTGTATTTATGCCGTTGTTGATTATTAAGCTCACTTCAGGAGAGGAGCTAAATCTTGAAACAACGGCAGATACCTATATCAGCAGTGGTACCAGACAGGCACAAGGCAAGCAAAAGTTGATCCGTGTCGGCTCTTCTGAGCACAGCTTATTGTTTTTTCCGTTGCCTGCTTTTTTAGCGTCTAATCAGATTATCAAAGCTGAATTGTTTTTAACCACGACAAAGAAACAATATGGTGATAATCGGGTCGGTGTCTATCAGCCTTATGCTCCTGTTCAAGAGCCTGTTGAGCAGGGCGTTGCAGCTGTTTATACAATGGATCAAGGCCTTGAAAGGCATAGCAGTGTGGTTTTCACGGACCGATTTGATAACGATCAATCGCTAGCCAAGCACTGGGTTGATCTAAAAGACCCTCATTCGGCTACCCCTACTAGCCAGATGGCAGATGCGAATTTTTCTCCTATCGATGGAAAAGCGCTTCAAGTGCTTTTCTCTCCGCGTACCCATACTGCAGTTAGCATGGCGGTAAAACTCAAAAAACTGATGGGAAAAGAGCCGGAAGAGATCTACTTTCGTTATTACTTGAGGCTCGGTTCGGATTGGAACTCAGATCGAGGCGGTGGGAAATTTCCCGGTTTCGGTGGTACCTATGGTCGAGCAGGCTGGGGTGGGCGAAAACCCGATGGCAAAAACGGCTGGTCGGCGCGTGGCATGTTTTTAAGCAGTGTTGTTGATGGCCCTCATCAAGGGAAAATGCCAATCGGCAGTTACGTTTACCATGTGGACCACAATAATAATTACGGCGAACAGGTGTCGTGGAGTAGCTTTGACAGCCTGTTGGAGAAGAATCGCTGGTACTCCATTGAACAGTACTTACGCCTCAATACGCCAGGCCAAAACGACGGAGTACTCAAAGCGTGGGTTGATGGGCGGAAGGTTACGGAAATTGATAACCTGCGTTTTCGTGATACGACTTCGTTAAAAATAGAAAAAATCTGGTTTGATTTTTACCATGGAGGAGGGGCCAAACCTTCTCGAGAGCAGCACCTGTTTATCGATAACGTGGTAGTGGCTACCGAGTACATTGGTCCTGTTGGTTTGCCTGTTCACTCCACAACTGAAGGAAAGTAATAACGTGCTACAACGCATAAATGATCGCTACGGCACCCATCGCGGATTGATCCGCTTAGCAATTGATTGGATTAAGTGGAAATTGGGACAATATGATCCCTATCAACAGCTCGATTGGGCAAGCGTTAAGCGATTGGTGTTCGTCTGCCAAGGCAATATCTGTCGCTCACCGTATGGGCACTATCTTGCACAGATCAAGCTGCCTGGCAGTGTTGTATCGATCGGATATGCCACCACCACAGGCGTACCGGCCAATGATTGTGCCCGCTTTGTGGCTAAGGCAAGAGGAACGCCGTTGGAGCAGCATACAGCGACCGATCTCAGTGATTTCACGGTGCTGGATGGTGATCTGTTTTTAGTGATGGAGGATCGACATATCGCGAAGATTGAGTCCGTTGTGGCGCAAAAGGATACCCAGATCACCCTGTTGGGGTTGTGGGCGGAGCCTAAGATGCCGTTGATCTATGATCCGCACAAGTTATCCGAGGCCTATTTCAACAGCTGCTATCAAGTGATTGAAAGCGCGGTAGATGAAGTGGTTAAACGCTTTAATCAGAGCCGTGTTTAAATAGCTTGCGCAGCACCTTTCGCGCCGCATTGCGCATATCTGACAGGAAGGGCTTAGGGTCCTCCCATTCAAACACGTAGCTATGAATGTTCGGCTTGAGGAAACGGCCAGTGAATGCGCCAAGCTCGCTTAACGCCGAAAAGCTTACATTAGGATCGGTAATTAGCTGAGGCTGAAACAGAATACGGATTAAACGTTTGATTTCAGGAATCATATAGCGGCTTTGCAGGTCGTACTTTATGGAGGTGGCAACAGGGTTGCTCTGTTTGCCTATAACCTCGACCAGACTGCTGGCAAAACTGACATCTGAGCGGGTTGCTAGCGGCAGGCTGCCCCAGAAACGCCCATTTATCTCCATTAACCAGTAGCTGTTTGTCACGGGCTCATAGCGGTATTCAACCATCGCTACACCATTCCAATTTAAGGCCTTTAGCAGCTGTCGTGATTGCGCCATACAGCCAGTGTGTTGATCAGGGGAAAGCGCCTGGCAAAGGGTCGATGAGCCGCCTTCTGGCGGCCATTCATTGATGCGTTGGTGCTGAAATTCAACCAGTGAATCGCCCTCTCTGCACAGAAAAAACTGACCGATACCGTAGCCTGGACAGTAGTGTTGAATCAGAGGGTATTGGCCGATTGCCTGGTACTTGCTCAGAGCATCTTTTAACTCATTTAAGTCCTGACAATATTCTAGCTTGAGCAAGCTCAAACCCTGCTGCTGGAGCTGCTGGGCGACCTGATGCGGATTGGACCACTTCAAAATAACAGGAAACTTAAGCTGAACCTGCAATGTCGCTAGCTGTTCAAGGCTATCAATCTGGAATGATGCTGGCGTTTGGATAGCAAGCGTAGATGCTATTTCAAGTGTTTGGCTCTTATCCAGGACTTTGGCCATCTGCTCGGCATCAGGATCAAGCAGGGTCAGGTGCTGCTCAAGGCGCTGCCGATGGCGGTTAACCAAGTTGATATCAGACTCGCCAATACTTACTAAAAAAGCATTGGGGTAGGTCTCGGCGACATCGATCAGCTGTTCGATTAATAGTTCGGGTGTCGAATTTCTCACCATCCCTTTTGAGCAGTATTTGGACATTAAGCCTAGCGAGAAGGGATGGCTACCAAATCCTATGACGTTGTAATTGTGCCGGCCGAGATCTCTGATCACTGCCAGGCCGATGGGGGAATCTGTTCCCAATACGATAACGGTATCCATACGTTTTTTATCGCTCTAGCAGAGGTGATCGGTGTAATAGTTTTCAGCGGTACGCTTTAACATGGCCAGATAACTGCCCCTGAGTGGCTGGCGGTCCTCGTTGCGTATCGGCACTTGTTGAGGGTCAATTTGGGAAAAGGTGGTGACATTAAACCGGTCTGAATGCGTTTTAAGGTATTGGCAGAGCTGTTGTAAACGACGCTGGTTGGTCCGGTTGGGGCGCATATTATCAAACCGAAAAGAATCACGGCTGATAAATTCAAACGGATGGGTGATCAGGCATACCATATCGTAGCCTAGAGCATGGGCTTGTTCGAGGCTGTCAATCAACTCATGGCTTGAACAGGCGGTGAGCGCTAGCGGTCGCTGAACCCTCTGACCTTTTGGACTGTAACTCCGGAAGGCGGTTAAAGGTACTTCGACGATGCCCTCTATTTGGCGATAGTTATGCTGATAGTGTAACTCAGGGTCGGTGGGTGGGCAGGTGGCCACAGAGATATTGGATGAGGCATTAAGGCTTACTCGGCTCAGCGCTTTGTACGTATCCAAGCCCGCAGAAAAATTTCCGGTGCGCACTGCGACGGGGCTGCCAAGGTTCCAATCTTCAAAACGTTCTATCGCTTCTGTAAAGATGGCTGTCAGATCATCGACAGATCGGCCGGTACTGTGATCATCGGGTTCGGTTTTAATGACTTTGCCATGGTTGAAATTGCGCCAGCAAGGGTGCACATGCAGCTGTAGGTCCTGGCCGGCTTCGAGGATCTGCTCAGCACGGCGTTGCATCGGTTCGGTTCCAAAATAGCGACTTTGCAAGGTTTCGGTAAAAAATGTGGCCTGTAATCCGCTCTGTTGCAGCGTTTTTAATAAGAACCCTAAGGCTTGGCTGTCACCATCGACCATGCCGTCTACCGGCTCGCATAGCAGCGGTTGGTAGCGCTCGGGAGCGGCAAAGCAGCCTGCAATTGAGGCTTCAGTATCTACTGTCAGATACACATCCATGCGATGACTCATCTTAACTCTGCTCGATGTTAACGGGTTTTGATTTGAGGGCAAAAGCGGACTTGGAAAACCTGGCATGTAGTGATTTAAAGAAACGTCGGTAGAGGTGTTTGGTGTTCTCTATTTTGCTGCCAACGGCAACGATGACGGCGAAGGTAATTCCGCTTACCAACAGATGATGAAGGTTGGGTTGCAGTTGATAGTCCGCCAGCATCGCATCAAGGAATTGCAGCATCGGTTGGTGTAGTAAGTAGAGCGCAAATGTCAGGTTAGCAAAATTGCGAATAAACGCGGTGATGCGATTTTCTGCGATGGTAATATGAGCGGCAAGCACCCGTGCCGAAGCGAAGTTAATCGAGATGATCAATGCCAGTAGGTAGTCGGTAATGAAATAGCGTGAAAAAGCCAGTTCACGAAAGTAGATCTTGCCTAGCCACTGCTCCAGCAGATTCCATCCGACGTAGGATAGTCCGTTAGCGACGAACAGATAAAACGCAACAAAGGAGCCAAGGAAAAGCAGCCAATTCACTCCGACAGGCATCCCCGCCAATGGGTTACGTCGATAGAGCCATACGCCAACCCACCAGAAGGGGGCTAAAAGTAGGATTTTTGGGCCAAGGATTAACGCGATGCCTAGCAATAACAGCATTCTGTTTTTGAAATAAAACGCAGCCGAAAAACTGAGGTAGTACCAGACTTCGTAGTTGATCGACCAGTAGGGTACGTTGCTAAACGATTGAATTGAGACAAACCAGATTTCATTAGTAAATAGCAGACTCGATAGAAAACGCAACCAGGCTAAGTCAAAAAAATCGCCGTAGGCGGCTGGATGAAGTGCCGAACCGATCAAATCAAGGCCGAGGGTAAGGCACAGCGCTGGGATAGCTACCGAGTAGATCCTTGAGGCTCGATTGATCATAAAGTCCGATAGTTTTTTCTCTTTGGTATCGAAGCAGTAGGCGATGATAAAACCTGACATGACAAAAAAGATCACCACCGCTTCATGGCCGAGTTTAAAAATAAGACTCTCATATTCGAAGATATTTCGAGAGTGGTAGAGAAAGACCAAGAAAGCCGCGCTAAAGCGGACCACATCCAGATATAACGAGAAACTATTGGGCATCAGTTTGCCTTGCTTCGGTCATGCTACTGTCTAGGTGCGCAGAGGCGGTTCTATCTTCAACATAACGGAACTTGCCGTTTTTTGTCACAGGGAAGTGGTTGACTTTCACGACATCGACCTGCATGTCCTGACCTAATCGCTGCTTCATAGCCGTCTTTATCACCTGCAAAGCGCTATCCTCGAATTGACTGTTAGCTCTAATCTGAATCTCGGTCTGATGGCTGCCTAGCTGTATCACTTTGAACTGCTCAATACTTGGAATCTCGCGCAAGATATAGATCAATGCTAGCGCGTGAACCTTAGCCCCGTCGGTTGCGGTGATGAAATCGGTGGAACGTCCTTGAACCTCTTGCAACACCGGTAGGCCTCTGCCACAAGAGCAGGGGGTTGGCGACAGAGTGCCCATGTCACCGGTTTGATAGCGTACGAACGGGAAGCCGGATGTGGCCAGGTGGGTGATGACGATCTCTCCTTCGTTGCCCGCAGCGCAGGGTTCACCGTGCTCATCAATGATCTCGACAATAATATGCTCAGCGCTGATATGTAGCGAGCCTGCCGGGCACTGGTGGGCGATAAAACCGGCATCACGGGCGCCATAGCCGTTGGCGACAGGAGCATTAAAGGCTTTCTCGATCTGCTGGCGCTGGTGATCATAGAGCATCTCGGAGGTGGTAAAAACAACCTCGGTTCCAAGGCGATTTAAGGTGATGTCTTGCTGCTCGGCAGCTAGTGTCAGTTGTTCGATGACCGATGGGTAACCAAAGACCATTTTCGGCCTGAGTTTCTGTAGCTGTTTCAGGTAACTATTGATACTTTCTGGCCTTAGGTCAAAGGCTGGAATCAGGTGTGAGCGTAATAACCAATCGCGAACTTGCTTGATCCGATCTTGCTTTCCCAGCTCTATCGGCGAGCCCCAGATGACGGCTTCAGTATCGCCAATGTCGACATTCCACCAGCGGGTTGCTCGCCATTTGGCCGCGACATCGTGGCTGACTCGATCCATGCTCATATAAAAAATAAGCGGTTCACCGCTGGAGCCGCCGGTGTTGTATTTGATCAGCTTGCCATTATGTTCGCACTTGAGTGCTTGCTGGTGATCTCGGATCTCTTTTTTGCTTAGCAGCGGAAGTCTATTCAGGTCGGCTACGGATTGAATGTCAGAAGGATTCAGTCCCAGTGAGCTAAACATCTCGGAGTAGTAGCTGTTGTTGTTGATCAGGTGCTGAACAAAGCGCGACAGGTTTTTATTTTGAAGTTCTAACAATTTGTTGGATGGCAGCCACTGGCTGGATTCCAGTTGTTGTAGTAACGAGGTGCTATGGTGCTGTTTTAGCCGTTCATGCAACGGAAATAGAGTGCTTGACACCAGCTGGGTGTAGAGTGATGAACTAGGTGATTTACTCATTCTGCGGCTTTCATCCCTTGCTCGGCCATCTTTTTGTGAATCTCAAAATTAGGCTGTTGTGACATTTTGCTGTTGGGTGCAGATTTACGCAAGACGATCTGTTCTAGAGCGACCAAGGTGATAATCAAATGATACGGAAGATCAAAGTAGGCCAGCCCCAGGAATGCTCCTCCACTGCCGTAGGCGATTAAACTGCACTGTATCATGCGCGCGAGGTTGGCAGCCCACTGCAAGTCCTGGTGGAGTTTGGAGGCCCGTATGATGTTATTGGCCGTTCGCCATGCCATGAGTCCGAGCAGCAAAAACAGCATTAAACCGATAAAACCGTGTTGGCCCATGACCTGAAAATAGATGCTATGAGAGTCGTGGTAATCAAGAGGGTCGGGTGCGTAGAGGATAAAGTTTTGGTGGTTCGTGGCGTGAAAACCACCGCCAAAGATATTATCCTTAGCTAGATTGAAGGCCATATGCCAAGAATTGAAGCGACCCTGGACTGACCCGTCATAGTCTTCCTTTTTATCGTTAAGGATGGTTCCCATGCGGTCGAACCACTGTTGTGGCATCACCTCTAGCGAGAGCGGTATTAATATCGCAAAAACCAATGAAATATATAGTTTCTTGGAGCTCTTTAACCACAAAAATGTGCCTAGGCAGATGGCCGCAACCAAGGCTCCGCGTGATTGCGTACCGAGAATGGAGATCAGCGACAAACCGATAGTGGCGAAGAGTCCGTAACGTATCCAGCGGTTACTGGATTGGCTGATCAGATAATACAGCAGAGGGATAATGATCAGCAGGGTCAGCCCCAATTCATTGTTGCCTGAAAAAAAACCACCAGGTGGCCCCCAAACTGTACCGCCTCCGCCCGATGTGATCGTGAAAATTCCGCCTTTAAAACCAAAAAAACCTATGCTTAGTGCGATTACCCATATCGCTTGTTCGATACGCTCCCTGCTGGTAAGAAGCGCCAGTATGATGAACGTAATGAGCTGGATCTTCATCACCTTCTCAAAACGAATCATCTTCAGTTCTGAAGTTGGGGCGATCACAGTGGTGATACACATCCAACCAAGAAAGAGCAACAGAGTGATGGTTACGGGAGTCCAGGGGATCTTTTTTGGCTCCTTACTGAACAGGTAGGCGGTTAAAAAGCAGATCGCAATGATCTGGGCTACTGGTAGCGTGTAGGCAAAGCCCCAGCCAAGCCGATGAGGCACCATATAGCTGATCCAGCACCAGATCAGCGCGCCAATAAAGGGGCGTCTAAAGATAAACGGGATCGAGCCAAAGATGATAGCGGCAACAAGCAGATCGCGCATATCAGCAAAGCTCCTGTTGTTGCGCTAGCTGCTGCTGGTAGCAACTTTCCCAAAGCGGTAACACGGCGTCGGGTTGGTATTGGATGACCTGCTGGTGGCCATTCTGGCTTAAGCTAGAGGCGAGTAACGGGTCATTGAGCAGCTCTAGGACCGCATCGGCGATCGCTCGAGCATTACCGACTTCGACCAGCAGAGCGGTTTTTTTTTGCTCAACCATATAAGGAATACCACCAACCGCTGTAGTCACAACAGGAATCCCACAGGCCATCGCTTCTAGCAGGGAGTTGGGCATGTTATCGGCGGTGGTTGGGTTAATCAGTATATCAGCGCCGGCATACAGCTCTGCCATTTGTTGGCGATCCAGGCGGCCACTAAAATGGATTTTGTCACTTACCTCTAGATCATGGGCCAATTGTTCCAAACTAGCACGTTCGGGGCCATCGCCTGCAATTGTCATGTGGGCCCCTGGTGCCTGCTGAATGATCAGCGCTAAGGCTTCGATAGCGTAACGGTTGCCGTACAGCGCTTCCAAATTTCGGGTGACTATCAGGTGTAGCGAATCATTCAATGATTGAGGTGGCAGGAAAGGCCGGAACTGAAACAGCTCTAGGTTGACAATGTTAGGCACGACCTCCGACGTAATATCGTATTTGTTGAAGACCTGCTTCAAAAATCCGCTGGGAACGATCAGCCCAGTTGCGCGTCGCATTGTAAAGTGGACACGTTTAGCGGAACGGCTTAAAAATTCATCTGCTAACCCGCCTCGGTAGTTAACAATACACGGAATTTTATAGTAGTGGGCGATATGGATGACAGGTGCGCTGAACAGGTACCAGGCCCAGCCCGAATTGGACATCAGGTGGACTACATCATGCTGACGAATCTGAATCAGCAAACGTATTAGATAGGGAAGAAGGCGAAAAAGGGAGCGAATAACCGGTATGCGACCAACCACTGCAGGCCTGTAGGGCGCATTGGTGCTGATGAGGGTGACCTGGTGGCCGCGCTCGGTTAACAGTTGCTGCAACTGTAGCGTTTGCATCGCCATGCCACCGTTAGGTGGCGGTGTTGGGCCTACCAGAGCAATTTTCATCGGGCTTCCATTAACCGTTGATAGACCGGTTTGATCTGGCCGACAGATTTTTTCCAGCAACGTTGTTGCTCGACATATTCACGTCCTGCTTGCTGCAGTTGGGGCCAATTTTTCGGCTGTTGCAGTAGTTCGATAGCTGTTTTGGCTAAGGCTTGCGGGTTATCCGGAGGAAACAGGAAACCGTTACTGCCGTGTTCGATCATTTCACGGTGGCCTCCGATATCTGATGCGATAACTAACCCTTTGTTGGCCATCGCTTCTAACGGCTTGAGAGGTGTGACAATCTCGGTCAGTAGAATGGATTCTCGCGGATAGATAAACAGATCGATCAAACTGTAAAAATCGTTGATCTGCTGGTGCGGTATCCTGCCCGTAAAGGTGATCTGTTGCGTCAACCCCAGCCGCTCAGCTTGTTGCTTGAGGGCTTGTTCTTCCTGCCCTCCGCCGACAAGTAGTAGGTGAAGATTGGGGAGTGCTTCAAGCATTTGCGGTAGTGCATCGAGCAGTACATGCAGGCCTTCGTAACGGTAGAAAGAGCCGAGAAATCCGAGCACTATTTTGTCTTGCAGTTGGTATTGAGCGGTGAGTTCAGGGTGCTTCTTTTCGGTAGGAGTAAACGCGTTGAGGTCAACGCCATTATGAATAACAGTAATACGCTCAGCGGGTACCCCCCAACTTTGCACACGCTCTGACAATCCTTGGCAGATCGTCACCACATGGTCTGCACTGTTGAGGGCAGCGCGTTCCAGTCTTTGGCTCAGTTTATAGCGAAGGCTGCCTTCACGACAGGTGCCGTGGCTTACCGCCGCATCCTCCCAGGACGCGCGCATCTCGTAGACAAACGGTAATCCACGTACCTTGGCAACGGAGGATGCCGCTAGCGCATTGAGCGAAGGGGAGTGGGCGTGCAGAATATCGGGTTTGATCTCATCGCAGAGCTTAGTCAAACGCTTTTTAAGCCCTGCAACGACATCGTACTGGCCAATAATAGGCAATCCGGCTAATGGTCCCTTGGGAGTGCGATAGAAACGATAGCCGTCTATCTCTTCGATGAGACTATCGTTGCCGTAATGCTTGCTGCTGGTCAGGTGCCAGGTCTCTATCCCGAGTTTCCGCTGTTCGCGGAGGATCGCTAAGCTACGGAAAGAGTACCCGCTATGCAGTGGGATCGAGTGATCAAATATATGCAGTACCCGCATCTCAAGTCCGCCTAGCATTTTTGCGTTTAATCGTGATCACCACCGCGATAGCAGCTAGTAATAGCAGTAGTTCGCTGACAACAATACAATAGAGTTGGTATTTAAGTCGCTGCATCCGGGCGATCAACGCGACGTTTTCAGGTAGTGCGATAATCCGGATTTCAGGATGCAGGCCGACGCCGATGGCTATCAGCTGTTCCAGAGAGCGAGAAAGCCGGCCCGCTGCTGCAACCAAAGGGTGATGGTCAAAACTCAGTGAGTTGGTCCCCCACCATAGGTAGAATTGGTTTACCCCGCGCTGGTAATAATCCATTGCGATTTGGTCTGAACGCATCCCAAACCGTCCCTGTTGAAGCCGGTGTATGGTGAGGGCTTGAGGAGCCCGTGCTAAGTGCTGCCTGAACTCTTGTACCGAAAGCGGGGTCTCATTGCCTTCGGCGGTGACGTAGAAGCCGTTGAATACATCAACAAATACCCATTTTTGAAAGTAGTTGCTATAGAATTCGCTAAACGCATGCCCCCAGCCACCAAAACCATCGAACGACATTCCCCACTCTCTGGCGGGAATACCAGCTGCATAGGCCAGTGCGTTGATTACTTGGATATAATCGGCGCAGTAGCCCTCGCCGCTACTGATGATTCGCTGAAAAGCGTCTTGCGTATTGGTCTGCAACCCGCCACCTTTGGGGCCTCTGGCTCTAAGGTTTTCGGCGATGCTGATGATCTGTAACCAATCGTTTTCCTGTTTTGGTAATTGCGCCAGCCACTGCGTCATCTGTATTGGCGGCGCTGAATCATTGCTTAAAAAGCTAGCCGGTTGTTGATTGGGATGCCAGGAGAAATCGCTAACGTGCGAGTCACTGATTAATATCGCGTTGCGCAAACGAACTAACTCGGTCGTAGCAGGCACGTTAGGTTCTGGCCATGCCAGGATCGTCAACCAGATCAGCGGTAATGCCATCAACGATAGCAATCCAATCAGAGCGCGTCGCAAACTCATGGGTTACCAGCTAAGTCCTTGATACTGTGCGGGCAGTGATTTTAGGTCCGGAAGGTTGATCAGGTCGAGGATCAACTGGCCCGGGCGACTGCAGTGGGACAGCCGGTCTATGGTGTCAGCATTGTGCTGACCTACGATAACGATATCGGCGTGCTCTATCATGCTGTCCAGCTGCGTGGTCATCAGTTCACCGATATGCGGAATGGTTTGCTCGATAAAACGCTTGTTAGCGCCCAAGAGCTGCGACAGGCTAACATTTGGATCGTAAATCGATAGCTGCATCCCTTTACCGAGCATCTGTTCAGCTAACATCACCAGTGGGCTTTCGCGCAGGTCGTCGGTGCCTGGCTTGAAGCTTAGACCCAACATCGCGACCTTACGGCCGCCGTTATTCTCTCGCCATGCCAGTACTTTCTGTAGTGCCAGATCGAGGTGCGCTTCATTGGAGCGCAGGACGTGCGAGAGCATCGGAATCATGATGTCGTGCCGCTTGGCTTGGTATTGCATGGCGCGTAGGTCTTTGGGCAGGCAGGAGCCACCAAAAGCAAAACCGGGTTTAAGGTAAGCGGGGGAGATATTGAGCTGCTTGTCTTCACATAACAGCGCCATCACCTGATGCGGATCAACCTCCATCCCTTCGCACAATCGGGCCACTTCGTTGGCAAAGGTGATCTTGACGGCATGGAAGATATTACAGAAATATTTCATTGTTTCTGCAGTCGCAATATTAGTCTCACGATAGTCACAGGGAAGATGGCTATATAACTCTTTTAGCAGGCGGTGAGCATCAGGGTTTGAGGCCCCGATGATGGTGAAGGGCGGTTTGTAATAATCTTTGATCGAGCTGCCTTCGCGTAAGAACTCGGGCTGATAACAAACGTCAAAGTCGACGCCATTTCGCTTTCCAGAAATTGACTCAAGCATAGGTATTAAGGTGTTCTCAACAGTTCCGGGTATCAGCGTTGAGCGGTACACCAGAATATGATGCTGTTTTTTGTGTTTCAAAGCCGTACCGAGTTGTTCGGTCAAGCGCATGATCGCGCCCTGGTTTTGGTCGCCGTTGCTGAGTGAGGGTGTGCCAACGCAGATAAAACTGATCTCGGTATGATTGAACCCATACTCAACATCGTCGGTGACCTCGACCGAATTTTGGTTGAGCGTCGCTGCTATCAACTCAGGCATACCCTCCTCGATAACCGGGCTCTTTCCCTGACGGATCAGTTCGAGTTTTACAGTATCGATATCGACGCCGATCACGTGATGGCCATCCTTCGCAAGGCAGCCGAGTGAGACGGCCCCCACATAGCCCAGACCAAAGATACTCAATCTCATAGAGCTGCTTCCTTAATTGTCGATGTAGTAGGGTATTGTTGTAGGCAGACATCGATGATCGACTCCAGTCGTTTCATTGAGGCGGGCCAGTAATGGTTGGATAACATCCTTGCTCGTCCAGATTCGGCAAACTGTGCGCGTCGTTTTGAATCCGTCATCAATGACTCTAGTGCATCAGCGTACTCGGTTGGGGTGTCGGCTATCAAGAAATGTTCGTCGGCGACCGCGTCGATACCACCGGCGGCTTCATGACTGCTCACCACCGGTACACCCATCGCCATCGCTTCTAGAATCTTGTTCTGGGTGCCGCGAGCAATCGCAAGCGGGGCGACCATGGCGGCGGTGCGTTGAATATACGGACGCACATCATTAACCGATCCCGTTACCGTGACCCCTGGTAACTGATCTAGCGCCCAAATCTCTTTGCTGGGATCGGCGCCGACGATGAATAGTTTGGTGTCGGGGAGGCGCTGCTGGAGTAGTGGCAGGGTGTTGTTACAAAAATCGAGCATGCAAAGCTGGTTGGGGTAGTAGTCCATACGACCGATAAACGAAATCGCGTGAGGATCGTAAGCCAAGCCGTCGGGTTTGAAAAACTCGCAGTCGACTCCGTTGGGAAACCAATCGGTGGCAACGCCAGTGTTAAAGTCGTTAAGGGTTTGCCATTCGGTTCTTGTGGTACAGGTGCATAGGTCGAACTTACGTGCGAGTCGCTTCTCTTCGCGTACTAGCTTGTTACCTTCGAGCCAGTAGCCAAGACTCAATGGAAACGGTTTGAAGTGGGTATAACTGAGCCACTTTTGCGAATCCATATCACCAAAGTCGAGAATCTTAGGAATACCTTTGATGTCGGCCACGTATTGGGCCACGGATGAGCAGTGAACAAAGATAAGATCGAACGCTTCTTGTTTCACGAGTTGATCGATATGGCGTTTGAGTTTGCTGGAATAAAAATAACCCATCGAAGATGGCGTGCTGAGGGGTAAGCGGGCAATCATCCGCAGGGTCTGGACTTTGTTATCCACCGGAGCCATAAAATGATGTTGGCAGTGAGCTTCTATCCCTGCTGTTTCTTCGGCTTCAATTTCGGAACGAACCAGCGAGCAGACCCAAACCTTATGACCCTGATCGGTGAGATGGCGGATCATGTTAAAGGGACGGATTTTACCGCCGCGTTTGGGAGGGAAGGGGAAACGGTGACAAACGTACAAGATATTCATTAAATAGCCTCTTTGAGTTCATCACTTATCGAGTCGCTGGATACCCCGTCCAGGTACAATCTGCACCATATTTCCAAGTTCATCAATGCTAACAAGTGGTCGGTATGATCGGCCTGATTACGGTCATGTTGGTTGATTGTTTGTTCTATGGTCTTCCAATTGAATAGTCCCCGGGCTTCTACTGCCTGCCGGTTAAGCAGCGAGCTGCGCAGCCCTGCCAGTTCTGATTTTAACCAGGCTCCCATCGGTGCGCCAAACCCTCGTTTTGCTCGGTGTATAATTGAATCCGGCAAGGTCCCTTTGAGGCTCTGCTTTAGCACCGTTTTCAACTCTCCCTTAGCGAGCAGGGTCTGCTCAGGAATCTGCAGCGCCAGGTCTACCAGTTCAAGATCAAGTAGGGGTACCCGACACTCTAATGAGGCCGCCATGGTCATCTTGTCGGTCAGCATCAGCAGATCATCGGGGAGTTGAGATTGACGATCAACATCGAACATTCGCCACAAGGATGGCACCCCTTCGGTTTGTAGCATCAGCTCAGTAACACGGGACTGATGTTGAAAGGGTTTTGCCAGCAGTTGATGCTGAAGTTCTTCAGAAAACACTTTGAGGTAGCTGTGATAGCGTTGGCTAAAGGGTTGTTCGGCACTGCCGACAAAGCTACGGGCAAGGCGCATGTAATTAAGCCACTTTGAGTGACGGTCAGCAGGTAGACGTTTGGCTATCGGCGCAATCAGACCACGGCGAACCCAGCCGGGAAGTTTCTGGTAGTGATTAATGTAGTGCTCGCCCTGATAGCGGCGGTAGCCGGCAAATAACTCATCACCACCAACCCCGGATAGGATCACGGTCACATCTTGACGGGCGAACTCGGATACCAGATAAGTGGTGATAAATGCACTGTCAGCGATCGGTTCGTCCAGATGCCAGATTAGCTTAGGTATTAGCTCGACAATATCGGGACGAACCAGAATTTCGCGGTGTTCGGTACCGAAGAGTTCCGCGACCTGACGAGCATAGGGCAGTTCGTTGTAAAACTGTCCGGCTTTACCCGTATCGAACCCTATAGCATAGGTCTTTACCGGGCCTGTGCTGTGCTTGGCCATCATGGCCACTACGGCACTGGAGTCGACGCCACCTGAGAGGAAGGCGCCGATGGGTACGTCACTGACCATCTGTCGTTTGACCGATTGCTCAATTTGCTCATGGACCTCATAAGCCCACTGTTGAGGCGTCTTGTTGCTACTATCGTAGTGGGGTTGCCAGTAGCAGTTGTGCTCGATTCGGCCCGATTCGATAACTAAGGTCGAGGCAACTTCGAGTTTATTGATCCCTTCAAACAGGGTTAGCGGCGCCGGTACGTAACCCAGCTCAAGATAATGGGGTAGTGCCTCGTGGTTGAGTGTCGCGTTAAACATAGGCAGCGCCAAGATTGCCTTGGCTTCGGTAGAGAATGCAAAAAATCCTTCGGATTGGCCGTAGTAGAGCGGTTTGATACCCATTCTGTCACGGGCGATCAAAACTCGCTTACGTCGCTGGTCATGCAGGGCAAATGCAAACATGCCGTTAAGGTGGTTGACGCAATCGTCGCCGTAGGCTTCGTATAGATGGAGGATAACTTCGACATCGGAGTCGGTTTTAAACCGGTGGCCGAGCTCTAGCAGCTGTTGGCGCAGTTCGCGGTAATTGTATATTTCACCGTTACAGACCAGTTGAAGGCTCTCGTCCTCGTTGCTTATTGGTTGGTGACCACCGGCCAGGTCGATGATCGACAATCGGCGCATGCCGATGCCGACACCGTTGGCGATATGCAGACCTGAATCATCGGGGCCGCGATGGACGGTGATAGCGCCCATCGCCTCTATATGCTGCGCTAATATAGATTGAGTGCCGCTCAGGTTGATCAGTCCGTGGATTCCGCACATCTTAGCGAGCATCCTCCTTAGCCAAAAAACGCTCAAACATCAGCAAGCTCCATAACGAAGCACTGTTATCACGCGAGCCTGATAGATGGCTGCTGATGAGCCAGCGTAGGGTATCAGGGTTAAAAAATCCGCAATTAAGCATTCGATCGCTGAGCAATGATTGCTGTAAACGATCACGCAATGGACCGCGGAACCAGTCGCACAGGGGCACGGCAAAGCCCATTTTTTTACGGTACAGCACATCATGGGGAAGATCAGACTTCAGCGAACGTTTGAATATCGCTTTGCCCTCCCCCTGCTCGATCAGTTGCTCGGGAGGAATGCTTGAGGCCCATTCGACAAAGTGATGATCGAGAATCGGTACCCGGACTTCCAGACTATGGGCCATTGACGCCCGATCGACCTTGGTCAGGATGTCTCCTACTAGGTAGGTTTTCATATCTAGGTACTGGACTCGTGAAAGCGGGTGGTCAGAGGGAGCTCGTTCTGCGTGGCGACGGAACACTTCCAGCGTGTTGTAGCCATTCAACTCTTTTTTGAATTTCTTGCTGAATAACCGATTACGCTCATCGCGGCGCAGGATCGACATGCTGTTGAGGTAGCCCTCAACCCAATCATAAGACATCGATTGAAAGGTGGTCTTACCACGCAGCACTTTGGGTGCCCAATCGAGTTTTGGATACAGTTTTCCTAGGGTGCCAAACAGGGGACGGCGGAGCCAGAGCGGTAGCTTTTGGCGGATGCTCTCTTCTTTGAGATGCCAGTTATAACGACGGTAACCAGCGAGTAACTCGTCACCCCCATCCCCCGACAAAGCTACGGTGACCTGTTTTCTTGCCAATTGGCAGACGCGATAGGTCGGCATAGCCGAGCTATCGGCGTAAGGCTCATCGTAAAGGGCGGAAAGTTTGTCGATCAGTTCAAAATCGTTGGAGCTAACCACATCAACATGGTGGTTGGTGTGGTAGCGTTCAGCGACCCGTTCGGCATACTCTGTTTCGTTGAAACTATCGACATCAAAACCGATTGAGCAGGTATTGACTGGATCTGTTTGCAACTTGGCCATTAACGCGACCACCGCCGAAGAGTCGACGCCGCCTGACAGAAAGGCTCCCAGAGGGACTTCAGATATCAGCCGGACATCGACAGCGTCTTTGAGTCGCTCGATCAGATCGACTGCTAGATCGGTCTCGTTGAGTTGCTGCTGACCAAATGGGATATCCCAATACTGATGCGGTTTTAGCTCAGTAACGCCTTTGTCTATCAGCAGTGTATACCCCGGCTCGAGCTTATAGACCCCTTGGTAGATAGTGTTGGGGTCCGGGATATAGCCCAAGGTAAAATAATCTTCGACCGATTGGGCTTTAATCTCCCGAGGGCATTCAGGGTGCTGGGTTAGTACTTTCAGTTCGGAACCAAAGATCAGTTCGCCATTTTTTAGTTGAGAATAAAACAGGGGTTTAATCCCGAGCCGATCACGGGCCAGGAATAGCTGTTGCTTATCCTTATCCCAGATGGCAAAGGCGAACATACCGCGAAATCGTTTGACGCAGTCAACGCCCCATTCTTCCCATGCGTGGACGATGGTTTCGGTATCGCTGCGGGTTTTGAACTGATGCCCCTTGCTGCTTAGCTCGGCGGCAAGTTCTGCGTAGTTGTAAATCTCTCCGTTAAAAACTACGCAGACTGAACCGGTTTCGTTATATATGGGTTGATGGCCACCTGACAGGTCGATGATTGAAAGTCTGCGATGAGCCAACCCTATCCCAGCATCGAAATGGAAGCCACCATCATCAGGCCCCCTGTGAGACTGTATGTCGTTCATCTTTGCCAGTAGCTCGCGATCAATCTCGGCGGGATGACTACGATTGAATATTCCGGCAATACCACACATTGTCTGGGACCCTAGAGTTGCTGTGAAGAAAATTGAGTGAAGAACATCTGATATACCCTATCGTATTGTTGGGTCATGCTATCGAGGCTGAACTGTTGTTCGCATAATGTACGGCTAGCTTGACCATGCTGGTATCGGATTTCAGGAGTAGTAACATAAAGGCTCAGCGCTTCGACCAATTGGGATTCCTCATTATTTCCGATGATGATGCCATTTAGTTGATCGCTAACGAGTTCTCTGGCTCCACCGACATCGGTCGTAATGATGGGAAGTCCGCAGGCCATCGCTTCTAGAATGGTATTGGAAATGCCCTCGGCCTTTGAAGGTTGAACGTAGATATCTAACTCACGCATGGCTTGAGGGATGTCATGACGATTTCCGGCTAGAGTGCAATACTCGTTTAGCTTCAATTCATCTATGAGTGACTGCAGCGCACTGCGGGACGGACCCTCTCCAATGATTACGAGCGCCAGTGCTGAGCGCGATGCAACTCTTAACTCAAGAAGTCGGGCGAAGGCTCTAATTAATAGTTGTTGATTTTTGACCTCTGCAAGTCTGCCTACGGAACCAATGGTGAGCTTTGTTTGGGTTGGAGTTCGTTGGCCGGGGTGGAATTTGTCGACATCTACACCATTACATATCCGTGAAATGCGTTGTGCTTGTACATCGGTTTTATCAATCAGATACTTCTCGCCTTCACGGGATAGCGCAATGTAATGAGAAATCAGCGGGCTGAATAATTTACGGATTTTAGCTGGTTTCGAGTCGCATTTGGCTGCTTCTGAATCCCAGCCGTGTTCACCGTGAATGCGGTGCTTTATGCCACCAAACCAGGCTGCTAACTGACACTCCAGCGTGGTGAGGTTACGCGTATGAACAATATCAGGTCGTAATTGCTTGAGTAGGCGCCATAGTCTAATTAAGTAGCCAAAATCTTTGCCGGGGCGCTTGTCGAGGCGATAAATTTCTACCTTTGCTTGATTGATACGGTCAAAAAAAATAGGGTCGAAATCTGTCAGGCAAATGATGCTGTGACGATAAATATTGTTCGGGAGCCGGTTGAGAATATTAACGACACCATTTTCGAGTCCACCGACGTCAAAGCTGAACACGATGTGGGCGATATGTATCAATGCTAGACAATCCCTGTGAGACATTTAAGCGGCGTACAGAGTAAGACAGAAAGGGGTCTTTGGACACTTTTTTTTTACCGCTGGGACGATAGCGCAACTGTTTTACTCCAGATCAATAGGTATACAGGGTATGGGTGGGTCTTGCGGACTGGCGGCAACCCTTAAGGAGATATCACAAGGCGATGCATTAAAGTCGATCGCACCAAACCAGTGCTTAGTCGGGTTGCGCGGATGGCCACTGAAATCGTGGCTAACCCAGTTTTCAGTGGCACTAAAGGTCAGTTGTTGGGGGTTGAATGGGCGCAGGTTCCCTGCCAATGCAGATTGAAAATACAGAGCTGAAGAGGGATAGGGGACTCCTAGCTGGTTTGTGATCCATCGAACGATTTGATTGGCTTTGTGGTGTAAATCTGAGATCAATGGGTGAGATTGTGAGCAGGCGGCGGTTGAACTTTTACCTGCAATGAGGTTGTTGTGTTGCCTGTACTGTGCACCTTTTCGTGCCCGAAGATCCCCATCAATGTAGTTACCGACAATGGTCGCCGAGCTGCCTTTAAGTTGAATATCGATCCCTGAGGTTTGGATAAGCGTATTGTGAAGGATTTGACTGCCGGAGGCTTTTTTCAAAAAGATGCCGGCATCGCTACAATTCATAACAATGTTATTACGTATCACGCCTGAGCGGTGTTCAATGCTGCAGTCTTGGTTCTCGCAATAGCTAGGTGCGGTTCCACCTCCTCCTAGAGAGATTCCGATACGATATCCACCACTGTGATGCGCTGAGCAGACCACTAAGTTTTGCTCGATCATTCCAAAGCTAGAATTGCCTTTGATAAATAGACCGTAACTGATCTGATCGCCTTCGCTACGACTAAAATCGGTAATAAGGTTGCCGCGAATAACGGCATGGGTACCGCCGATAATATCGATAGGGGATGCTGGTCTTGCCGTTTTTCTGACCGTATCGTTAGTTAATCGATTTTTTTCAATCAGGATGTGATCTGGAAAGCGGTCGTGTTTACCATTTACTTTGATGTGATTGTGGAAGTTACGGATGGTCGTGTTACGGATTACCACATAATCAGCATCTAGGCTTAGATGGAATGCATGGTTGGTTGTGTCTGTCCCCTCTATGATCAGGCCTTCAAAGATCCAATACGGGTGGTAAATGACGAAGGTCTCCTCATTTTCGGCATCAATTATCACAGAGCCAGGTGCGATTGCCTTGATAGTAATTGGAGTTTCTTGGGTGCCTCCGATGCGGCTCACGGTTCTTTGAAGCGGATAGTGTCCGGGGGATAATAGTAAACTGTCCCCCGGGGCCACCTCTCTAAGAGCATGTTCAAGTTCGGTAGCATTGCTGATAAAGATATCTTTAGCTAAAACCACAGTGCTGCTAACTAGCAAAGTTAGTAACATAAGAGAGATTTTTCTATGCATAGGGCTGGAGCAGCTATAGAGTTTGTGAAAGGATTTCTTTCCCAACTAATGACCTATAAGTCAAGAGTAACAACTTTCTGACCATTATATATTCTAGTTGAAAAATATGTGGTTATTAGAGACTGTGGCTGCTTCGCTGCCCGGCTGCTCCCTCACTGGGAATGAAATCACAGATAAGGTGACCATCATAGATGACAGGCTCAAAAATTGTTCCCATTCTTGCAGGAGGCGGGGCTCGGCTGTCTGCTCATATAGGTATTCTTACAGCGTTGCGGGAACTAGATATCAATTTTGACCATCTAGTGGGGGTTTCCGGCGGCAGTATCGTTGCTGCACTTTACGCTGCGGGGCACTCTGTCGAGGCGATCAATCAGGTTGCGATGGAAACCGATTTCAGTCAGTTCCTGAGTCAGTCATTGTTTAAGCTGTTACGCAGTGGCGGCTTATCGTCAGGCGATCGTTTTGAAGCTTGGATAGATGAGAAGCTC
>TARA_R110001583_G_scaffold173582_2_pt1 | contig 35409 bp, 25 predicted proteins | sample TARA_R110001583 | Tara Oceans TARA_R110001583 (sample SAMEA4398432) | marine metagenome | biome: Polar Biome; feature: [MES] marine water layer (ENVO:01000295) within the mesopelagic zone...; material: water (ENVO:00002006), including particulate matter (ENVO:01000060) such... | reverse complement strand
TGGGCAGATTATATATAATAGAATTTTATTTAGGACACTATTGATTCGAAATCTACTATTTTAAGAAATTAAAATAATTAAATTATTTTTGGGTTCAATTCAGAGTTATCAAACAATAATGATTGAATTAAAGGTAAGAAATTTCAGGTGATAAATTTTATTTGGCTTATGTAAAATGAAGCCTAAAACAAAGAAAGTTGCAGTTTTGAAACTGCAACTTTCTGATGTTTGAAATTATAATTATTTTGTATAAGGTATTCTTCTAGAAACTTTTCTCATTAAAACATTTATTAAATCTTGAGCATCAGATCCAAGAGTTCCCTTTATCTTTTTAAGATAATTAACCACTAACTCATCATCAATAGTACTTGTAAAATCCATATTCATGGTTGCGCTATTTGTGGCAAACATTCCACCTGTTAATACTGCAAGACCTATAGCCGCACCATTTGACATTGGCTTTGAGGTTTCATACGAACCTGTAATAATTGTTTCAACACCTAAAATTTTACCTAACTCACTTGGTAAATATTCATCATAAGAATGAATGTCAATACCATTTTTTTTCAACAATGCATTTGTTCTTGCTGGGTTTTGCACTTCTACTAACATAGTTCCTCTCTTTTTTCTAGTCAAAAACCAAGTATACATTCCTTTTTGAATATCTAAAGATTCATTTTTACCCATTTCTACAATTTGTTCAGAAGTAAAATCTTTTAATTCTTTTGGTCTTAATTTAACTTGAACTTTCATTGGTAATATTGCAATTGTTTTAGTATTGGCTACATAGGTGTCAGCATCTGGATGAACATAAAGCTTTGTTTGTGAGAATAATGCCACTGTAATAAGTAAACTTAGAAAAGTAAATGTTTTTTTCATTTGAATTAATTTATTGATTTATTTTGCCTACTTCGAAATTTAGTTGGTTTTTCGGCTTATTCCCAACATTATGTATGTTTTTAAATTAAATAATGTTTCCAAAATTTATTCTAAATGCGTTCTATATTTTAGGTAAATGAAATTTAAATATTGGAGATACTGTTTGAATTTTCATGATTTATTTTTGGTTATTCAATATTCATCGCTTTTTCTAATTCAGAAAAATTCATTTTATAAAAATGGTTTAATTATATTATATAGCAAGTGAGATTTATCAGTTTTTGTAACATTTTTTATACTAATTTCAATAACAGATTGGTATATGAAAATTGCGAATTAAACACCGTAATATTTCCAATATTTAACTATTAGAGATGTTATTTTTTTTGCAGAATTAATCATTTTCAGTAAAAACAGTGTTTGCAATTAAGGTTTTACACAAAGTAGTATTGGCTAAAATCATCAAGGTATTTTTCAATAGTCATTTTTTTATTTTTTTCTTCAAAATATATGCTAAAATAGCTCTTTAGCTTTAGAACCATTTCTTTATTTTAAAATAGATTAATGGAAAGATAAAACTTAGAAATAAAATTAAAACAATAATTGGATATCCAAAAACCCATTCGAGTTCTGGCATATACTTAAAATTCATTCCATATACACCTGCAATTAAAGTAGGTAGTGAAATACAAACAGTAATAATTGTAAGGATTTTAAAAATCTTATTTTGTTCTAATTCTATCTTACTATTTATATTCCCATTCAGGTCATCTAACCTATTAAAATTATATTGTATATAATCTGCTATTACAGTAAGATCATCTAATTCTTCACTAATTTTAATGAATGTATTGTCCTTCTTTTTATAGCTCTTTTTTAAGAGAAGAAGAATCCTTAAAAATTCAGAAAGAGATTCCCTAATAAGGAGATTATTAAACCTTAATTCTGCAATGTAATCCAAGTCATTTTCCTTAAATTGTTTTGATTTGAGCGTATTTTGAAAAAGATCTCTAATTTTTTTTGAAATTAACTCAACAATATCGGCATAATAATCTGAAATTACCCCTATTTGAAAGATGAAAAGTTCATGATAGTTATCAAATTTTGTATTCTCAAAATTATAAATAAATTGTGTTAATTGATTTAAACTTTCTTCTATTTCGGGTGAAAGAAATGTAAATACGATATTGTTTTTAATTAAAATATAAATATCTTTTTCCTCAAAAAAATTATTGAAAGAATAGTTTGGAATTGTGAAATTTAAAGATAATTGATCAGGTGTTTCTATATAGTGAGAACTTATTTCTATATCCTCTTTTTTGCTAAAAGAAGTTAAATCAAGGTCAAATTTTTCAGAAATTATTGCCAAATCTGAATCAATAAAATCAATAAATCGAATACTAAATATATTGCTTGGTACATATTCAATTTCATTAATAGTTCTATATTTTTTTATTTCATTATTTTTATAATAGATTTCAATCATACAATCTTAACTTCTAAATTACAGGCAAACTATTTAGGACATGAAAAGTTACAGATTTTTAATTGTTTCTTTTCCGAGAGTAATTTACAAAAGAAAAACGACTTGAAATTTAACTCAAGTAACTATTACTTATAAACGTGTAATGTGTAATGTGTAATGTGTAGTGCTTTGCCATTACACATTTTTATATAATTTTCTAACTCAATTTAAATTAGTTGAAATATTAATTTTGAAGAAATAATTTAATTACCCTTTTTAAGTTCGTTACGCTTTTTGAATGTTTGATAGTGTATGTTTAGTTTAAATGTAGACATACGTTTTATGAGTTGTTAACTAAAGTTTTTTTCATTTTTAATAATTACAAATCAATTTGTTTCAATTTGTATTCTAAATATATTAATAAATCTGCTTTCTATTGAAAAACCTGTAATTTATCAATCAAACTTTAATGAGTTATGAATAATTATTAAAGATTAAAAGCATACGAAATTATTGCATAAAAAAATATCAAAAGAAATCCAACATTTAATAGCATTCCAATAATTTTCTTGATTGATTTCGGCTCTTTAATAGACTTGATTAACCCTAAATAAGTTCAATTCAGGTTTTTTGAGTTTTTATAATTGCAAACAGTTTAGGGTTATGATTTGTTGCGCGAAAATCCTAGTTGATTTTCTGACAAGAAATCAAGTTAAAAGTACAGAAAATTTATCGAACTTGTACCAAAAACAGCAAAAAATGATACGCTTTATTGTGTAAAATGGTTTTGATTTAGAATTAATTATTTTATTTATGAATAACGTTCGAAACTGTCCAATTTGTTATTTATAGTTTGATATTTCTTAACCGTCGATTCAGAAACAATTTACATAACACTCTTATATATAATATTTTAACTATATTTAAGAATCATTAAAACTATCTATTATGCTTGTATCAAAATCAAAATATTTAAAAAAATTTATAACTCGCTGTTTCATTTTTACTTCAATTGTTATCGTAATTTCTTGTGAAGAATCTAACAAAACAGACATACAAACAAATACCGAAACATTCAATTTAAACCTATTTGAGCAAAACCTGATTGATTATGTCAACTGGGGCGGAGATTCGCCAATTGGTTGGGCTTATGCTATAACTCAAAATGGTCAGCTAGTAAGGTCTAACGGTTTTGGAAATGCGGTTCAAGAGCCTGATGGATCTACAACTGCAATGACGGCAAACAAAGAAATCAATATTGCAAGTGTTACCAAGTTTTATACAGCAATTGTTGTTATGCAATTGCTGGAAGAATTAAACCTAACAATCCATTCTCTTGTAGAGCCCTATTTTCCAGATTCCTGGGCTCTCGGTCCAAATATGGATAGTATGACTTTTGCGCATTTAATGCGACACGAATCAGGTTTTGATACCGGAAATACCGATTTTGATAACACCCTATCTTATGCTGGTATCAAACAAGCTGTTGAAGATGGCATAGGAGTACCACCGCCTGACCAAGCGGATTATGATAATATAAATTTTGCAATTTTTAGAATACTAATTCCATCATTGCAAAACAATTTGCCAAATGCCCCACTTGCCAATTTAGATAGTGATCAAACCACTAGAGCGGTATACAGAAGTTATATGCAAAGTGCTCTTTTTGATAAAGTTGGAATGCCAAATATCGATTTTACAGAAGAAAACAATAACCCAACACGCTATTACAATATAAATGATATTTCCAATGGTACACCCGGTACATTATATGGCGACTGGGACAATAAATCTGGTGGCGGAGGCTACTTTATGAGTGTAATTGAAATGGCTGCTGTTAACGCCTTCTTTGAGCATTCTAATGCTATTGTTTCTGATGAAGCCAGAAGTATAATAAAAGACAATTATTTAGGGCTGGATTCTTATTTTAATGGTGATATCCGCGAACTTCATGGTAACTACTATGGTAAAAACGGAAGCATCACTAATAGTGGAGACCTTAGTGTTGCTCAAGGTGTGCTCTCACAAATACAAATGTTCCCTAGTGCTGGAGTTGAAATTGCTGTTATGGTAAATACACGCGGCGTGAATTACAAAACTGGATTCGATGCATTTTTAAGATCGTCAATTAAAGAAGCCTTTAATGATGCTTTTGAATAAAAAAACCTCCTCAAATTTATTCTCTGAGGAAAAGAATTTCCGTAGTACCGCTATTGTACTCAAAATCGTATTGGATCAAATATTTAATCAGATATTGTGAGCCATTCATTCCACTCTTGTACTAGTTAATCTAACTTTTAACCTTAGAAAATTCAATTTAGTATTTCAGACCTGAAATCGGCCATTTTACACAACAATTGACAGAGTCAATATTACAAATACTATTGTATCAAAATCGCTCAGTAAACGATAGAAATATTTCATAAAAATCATTAAAGTGATAAAAAGTAATGAAGATATCAATCCGAGACTAAATCCATTAAGCGAATATTTGTTTGTAGTATTCATAATCGTATTTATTCCCGTTCGGTACTTTTAAGTAATTAGTTTTTATAAGATTTGTGCAACTGGAAAATTGAATATTTTTAGGTTGCTGTAAACCGTTTGTTGGCTCGTTATTTAGTTTAAATATAAGCATACATTTTATAAGTTGTTAGCTACTGTAATTTATTTTACTAAAAAATATTATTCAAATCTTGTCTTCCAATAATAGTCATAATCTCAACAATATCATTATTCACTCTATAATAAATACTATCAGAGCCACAAACACATCGTCTGTATCCTTTTTTTATAAAATCAACAGATTCAAATGAATATGGACTATCAACAATAAGATTAAAATATTCAAAAAATGAATTGAAATATTTATCTGCTTGTGACATTTCAATTTTTTTAACTCCGTGATGATGAATTCTAATTAAATCTTTTCGAGCTACATTACTTAATTTGTATTTATTCATTAAGTAAGGACTTTGATTTTGCTAAAATTTATTCTTTACTATCATTCGTAAATCCGTTCTTTTCAGCTCGTTCTAGTTTAGAACTTATCCAATCAATTTGTCGTTGTTGTTTTCTAGCTTGTCTTATTAAGTCATTTACAAGTTCACTCTTGCTAGAATACTCATTATTATCCACTTGACTTTTTAACCATTCATCATTTGGCTGTGTGAATGAAATACTTTGTCTTGCCATAAGGTTCGTTTTTGATGTAAATTTACACCAAATATTCATATTTTTAAAATATTCTAATTCATAAATTCAATTCTAGTTTTTTGAGTTTTTATAGTTGCCAACAATTGACAAAGTCAATATTACGAATACTATTGTATCAAAATCGCTCAGTAAACGATAGAAATATTTCATAAAAATCATTAAAGTGATACAAAGTAATAAGGATATCAATCCGAGACTAAATCCATTAAGCGAATATTTGTTTGTAATATTCATAATCGTATTGTTTCCCGTTTGGTACTTTTAAGTAATTAGTTTTTATAAGATTTGTGCGACTGAGAAATTGGATATTTTTCTTTTCTAGTGATCCGTTTGTTGCATGTTTGTCGATTCGTTATTTAGTTTAAATATAAGCATACATTTTACGAGTTGTTTCACACTGGTTTTTTATTCGTTTTACCAATCTATTTGTTAATTCTAAATATATTTACTTTGTTTCCATTATAAACAGTTGTTTTATCAATTCTCATTCCGTTTTTAAGTGCAACAGTTTCAGATGCTTTATTTGATAGACTTATTATTGAAATCAACGATTCAGCCAAATTATTTTGGAAAGCATAATCTCTACATTTTTTTGCAGCCTCAGTGGCATACCCTTTATTCCAATATTCAAATAGAAGAGAATAGCCTATTTCAAATTCTACTATAGTATCTACTTTTTGTAGTAAAAGCCCACAATGACCAACTAATTTTCCGCTTTTCTTTTCTATTAAAGCATTCATTCCCCCTTTGTCATTTTTATATCTGTAAAACTGCTTTTCATACCAATTTTTACATTCAATTTCAGGCGTTTGCTTTTCAGAAATCCAATGTTTAGATGTTATAGGGTTTTTATGGAATTCTAGCCAACTATTGAAATCGTTTCTCTCAATTTTTCTAAAGAGAAGTCTTTCTGTTTCTTGTTCATTTAATAAAAATTTCATTTTAGTTTTAGGCTTGTGAGCAATGGATTATCAAATTAGATATTAAGAGGCAATTGCATATAATTTATGTGAGAATGGAGATAAAAATATAATTTTAACCGTTAAACAATAGATTTACCAATGTAAATTAACATATTTCCTTTTTCAATTTCAATAGCATTATTTAATGAAGATATAATGTGTATAACGCCTTTATTATCTTTTAAAAACATAGGAATAGCTTGTGGTTCTTCATTTATCTCTTTTAATAATTTTATGTAATGCTCTTGAGAATTTATGGCTATTTCATTTACCAATGGAAAATCACGAACAACTTCACTTAAATTAATAAAATCATCTTTATGCGTAAATAATTTTTCGCTAGGTTTTTGATTTCCTTCTTGCATTTCTTCAAATGAGACAACTCTAAATGCTCCTTGCTCTCCAAATATTGGTGTAAACTTTTCAATAGCAAATTCGTTTACTGAAGCACTTCCTGTAAGTGCTAATAAGTAACCTATATCATTCAACTCTACATCTTCTAATAATTCATCTGAATATACATTTCCTTCAATTGCTTCAAGCCCTAAAGATTTTGCTTTTTCAATATGCTTATTATTACTGTCAATTAAAACAACTCTTCTTCCATTTTTTTGCAAATAAGATGCAATTAATCGTGCAAAATTAGAAGCGCCAATCATAATAATTCCGTCTGAAGATTTTAAAAACACACCTGCTACTTTTGCAAATAAACGTGCTGTAGTTGCATTTAATAAAACCGTACCCAAAACAATCATAAATACAAGTGGTGTAATATATTCAGCATCTGGTTCTCCTCTCATTATTAATTTTAATCCAAATAACGATGCAATACCAGCGGCTACAATTCCTCTTGGCCCTACCCAACTTATAAATAATTTTTCGTTTAATTTTAATCCTGAATTGGCAGTACTTAAAAACACACCTAAAGGTCTAAGTACAAAAACAACAATTGCAAATAATACAATTGTTTCCCATCGGTATAACAATAACATGTCTTCAATATTCATATTTGCAGCAAGCAAAATAAATAGAATTGAAATTAACAAAATACTGAGCGATTCTTTAAAATATAATATTTCCTTTAGTTCTTTTACATTTAAATTTCCAATAACCATTCCCATAACAACTACAGCAAGTAAACCTGATTCGTGTGCAAATAAATCGGACAATACAAATACAGCTAATACACCTGCCAATGTGATTACATTTAATAAATAGCGGGGAACTAATTTAAATTTTAATGAATAATAGAGTGCGTAGGCAGAAGTAAACCCAATAGACATACCTATAATTACAATTTTACCAAATTCAATTAATGCATCTTTTGTGTATTCATATCCTTCACCTACACTAATAAATTCAAATACTAAAACAGCTACTAAAGCTCCTATTGGATCTATTAATATGCCTTCCCATTTTAAAACTGCTGAAACGTCCTTTTTAAGAGGAATATTTCTTAAAATAGGTGCAATTACTGTTGGACCTGTTACTATTATTAATGCTGAAAACAGAAAAGAAATTGCCCAACTTAAATCAAAAATGAAATGTGCAGCTATTCCTGCACCTAAAAAAGTAATTAAAGAACCTAATGAAATTAATTTTACAATTGAGGGCCCAACATTTAAAATTTCTTCTTTTTTTAAGGTTAATCCTCCTTCAAAAAGAATAATACTTATTGCCAGTGACACAAAATTAAATAACCGTTCGCCAGGGAACAATCCTTCTGTGCCATTCCAAACCGGCTCTATCCATTTTGAACCGTCAGCTGAAATTAATGTTGAAACTGGCCCAACAAATAGTCCAATTAAAATTAAAGGTAAAATTGCTGGAATTTTAAACTTCCAAGCAACCCATTGTGCAATAATTCCTAATATAATAATACCTGCTAACTCTAACATAAATTTCTTTTTATTGCGATAGCAATATAATTATATTTTACCAATTATTAAATGGATTTTTCGCCAACATTGCATTGTAGTAGTTTCCATTATCTGTAACTTCTTTCCCTAACCAACTTGGTTTGTGGGAAAACGGGTTCAATTTCTATAGTCATTCTGAAAAATTAACCTTCTTGGTTACTACCTAAATTTCACTTCATAAATAATCCCCATTGAATAAATCCAAAAATAATTTCCTGGGTCAAAACTAATTTCTTGATGCGCAATTCCAAAAGTTGTTCCCCACAAATTCTGTTTATTTGAGGAAGTAAAGTAATACCCCATATTAAATTTTTGCGACTTCAGTTTTATAATAGATTCTTCATTTCCACCAAAATCAAACTGATTAACTAAAGGTGAAAACCCCGTACCTACAGAAATGCTAAAATAATTATCAGCATCACTTCTATATTTTCGATAATTTAAAGTTCCTGACTTACTAGAACCTACATCTCCTGGAGTAATATATGTCCGAAATGACCAATAAGCATTTCCAGTATACCAACCCAAAGAACCTGTATAAATATTAGTAATGCTACTGTATTTTAAAGTTCTAAAACCTGCTGAAATTTCAAAACTTTTTGGCAAGGATTTATACAATTCTGCACCATATCTTACATTTGGGTAAAGATAAGAGTTTGAAAATCCAAGATTCACATACGCATAAAGTCCTTTTGTAATTTTAGGGTACATATCCACCTCAAATTGAAGACCATTATCATTAAATCTTCTGTTGAAATTCATTTTAGCTATAATACTCCCATATTTTGTTTGTCGCTTATATCTTAACGTGTGGTATTGCATAGGATCAAATACCGATGAATACAAATCAATTGATGAACTTGTACCTAAAGAATTATAACTTAACGTATTTATTAATTTTTGTTTGTAATCTAATGCTTTTTGGTCATTAGAATTCTTCTTTAAAATAGATTGTAAAGTGAGTAAAGCCTCTTCTGGGTTGTTAGAGTTTTCTTCAGCTTTAGCTTTTAAATATAAAATATCTGCATCATCTGGATAATGTTCTAAGGCTTTTGAAGCTAATTCTAAAGCGTTAAATGGGGTTTCTCCCCACAGTTCATTATTGATTGCTGCTATCCAATCCGTTTTTCTTTTTGGATCTTTTTTTAAAACATATGAAAATTCTTTTCTTGCCAATTTATAGTCGCCATCCCAAGAATATGTACTTGCTAAAAACGAACGAATATCGAGATAGTTGGGATATTTGGTTAAAATAAACAACAAGGAATCTTGCGCCTGTTTGCGTTGTTTGTTAAATGCCAATTCACGTGCTTTTTCAAATGCAGTATCCGGATTTCCATCAAACACCTTTTGCTGAGCAAAACTTTGGTAAACTGACAAAAAGAACAACAATGATAGCAATTTTAAAATAAATTTTGATAGCATTATAGGGATTGTTTAAAGGTTAAAAAATCTTTATTATTTGGATGTAAGGCTACTATACTATCCATTAATTTGGTTGCGCCTTCTACATTGTTCAAACGTTTTAAAGCTTTTGCCAATTTAAAACTAATTGCAACAGACTTTATTTCGTTTTCACGTGCTTTTTTAACTATATCTATTGATTTTTCATCTTGACTAGACCACCAATATAAATCTAGAAGTGCTAAATAACTATCTTCATAATATGGGCTTCTTTTAATTACATTTAATAATTCAACCTCAGCATCAATATACTTTCCATCCCAAGCCAATGTTCTTCCTTTTAAAGTTCTGGCATCCGCATGATTTGGAAGTTCATTTAAAATATAGTTACAAAGTAATCTTGCTATTTTACGCTCTTTATTAAATGCTTTTTTTCTTGCAATTTCAAATATTTGGTCAAAGTTAAACCCTTGTGTAAATTTTTTAATTGTTGCAAGTTCTTCTGTTGAAAATTCAATGCTTGGTTTTATATAAATATTTAGAGAATCTGGGAAAATTTTATTTCTTTGTGTGATGTATGCGTTTATTTTTTTGAATTCCTTTAAAGAATCTAATGCTGTTTTAAGAATCTCTTCTTCTATAACTTTATAAGTTCCAAAATTTTCTTTTATTTTATAAAGTTCTCCATCCGAAAGTAGATAGTCTTTATAAATAAAATCGTTAATACTTCCTTTATACCTCATTAATGGGATTTGATGTATATTTCTGAAATTTCTAGCGGTATCTAACCCTTGACTCATCCAAGATGTTTCTTCCAAATTATTAAATTTGAAATTATTCATTAGAAAAGACAATATACTAGGTGTCACATCCCAATGTGATGAAATGGATTTAAACTTTTCTGATTGCTTCAACATTGGACTAAAAATATACAAAGGAACATGAAATCTACACAATTTATCCTTTTGTGAAATTGGTATTAACCTATGATCGCCAGTAATTATAAAAATAGTGTTGTTATATTCTTCTCTTTTAGCATAAGCTTCCATAAAATTTTTAATGGAAGTATCTGTGTAGTATAAACTCGTATAAATATCTTTATTTGCACTGATATCTTCTTTTGAAATTTTAAACTTTTGATTCGAGTTTAAAATACTATCAACTTTAGCTTCATATTGTTCTTTTAAAGGAAAACTAAATGGCTCATGGTTGGTAAGCGTCATAATTATATCTAACCTTGGTAGGGTTTTACCGTCTAATGAAGCTAAGGTTTTTTTAAATATTTCAGCATCAGGATAGCCCCAAGAAAAACCTCCTGAATTCCCTGCAGTTTTAACATATTCTGACCCGAATTTATTTTCATCAATTAAATGGTCGATACCATTGTATTCTAAGAAGTTGATTTTCTTATCAAAACTAGATTGGTCTCCAGAGTAATATGAGGTTGTATAGTCGTTTGCTTTTAACACACTTATTAATGAAATGTGCGAAGGTGTTTTTGGCAGTTCTAAAAACCCTGTTTCACCGTAAGGTAAAGAGGCTAATAATGATGGAATAACACCAAATGTTCTACCTGTGGTACTTACAAAATTTTCCCAATACAACGATTTTGAAATAAGTGAATCTAAATATGGTGTAAAACCACCGTACGTATTTTCACCTACAAATTCACTTCCCAATCCTTCAACAATTATTATTACAACATTAGGTTTATCTTCATTCAAATTAAAAAATGGAGACAATACATCTTTTGATTCATTAAATGGTTTTAGCAGTGGATAATCGTTTCTATTAAATAAATCTAAACCACTTAGTTCACTTTTTTCATTTTGAAATCTAATAATGTCTTTTGCTAAATAATATATTTTGTTTTGATAAACGGCATTAGAAGATTCTGAAAATATTAATTTTACACTTCCAAAAAGAATTATTAAAATAGTGATAGTGGCAAGCAATTGAAGGTGCGTACTATATTTTTTTAAAATATAAATTATACCTATAAAAATGGTGGAAATAATTATAAAAGGTAAAAAATATAGGAGTGACATGGTTTCGGAAGCAGTTACCGTTATATAAACATCATTATATGAATAACCCAAAATATCAGCTCCTAAATTTAATAAGGTGGTTTGGCTGTATTTCATCAATCCAAACTGAACCAGTACAATTAAGGTAAATAGTGTGTAAAAAAATACTTTTCCAAATTTTTTGAAAAAAGAGATAATTACCAAATAAAAAGGCAATAACAATAGACCTATAATCAACCCAGACCAAAAGTCATTCAACAATTTAAATCCTATTGTTGCTCCGTAATTTGATATTTTAACTCCGTTAGAAATTGTTAAGTAAAGGTCAAACAAGCTTATTACCCAAAATGAGCATATTAATGCGGTGATTAAATAAATGTATTTATAACTTTTTTCTGGTGTTAAATTGAATTTCATACTAATTATAGATTGTTCACTATTGTGGTTTTAATTTTACGATAAGCCTTTTCTAGTCATTTGTCCCCATTTTTTCTTTTTATTAAAAAAGTAATCAAAATTACCCCTTATTGCTGCGTATAAAATAAATGGATGTAATGTAAAAGGCTCTATTAAAGCTGTTAATATTAATTTAAAACCTGTTCCCTTCTTTTTGTATTGATGATACGTTAGTTCTTCTGAAAAGATAGCAACTAATGAAAATATAATTGTAAATAAATATGCTACAACAAAAAAGGCAAGAGCATAATCCCATCTTACACCTTTAAGAGCAATAAGTATTGCAAAATATATCATTCCAATAACTTCAATAACTGGAGCCATTCTTTCAAAAATAAACCAATATGGGAAACTTATCATTCCTAAATATCCATATTTAGAATTTAAACCAATTTTACGATGTTTCCTTAATGTTTCAATGGTACCTCTTGTCCATCTATTTCTTTGTGAAATAAGTATTTTATAGTTATCTGGCGCTTCAGTCCAACAAAGCGGATCAGGAATATATGCTACTTTATATTTTTTCCCTTCTTCTTCCATTTGCCTTCTCATTCGCACAATAATTTCCATATCCTCTCCTACTGTGTTTATGTCATATCCACCAATATCAACAGCAATTTTTCTATCAAACAAACCAAAGGCGCCTGAAATTACTAAAAGCCCATTAAGTCTGCTCCAGGCCATTCTTCCTAATAAAAAAGACCTTAAATATTCAAGAATTTGAGCTTTTTCTATAATTTTTTTAGGAAAGTTAATATCATGCAAGTTTCCATCTTTTATTACACACGAATTTGCAATTCTTATAACTCCTCCAGTTGCAATTACCTTATAATCTGTAGCTTCTAAAAATGGCTTTATCATTTTTTGAAGTGCATCTTCAAGTAACAAACAGTCTACATCTATACAAGCAACATAGTTGCTTGTACTAATATTCAAACCAAAATTTAAGGCATCTGATTTCCCTCCATTTTCCTTATCAACAATTATCAATTTTTCAAAAGCGGGATTGGTAGATTTAAAAATTCCTTCTCGTAATGGTTTGGTTGCTATTTGTTCATTTACAAGATACTCAACACTCACTAAATCGTACGCTTTAATCAATTTTTCTAAACTATCATCTTTACTTCCATCATTTACAATAATTACATCGTAATTTGCATAATGGCTTGACAATAAAGATCTCACATTTTCAATAATATTCAAACTTTCATTATAAGCTGGGGCTATAATTGAAATTGACGGAGCAATACTTGAAGATATTATTTCTTTATAATTTACAAAACTGTTTTTTCTAAAATATTCAATAGTTTCATATGAAGAAAGCACAGCCAATATAATATAAGACGTTATTACAGTAACCGTATAGATTAGAAATAAATAATGAATTATAAGTATTATTATTTGTACCGTGCTGGTGTTCATACTTAATTGTTTTTTAAAAATTTAACAATTTTTGAATATGCTATATCTGATGGTTTTATCTCTAAATTATTAAATTTATTGTTATTTATATTTTTCAAAGTTTTTAGTGCCGAGAATTTAATTTCAAAATTCTCATGATGTATGTGTTCAATTATGAAAAGTTCATCATTATCATCAGCCAAATTTTCTAATAGTTTAAAAAATTCAATTTTTTCATATTTAGAACTTTCATTAAAAGTGTGTTTCAATACTCCTTTGGCATCATCAACTTGCAAATAACTTAACACAGGAATTAACTCTAATCGTACTTTTTCGCTTTTATGCTTTATTAAATCAATAAGTACATCTTTCATTTCAAACTTATTGTAAATTTTAGCTAGTTTTAATGCAAAAATAACAACAGAATCATTTGTTGATTTCAACCATGAAGTAATATCGGGTATTTCTTGATTTTCAAATTTTTGCAATTCTTCCAGCAATTGAATTTGATCCCACTCAGATAATTGAGTTTTTAATTGGTTCAAAAAAATAAGTCCTTCAAAATTAAATAAATTTACCAAGTACAATTGCACTTCTTTACGCACTTCTTTTTTAGGATGGTCTATATGTTTTAAAACCTCATCATGAGCTTCTTTAACTTGAAATAATGTAAGTTCTCTTATTCCCTTAGCTATAATATACCATTTTTTATTTTTCAATTTAACCAACGCATAGCTTTTAAGGTTTATTTGAAAATAAAGGTTTTGAATGGATTCAGCCATTTCACCGCTTATTTCATTTTTCAACTTCAACAAGGTTGAAATAATAATTTCTCTTTTAAACGTGTTTTTTATACCTCTTTTTAATTTATTTATAACTATTTCTTGTTCTGAACTAATTCCGCCATCCTCTACTTCAGCATATAAGAACGTAATTAATAATAACTCATTCTTTTTTGAATATTTTAAAACAATCCTTTCGTTCTCTCTTAAATGGTTTCTTAGTAATTTCAAGTAAATTATTAAAATTATAACAATTAAAAACAACACAAAAATTGCTACCCAAACAAGTTGTATTATGAATGGTTCTCCATTAAAATAATCTATTAAAAACTGAAAATCATTCATTCTTATAAATTCGCATAAAATGTTAAACTAATAATCTTTTTACACGCATTACAAGTTCATTTGGACTAAAAGGTTTACCCATAAAATCATTTGCTCCTAAATTAAATGCTTTTAACACCATTTCTTCTTGACCTGCTGCCGAAAATACAATTATAGGCATTTGCATTTTCAAAACATTTCTTACGTGGCTGATGACTTCTAATCCGCTTACAAAAGGCATCATTATATCGGTTAAAATTAAATTTGGTGTGTGTTTTTCTATTAGCTGAATGGCTTCTTTTCCGTCCGCTGCAATTAAAAGTTCAAACCCTTCTTTTTCCAATCTAAATTTCAATAATAATGAGAGTGTAGAATTATCTTCAGCTAAAACAATTTTAAGTTTTTCACCCATTTTCTAGTGTTTTTAATTCTGTTAATAGCTCTAATTTAACTTGAACAAATAATTGTTTACAAGAATTTATGGTTTCTTCAATATTTTCTAATTCTTTTTCTTCTTTAAATCTATCTTCTAATTTATAAATTATTGGGTCTAGTTTTGAAATTCCAAACATAGAAACACTTGGTTTAATTTTATGAGTTGCCTTGTGAAGTTCATTCCAATTTTTATTTTTAAATTCTTTATCAACTATCATTAAAAATTCTTCAATTTCCTTAGAAAATGATTTGATTAATAAAATTAATAGTGAGCTTTCATTATATGTTTCACCCCGCAAAAATTTAAGATCGATGCAGGTTTCATCTATATTATGTATACGCTCTTCTTTAGAATTATCAATAGCTTCTGCTCCATTACTCTTGTTAACATTTCCGTGTTTCTCTAATAAGCCATATAGCGCATCTGGATTAAATGGTTTAAAAATATAATCATCCATTCCTGAATTTAATGCTCTTTTAATATCTTTTTTTGCTGTATAAGCAGACATGGCTATAATAGGTATTTTTGAAACTTCTTTTGAAATATCATTTTTTATTATTTTAGTGGCTTCATAACCGTCCATAATTGGCATTTGAATGTCCATTAAAATAACATCATATAATTTTTCTTGTGTTTTTTTAACACCTTCAATTCCATTATTTGCAATATCAACTTTACAATTCCACCGTTCCAGTCTGGCCTTTGCCAAAAACTGATTTGTTTTATTATCTTCAACCAATAGAATATCTAAATCTAAACTTTTATTTGTTGAAATTTTCTCATTTTCTTGTTCATCATTTAACTTAGATGAATCTCTTTTTAACGGCAATGTTATTTTAAATATACTTCCTACTCCAAACTTACTTTCTACAACAATTTTTCCTTGAAGTAATTTAATTAATTTTTTAACAATAGTTAACCCTAGCCCAGTTCCTCCATAAATTCTTGAAGTATCACTTTTGGCTTGGGTAAATGCTCCAAATACGGTGTTAATCTTGTTTGGAACAATTCCAATTCCAGTATCTTTAATCTCAAAACAAATAGCCGAATTTTCTACACTTTCATCTTCTTGACTTATTGAAATAGTTACAGAACCTTTATTTGTAAATTTAACTGCATTTCCAATAAGGTTTAATAATATTTGCCCTATCCTAGTTGAATCACCAATAACTTGTTTTGGAGTTGAAGGACTTATAAAAAGATTTAATGCTATTTTTTTCTCATCTGCTTTTATTTTCATCAATTTAACAATATCAGCAACGTAATGATGAAGATTAAAAGTAATCTCTTCAATTTCGAATTTATCAGATTCTAATTTTGATAAATCAAGGACATTGTTAATTAGTGAAAGTAAAATTTCACCTGAGTTTCGCATAGTTGCCAAGTATTCTCTTTGTTCAAGAGTTACTTCCGATTCTAATAGCAAATCTGTAAAACCAATAATTGCATTTAGTGGCGTTCTAATTTCATGACTCATATTTGCTAAAAATTGATTTTTAACTTTTAATGATTCCTCTGCTGATTCTTTCGCCTTTTTTAGTTCAATTTCGGTTAAAACTCTATTTGTAATATCTTTTCCTACTGAGATATAGGATTCATTTACGCCTTTGGATATTTGCCACTCCACCCATTTATAATCTCCGCTTTTAGTTTTAATTTTTTGTTTAGTTGTATCAATAAAGTTTTTTTTACCTAAAAAAACACGATTGTAAATTGCGTCCTTCATTCTAACGGCATCATATTCATCTTCATAGGTGTTTTTCCACCATTTATCGCCCATTATTTCTTCTTTACTATAGCCAATCATTTTCTCAACATAAGGTGATGCATAGATCACATCTCCACTGCTATCACTAACCAAAACCATTGAATTTATACTTCCTAAAATTGAGTCGGATTGAATTTTCAACTCTTCTTTTATTTTCCAATGAGTAATATCCACGCCTACAGATACAAAATTATTATTTGAATCTATTGAATCTCTCCATTCAATCCATTTAGCACTTCCATCTTTACATTTTAACTTCCTATCGTATGGTTTTGAATCAAATTCAATTTTCCTGGTTAAAATATCTCTTATTTTATTTTTGAATACGTTACCTTCTTCTTCTGAAAAATATGTTAATCTCCACCATTGCTCCCTTAAAAGATTGTTTGTTTCAAACCCTATAATTTTTGTAGTTGCAGGTGAGATATACGTAATATCCCCTTCTTTATTACAAGATGCTACAATAATGTTTACTTCTTTTAAAAGTAACTCTGAATATTTTAATTTATCAATTTCAGTATATTCTTCCAATGTTCTCTTTTTTTACAAATATTATACGCTACTTTTTTATAATTTTTAAATGGTACAATTGACACTGCTTAAAATTAAAAAAAAATCACTTGTAGCAAGAAGTTATTTCTAAATATTAAAAGTTTAATAATACTATTTTTAACTTCATTCATGTAAAGATAAATAAATTATCAAAGATTAAGGTTGTTTAACAATATTGTTTGTTGAAAAAAATATAATAAAATACAACAAAAGCCACTTAAAAAGTGGCTTTTGAACAACATATGTAAATCAACGGGGCTTAAATTCGTTCAAACACTAAATTACTTTCTTCATTTCCTTGGCTATCTAAATTGTTAACTTCAACTCTTATGGTTTGTATATCCACAGCAAGCCAATCTTCATTAAATTCATTAAAAGGGATTGTTTCGCCAAAATTAAATTCTAGTTTTAATTTTTCGCTATCATAAATAACAGCCCAAGCTCCTTCTACAATATCATTGCCTTTAGTTGCTGTTACTGTAAAGTTTTCTTTAAAATCTAATACAAAATCGTTGTAATTACTTGTTTTATTTTCTCCCTTATCATTAAATGCCGCCACAAGCCAAGTTCCTTCATTTAAAGTATTTATTAATTCAACTTTGTCTTCAATACACGTTTTTTCAAATTCAAGTCTATTGTTTTCAAATCTTAAATCTATCTCATTGTTGTTTTCAATTTCATATAACATCCATTTAAAAGAAAAATCAGAAAAATTATCAAAATTAATATCTACAAAAATTCCATGTTGTGGATTGCCCATCATTCCAGTATCTGAATTACCTATTGCCCAAGTTCCAACTATTTCATTTCCGCCTGCTTCGGCTATTAAAGTACCATTTTCTAAAAACGTAAATAAGAAATCTAGATATTGCTCAGTATTATCTTCTCCATTAATTTTAATCTTATCAACAGTCCAACTACAAGATATTAGCAAGTCTGTTATTTCTTCATTTGTACAATGCATACAATCATCATCATCATAATCATTATCATCATCTTCATCACACATATTTTTAGCGCTTTCCATCATATCTTCTAACATATTCATATGATTAATAGTTTGATGTGAACCATCATAAAGTACTACAGTAATAGGAAAGTTTATTTGAACCAAGTGGTACTCTTCAATTTCATCAATAAGGTTATAAAAGTGTTCGTCGTTTTCAATAGTAATAGTTTCTGCTAATTGATTGGCTGAATCAAAAATTGATACAGTTATTGGGTACACAAAATCCATACATTCTATGTCGTCATCAATTTCATTTTCACCGCCACATTCATTAATATAGCTTTCTAATTGCTCAAAATTACTAATTGAAATTTCAGTAAAATCACTTAACACTATAACAATTGGGAACAAAATATCAAGCTTATCAACATCATCATCAAACTCATCAAAAAGAGCTTCAATTGTATCAAAATCCTCTTCACTATCTACTATAATTTCTAGCCCTTTAACTTCAACAGTAATAGGCAATTGCACACTTAAACAACTTGCATTGTCTATGATATTATCTTTTGAACCATCTTTAGCTGTGGTTAGCTGCACTAGCGCTGCCACATTGGAGTTTGCTTGTAAAACTTCATCTTGTGGGGCTTGAATTATTTCTGCTATTTCATTCTGGCAAGAAGTAAATACCACCATAAATAAACTTAAAAAGAATCCTGTAATTATTGATTTCATAATACTATATTTTTGGGTTTGTTTATACAACAGTTAAAAACAAGTTTACCCTACCTACATAATTAAAAACAATTATATTTACACCATTATTTTTAACAAACGTATTTAAAATTAATGGATAAAAAGAATGATACGAGCTATTGTAACGAGAAGAAATTTAGTGATTTTTTTCGAAACAACTCTAAATCACTTAACAATTATATTTTTTACAAGTGCGGTAATGCTGCATTAGCTAGTGATATTGTTCAAGATGCTTTTTTGAAATTTTGGAATAATTGTCATAAAATAATTCCAGGGAAAGCTAAATCATATGTATTTACTATCGCCACAAACTTATTTTTAAATGAATATTCAAAAAATAAAATAGTTTTAGAATTTAAAAGTACGCTTGGTAAAAATTACACGAATGAATCTCCTGAATTTTTATTGGAAGAAAAAGAATTTGGGAGAAAATTACAAAAAGCAATCTCAAATTTAACAGAAGCACAAAGAACCGCTTTTTTAATGAATAGAATAGACGGCAAAAAATACAAAGAAATAGCCGAAATTTTAGGCATATCACTAAAAGCTGTTGAAAAAAGAATTCATAATGCTTTGGTAAATTTGAGAAAAGAAATTAAAAATATTTAACTACAAAGTAGGGTAAACTTACTTTTAACTGTTATAGAATTATATATTGACGGTATGGGAAAAAATTATTTTTTAGCGCAATGGCTTAACCATGAAATAACTGAGGAAGCGCTTCTGAAACACATTAGTAGTGACGAATTACAGTCATACAAAAAAATTGTTTCAGCAACTGAAGCACTTAAAACCCCTGAATTTAATGCTGAAGAAGCTTTGAAAAAAGCTATATTATTACGCAATACTAATTCTAAAGTTAAAAAATTATCATTTATAAAATATTGGTATAGCGCTGCTGCAATGGTAGCTATACTTGTATCATCTTATTATTTTATATCAAACAAAAACACGGACTACACAACTCAATTAGCTGAAAAAATCACTTTTGAATTACCTGATAATTCAAAAGTTAATTTAAATGCAGACTCTAAAATCACCTATAAATCTAAAAATTGGAGCACCAATAGAGCGTTAAACTTAAATGGTGAAGCTTATTTTAAAGTTGAAAAAGGATCTAAATTTACAGTAAACACCAACTTTGGGTCTGTGAGCGTTTTAGGAACTCAATTTAATGTAGTTGTTAGAGATACGTATTTTGAAGTGAATTGTTATGAAGGATTGGTACGTGTTAATTATAAAAATAAATTAATTGAAGTGCCAGCAGGGAGCCGTTTCAAAATGCTAAATTCAAAAACAGAATTCACCTCAGAAAATACAGCGCTAATTCCTTCTTGGATTGAAAACAGCAGTTCATTTAAAAGTATGCCCTACAAGTATGTTGTAAAAGAATTAGAAAGACAGTTTAATATTAAAATAGCATACGATCAAATTCATTCAGAAACTTTATTTACTGGAAATTTCACGCATACAAATTTAGAAATGGCTTTGCAGGCAATTAGCATACCTCTTAACTTAAAATTTACTATATTTAGTAGCGAAAAAGTATATTTACAATAAAAATGAATGGAACAAAACTAAAACCATTTTTAATTTTAATTTGCTTTCTTTATACATTTTTAAACTATTCACAAAGTTTAACTAAAGAAACAAAACCCCTTTCTGAAATAGTATCAGCAGCTGAAAAACAGTATAATATCACTTTTACATTCGCCAATAAAATAATTTCATCTATTAAAATTATACCCTATAACCAACGCTTAACTTTAAATGAAACCATTCAATATTTAAAGGATAATACGCCACTAGTTTTTACCTTTTTAACTCCAACAAACATATTAATAAACCAAAAAATATCCAACTTTAAAATTTGTGGTTATTTAATTGACTCAACTACAAATACTAGTATTGAAGGAGCTCATATTAAAGTTTTTCATACTGCAATTAACACTATTTCAAATGCTTCGGGTTATTTTAATATTAACACTATAAATGAAAACCAGATTATAGAAATATCCCATATTTCGTACCCAACTATTTATTTAAATTCTACAGATTTTCTAATAAATAATTCTTGTTTAACGATTTCACTATCGCAAAAAATTGAAAATTTAAATGAAGTTATTTTAAACAATTATTTAACCTCTGGAATTACCATAAAAACGAATAATACAATTACAATTGATGTTTTAAATTCAGGAATATTACCTGGCCTTATTGAACCTGATATTCTACAAAAAATACAAGCTATACCAGGTATTAGCAGTATAAATGAAACCATTTCAAATATTAATATTAGAGGTGGTTCTAACGATCAAAACTTAATGCTTTGGGATGGAATTAAAATGTATCATTCCGGACATTTTTTTGGATTAATTTCAGCTTTCAACCCTTATTTAATAGATAAAGTAACTTTAACTAAAAACGGGACAAGCGCTCAATACAATGATGGCGTTTCAGGAACTATAAATATAGAATCTATAAATGAAATTAGTGAAAAAGCTTTTGGAGGTATTGGGTTTAATTTTTTAAGTGCTGATGGATATGCGCATATTCCGTTATCAAAAAAAGTTGGATTTCAATTTACAGCAAGACGCGCTATTACAGATTTAATAAATACTCCAACTTTTGAACAGTATTTTAAAAAAACGTTTCAAGACTCAAAAATTTCAGCTTCAACTTCTACAGAAAATATTGACACACAGTCAACTTTTAACTTTTTCGATTATACTTTTAAAGTTTTATACGACTTCAATAAAAACCACAAATTAAGATTTAGCTATTTAAATGTTGGCAACAAACTTCTTTTTAATGAATCTTTAGCATCAGAAACTATTTCCGATTCTAAAACTAGTGAGTTAGCACAAAGTAATATAGCAGCCGGATTGCTTATTACTGACAAATGGAATTCAAAATTTAAAACTCGGTTTCACGCTTATTACACAAAATTTAATGTAAACGCTGAAAATTTTTCATTATTAAATGAGCAAAGGTTGATACAAATAAATGAAGTTTTAGAAACAGGTATAAAATTAAATACCTATTATCAATTTAATAAAAACATTCAGTTTTTAAATGGATATCATTTTTATGAATTAGGGATTACAAATACTGAAGATATTAATTTACCATTATTTATTAGAACCATAAAAAATGTGATTAGAAATCATGCTATTTATAGTGAAATAAATTTTGTTTCAAACAATAAAAGAACATTTATAAACAGTGGTTTCAGAATAAATTATGTTGAAAAATTTAAAATGTTTATTGCCGAACCAAGAATACAAACATTACACAAAATAAATTCTAACGTATCTGTAAAAATTGCTGGAGAATTCAAAAGTCAAAACGCTACACAAATTATTGATTTACAAGAAGATTTTTTAGGTGTTGAAAACAGCAGATGGACATTGGCAGATAACAATTCAATTCCAATTATAAAAAGTAAGCAAGCGTCATTGGGTTTCAGCTACAAAAAAAATAATTTATTTATTGATTTAGAAGGCTATTACAAAAATATAGAAGGCATTACAACCGCAAATCAAGGTTTTCAAAATCAAAATCAGTTTATTAAAACAACTGGAGATTACACTGTAAAAGGAATAGAATTTTTAATTAATAAAAAAACGAAGGTTTTTAGCACTTGGCTGAGCTACACTTATAATAAAAATGATTATAAATTCAATGAATTGGAGCCTTCCGTTTTTCCAAATAATTTAGATATACGACATCGTATTTCATTTGGTAATACGTACACTTATAAAAAGTTAAATTTAGCTTTAGGTTTACTTTGGAGAACTGGAAAACCACATACAACACCTTTGGAAATTAATGCAGTTACCACAACAGGATTAGGAAGTTCCATAAATTATAACGAACCTAATAAAGAGCGTTTATCTAATTATTTTAGAGCTAATTTTTCATCAACCTATACATTTAAAGTTTCAAAAAAGCTGCATGGAATGGTAGGAATTTCAGTATTAAATTTATTAAACAGCAAAAATATTTTAAACACCTATTATGAAGTGAATTCTGAAAAATCAATTAGCACTATAAACAATACTTCAATTGAAATAACTCCAAATTTTACATTTAGAATTTCTTATTAAAAAACCCTCAACTAATTAGGCTGAAGGCGACTTGTAGCTCCATCAGGACTCGAACCTGAATCTAAAGTTTAGGAAACTTCTATTCTATCCCTTGAACTATGGAGCTCTAATTAAAAAAGAGAGCTTTATGGGCTCCCTTTTTTACTACTAACTAAAAAAATCAAAAACCCATTACTTAAAGATAAGCAATGAATAAGTTCTGTAAAATTAGTCCGAATTGTTAATAAAAATTATGATAAATGTCATCAAAACAAGAAATAAATTAAATATTCTTGCAAAGCCACTAATATCAGGCATTCTCTTAAAAAAATTTATAGATTTATTAACCTATGAATTGATGTTCTCCGTTTTTTGTTACTAAAAATCAACCTAAATAAGAAGCTATTTAAATTTTTTATTCTAAAACCTTTGGACACTTAAAGCGAAAACATGAAGTATATGAAACAAATAACTCAACTTTAAAAATACATCCAAGTCTAATTAAAACAACAACAATTATCATAATCGTGTTTTTAGTAAAAATATTATTTTAGCAAAATTTCAATAAATAATTGATTTTTATCTAAACATAAGTGTTACCAAATAGTTTCACAATCTCTTTTTTGGTGAAATATGAGCTTGTACCAAATGTTTTACTCTCTAAGTTGTTTTGTTTAATCTTCAACATATTTCTCCCTTTAATCATTTTAAATTCAAACTTCACAATAGTATCATTACTTGTTTGAACTATAATTTGATGGTCATTTGGGTGTTTAAAACCATCCATTACAATTGTATAAATAGAATTTAAATTGGAGAAACTAAAAGATTTTTCTTTCCTGGAATCTGTTGAATTAACATCCGAATAAACACAAGAAAATAAATTATTAGATTTTAAAAGCTTTATAGAATGATTGCCACTTTTAACATAACCAATTTCTTGACTAAAACAAGAGGCGGAAATTAAAAGAGAAAAAAGAAGGGTTTTAAATTGCATGAAAACGTATATTTTTTAATAAATAATGGGTAGATTTTTGTTGTTTCCAATACAACAGTTTAATAGTCAAAAACCCTATCCACAACAAAGAAATTAAAAAAGCCTCTACATTTCTGTAAAGGCTTTATCAAAAGCAGCTCCCCCTCTAAGACTCGAACTTAGGACCCTCTGATTAACAGTCAGATGCTCTAACCAACTGAGCTAAGGAGGAATTTATTCTCTTTTGCGAGTGCAAATATACAAGGTTTTATAATCTTTGCAAGATTTTTTCAAAAAAAAATCATTCTTTTTTCATTTTTTTTTTTGAATTGCAGTAACTAGCTGAAAACTAATCTTTAAAATCAATATAAAAAATACAATTATTTAGTAAGTTTTCATAATTCGGCTAATAAAAATCGATAAAACACTACATACATATCATAATGTATTAATTATTATTAAAAATATAATAATAACAATAAAGTTTTCAATATAAATTGTGGTTTTGGTAAAAATTGTATTTTAGCCACAACTAAACAAATCATTGCCTATTAATAATAAATATGGATAAATTTTCATTTTTAAATACTGTACACACAGGTTATATTGCCGATTTATACGATCAGTATTTAATAAATCCTGATACTTTAGAGCCTAGTTGGAAAAGTTTTTTTCAAGGTTACGACTTTGCCAATGAAAAATATTCAAATTCCGATAATGAAACTGAATTTGAAGTTCCTGAAAATGTATTAAAGGAATTTAAAGTTTTAGACCTTATAAACGGGTATAGAACTAGGGGTCACTTATTTACAAAAACGAATCCAGTTCGTGAACGTCGTAAATATACTCCTACACTTGAGCTTGAAAACTTTGGATTATCTAAAAATGATTTAGACACTGTTTTTGACGCCGGTGATATTATTGGAACAGGAAAAGCCACTTTGCGTAAAATTATTACACATTTAGAAACCATTTATTGCGATTCTATTGGTGTTGAGTATATGTACATGCGAAATCCAGAAGAAATTAAATGGTTTCAAAAACAATTAAATCGAAATTCTAATCATCCCAATTATTCGGTTGAAGCTAAAAAATACATCTTAAAAAAATTAACTCAAGCGGTTACTTTTGAGAATTTTCTTCAAACAAAATATGTAGGTCAAAAAAGATTTTCATTAGAAGGTGGCGAAACATTAATTCCTGCAATAAGTGCGGTTATTAGAAATGCTGCTGAAACCTATGATGTAGATGAGTTTGTATTAGGAATGGCACATAGAGGTCGTTTAAATACACTTACTAATATATTTAGAAAGCCCGTTAGAGATTTATTTAGCGAATTTGAAGGGAAAGATTTCGAAGATAAGGACTTTGATGGTGATGTAAAATATCATTTAGGTTTAACAACTTCTAAAACATTAAAAAACAATAAGGAACTTAAAATGAATTTAGTTCCTAATCCTTCTCATTTAGAAACTGTAGGACCTATTGTTGAAGGAATTGCCCGTGCTAAAATTGATAAAATATACAATGGTGATAATTCAAAATTACTTCCAATTATTGTTCATGGTGATGCTGCAATTTCAGGGCAAGGTTTAGTGTATGAAGTTACTCAAATGAGTAAATTGAAAGGTTATTCTACAGGTGGAACAATTCATATAGTTGTAAATAACCAAATAGGATTTACCACAAATTACTTAGATGCTCGTTCAAGTACTTATTGTACCGATGTTGCCAAAGTAACACTATCACCCGTATTACACGTAAATGCTGATGATGTTGAAGCCGTAGTTCATTCAATTGAAATGGCATTAGATTTTAGAATGAAATTTAAGCGTGATATTTTTATTGATTTACTTGGTTATAGAAAATATGGGCATAATGAAGGTGACGAACCACGTTTTACACAACCTAAATTATATAAAACCATTGCAAAACATGCAAACCCAAGAGATATTTACGCTCAAAAATTAATAGATGAAAGTGTTATCAACACAACGCACTTAAACAAATTAATAACTGAATTCAAAAATTTATTAGAAGACGAATACCAACATTCTAAACAGGTTAAAACTTCTAAAGTTCGTGAATTTATGCAAGACACATGGAAAGACTTTCCTAGAAGAGATCTTGATTCTATGTTAATTGCTGAAAACACTAGCTATCCAATAGCTAAATTAAAAAACATTGCAAAAGTTGTTTCCACTGTACCGAAAGGTGCTAAATTCTTACGTAAAGCTGAACGAATTTTAACAGGAAGAAACAGCATGGTTTTTGAAACCAATAAAATTGATTGGGGAATGGGAGAAACATTAGCTTATGGAAGTTTACTTCAAGAAGGTTTTGATGTTCGTATTTCTGGTCAAGATGTAGAACGTGGTACTTTTAGCCACAGACATGCCATTTTACGTGATGAAATTTCTGAAGAAAGTATTAATTTACTGAATACGCTCAGTGACAAGCAAGGTAAAATGAATATCTACAACTCTTTATTGTCTGAATATGGTGTGCTTGGTTTTGATTATGGTTATGCCATGGCAAATCCTAATACCTTAACTATTTGGGAAGCTCAATTTGGGGATTTTAGTAATGGCGCTCAAATTATTTTCGATCAATATTTATCAGCGGCAGAAGATAAATGGAAATTACAAAACGGAATTGTAGTGTTACTTCCTCACGGATATGAAGGGCAAGGGTCTGAACATTCATCAGCTCGTATGGAGCGTTTTTTACAATTATGCGCTATTGATAATATGACTTTAGCCGATTGTTCCACTCCAGCTAATTTCTATCATTTATTACGCCGTCAAATGAAACGCGATTTTAGAAAACCGTTGATTGTTTTTACGCCAAAAAGTTTGTTACGCCACCCTCTAGCCAGTTCAACTCTTGAGGATTTTTCAGAAGGAAGCTTTCAAGAAGTAATTGATGATACTATAGAAGTGAAAAATGTTACCAAATTAGTTTTTTGTACAGGTAAATTTTATTATGATTTAATCGCCGAACGTACTAATTTAGATAGAAACGATGTTGCTTTGGTAAGAATTGAACAATTATTCCCCTTACATTTAGAAAAATTACAACAAGTAATAGACAACTATCCAAATGTGAAAAATTATGTTTGGGCACAGGAAGAACCTGAAAATATGGGCGCTTGGAGCTTTATGTTACAACGCTTTAGATTGGTAAATTTGGAGGTGGCATCTCAACCATTTTATGCAGTTCCAGCTGCCGGTTCAGCTGCAAGATTTAAGAGAAGACACCAACGTATTATTGATAAAGTATTTGAAACGAGCAAAACAAATTTTGACTCATAAGAAAATATTTTATAGCGAACAGTAAATGTTACAGACAAAAAATAAAATGAAAACATTTAAAACTAACTAATAAATAAAGTTTTATTTCTTTTCCCTTCGGAAGGATTTAAAAAAAAAGATCAAAAAATTAATAAGATGATTTTAGAAATGAAAGTTCCCTCTCCGGGAGAATCAATCACAGAAGTAGAAATAGCAACTTGGCTTGTTGAAGATGGAGATTATGTTGAAAAAGATCAACCAATTGCAGAAGTGGATTCAGACAAAGCAACCTTAGAATTACCTGCCGAAGAAAGTGGTATTATTACTTTAAAAGCTGAAGAAGGTGACGCTGTTGCAGTTGGTTCAATTGTATGTTTAATTGATATGGAAGCTAAAAAACCTGAAGGAGATGTAGTGAAAGAAGCTCCATTAACTGAAAAGAATGAAGAAAAAAATGTCATTTCCAGCGCAATCGAGAAAACATACGCAAGTGGTTCTACATCACCTGCTGCCAAGAAAATTTTAGATGAAAAAGGAATCATTCCTTCTGAAGTAAAAGGAACTGGGCGCGATGGAAGAATTACTAAAGACGATGCGGTAAATGCTACACCAAGTATGGGAACTCCAACTGGCGGTTTAAGAGGTTCGGAACGTAAAAAAATGTCTATGCTACGCAGAAAAGTAGCACAACGTTTGGTTGCTGTAAAAAATGAAACTGCCATGCTTACTACTTTTAATGAAGTAGATATGAAACCTATTTTTGAGCTTCGTAAAAAATTCAAAGAAGATTTTAAAACAAAACACGGTGTTGGACTTGGTTTTATGAGTTTCTTCACATTAGCTGTTGTTAGAGCTTTAAAATTATTTCCAGATGTAAACTCTATGCTTGATGGTGATTATAAAATAATTCATGATTTTCAAGATATTTCAATTGCAGTTTCTGGGCCAAAAGGCTTAATGGTTCCTGTAATTAGAAATGCTGAAAATTTAACTTTTAGAGGCGTAGAAAGTGAAGTAAAACGTTTAGCTATAAGAGCTAGAGATGGTCAAATAACTGTTGATGAAATGACTGGTGGTACGTTTACAATTACCAATGGCGGTGTATTTGGATCTATGCTATCAACTCCTATTATAAATCCACCACAAAGTGGAATTTTAGGAATGCATAATATTGTTGAACGCCCTGTAGCTATTAATGGTGAAGTAGTTATTAGACCAATTATGTACGTTGCATTATCCTATGACCATAGAGTTATTGATGGTAGAGAATCTGTAGGTTTTTTAGTAGCTGTTAAAGAAGCACTAGAAAATCCAATAGAAATTTTAATGAATAACGATCCTAATAAAGCATTAGAATTATAAAATTAATCATACTTTCAAAAGTAATTTAAAACCTGAGCATTTTGTTCAGGTTTTTTTTATTTTCTATGATAAAAATCATTCTTATTTAGACTTAATAAAAATAACTTTGTGCCATAAAATAATGGATTAATGAAATTTATCTCCCTTTCAATTTGTAGTATTTTATTTGTAGTAGCATTAAATGCACAAACTGTAGAGCCTTCAGCCACAATTGATAAAAATATTTTACAAATTGAATTAGAGTCATTATATACAATTCAAAAAGAAGGTTCAGAAAAAATAAACTCTTGGAGCATACCAAGTACATTATTTAGATTTGGTTTACTGAATGGTTTTGAATTACAATTAAACACTCCTATTATAAAAGAAAAATTATGGGAAAATGATCATTTAATTCATTCATTAAATAAATTTGACGACATACAAATTGGTTTTTCTATAAACCTTTGGAAAGAAAACAAATTAGTACCAGCAGCATCTATCATGATTAGAGCAATATTACCGACAGACAAAAAATTCAATCTTGATAAAATTGGAGAAATTGTATCATTAAACTTTTCTAATAAAATTTCAGAAAAAATTTCTTTTAATTACAATATAGGATATGCTCAGGAAACTGATAATTCAAAAGCTGGTTTTTTCATTGCAAACATCAGCTACGAAGCTTCTTCTAAAATGCATTTTTTTGTTGAAAACTTTGGAGATTTCAACAATAAAAATTTAATCTCAAACAACCTAAATTTTGGTGGTGGTTATAACTTAAGTGATAACTTTATGATAGATCTATCAATTGCAAAAGGTGTAAATCATAATTTATTTTATACTGGCGGCATAATTACTTGGGTAATTGACACTAGTAAGCGTTAATATTTATAAACCAATTTTTTTAAAAACAATCGCTTCTTTTTATAATCTATAATTGCTTCTCCTTTTTCAAGAATATCAGCACCAATAATTCCATCTACAGCTTTAGCTTTATGTTCAATTAAAGCTGTATTTACATGAGTTAAATCAAACAATACAATATTAAAACAGTTATAACTCCATTTTTTTAGTAACAACTCATTTTTGGTTGATACTTTTGTTTCCATATCAATTGCACCAGCTCCTGCGGCTTTCGTGTCAGAATCTTCAACCTCTAATTTAAATTTTTCAGCTAAATTAATATCAATACAAGAATTTGAAGCACCAGTATCTAAAATAAAACGACCTTTTACATTATTTAATATTGCCTTTAATTCAAAATGATTTGTATTAATTTTTTTAAGTTTAATTATGGTATATCCTTTTCTTAAAAGAACGCGTTTCAAATTCATGTAATCATTATTTTATACAAATTTACCGTTTTTTTAAAAGAAAATAACCAGCTACTACTATGAATACAAGAATAAGAAGCCAACTAAAATTAAAATCGTTATTTTCTATTGACGTTACTTCACCAATATAAACAAAGCTTGCCCAATAATATGGGGATTTTTTATTGGTAGAAATAGTTTCATTATCCAAATATGCTAATTTTGAAGAATGCAAAGCACTGGATTTATTCCCGCTTTTCTCATAATTTTTATAAAACTCTGCCATTAGTATTTCAGTAGCCTTATCATTTACCTTCCATAAAGAAACAATCAAATTATTTACACCTGCATATGAAAATCCACGAGCTAAACTCATTGCTCCTTCTCCTTTTCTTAAAGTTCCCAATCCTGTTTCACAAGCACTTAAAACTAACAAATCTGCATTTAAATTATAACCATAAATTTCAGGTAAATACAAGGTTTCATCATAAAACTCTATGGAAGCTGGAGAATAATAATCACCTGAAGTTGCGTGAGTTGACAAATGAATTATAGAATACGTATCTGCTAGTTTATTAAATGTTTTTTTTGAAGCGTTTGATTTTAATAAAAAATCACCATCAATTATATTGCTAATACTTTCAGATTCTTGCTGCGTATAATTAAGTTGAGATAAACCTCTATGGTTATTTTCAAAAACAGGAAAAAAGCCTATAAAATTATCTTTTGGTGCTTTAACTATTTTAGTTTGATGCATTAAAATTGTTGCAGAATAGGCATAACTAATATTACTTTTTTTAATTAAATAAGGTAATTTTTCAAAGTTAATTATAGACGTTTCTTCTGTAATTAAAGCATCAAAAGGAATAAATGAAAACAAACCATCTGGCACTATAATTATGTGTTCGCTCAATTGGGTTTTAAAAATAGTTTTGTATAATTTATAACCTAAAGAAGTGTATTTGGTTAAATTATTTTGCAACCCTGTTCCTCTATTTTCAGAAAATAGATTTAAAAAATCAGAAATATCTCTTTTGAATTTTTCTCCTTTGGCAATTTTATCCAATGTAGGCTGCCCTTTTTTTGAAATTGAAAATATGTAAACGTTCTCTTTTCCATCAAAAAACTCAATAAAAAGTTCGTTATTCAGTAGTAATTTTTCTTTAATATTTTTGAATGTTACTAAAGAATCATTTTGAATTTTTAAAATTGGATATTTTTTTTGAATTTGGTTTTTTATAAGTTGAATTTTATTTGAAATTTCATTTCGTTGCTTTGTTAAATTGGCTAATACATTTACAGCAGCTTTCTCTTCTTTTAATTCTTCAATGGCAATACTTTTATTCAGCTGGGCTTTTTTAAAAAGTAATTCTTTTTCAATTAAAACCAAACTATCATTGTTCATAGATGATTTTAAAAATATGGATTCTTTTGCCTCTAATAAAACAATAGATTTTGATTGTTCGGCAAATTGAAATGCTTTTTCAATCCAATCAATACGCTTGGTTTTTTGATATAATTCGTAACATAAATCTATACAAATTTCACTTCTTTTTCTATTTTCTTGTTGCTGTATTATTTTAGCATTTTGATTTAAGTATGAAGCTCTTAATTCTGCTTCAACGTTAAAAGCCAATTCGAAATTTTTAAGCGCATTTTCAAAATCATTTTCTAGTATAAATACTTTTGCTCTTCCATCTAAAGCTTCTTTTAAAGTGTTTTCAGGATAAAAAGAAACAGCTGTTGGATTCTCAAAAATAGTTGTAGGATTGTAGTTTACAAGTAGCAAGTTTAAAGCTTTTTGATAAAAGTTTAAAGCCGTTTTAAACTGACTTTTTTCTCTATAAATAGCTGCTAAATGATTGTATATTTTTGCAACTTCTCTATCACTATTTCCAAATACAATTTTAGCAGTTATCAACGCATTTTCAAACTCAATTAATGCCTTATCAAATTCTTTCTTTTGAACAAAATAAGTACCTTTTGTTATAGCATTTCTCATTAAAATTGAATTGTCTTTTTCAACATTCAATTTATTCGACATTAAAATATATGCTGCTGCTTTTTGAACTTCATTTAAATACAAATAATTAATTGCCAAATCTGAATAAATTTTTGATTTTATTTGTTTTTCAGTAGTTAAATTCAACCCTAATAATAAATAATTAATAGCTTGTGAATATTTACCTTTTGTTCTAAAAACTGTTGCTAAATTGGAGTACCCTGAAATTACTTGATTCTTTTTATTTTCAATTTGTGCTGTTTCAATAGTAATTTTTAAAATATCTTCAGCTCTAGCAACATCTCCCAATCTGGTGTAATTATTAGCCAATGGTTTTAAACAAAATTCAATAATATCAAACGTGCTATTCTTGTTTTTTTTATATGAAGCATACGCTTGCTCATATTGAATTATAGATTGATTTATAAAACCAAATTGTTTCAAATAATAACCATAATTAATGTAAAAATAAAGTTGTGCAGTTTGTTCATTTTTATTTGAAGGATTTCGCCATAAATTAGAAGAAACAACATCAAAAATTGAGAGCCTACCAACAGTTGGGTTTTTTACAAATTCATCTAAATGAACATATATAAATTCCGATAAGTTATCTTGTTGTTTTAAAGAATCAACCCTAATTTCAAAATTAGAATCAACATTTTGAGCAATTAGTGTAGCATTGAAAAATAGGAAGATTAAGATAATTCGATTTTTCAACATACACTTTTCTAAATTTTCCAAATTGCATAAAAATGAAGTTGGGAATTTGGCTCGTTAAAATTGTAAATATAACGCACACCTAAACTTGGCCCAATTCTAGAAGCACCAATAGTAATATCTCCAAAAACACCATAGTTAATATCGCTAAATGAATCGTTGCTTTTAGTTGTTCTTGTTTCATTAAGAAAATCTAATGGTTCACCAACAATATCTTTCAAATATGTGAAATAACTTGAGTTAATTGTATTGTTTGTTTTGTTTGAAATATCAAATGAAATTTGTGGTCCAACTCCCAATCCAACAACTCCATTCAAATTATAACGAAATGAAACAGGAACAATATCAATATTTAATTTTGTGATTTCAGAATTTATAGCGTCAAATCTAATTACATTCTCAAATGCTACACCTTGCTCTAAATCAATTGGGCCTAATTGTTCACTTACATTTTTAAAATCGCCATATTCGTGAGTTGAAATCATAATTTCAGCTTGTAAATATTTTTTATACGATTTGTAAGGAGAAATTGTAGCTCCAACAAAATAACTTTTAGAGTCTTTTACATTTAAATAACTATTATAACCTGCTTTTGCACCAATAGAAATTCCAGGAGAAAAGCGTGATGTAGACGTATTTGTAATTATCGGTTCGTTTTTATCGAAAATAATTGCGGTTTTACTTTTTGATTTTACTTTATGAAAATCCTCACCAAATTTCATTGAATATTTTACAAAACCTTTTGTAGAGTCTTTATCGTAAATTCCTTTTTGAGCAGTTCCAGGTAAATAAATATTTTTAAACTGAAACGAAATTTGATTTTTTGAAATAATGGTATCTAAACAACTATATCTAACTTGTTCTTCAGGACAAATAGGACATTTAGGATACATATCTAATACTTTTAAAGACGATTTATCCAACATTTCAGGAATATCAACATTCAATTTTATGAGTTTTGCTGGTCCTTCACCATCGTTCTGAAAACGCACTTTATATTTCAATCGTTTAAATCGTACCAAACGATAATTTAAACGTGTATCGTAAACAGCCATTTTATTTGGATCGTGAGAAGTTACAATCTCCATTTCTTTATTCAAAACCTTATGAGAATCATTCCCTCGCTCTGGAACATAGATACTTCTAATAGAAATTACAGCACTTGTATCTTTCAACATTTCAGGTGTTGTTTTAAACGTAAAAAACATATTTCGCTCTTCGTTTGACTGCATATTATTAAAATCATACATTTTTACATTTTGATAATAGGCTTTGGCTTCTTCTAATGACAGTGGTAAATTTTGCCGTAAAGTATCAGGCACTATTAATTTATGGTTTGCTAATGTTGAAATACCCGTAGATTGAATTAATTCTTCTTTTGAAATATATCTACCTGTTACAATCTCTTCTGAAATTTCATTTTCATTGTTATGTAGTCTTACTTCGGTTAACTCAAAATTTTTAGCTTTGTATTTCTTTTCATTGAAAAACAAATATATCTTTCCATTGGTTGGGTAGTTTTTTTCATTTCCATAACTCAATACAAATTGCATTTCTTCATCTGGTACAGGATCTCTATTGGTTTGTAATCTAAATCCACTATATGCTGTTAGTAAATGATGTTTTTCATTTGTTGAAGTATCAAAACTATCATCATTTATTGCTACATCTTTTGGACGTGTAGTTGGTGGTTTTCCATCATCATAATTATTAGTTACTGACAGTTGTGTTTTATAATTTCCTTTATCTTTATATGTATAATTTGGTTGTTCTTGAGTGCTATATTCTCCATCTCCAAACTCCCAATAGTACGTGTAAAATGCCTTTGGAGCTCCAGCAATTTGATTTAATTCAGGTGTTTCTGAACGAAAAGAAACTTTATTTCCATTTATTTCATACGCAATTGTTGCAGTTCTAGCAAGAGTATCAATACTGCTATTTTGAGCCGAAAGCAACCCACAAAAAAGTAAAGGGAATAGATATCCAATGTTTAATTTCATAAAAAGTGCTTTTAACGGGAGTTCAATATAAACGTCCTTATTATATTTTGGTAAAGACCATTATTGTCAGGTCGAGCGCAGTCGAGACCTTGTATTTTTCATCATAAATTACCTCTCGACTTTAGCCTGTCCTGAGCAACAATCGAATGGCTCGAGGTGACATATTCATAAACAACAATATTTTATTTGTTGATTTTTTTACTAGTTAATTTAATTCTTATATCTAACTCAGGTTTTTAACAAATATAGAAAAAGGAAATTAAAATAGTTTTAAGTAATTTAAAAACAAACTAAACTCCCAACCAATAAAGGCTGAGAGTTTAATATATTTATTTGTAGGGACATTAAGGCAATCCATTAATTAAAGCTTCTAAAGCTGG
>TARA_R110001583_G_scaffold195427_1_pt1 | contig 35552 bp, 33 predicted proteins | sample TARA_R110001583 | Tara Oceans TARA_R110001583 (sample SAMEA4398432) | marine metagenome | biome: Polar Biome; feature: [MES] marine water layer (ENVO:01000295) within the mesopelagic zone...; material: water (ENVO:00002006), including particulate matter (ENVO:01000060) such... | reverse complement strand
CATTTAAACTAGATATAATTAATAACCCTAGTTTAAATAAATAAATAAATAAAAATGCAAAAAGAAAGACCTGACCCTATTCCTGACCCTATTCCGTGCCCTAAATTAGATACTGCTACTTTAGGGTGAACTGTTACCATTAGGTGGATATGATCGTCTTCACCTCCAAATAAATATTAGACGACAATTAGCTTAGCCGGACGTACAAGTTAGTTGACGCCTGATATTAGTGATATCAATATCTCAGCCGTATAGTAAAGTCTTCCGCATCGCGGGTTAAATGTGGGCTGTAATAGGGATCATGTTCAATTTCTGATGGCCAGCGTTCGAGTAACAAAGCTTTTTCTTTATCAAAGCGTTTCACCTTTTCAGCACTTTCACCATCATCACCGCGTGTTTTTGATTCATAGTGATATAACTGTGCATGGGCACAATAGACATTATAAAAACCGGCAGCTTTTACTTTCAAACAAAAATCAACATCGTTATAAGCAACTTGATAACACTCATCTAAGCCACCAACGGCTACATAGGTCTCTTTGCGAATAGCTAAACAAGCACCGGTAACACCCGACATAACTTGATTTATATGAGGGCGATTAAAATAGCCATTTGAACCTTCAGGTGTGCAACGGTGAGAATGGGCGGCATAACCACCTAAGCCCATGACTATGCCTGCATGTTGAATACTCTTATCTGGGTATAATAACTTAGCACCCACACAGCCAACATCGGGTTGTATCGCTAAACCTACCAACTCCTTTAACCACGACGCATTAATAACCTCAGTATCATTATTCAACAATACAATCACTTCACCAGTCGCGAGTTCAGCAGCCCTATTATTTATTTCAGAGTAATTAAAGGCTTTATCATGTTTAACCACCAAAATATTATCATGCTCAGCTAACTCATTAAGGTAAGTTAAAGCATCTGCCTGTTGGGACTGGTTGTCCATAATAACCAATTCAAAGTCGAGATAATCAGTTTTAGACAACAGACTTGAAATACAGGTTTCCAGTACCAATTTATGATCCCGTGTAGGTATAATAATTGAGACTTTAGGCCACTGCTTAGGAATATATTGCACATGGTAGTAATTATCTAAATTACCATCACTAATTTTAGCGTTTATCTCTCGTCGCTGCAGATGCTCAGTTAATGCATCACGACCCGCTTTCACTGTATAGGGTTTATCACCATTATTAGCAGCTGTTGAGCCTTCATGCATTCGCCAATGATATAATATTTTACTGATATGACCTATCTGCTGTTTTGATACAACCTCAGAAGCTCGCAAAGCCAAATCATAATCTTGTGCCCCTTCAAAACCAACCCGACAACCATCAAGCTTTTCTAACAGCTCGCGCTTAAAAACAGATAAATGGGTTATATAGTTATGGGCATGTAATAAATAGGGATTCCAGCTCGATTTAAAATGTGGGGCAACTCGGTTACCCTTTTTATCAATAAAATCTTCATCACTGTAAACCCACTGTAACTCAGGTTTCTCAAGCAACAGACTTACAAATTCATTAAGCGCTTGTGGTGCCAGTAAATCATCATGGTCTAACAAGGCAATGTAATCACCAGTACTTGCTGCTATACCTATATTTGTTGCTTGACTAATATGTCCATTTTGTTGCGAACAAATAACCTTAATTCGAGGATCTGAAAGGCTTTTTAAATAGGTTTGTACACTAGCATTGGTTGAAGCATCATCAACTAATACCAGTTGCCAATTCTGATAGGTTTGTGCCATAACTGAATCCACACACTTTTTCAAAAAATTTATTGGTGGATTATAAATAGGTACGACAACAGACATTTTTATATTCTGTTCACCAAGTACAGCTTGCCACGCATTAGGTTCAATATGATTAACCCAATGCGAATAAGGGCTATAAGGTGATCTTGTCATTTTCCAAGTAATAAAACGATGATAAAGCGCATATAATGGTTTAAGTCGTTTAAGCCTTTGCTTAGTTTTATATGATACTAGTTGGTTTAATTTCATCGTTACATAATCAGTCTTTTGAAAACTTGACCCTTTGTTGTGAAAATTGTAGTAATGCTTGCTGATAAAGAATTTGATCAAATTTAACTAATGGCTCGATAGCCTTTTGGTTATCTAAATTTGAAAAGTCAGCGCCATAACTGAAACTGTTAACATTACTACGTACGTTTTTCTCAACGGGTTTATCAAACCCCATCGCTTGATGAATTAACGACATTGATTCATCAAACTGCTCTGCAATACCAACCAGTTGTATTTTCTTTAATCTTGCTAAGGCTTGTTGTAAATGTGTTTCATTAACTCTTTCAGCTGGCTTTGCGTCAGATAAGTAACGTACTTGCAAATTGTCAAACAAACCATACTGAACAGGCTTTAACAGCTTAACAAACTGCCCCCAAGTTTTACTTGAGGCAAAATCTAACAAAGATAATTTTTGTGCAATCGTTTGCACTACTACGGGATGTTCTATTAAAAAATCATGCTTTTGTGGCTCCATTAAATGACGGACCCAATTCAAATGTGATTCAATGTGTTTATGAGGCTCTCTAAAAAATGCTGCCACTACAAAGTTAGAAGGTGAAAAGTTTTTCTCATAGGTTGGATAAGTTATATGACCCGAGAGAAAACGAGCATCTAATAATTCATTCCAGCTATTCCTTAATCCTTCAATATGAGTATATGCAGGTAAGCGGCCCAACTGACTTTTTAAACTTTGATTAACAGAACTCCCGGCAGTTTTGGGAATATGAAGAAAAAACAGCTTACGCCCTTTGTAATTTGGCTTGCTGTGACTTAAGGTAATTACAGGCATTAATAGCTCAACTTCAGCTTTATCCATATTGTTTTTTGAAAAAACGGCCTCAAATCCACAGTTTTCAGTTGCTAATAACCCACTCTTCAACACATCACTTCGCAGCTTATCTGCTAATACCACCTGGCACTCACTACCTTTTGTAATTTTAACCCATACTGGCTCAGTGCTACTATTGCAGCCAGCCCATCCGCGAACATTAGATGAAAAAAGCTCATCAATATTGCCTATGTAATCTTCTTTATCAAAAATCAGTTGCTGTTTTTTCGAATTACCAACAATACGCTTAAATTTATTTTTCACTATTAACCTATTAATGTTTGGTTGATATATTCCGCTATGTAAATAGTCCGAATAGTAGTTTAACTTTCACGAGGTGAAGAGATCACTTCAATAATTTGTGTTGTAGAAACGGAAGGCGTTCGAGGTAAATAAACAACTTCACAAATATCTGAAAATTCGTCAAACTTCCCTGCCCAATCATCCCCCATCACCAGAACATCTGCTTCATATTTCAATATATAATCTCTTTTATTTTCAAGCGACTCTTCTTCAAAGCAAAAATTTACATATCTTAAGCCATTAATAATCTTCATTCGGTCATTTTGATTGTAAATGGGGAACCGGTCTTTTTTTGAAAAATTCAACTCGTCTGTAGAGACGCCAACGATAAGTTGGTCACCTAACACAGAAGCTCTTTGCAATAAATTAACATGTCCAACATGGAAAACATCGAACGTGCCAAAAGTAATTATTCGTTTCATATAACCATCCTTAAAAGTAGAGAAAACTAAAGTCTTTTCCTGCCCGGCCCCAATTGAAAGTCCATAAAGGATCTGGCTTCATCCAACTTTCGCCATAATTTTTAGAAAGTAAAGCATGGGGTTCAAATGGCAAATATAAAACATAGTCATTCACTACTTTTTTCTGAACTGGTAATACAGAATGAGTATTAATTTCATTACGGCTAATAGGGTTCATACTACAGTACCCAGACTCCTGAAAACCGGTGAATATATCAATATGCACCCCTTTAGGAGTTGCACACCATAAATGAGCCATATCAGAGTTTCTAACCATACACCCTTTTTGCTCTAAAATAGCAGTAATCTTCTTTCTTTCGAGTAAGATCTCACTCTCAGATGTTTCATTACTTATATAACAAATATCTACATCATCATCGTGACCAATGAAATCCCCATCCCTCACAATACCAAGTAAAGTACCAGACGAAATAAAAGCAGCGATATGAAGTTCTTCATTGAACCAAGTTAACAGCATTGAAAGTTCGCTATATATGTTTTGTTTTTTTGAAACGCTGGATAATGAAAATGTTTCGGTGAAACCATGTGGCCCTAGAGCTAGACCTTTATCTTCAACTAAAATATTTGTCAATTCAAAACAACGTAAGGCTATATCATGTCTCCCCAACTTTTTTAATTGCTCGATTATTTGATTTATTTTTACAGAGTCTAACGCCGCTGCGTACAAAAAAGCCCGTTCAATCAAGTCTACATTGCCATTTTTATATTCTTTTAAAACTCTGAAGTTGTCATATTCTAATGTCCAATCAGATAAATCACTTGAAGTTTCAACTTGTAAACTCAACCCGCGTGCATAATAGATATCATCTCTGTTGTTTACAATGATTGTTCCAACATCAGTACTTTTATTTAAATCAATAATGAACCAAGGATTATCTTCATTCTTTGTATGAAACCCACAACCGCCATTAGCTTTTCTTTTCATAAAAGCTGAACCGTTATGGTTATCATTATCTTGATAATATGAACTAATCGTAGTTTGGCCATTGATGCCTATTTGATTCCCTTCACTATCTTTAATAACAATGGTATCAAGATGAAATACCATTTTAGCTTGCAGTCCAAATTTAATAAATCGAGTATGCTTATTTATATTAACAGACAAAGGATTATTACTTTTTGATCCTTTATAAAAAGTAATAGGGTTTATTTTTGAATATTCTTTAACATCATTAAATTTTTTATTTAATTCATCAATAGTGAGTTCATCTAACACACATTTCTCCATAGATTTTCTAATTAGATTTCAACTTCACAACGAAAAAACAGATAACTTTCGAATCAAAATTAAATATTAAAGCGCTTATTAGGGGATATTGGTATTAACTCAATAATAATAAATGCTGTGCTAATGTGTCGCTATTCTTTGTTTGTTTTAACTTAATCCCATCAAAAAAATCTACTTCAATAGCTTGTGCAATTTTTGTTGCTAATGACGTTGAACTTCTCGCATCAAAAGTTATACCTGCAATACCTTCAATTTTTTCTTTCATACCACCAATATTTGATCCTATTAGGGGCCTGCCATAGGCAATGGCTTCTTGTATCACTACTGGGGAGTTCTCCCACCAAATAGAAGGGATAATTACCCAATCACATTCAGCCATTAAAGTAGGTAATTGATGTGACTCATATGCGCCTCGCATTGTCACAATATCACCCAAAGCTTCAATCTGCTTTGCTACTTTATCTTTAAGCTCACCCGTTTGATGTTCTAAGCTCGCGCCATGAATGTCTAGGGTTACAATTTCTTGTATCTCTTCAGGTAATTTGGCGAAAGCATCTAATAATATATCAATCCCTTTATAAGGGTTAATTTGACCAAAAAAGGCAAATCTGCGACGTTTCTCATTTTTTGCAAGTGCTCTAGGCTCAAGAGCTGTTATGGCTGGTAATACGTTTTCAATAACATGCATTTTCTCTTTTTCTATGCCCCATTCAATATAACGTTCAGCTAAAAAGTGACTTGGGGAAACAAACTCATCAACATAGCTAAATTGATCAAGTATATAGCTTTTCCTTAAAAAGAAATCTGCAGGTGTATGCTGAGGAAAACAGCTTGCACAATCAGCATGTGTTGCCTTATAACAAAGCTTTAACGACTCGGTTTTTACCATTTGGCCGTTATGTAAACACATCGCCATAAATTCATGCAATGTAAATAATATTTTTGCATTGGGTGCTGCACGCCTGGCTGCCGCAATGACTTCAATGCCTATATGAGCATAATGATGCATATGAATAACGGTAGGCTTAAATGATTCAACTAAAGCACCAAAATCATCAAACAAATGTTTAGTGTTACTTGAGCTTAAACAAAACCAGTGACTCATGCCTGTATGAAATAATACCTCTTCTTCACTGCGTATCGAAAACGTTGAGCCGCCATGCGTATTGGTATCGCTTCTAGCAACATACAAACATTCATGGCCTGCTTCTTTAAAAGCTTCAAATAAATTCCAGCTGGCAACTTCTGCACCACCTTTATTCAGTTCAGGGTGACCGTGGCTTAAAAATAATACTCTATGCATTTTTAAACTCCTTTAATTCAACAGGAAATAGTGCTTGTAAGTTCTTTGACCAACGCTGGTTATACGTGTTGGCATTTAGTAGGGTAAGTTTATGTTTCCAATCACCAGCCTCTACTAAATTTTGTGATAAACGCTCTAAATGGTTTAGCGTAATGTCACGACAAATATAATTAATTTTACCCTGGTCAATGGCACGTAAACACAAATCTGAATCTTCAAAATCACCTAGTACGTAAGCCGGATCAAAACCATCTAAGGTATTAAATAATGATTTTTTTATTGCGACACAAGCGGCGGTAACTAATACACACGCTTCAGGCATCTTTTCTTTGTTAGATAAAGATACCGGTAAACCTTTCATGGGGTGGTCATTAAATATTAAACCTGGGTATTGGCCTAATAACATGGGAGCCATGCCGTCATGCTGAATAGACTCATCTTCAAATAATAACCTTACACCTACAAGCCCTGCGTTAGGTAAAGTTGTTAAATTGTCTATCAACTGTTTAGCCCATGCTCCATCTTTAGGTAATACATCTGAATTTAATAAAATTAAATTTTCTGAAGTCGCGTATTCAACAGCCATATTATTTGCACGGCCGAAACCAACATTACTTGCTAAGGTAACCACACTAAAATTAAAATTAAATACTTTGTGCAGTTCAACAGCCAGTTTTAAAACGCTCAGCGCTATACTAGGATCATCAACAACATAAATTACCTCTATATCGTTCATACCTTTATATCTTGAAAAATTAGAAATTTGATAACGCATAAAATCGAAACGTCCGTACAAAGGAATAATAATAGACCCTTTGGGTTGGGTATTTAACGTTCCGTAATCATATCGCTTACTAGCAACAGGTTTATTAGTTGGATATAGCTCATGAATCATTGGTAATATCACACTACCAGCTATTGCCTTATGCTCAACTAACTCAGGATCCCAATTCTTTAAAATACGAGAACAGTTTATATTCTTGTCTACATCACCAAGGTATAGACTCTCTGGCTTCATCGTAATTGAGCCGCTTTTATCTGAAAGATGAACAGATAAGGGCGATTTTGCATCAAAACAGGTGTTTTCATTAATTTGAACTAACGCCATAAAGCCCGAAAAAGTGTCTACTTTTCTATTTGTAAATGCTGCTTTAACATCAGGTCTGCTAATGTGCATAACCTTGGCATTATCGGCTAACATATTTTGATGATTAGGTAATGAAATAGACACTTCAGCTAATGTATCATCACTAATATACCAACCGACTATCATCGCAAATTGACTACCTAAGATGACATACTCACAGTAACCAAGCCGATCTTCATTAACATCAGCTACATCGGTATTAATAATGCCTTTAGGTACTTCAGACATAGAATGAATAATGGCGGGAATGTTGATTTCATCACTATTCCCTGTGTTATGAACAAGATCATTAAGGTACTTTTCTGTTGAAAAAGTAGAGCAAGGGTCCATGTTTAACTTATTGCCAAATAAAATATAATCCTTAACTTTATCTGTTGCCGCTACTCTGTCACCTTTAAGTTTTGCGCTATAATATGTTTCATCCCACAATGAAGAGTCAACTATAATGGCCTTATAATTACTTATTAATTGTTTGTTATAAAATAAAACATCTTCAACAAGCTTACTTGGGCTGATTGTACTTTTTGTTTTAATATTTTTATCATTTAATGCAACAACGGTAACGGTTAAGTTCTCAGTAAATAACCACTTAGAATCAATATCAATTCCATCAAATAAAATATGAAAGCCTTTTGCATCAAGCCCTAAAATCCGTTTAACATCGTCTCTAACTTGGTCACACTTGCCTTCCGCGACTTTTACGCCTTCGATAAATATTTCAATATTAGTAACATCAGAAGAAGCCCAACCGACAAAGTATCCCCTTTCTATACCATCATATTGTAAAGTTGAGGTTGTATTATTTTTGTTTTTTTTATTCAGTTTTTTTAATATATTTTTAAACGTTTTTTTCATTGGTTTTTCTACCTTTATTTCCATATGTACTACAACACTTTCTTCCAATGCCCTAAACAGCGAGTAATAAAGTCTTTTTCTGCTGTGGCAGAATCAATAAGTAAGCATGTTTTAGCTAACCATGCATGTAGGTTTTTGCCCTTTATTTTTTCAGCAATCATGTCAATATAATAATCTTGCCCTATAACTACGTTCTGTTTCAATTTCATCCGTGTTAACAAATTGACTAAAGCTGGGTGTTGGTTTTCGAGCATAAACGCTTCAGCGATATCAATGCCTGTGCTTAGTTCATTATTGTCCACCAAAAAGTTGCAATAAGCCATAACAACAGCAGGTTGCATACACCCTTTTTTATAGCCCAAATCAAATTGAACTTCGGCCTTTTGAGGCTGATTTAAAATAATAAGTAACTTTGCATAATGGATGTAAAACATGGCTTGATTGGGGTTTTTCTGAATCGCTTTTTTAAAGTGAAATTCACTTTCACTATAAGCATTAAGCCCTTGATAACATTGTCCAAGCATTGCATCTACAAAGGGAAAATAAACACCAAGAGTTACGGCTTTTTGAAAGTAGCGAATGGCAAGCTTTTGTTCACTTATCTTCATCAAAATTTTTGCTACAGATAAAAAAACATCTCCCTGTGTAGCAAACTTATCGTCTATGAGAGTTAACCACTTTGTTGTCCCTATGTTTTGTATTTGCTCCGCTGTAGTACCATCAAGGTATTTAATCATCACTGCCGGTTCTAAAATGGTTAACAACTGCTCATACCAAGTACTTTTGTTAGTGCTTTGTTTTAAAACATCATTATCTAGAGCACTATGTAAAGCATTACTTAGTGCATCACCACTAAAACTATCACGGGGTAATTTACGTATCTGTGTATATATATTCTCTACTGCTTGTTCATCTACCGCTTCTTCCACAATGATAGGCAATTCATTGACAGCCTTAAAAGTAGCAAGTGCCAGTAATTCTTCCCAAACAGAATTTAACTGCACCTGTAAAGCAGTTGATAATTCGGAAAATATGCGTTGGCTGGCTTTATCCCTAAATAAACTGACATCAAAGGGAGGGGTTGTATTTTCGTCTAACTGAAAGCCAAATTTACTATTAATAGCCTGTAGTACAGGTGCACCTTCAAATAATGCGCGTTGCGTTATCATAATTGTTTTCTGAGGGTGTTTTTTAACAAAAGATACCAATCGTTTGGTATAGCTAAGCCACATCTTTGCAGCTAACGTTGGTTGCGCCCAAAAACTCACATCAACCGACTTACTAGTAACATCAGTTAAATCATAAGCAAGTTCACGACTATGTCGATGCAATAATGATTCCACACAACTACTCCAGTGCCGAACGACAAACACAAAGACACCTTTATCACCCAAAGACTGTTCCCATTCATTTAAAAACAAACAAGCACGAGGGTCTTTTACCCCCCAATATGGGATGTTTTCACTTCGCTGAGCAATATAATCACGTAAAAAATCTGGCTCAGCTGATAATTCACATTCGTCGTGAAACTGCCAGCTAGTGTAGTTATTAATAAGCTGTGTATTATGTAACTTAACCGCAGGCCAGTCTTCAAAATGACCTTTGGCATTACTAATGCCACCCGCCATTAAATCGGCCCCTAAGTTAAGGCCTGCATCTTTTAGATAATTAGCGATAGCTGAAGTACCGCTACGATGGAAACCTGTGCATATTAAAGCCATTTCATTCAATTGAACTGGATTTTCCAAAACCTATCCTTAGCATTATTTTCTTTATTCGCCTTAACCGCGACATTTAAATTTAGGAGGGCTTTATTGTGTTAGATGTGTGCACTACTAGGTAGGTGTTATTTAACTTTACCAAGTGCTTGGGTGATAGAAGACATTTGATTCATCGGCACATTGAGTTCAACCGTAGGTAATGGTTTTCCATTAGTATCTAAACGCATAAAAACAATTCTTGCGACGCCGTTATGAATTGCCACTGATTGAATACCATCAACCATAAAACTATCTGCTGCTGACACTGCTTTTTCTACTGCCATAATTGACCCTTTTAGTTTATATTTCAAAATATGATTACAATACAACAACAAATTAAGTTTTGCTATCCCCTGAGTAAGATATAAAGAAAAACATGCATCTGTATTTCCTTATAACGCCAAAGAACCTTTTGTAGCTGCGTATTGCAGGAAACTACGACAAATAAAGCTGTAATGAACCATGTGTGCTACACCACCGCCTGTTGGTATTCAGAGCCCACAAAGTTAAGTGTTCTTGGCTACCCGCAGCACTTATAAAATGCCGATTAAACTCCTTCACAACTAACAACCAATCTGGTTCATTAATATTTAAACGCTCAAACAACGGCTTAATATCTGGTGGAATAAAGCCGAGTTTATCACTCCTTACACAACGTCCCGTCCATTCTACCAAGGCTAAATAATCAAACAATTTAAAAGGGATACCAGATGAAGGTGTACCGTGAGGAACATAACCCGTAAAGGGTAATAATTCAGTTGGCTGAACTTGTTCAATAGTTGTTCCTGTATCAATAGAATTAATACGAGATTGAACACTGGTAAAGTCTGAATACTCAGGTGTATCACAAATGGCAGCACGTATTGGGTTTAAATCGACGTAGGCCATGCAGGCTAGTAACGCAGTTTCATCTAATAGCGCTTGGGACTTAAATCGTCCCTCCCAAAACCGACCTTTACAGTTATCTTCTTTATTAGCGCGTACTGTAATACTTTCATTTAAACAACGCATATACCAGCCTAAGTCATATAATCGTTCGCGCCATAAAGCAATAAAATCAAGCGACTTCTCTTTTTCTGCTTGCGTAGTCACTGTATTACTTAACCAACGATCAACTAATATATGTCCTTTAAACAATTGTTTCCAACGTAAAGCTACTTCTTGATCACTCCACGTTTTAGCCTGTGACTTATTGACCCTCAATACCAAATGATAATGGTTACTCATAATTGCATAAGCACAAAGTTCAATAGAAAATATAGCCGACAAATCCGTAATTTTATCAACAAGCCATTGCTTACGATGATCGAAGTTCTGACCTGAGCTTTTATCATCACCACATAAAAAAGCCCTGCGCACGCACCGACAAATACAATGATAATAAGGGGTTGAATCTAAACAAACTTGCTGCTTACGTGGGCTTGTCATTATGTTTCCCTAACTTCGCATTGTTTAAAGCAAGTTTAGCTTGTTTCTTATACAAATCAAATTTAGGGGTGTCCCTTTATTTATTTTATGCAAATACAACTCAGCTAAATCTACTCCGTAGCTTTTTAAATGGCAAAATCGATGTGTTATCACCTTCGTAACATGCTGTTATGATCTTTATAGCACCAACTCCACACAATACTATAGGCTCTCCATTTTCAATGAATAAGACCTTACCGGGGCTATTATTCTCAATAGTAAGACCACTAATAAGTTTACACTCATATATACGGCAAAACTCTCCATTTAACCTTGTTCTTGCCCCAAGATAAGGAAAACCTACTGCATTTATTGTACGTTGTATGATCTCGTTATTTAGACTCCAATCAATAATATAATCATCCTCGTCCCTCCAAACACTATAAGAAGCTTTACTTTCATCTTGCGGAACAAAGGACAACTTACCATTTATTATATCAGCAATAAGATCACTAAATATGAGTGAGTATTTCTCGGCAAGTCGTGAAATCACGGTTCCTATTTTTTCTTGGTCTTTTACATCTATCGCTATTTGCGAAAACACATCTCCTTCATCAAACTTTTCTGTAGCTAACAAAGCAGTAACCCCAACCGTTTTATCACCATTAATTAACGCACTAACTAGTGGATTGAACCCTCTATATTTAGGTAATAATGAATCATGAAAAACGATCAAGGGGTGTTCAACATTGATTAACCAACGCCAACCAATTGCAATAGAGTAGTCGGCTTCTAAAATAGAACTTTTATTACAGATCTCATAAGGGATTTGGTGCTTAATACAGATATCACCAATATCTTCACTAAAATCATTCTGTACATTTTTATCTATACCAATTGTGACCATAAAATCAACAAGCCCTATAAAACTAGGTAATTGCTTGACAACATCAAGTCCTTTTTCAGTCATCGCAAAAATATGAATCTTAGTTTTACCTCCCTTCATTAATCAATTACTCCAAAAAACTCCAATACAGCATCTGAAACACGATCAGCAATATCTTTGTCATAACTTGAGCACAAAGGCAACCGAACAAGGCGCTCACTAATATATTCCGTCACTGGCAGCATGCCTTGTTTATAACCATATTTTTCACCCACAGGAGAAGTGTGCAACGGTACGTAATGGAAGACGGCCATAATATCACGCTCTTTTAAAAAGCTAATTAACTTAGACCGTGTACTTTTAGACTCAACAATTAAATAGAAAATATGTGCATTATGAGAATTATAATCAGGTATGTGAGGAATGCGAGCTAAGCCTTTCTTAGCTAAAATAGACAATCTTGACTTATATTGGTTGTATACAATAAACCTTCTTTGTTGAATATCATCTATATTTTCTAGTTGTGCACTCAGAAAAGCAGCTGATAAATCCGACAACACATAAGATGAACCAATGGTCCTCCATGTATATTTATCTGTTTGACCTCGGAAGAACTTAGCCCTATCAGTGCCTTTTTCTCGTATCATTTCTGCATTTTCTTTCCTCGTAGGGTTCTGTGTATACAAAGCACCACCTTCACCACAGATTACATTTTTAGTCTCGTGAAAACTAAATGTTGAATAATCGCCAAAGGTTCCGAGATTTTTCCCTTTATAAGTTGAAGTTAATGCTTGCGCCGCATCCTCAATTACACTTAATTGATTAACTTCCGCTATGCGCATCAATTCATCCATATCGCAACTTATGCCCGCATAATGAACAGGAATGACTGATTTTGTCTTTCTACTAATGAGGCTTTCTGCATGCTTTAAATCAATATTTAATGTGTCTTCATCAATATCTGCAAATATAGGCTTAGCACCACGTAAACAAAAAGCATTTGCCGTTGATACAAATGTATATGATGGTAAAATAAACTCATCTTCATTGTTAAAGTCTAATTCTAAAGCCGCGATCTCTAAAGCTGATGTGCAAGATGTTGTTAGTAAAATATTGTCATCTGTTTTCAATATTTTGTTTAAATTTCTTTCACAACCTTTACCAAATGGACCGTCACCTGCACTGTAACCATCAATAACAGCTTTAGAAATATAAAAAAGCTCTTTACCTGATATATATGGTTTATTAAAATTAATTTTCATTACTTTGAGCCTTAGATAAATAACTGACTATTTGACAAGAAGCCCCATAAGGTGAATTATGCTTCAAAAAATGCTTTTTCTGCTTTTCTAGCAATGAAACTAATTTTTCAGGGTTAGATATAAATAAATCTAAATCAGAAAATTGTTCATCATAATTATTATATACCCCTTCATTATCAAGGAAATTAGTCGCATCAGAAACACCATTTAGCAGAATAGGGGTATCTGCATAAAGGCTCAAAGCCATACTTACCCCCCCACCCAGCCTAGTCGGGTTTACATATACATCACATGCTTTTAGATAATCCCCTACGTTATCTATATACCCGACTAATTTAATCCGCAATAAATTATCTTCATCAAAGCTACCGGCTAAAAAACCACGTATTTGTCCCTCATTCCGCACTCCTAAAAGGTGAAATTCTACATTGTCAAATTTCTTCATTAGGGTATTAATTCTAGACAGGAACTCAGGCTGTAACTCTGTATTTAAGCGATTACTCACAAAAACTAATTTTAAGTTATCATTATTATCAATATTACATTCACCTAAAAAGCCAAATTTTGGATAACCAAAATTGAATCGCTCCCAAACCCGACCTTTGACTGTTGCTAATGGGACATCTTCAACCTTGCCACACGACAAATAAACATCATAGTTATAGGGTGTTTGGTTCTTAATGTTCGTTTGCATAAATATACAGAAAGATTTTCTTTTCAATAAATCGAGATATGAGCATGTCAGTTCAAAATTAGGTACAAATACATGAGTAGGTGAAAATTTATTAACTTCATATAGGAATTTATCAACAAAACCTTCGTCATGCGCTAAATTAATAATATCCTCTTTATTACCTCCATATCCCTCCACCATTTTATGATAAGAAGAAGTATTCACTAGAGAAGTTTGTGTTGGTGCATTACTAAAATCTAATTCATTAGTTATTATTAATTTATAATCAGCTATGTTCGAAAAATTCTCCCGCAAAGCGGCTAAATAGCTAAGGACTACATTAGAGATATTATTGTTTTTATTTGCCGGCAGAATAGGTAATAGTATAAGTAATCTTTTTTCATCAGAATTTTTTAGGGAGTTACATCGTAAATTATCTTTATAACATTCAGAAATGCTAGCAGATATCTTAATCTTTAGTGCATTTAAATTTTTGTTATATTTAGTCGGTAATCCTTTCCACTCAGTTTGCGAGCTTTTTCGTATTTTCGCTATAAGTAGCGTTAAGGCTGATGCACCAAAACGCTTACAAATATTACTTGGCCATTCACAATGCTCTAAATTTATATATATACACTCATTATCGAAATATGCTTTTCCTTTTTCATCCACAAACATACCAATAGTTTTATTTAGTCCATTTGGCTCAATGTTTACCTCAATAAAATCATATAGTGACTTGAATATTTTATGGTTAGTCATAATTACCTCCCATGATAAATGCAAACATCTCCAAATCAACCTCATTCGCCTCAACCAACTTAGAAAACACGCCTTCACCAAGTTCTTCTTTAATCTCAGCTAACTTGTCTACCAAGCTTTTACTCACACGGCGAGATACATTTTTTTCAACCGGTTTTAACTTAAGCGCTTCAAAACCTTCTTCCGTTAACAAACTCTCAAGCTGTTCAAGCGATTCAGAAAATCGTTCAACCAAGCCAACAAAAGGTAATTGCTTAACAGCCATTTTTGCTCTTGTTGCTTCATCGCCTTGTTGTTGACCAAACATAGCCGCAAAACGGTGAGCATGAAAATCACGGCACTGTCGATCGTGCCCTAACGCGAGCCGTGTTTCTATATAACCTGCCAAGTTTGTGTTTCTTGCCAATACGGGACCAAAACCATCGCCCCCCTGCTTGCTCTCAAACGAGTAAGCTGATGCCATACGGTCAATAGGGTGTCGCATAAAAATCACTGGTATTACTTTCACCCCTTCAATTACGGGTATAGGTAAAATAGCAGTATGTGATGAAAAGCATTTAGCTTGAGGATTATCAATAATCCACTGCTTAACTTGCTCACGGTTTTTTGCTGGTTGTGCTGGGAATTCTTTAGTTACCCATTCACCATCAGCTTCACTGAAGTTTTCCTTAAGTGCTGCATCAAGTGATGTGCCAGCATTTTTAAAAAGATGATAGTGTAAAATGACTGTTTTCATAATCTGTCCTGTTTGTACTACTAGAGTTATACCTGTTGAGATACTACTTTCTAGTTACTAGTTACTACTTACTAGAATAAACACCAACACTGGCAAAAATAGCTTTAAACGCTTTATGCCCGTGCTCAAATGAATACTTTGCTTCTACTAAAGTTTGGCTATTTTCAGCAAACTTAGTCCATAGTTCTTCATCATCATACAGCTTAATAATCGCATCAACCCACTCTTGTGGCTCTTGTGCTATTAAGGTACTAATACCATGTGTTAAACCTGTACCTTCAGCGGCAACCTCAGTAAGTACCGTTGGTAGGTTATAGGCCATAGACTCTAATACTTTACCTTTAATACCCGCGCCAGAAAGTAGCGGAGCAATAAATACACGGTGGTCATGATATACACCATCTAATGTTTCTGCAAAACCTACTATGTTGATGTTATCGCTTTCAAATTCTTTAAAACGTTCCGGCATATTACTACCATACACAGAAAGTACTATTTCTGGTCGTTGTTTTGCTAGCAAGGGCATAATGTCGTTAACAAGGTATTCAACCGACTCTACATTGGGGTAATGGTTATAACCACCTAAAAAGGCAATACCATTTCGCTTGTTAAATTTAGGGCCAACAGCTTTGCTTTCTAATACCCAAGGAGTGATATGCAGTTTTTCCGCTTCTAATATATGTGAAGTAATTACCGCATGCTCAGTTGCGTTGTAACATAAAATGGCATCCGCCTTTCTACATACACCTAACTCTTTTTCTCGGGTAACTAACGCGTTGTTTAGTTGCTCTTCATTTCTGCCTTTCTTTAATGCGCCTCGCATTTCACGTAAGAAGTGTAAATCAGCATTATTGAATACAATTTTCGCTTGGCTTTGAGCTTTTATTTTATCAATATATTTTTCAGCAACTTGGTATCTTGTTATATATACAGCATCCATTTCAGCTAATCGAGTATCTAAAACTTGATCTAGGGATGTATAAAATGGTGCGTATAATACTTCTACGCCCATTTTTTGTAGCTCAGTTGTGTACTTACCAAAATGCGCTAAATTTTCTGGTACAAAAGTGACTTTAAAGCCTAACGACTGAATAAGCTTCATTTCTTGTACTGCAGCATAACTGCCAGCATCTTTATTGGGCATAGGAGACGCGTAATCAATCACTAATACACGTTGCTCAATATTACGATCTTTCTCAAATTTTAAATTTTCAAAGCTTGGCTTGCCATTATTTTTAAATGCCTTAAACCATTTTTGACGGAATGTACTTTCATTTATAACTTGGTAGCGCTTTAAGCCTTTAGTTATATCAGTACCGTGGCTTTGCCCTTCAAAATGTACAACTACGGAGTGAGGTACATAAACCGTTTTATAACCTGCATCTCGCACTTTGAACGCTAATTCAGTGTCTTCATAATAACAAGGGGCTAACTCTTCGCTGAATTGCCCTACATCATTCCAAATGCTACTGCGAATACACATTGCAGCACCTGTTAAATAATCAACTTCGCGTGCGTAGTTATATTCAGGGGTTAGCGGGTTAACATCACGCCCAACATTCCACGGTTGTCCGTTTTCCCAAACAATACCACCCGCCTCTTGTAATGTGCCGTCTAGGTTTAATAACTTAGAGCCTGTTAGACCAATACTCGAGTCTGCTTTCATCTTATTGATAAGTTCATCTAACCAATACGAGGTAACTTCAGTGTCATTATTTAAGAAAATAATGTATTCACCTTTCGCTATTTTAGATGCTCGGTTACAACTGAGTAAAAAACGTAAGTTTTCGGGGTTTTTTGATATAACAACATTTTCTATAATATCTGCCGCTTGTGTTGTTTCATCAGTAGAACAGTCATCTGCCAAAATCACTTCGTATGAAGTTTTGTTATACGCTAGCGCAATAGAGGCAATACAGTGATAGGTCAATTCAAATTTATTATACGCTGGTACAATAATACTCACTTCAGGCTTGTCAAATTTAGGTAAACTAAACGCAGGGAACTTTGTTCTACCGTTATACCCTTCAACAATGAGGTTATGCACTTTTAATAAGTTATCAGCTGTTAAGCTTGTTTCTTTTTTTACAATGGCTTGTAATTGAAACTCTAACGATTCATAGCGGCTATCTGCCTGTTTAGACAGAGAAAGAAAACCGGGTTTATTATGACTTTCTTTTAAATATTGCCACGGGGTTCCAATTGCATTTATGGCAAGTAGTTCTGTCGCTATTATTTGTGCATGCCCTTCTATAGCCACTTTAAATAAGTGTCGTTGGTTATCTCTAAGTGCTAAAGGTGTTACTAAGGTAACGTCCATTTCATGAGCTAGGGTATCAATATTTACATGGTATATTAATTTATCTTCGTGATATAAATTAATCGTTTTGGCGCCTAAAGGGGAGTCAGAATAAATATGTGTAATTAAATTTCCGTGTTCTTCACGGATAATTTTGCCGTTAATCACACAATTAAAAACTTCTACCGTTTGTTCTACACCAGAAATTACTTCCATTGTTGCCGCATTTAGCATCGTTAATGTAGCTTCTTTTACATCGACCGGCCAATTATCATTAATCTCAAAACCAAAAGCATGTTTACCTTCATTTATTCCTGCATCTTTTAGGTCTTGTCGGAAAGTGTCACAACAACCTGATGCCACAATTTTACCTTCACATTGAATATGAATGTTAACGGCCTTGCTACTTTCATTAAATGCTGACCAGCCAAATATCATACCGGCGTCAACGCGATCTATCGAACCTTTAATTTGATCCTCGGCACTTACCAAGTTGCCGATTATTCTCTTACTTTTTCCAAACATTTTCAGTTCCTTTACTTTCAATTTCTAGTCGAATTACCGATTCTGTATTTTAATTATGATATTTATTTTTAAGAGTGATTACTACTTCTAAGTATTAATTCTCCCATATCGATCCTCAAATCTTACGATATCATCTTCACCTAGATAAGATCCTGATTGTACTTCAATCATTTCTAACGGTAAATCCCCTGGATTTTCTAGTGCATGCACTACTCCAACAGGGATGTGTGTTGATTCATTTTCAGTCACTAAGAAGGTTTTATCGCCATTAGTTACCTTGGCTGTCCCTGAAACTACAATCCAGTGCTCCGCTCGATGATTGTGCTTAGACCCTAAGAGATCAGAGCAAGTCTTTCCACCAATCATCACTATTCAAGTACCATTCAATTGTTTTACGAATACCTGTTTCAAACGACTCAACCGGCTTATAACCTAACTCATTATTGGTTTTCGTCGCATCAATGGCATAGCGCCAATCGTGGCCGGCTCGGTCTTCAACAAAAGTAATTAACTCTGCGGCTTTAATTGCTAAGGCCGATTTTGCTGCTGGGTATTTAGCTGCTAATTTAGTATTGTTTTCAAACTGCTTGTTAAGTAATTCACATACTAACTTAACAATATCGATATTTGCCCATTCGTTATGGCCGCCTATATTGTAGTTTTCACCTATTCGGCCTTTGTTTAATACCAGTTCAATACCACGTGCGTGATCTTCAACGTATAACCAATCTCGAATTTGCTGACCGTCACCGTAAACGGGTAGCGGTTTATCGAAAAGAATATTGGTGATGATTAATGGAATTAACTTTTCTGGGAAATGGTAAGGCCCATAGTTATTTGAGCAGTTAGAGGTAGTGACTTCTAAGCCGTAAGTATGGTGATAAGCACGTACTAAATGATCACTGGCAGCTTTTGATGCTGAGTATGGCGAATTGGGTGCATAAGCGGTTTCTTCGGTAAATGCGGGGTCGTTAGGCCCTAATTCACCGTAAACTTCATCTGTAGAAACATGATGAAACCTGTGTGCCAGTGGTGTTTGGCCGTTTGCTTTTGGCTCATCTATCCATATTTTTTTAGTGGCTTTTAAAAGGCTGTAAGTGCCAATAATGTTAGTTTCAATAAAGGCATCAGGCCCTGTGATAGAGCGATCAACATGAGACTCTGCGGCAAAATGCACTAAGGTATCTATTTTGTGTTCTTTAAGAATAGTTTCGACTAATTGTGTATCGCAGATATCACCATGAACAAAGACAAAATTAGGATTGTCTTCAACTGAGGCTAAACTTGCGCGGTTACCTGCGTAGGTAAGAGCGTCTAATACCATTACTTTGTCTTGGGGATTATTGCCAAGCCAATATAAAACGTAGTTAGCTCCGATAAAACCAGCACCACCGGTTACTAGTAAATTTCTTGTTGTCATTCCATTACTCTCTATGATTCTTTACGTTTTAATTTATTATTCGCGAACAATAGTAAAGGTGTGTCTTCCCTCTAACCTTACCCTTGTACCATTTAAATTTATTTCTGCTGTTTCAGTTCATCCATCATTGCTGATAGTTGCTTACGCCAGTGGATAGTTTGTACGCCACTTACTTCTTCTGCAGCAGCTTTATCTATTACACTAAAACTAGGCCGTGCTGCGGGTGTTGGATAGGCTCTTGCAGGTATTGGGCGAACAGGTATCGCTTTATCTAACATGCCCTTTTCAATTGCTAGCTCTTGAATCGCTATCGCAAAGTCATACCAAGAACAGACACCCGCATCAGTCCAGTGCAGCATCGTAGCAGATGAAGTAGCAGAAGAAAGTTCCAAGGACGCTTCGCTCAAAGGAGTAGAGACTAGGTCCAAGGACGCTTCGCTTGAAGGTTCAAGGGTGCTGCTATCTGCTGAGTCACCTAACTCCTTGCTACCTTGCGCCTTGTTACTTTTACCTATTAATGACCAGATCATTTTTGCTAAGCCTTTGGCCCAGGTTGGTGTACCCACTTGATCGTACACTATGCCTAGTTGGTCTTTTTCAGCCATGAAGCGCAGCATGGTTTTTACAAAGTTATTACCCTGAGCAGAGTAAACCCACGCAGTACGTATAATAGTGGCATCGCTACCTAAAATATCATTAACCTTGATATCACCGGCTAATTTGGATGCGCCATAAACATTAATAGGATTTGTCTTATCATCTGTTTGGTATGGCGTTGAGCTGGTGCCATCAAAGACAAAATCAGTGGATACGTGAATCAATTTGGCTTTTAATTCTTTACAGGCTAACGCTAAGTACTCACTGCCTAGCTTATTAACCGCATAAGCTTTGTCTTGTTCTGTTTCGGCTTTATCAACGGCGGTATAAGCCGCAGCATTAATAACCACATCAGGATTATGACTAAATAATACCTTGTTGATGTTTTCTTGGTTGCTAATATCGAGTGCTTTCGATGATAAACAGATAACTTCTAGAGAGTCAGGTGATGTTTGCTCAAGTTCCCAAGCAAGTTGCCCTCCTTGGCCAGTAATAAGTATTTTCATAGGTTAAAGCTACAGAGTTCAAGTTAAAGGTTCAAAGGTTCAAAGGTTCAAAGGTTCAAAGGCACAGGTAAAAAGCTATAATTTAACAAGCACAATAAATAAAGCCACTTTACCAAAAAAATGGCTTCTGGTAAGTGTTTTATTGATAAAAAGTGTAATCCTTTGGCTTTTTGATAAATTATGCATATTGGCTAAAGCGTCGATTGTTAGGCTTTTACTTAAGCCATTTTTTTGCTCAAAACTGTCAAAAGCTTTTGCTTGTTCAATTATTTGCAAGAAGTTGTGCTCAAATTGAGTTAGGTGATGATAAAATCGAGTTATTAAACTTAAGTTACTACGCTTATTTACACCAATGGTATTGTTAGCGTGTTGTCGGTATTTTATTAACGGCTTATCAATTAACTCAAGCTTTCCACATTTACTCGCCACTAATGCCAACCACCAATCATGCATATAGGCTTGCTCAGGAATTGGCATCGCTTTATTTAACAAAGCACGATTAAACAGCATGGTGCAACCAGAAACAACATTTTGCTGGCATAATTGTTCAAACTTACTATGCCAATCTTTAGGGATGTTTTTTAGTGTAAAGTAACTACTACAAATTGGCTGAAGCTTTTCATCTACTATTTCTTTATCACTGAATACTAAGAGAGGTACTAACAAAGGGACAGATCCGTATTCTTTTTCTAATTGCTTAATTTTCTCAAGTGATAGCTGAATTTTTTCAGGTAACCAAACATCGTCTTGATCTGACAGCATAATATATAAACTTAGCGTTTGCGCTAAACCAAAAGCAAAGTTATTACTGGCTCCATGTTTATTTGACGTGTTTGTCAGCCATACAATTTTTTCATCATGCAAACTTAGCTCTTTAACAATTGCAAACGTTGCATCCGTAGAGCCGTCATCAATCACCAAGAGCCGCGAGACCCATTTGTCGTATCCGTTATTATCCTGAATAGAACGAATCTGTTCAGCTAAAAATTTTTCGCCATTATAAGTAGCTAAAACGATATCAATCACTGTGTATGTGTACCTAACTGTGATTTTTTTGCTCTGATGGATTTACTTTTAAAAGAGTAAATAAAGGCACTTTTCACATGCCAAAAGAAATATTTACTGAGAAATTGTCTACTGTCACGTTGTTTAAAGTGCACCGCTTTAACATTTTCTAAATAAGTCAATTTATAGCCTTGGATTTTGGCTCTATAACAAAAATCAATATCTTCACAGTAGAGATAAAATTGCTCGTCTAACCCCAATAGGCTTTGATACACACTAGCCAGTACAATCATAAATGAACCATTGATCCAATGGTTCTCACTTATCTCAAAAGACTCCCCTCTATGTACCATAGTAGAGCGGTCATTAAGTAGGTAAGTTTTTACGAAGCTATTAAATTTAGGGTACAAACGCACATTATCATCCGGCACTATTTCCTCTCTGTCTAGGTATAAATTGCATGCGGCTAATTCGACTTTTTTATTTGCTAGTGCTGTTATCAGGTTGGTGACTTGCTCAGCAATAATATCAACATCAGGATTTAACAGAATAAAGTAATCTTGCTCCTGCATACCCAAACGTTCTTTACAGAAAAGAAAGTTGGCATTGTTATTAGCGGCGAAACCTTGCTCATGACTATTCGCTATATAATGCGCACCGAACTTTTCACAATACATTCTAAGTTTGCTGTTTGGAATATTATCTCGACAGACAACGTTTATTTCATCAAATGCATTTAGCGTTTTAATAACGCCTAAATTTATTATAATGTCATGGTCTAAGTGAGAGGCTATTGAGAAGAATATGGTCATAAGTTACTTAAACTTTGGCGCATCCGAAAAGAGTATTGCTGCCTCATCTTTTGCTGATAAGCTTGGCTTTATGTTGTCTGTTAGTGGCCAATTAATATTTAGTACCGGATCATTCCACTGTATTGATATTTCGGCTTTAGGGTTATAAATGTCGGTACACTTATAGACAAACTCGGCTTCTTCGCTGGTTACATAAAAACCATGGGCAAAACCTTCTGGTACCCAGAGTTGCCGTTTATTCTCAGCTGAAAGTAACACGCCAACCCATTGGCCGAAAGTTGCAGAGCTTGCTCTTAAGTCTACCGCGACATCAAACACGTCACCTTTTGTCACCCGTACTAATTTTCCTTGGGTGTTTTCAGTTTGAAAATGCAATCCGCGTAGTATGCCATGGCTCGATTTACTGTGGTTTTCTTGCACAAACGCTTGTTGACCACAGTGTTCATTAAATAATGTTTTACGAAAGGTTTCCATGAAGAAACCTCGTTCATCGCCAAAAACTTGTGGTTCAATAATTTTTACATCGGGTATTTTGGTTTCAATAAATTTCATATCAATATCGGTTCATGGTAAAGGGGTAAGGTAAAAGGTAATAACACCCCATTCTACCTTGTATTTGTTACTTTGAACTCTGTTTTAGAATACTTTATTCTCTAATAGACTTAATAAGTATTTTCCGTAGCCGGACTTCACCAATGGCGAAGCAATATTTCGTAATTTAGCTTCGTCTATATAGTCCATGCGAAAGGCAATTTCTTCAGGACAATTAATTTTTAGGCCTTGTCTTTTTTCAATGGCTCGAATGAAAACCGCTGCATCTAATAGATCATCTAACGTTCCTGTGTCTAACCAGGCGGTTCCACGGCCCATTATTTCAACTTTTAATGACTTCGTTTGAAGGTACTGGTCTATAACATCGGTAATTTCTAATTCGCCACGAGCAGAAGGCTTAACATTTTTAGCGTAGTCTACTACTTTCGCGTCAAAGAAATAAAGCCCAGGTACTGCATAATTAGATTTTGGCAGTGCTGGTTTTTCTTCAATCGAAATAGCATTACCTGAGCTATCAAATTCAACCACACCATACGAGGTAGGATTAGCAACATGGTAACCAAAAACGGTTGCTCCAGACTCTTGCTTATTCGCTTTTTGCAAAGATAAAGCGAAATCATGGCCATAAAACAGATTGTCACCAAGTACCAAGGCTGTTGGGCTACCGGCAAGAAACGCTTCAGCTAAAATAAATGCTTGCGCTAGACCCTCTGGGTTTGGCTGTACTACATACTCAAATTTTATTCCCCAGGCACTACCATCACCTAACAGGCGTTCAAATCGGTGAATTTCATCCGGCGTTGAAATAATGAGAATTTCTTTAATCCCCGCCATCATCAAATTTGAAATGGGATAGAAGATCATCGGCTTATCGTAAACAGACATCAGTTGTTTACTTACCACTTTGGTAAGCGGGTATAAACGCGTGCCTGAGCCACCTGCTAAAATTATTCCTTTACGGTTTAATGGATTTAAACTCATAACTTTACTTTCCCTTTTCGTTTTAGTTTTAGCTAACCGCTATTAACTTCTTATTTCAATTCTTGAATAGTGCTGATTACTATTTTTCCGATGCCAAATACTAAACTGAACAGAAGCACAAATAAACTGATGTTATAAAAGACATCAGGGTATTTATTTTCTTGGCTTAATGTTGCCTTCTCCACCACTATTAAGTATTTAATTTGACGGTAAGCTTCAATTCTTGATTTTTCTAACGATATTTGTGATGAGGTATACGCTTGAATGGCCAATTCCATTTTTACTTTATAGTCAGTAAATTGAGCTAAAATTTTACTTACCGGTATTTCCCCTTCTCCGGTTTGAGCTAGCTTATTCCGCTCAGATTTTAACTGTTCTTTCAATGCGTTAAGTTCATTTTGTAAGGCAAGCACTTGCGGTGCTTTAGCACTCATTATTGTTTGGATTGTTTTTAGCTCTGTTTGCTTGACCGCAATCTGTCCTTCTAAGGTGTAAGTTATTTGTTGCATAGCCACACCTTCAGCGGTTGGATCTAATAAGTTATATTTTTGTTGAAAATTAAGTAAGTTAGTTTGTGCTTGAGCCAGTTTCTTTTCAATCGTAGCATGTTCACCCTGAACGAAACTCAGTTGAGCGTTGGCTAATTGATGTCCAATAGAATTTATAAACCATTCAGCGCGTTTAACTATTTTATTGGTTAGCTTTTGTGCGTATTCACTATCAAACCCTTGGCTATATATGCCAATAACACCTGATTTTTCATTGATAACAACGTTTACTCTCTCTTGGTAATACGCTAAAAGCTCTTCACTGGTGTCATCTTCATGAATAATACTGAAATAATCAATAAAATTCTGGCTGTAATGCCCACGTAAATCTAATTCTTGATTTAAATATTGCACCATATCAGTGGAGTGAATATAGGCTTTTACAAGCTCAGTATCAGAGCTTCCTGTTGGCACGCCCATTCCTGATAACAGTGCCATGCTTGCATCCATTGTTGCCATAGCATCAGGTTGTTGAACAATCACTTGTGCTTGGCTTTCAAAGCGCTCTGTCGCAATAAACACTTGATAAATAGCAAATAGCAGAGAGGGTAAAATAACAAACCACATAAAGCTTGAATGCTTTAATGTGTGAATACGAGCAAGTAGGGCCGAAAAAACCTCAGAAAACTTTAAATTTTGTAACCTTTTAATCAAAGCGACGGGCTCTGAAGAAAGCTTGACTACTTGGGCCGTTGAGCGTTTTTCAACTTTCATCTGTTGTTGCTTTTCTAAATTATTGACTCGCACTAAGATTCGCTCTGATAATTTAGGATCAGACGTTTTTAGTGTTTCAGCTTTTTGTTTTAAAAATACGACACTGTTAAACTCTTCTGGTTTAAGTGCTTTACGTAATTGTAGAAATCTTTCTTCTGGCATAAAAAATAACTCGCAGTTATTAGCTGTCAGCTCTCAGTAAAGTTTTAGCTTTCAGCAACCCGCTGTTAGCAAATATAAAAATTCAAAAACACTCTAAATGGCTAATATCTTGTTTTATCGGCTTATAGCTTGTTTCCAACCTATGTGGTAACAAGCTAAAGCCAAAAACAGGCTCAACAATGTAAAAGCATCTAAATAAAAGTAGCTCACTCCAGCATCCCCATAAGCGGGCGATGCCGCATAACGTGCTAACTCTACCGCATGTAACAGTGGATTCCATGTTAAATAGTGCCAATACTCTTGTGGTATATCTTGTAAGCTGAAAAAAATACCCGATATAAAAAATAGCGGCCTAGAAATAAATATCTGTAACTTTTTAACTTCGGGCACATAACAACTCGCGAGCGATAAAAGAGTGCCCACGCTAATAGCAATAATCCAAACACGAAAGATTAATAAGATGATTTCAAGCGGGTCCTGTATTTGGACATCTATTCGAATAAAAAAACAGATTATAGCGATAACCAACACTAAAAAAAACTTTACTAGCAACTCAAAAGCCGCAATTGCCAAAATAGAACTAATAGGTTGCACTTGTCTGAATGCATACAAAGGTTTATTTTTTTGGATGGCCCCTGCCGTTTTCTCCATTACACCTAAAAAAAACTGAACTAATAACACACCATAAATTATAAAAAATACCGTTGATAAACCATGAGTATCACTGCCATCAAAGGGCTGTCGTATCACCACCATCACAACTACCATGATCATCGGTGATATAATGGCCCAACTTAAGCCAAACTTATCATTAAAGCTGCCCTTTATTTCTCGTAAAAATATTGCAAAGATGACATCGCCCCATATTTGTAAGGGGGAGCGTTTTTTAACTACTGCCATAACAGGGTTAGTGCCATACTTAGTGTCATAAAAGTACAGACTTATAACTAGCTAGCATTATTTAACCACTACGTTAGCTGCTACGGCAATTTGGTAAATAATTTGGGTAATATCTTTAACTGCTTGCATTGTTTTAGTGTCAATTTTTGGTAGCACTAAAATTTGGTCACCCCGTTGAATTTTTGCGTCTTTATCAAATATTACTACACCGTTTGCTCTAACGATTGAAATACGTTCATCTTCAGCTCGGTCAGTAAAACCGCCAGCCCAAGCAACATAGTCATCAATAGTGGCATTAGGGTTAAAGACAACCGCCTGTGGCATTAATACTTCACCGCCCACTTGAATAAGGTCGGTGTAGTGAGGGATAACTATTTGGTCACCTTTTTCTAATAATATATTGGCGGTGATGCCGTTATCAGAAACAATCACTTTACCTAAGGGTTCAACTTTTCGGGCCTTTTCAGAAAATGCCATGATCATTTCTGCTTCTTTAGCGCGAATAGCTGCTTCACCATCTGATGAGGCTGGCGCGGTAAATACACTGCGCTCTAATCTGTCTAATGAGTCTGACAACATTTGCTTTTGACGTTTTGCCACGCTTTTCCGCAGAATGTAAATTGAGTTGTTATCCGTTAACTCTGGGTTAATGGGGATATAACTTAATAAATCGTGCAGCCGAGTGCTTTTTTTAACGGCAAAATAGGATGGCCCTAAGTAACTACCGGATATTTGTACATCAATCACTTGTGCGTGTAAGTCATCATTAAAAATGACGCTGTCACCATCTTTTAATTTAAAGTCGACAAAATCTTTATATTCAAGGTAAACAGAGAAAGGCCCTGATCTGCGATTACCAAAAACGCCCACATGGCTAATTTTAGCTAATGGCTTGGCATAATCAGATATCTCTTGCCCTGAGGAAATGTCTTTGATTAATTCAAAACGAAAGGGGTTACGAACACTGCCTGAAACAGTTATTGCAGCCTTTTGCGGCTTTACCAATATAACGTCTTTATCTTGAAAGGTTATTTGCGGGAGTTTCCCTGATTGTATAAAGCTGTATAGGTCGGCTTCTACTAATACGTTATTGTCACGTAGAATTTGAATTTGTCGATAACTACCGCGCTCTGAGTCAATGCCGCCGGCACGCTTTAAAAAGTATAAAAGGCTATCAGATGCCATACCCGCATATTGCCCAGGCCTAATAATTGCGCCTGACACATAAACGCTGACTGGCGTTGCCGTTAACAAATTGACGTATACTTCAACATTATTAGTATATACGGTTTTAATTTTAGAAGAGACTACCTTGTTAACATCGCTAGCAGGCACACCTTCAAGGTGAATGGGTCCAATATTAGGAATGAATATATTCCCTTGGGTATCAACGGTGGGAACATTGGCATAGTTAACTGCCCCCCATAACCAAATATTGATTTTATCGCCTGCTGCAATAAGGTAGTTTTCGTTTAGACCATCGGTTCTTTCAGATTCATAACCACCGGCAAACAAGTTTGCGCCATAAGGTGGCGGATAATCTTCACCTGAGGAAGGTAACAATTCACGCACATCCACTTCACCGGGTAACAGCATGCCATTACGCTGGCTTTTAGTGTAACTATTATTTTGTAATGACTGAATTGCTGACGGGTTTGTTAACGTAGGGATGCTGTCGGCTGTGGTACTCTTATTAATATCAATACTGCTTGGCACTGCTGCAGCAAATGACAATGAGGTAACCGATAACAGAACGGTTATCGCCATCGTTTGACTGATTTTACGTTTAATATTCATTGTCATTTTAATTGGCTTTTTATAATTCAACATAAACGCGTGACTCTATGATTTGTTTTTCTAAAAACCAGGCTTTATCTTGTTGATTATCTTGATTTACAAATGAAATTTCACAAGCGATACGTCTTTCTTCATTACTGTTTTTATCAATAAGTGTTAATTCACGACACGGTAGACCTAATGCAGATGTATATAATTCGGCTAGTTGCACTTGGTATTTATCGTGTATAAAGCCAGTTTCCTTTGAGTCAGATAAAAACGCCCAGTATTGCGAAGGGATTTCTTTTTTATTAGGTTTGTCTTGAGAGATCTGAACTAAAGGAATAGAGGCGGTTACTTCTCGAGGTTTACTTGTACATCCTGTTAGCGCAATAGTACATAGACTACAAAGGATTATTGTAAGGATATTTCGCATTATATTTAAAGCTTAGTCCATTTAGATTGAAAAATAATAGTAATCACTAACACACGGCAGAGCCTGTAGTTGATATTTGACCCACTAGCTAGCGTACTAATTCATGGATCATAACCAAATCACTCGTTACTGTCTAGTAAGATCCCTGATTAAGAAAATACTTAGACTTTTAAGAATCAACACGATAACTAGAGGCTAAATCTCTAGCTCTTCTGTTGTCATTAATAACTAAACTACTTTGTAGCGCGAGAGACATACTCACCAGAGCGCGTATCAATTCTTACTTTTTCACCTATTTGCACAAACAACGGTACACGAACTACCGCACCGGTTGCTAAAGTAGCAGGCTTACCACCAGTACCCGCGGTATCACCTTTTAAACCTGGATCAGTTTCCGTAATATCAATTTCAACAAAATTAGGTGTTGCGACTGAAATAGGGGAATTGTTCCATAAAGTGATGGTACAAATATCCCCTTCAACTAGCCATTTAACCACATCAGCAACCGCTTTATCATCGGCTGCAATTTGTTCAAACGTTTCATTATTCATGAAATGCCAAAACTCACCGTCAGCATAAAGATACGCTAGCTCTATTTCCATTACATCAGCACCTTCAACAGACTCGCCCGATTTGAAGGTTTTTTCTAATACTTTACCTGACACTAACTTACGAATTTTAACACGGCTGAATGCTTGTCCTTTGCCCGGTTTAACCAATTCATTTTCAATAATGTTACATGGTTCGCCATCAAGCATGATTTTAAGTCCAGCTTTAAACTGGTTGGTACTGAAATTCGCCATAAGTGTGCTCTTTTAATAATTGTTGATAACCTTTAAACTACGCAGCATAGTTACACCATAACTGAGTAGAAGTTTACCATTGGAATTTGAATTACCGCAGATAATAACCCAAATAGATAAAGGTTTGCATCTTTGTCAGCAAAAATTATGGCAAAAAGATTTGCGAGAAGTCATTACTGAGCCAGAAAAATTACTCGCCTTGGTGGATATTGATCCTAAACAGTATTTACAACATTTCAAAGCACGGCAACTATTTCCAGTGCGCGTACCCTTACCTTTTATTAAGCGAATTAAAAAAGGGGACATTAACGATCCGCTTTTAAAACAAGTTATGCCTTTATCAAGTGAGTTCGAGCTTACTGATGGTTTTGTTACTGATCCATTGCAAGAGCATGATACCGTTGCGACTGGATTACTGCATAAATATAAACATCGCGTGTTAATGATAGTCAAAGCAGGTTGCGCGATAAACTGCCGTTATTGTTTTCGTCGACATTTTCCTTATCAAGATAACAGCCCGAGCAAACAACATTGGCAGTCTGCTTTAAACTACATCACAGCACATGAAGAAATATCAGAAGTGATTTTTAGCGGTGGCGATCCCTTAATGGCAAGTGATCAACATTTAACTTGGTTAGTGCAACAAATAGAACAAATTTCTCATGTTAAATGGCTACGCATCCATACACGATTACCGGTGGTAATACCGAACCGCATCACAAGTGACTTAGTTAATTTACTCAAAAATAGTCGATTGAAAGCTACCATGGTGTTACATATAAATCATGGTAACGAAATTGATGATGATTTTACTGCAGCACTTGAACCATTACGCGATGCTAGAATACCAATATTTAATCAAAGTGCATTGCTTAAAGGGATTAATGATAAGGCCGATATATTAGTTGAGCTAAGCGAAAAAATGTTTCATGCCGGTATTCAACCCTATTATTTACATCTTTTTGATCCCGTACAAGGCGCAGCACATTTTGATGTAAAAGAAGCAGACGCGGTTAACATTATGAATGAAATGCTTGCGACATTACCCGGGTTTTTAATGCCTAAACTGGTGAGAGAAATTGCAGGGCAACCTAATAAAACACCAATTAATTTAACATAACGCGTCAATAGGCCCCGGGTAAATTAACCCATACCAATACCCACAACAATACTAAACAGAGGGTGAGTAGTTTGACATCCCACTATAGGCAGTATATTAAAATGGATAGGTATATGGATATATATTATGAGATAATGCAGAGCAAATATGATTCTGTATAACAGTATTATTAATCACTCAAACTGACAAAGAAAACACCATGACCCAAGCGATAGAGCAAAAATTAATCGAAAACATTTCAGTGATTTTAAAAAAATCGTTAACCGCTGATGCCACTTTAGCCGACCTACGTGAGAAGAAAAAAGCTAGTTTTGAAGCTGTTTTTAAAAAAGAGGCGGGGTTTACTTGTTCAGCAAATGCCTTTCAACCTTATGTTCAAGAAATTGCTGACGACTTCCTCTATTGGCAAGAAAATAAAAACCAACAAACGTTGTTGATTCCACTAGTGAAAAAAATTGAACAGTTATTCACTGTATTAGCTGGCTTTGAACAAAGTCATCATTGATGGTGAATAGCATACCCGTTACCAATCAAGATGCATGTTTCAGAGTGCTTTTAATGGTAAGGGGTATATACCCTGGACAGGCAGTATTAATCAGAAAACAATACTTGCCTGTCTTGTGTTTATTTTTGTGTTTATTTATCTTTAAAATCCACTAAGCAACTAGATAGTAAGACAATAAGTAACCTGCCGTCATTAAATAGGCAAACAAAACACTTGCCAGATAAATAGGCTTAAAACCAACACCTTTAAATTGATTAAAACGAGTCTCCATACCTAATGCTGTCATCGCCATCGTTAGAGCAAAATTATCAAGCTGATTAATATTATCAACCCAGTTTACGGGTAGAAGGTTAAGTGAATTAAAGCCAACAACGCCAATAAAACCTAACGCAAACCACGGGATAGTAATCGCGGTTTTAGTGTTCTTTCCCTCTTTAGCATGGTCATTCGCTTTATTACTTTGTTTACACAAGCTAGCAATCCAAATACTCAACACAAGTAAAAAAGGCGCTAGCAACATAACTCGCAGCATTTTTACAATAATTGCGGTGTTGGCAATTTCATCACCCATCGACGCACCTGCGCCAACAACGTGAGCAACCTCGTGCAAGGTACCACCAATATAAGCGCCCATGGCTTGCTCTGTTAACCCTAACAGCCCGCTTTTGTAGAGAAGCGGATAAGTAAACATAGCAATAGTGCCAAAAACCACTACTGTTGCCACCGCTATACTGGTTTTATAAGGCTCAGCTTTAATTACTGGCTCTGTTGCTAATACCGCTGCAGCACCACAAATTGCGCTGCCAGCACTAATTAAAATACTGGTGTCGCGGTCAAGTTTTAATACTTTGGTGCCAAACCAGTAGCCAAAAACAAAGGTTGTTATAACGATTATGCTACTAAGGAGAATACCTGTTACCCCAACTTGTACCACATTTTGAAATATCAGCCTAAAGCCATAAAAAACAATACCGGCCCGTAATAAGGTTTTAGTGGAAAATAAAATACCGGCGTGCCAATCGTTTGGAAATTTGTGACGTAAACTATTGCCATACAACATACCCACAACAATACCAATGATTAACGGGCTAATAGCGAGTTGTTTACAAAAAGAAAATTCAGCTATGTAAGTTGCTGCCATTGCCAGTAAAGCAACAAACAAAAGACCATTAAATGTATTCGCGCGATTATTTTTTGAAAATGCCATCATATTAGCTGAATCTAAGCCTTCTAATTAGTTATTATGACGACAATATATAGGCAACAACTAAATAAATAAAATGGATGTTTTTAATGTATTATATTAAAAAAACTAATGAGCAGTTAGCTTAAGACTTTAAAAGCACTTATGAATATCACGCTAAAACAACTATCAGTATTTACGACTACCGCAAGACTAAGTGGCATAACGAAAGCCGCACAAGCGCTTTCTATGACACAGTCGGCAGCCAGTCAATCGTTAAAAGAATTAGAAAATATTTTAGGGCACCCTTTGTTTACGCGCTTTGGTCGTAAACTAGTGATTAATGATCATGGGCAAGCTTTATTAAGTAAGGCAACACAGATGCTTGCGTTACAAACCCAAATTCAGCATCCCTCAACAACCCAATTGCAGGGGGAATTGAAAGTGGCTGCCAGTGTCACTATTGGCTCTTATGTTATGCCACAGCTTTTAGCAAAATTTATAGCCTTGCACCCTCAAGTAGAGCCTAAGTTAATCATAAATAACTCTGAACAGGTCACAAATAAATTAATGACCGGACAGGTACATATTGGTTTAATTGAAGCGCCTATTGCACATCAATCATTACACTTATCACCTTGGCGTACTGACCAACTGGCAATTTTTTGCGCCAGTGATCATCGGCTAGCAAAACAGAAAAAATTAAACTTACAAGAAATGTCACAACAACGCTGGATATTAAGAGAGCATGGTTCGGGTACGCGCAGCGTGTTTGTTAATGCGATGCAACAACAAGGTGGAGTCATTAAGCACAGCATGGACTTAGCAAGACAAGAAGCAATAAAACAAGCAGTTAAAGCCAATTTAGGCCTAGGCGTTTTGTCGGTACTCTCTATACAACAAGAACTTTCGCTTGGGGTCTTTAAACTATTGGCAACACCACTTAACTTGAACCGCCAATTATCAGTTATTCAATCGGAGCATTATCGTTATGATCCACTGGTTAATGCTTTTTATGCTTTTTTACAAGAGAATGAAGTGCAATAAACAAGGTTATAGTGACTATTCAACAACCTATTTGTCAAAGGCTTCAGTAAACCAATCGTCTAACATTACCTTTTCGTAACCTAGTGATTTATTGCGGTACTTTAAATTACTACCCATCATAAAGCTCATATCCTTAAGCACGACGTCACCCGACCTAACTATGCTGTTATCAGCATTAACTAATTCGTAAGAAAAGTTCATTCTAGGAAAATACAGCTCTTTGATAATACGTATTTGACTAATACCACCAATATGGGTGTCACCCGCTAAATCGACATCAGTAACCTTAATATTTAACACTTGCCCTTCTGGCAATTTTTCTGCCAATTGAGCAAAATGTTTCTCAAGATTTTTAAAAGTACGTTCGCGAAAATGCTTACGCCCTTCACTACCCGGCTGTATATCTCTATATTTTTCATAACCGATCCACGTCACTTCTGACGTTGCTGCATTAGCCACTAGGGGTAATGAAACAAAAGTAAATATTGCCAGTAAAGTACTCGTTAATTTTTTCATGTGTGTGTCCTTTTATAAATGGTATACCTTATTAAACCTTATTTCGTCCGCTAACATTGTAAATAAAGGTTAATTTTTTGGGTGAAATTTTTTCATCACATTGGCAACTATAGCCGCGGCGCGCTGATGACGCTACTCTAGTGCTATCAAAATACCCTTATCTAACTGGGTACGATAGTGTAGCTGCATCTTGAAATGTGATGGGTATACGCTAATTAATTATTTTTTTACTAAATTGAGGATTTTTTTAGATAATCCGATGAAATTTGTGACTTTTACGTTATTATCCCGTTATAAGGATCAGAAATTAGATAAAACACATGAAACTCTACGAGGATTTACACATGAAAACTTTTAAAATCACTTTATTAGCCGCATTAATCAGTGCTCCGTTAGCCGCAGAAACCATTGATAAAACATGGCAAGTGGGTGTATTTGGTGACTACATAAAATCAAGTACTGCTAAAGAAACCAAACTTGACTGGGATCAAACTGAGGCTGGTAGAGGTCTTGGTATTGATTTAGAAAAAATCATTGATGAACAATGGAATGCTCGCTTTGAATTAGCGAAAACTCGTTACGATATTAATAATGGTAATGATACTGATTACGGTACACGGTTTGGTCTTGATGCAATTTATAAAGTGGAAGATTCAGGTCTATACCTTTTCACTGGTGTAAAGCGTTTTAATAATGCAAAAAGTTATAATGCCGTGAATGTCGGAGCTGGTTATAACTATCAAATAAATGATCGTTATTCTTTTTATAGTGAAGCGGTTGTTTATCGTGATGTTAACAATGGTTATACCGATCAAGGCATTAAATTTGGTTTAAAATATGCTTTTGGTGACGTGAAAAAGAGCACTGTTGTTAGAAAACCTGTAGAACAGGAAGTAATAACACCGTTAGAGAAAGCAGTAATGCCGGCAACAGCCGCTCAAACAGTGACTATTGTTGATACAGATAAAGATGGTATTAGTGATAAAAATGATCATTGTAATAATACCGCAACAAACGTAAAAGTTGATTCTAAAGGTTGTGCATTATTCTCAGAAGAAGCAGTAGAAATTAATTTAAATGTGGCGTTTGAAAATAATAGCTCACAATTTAAAGCCGCTGCAATGGACGATATTCAACGTTTGGCTGATTTTATGAAAGAATACAAAAATACGAGTGTTGTTATTGAAGGACATAGCTCTGCTGTCGGTAGTGCAAAATACAATCTAACACTTTCACAAAAACGTGCTGAAGCACTTAAAAGTGTATTAATTAATGAACTTAATATAGAAGAAAGTCGCTTATCTGCAAAAGGTTTTGGTGAAACACAGTTGATTTCTAAAGGTAATACTAAAGCCGATCATGAGATGAACCGTCGAGTTGTTGCAAAAATTAAAACAACGGTTAAAAACGTGATAAATAAAGATTAATAAATCATCGAGTAGGGTGAGGCTTTTGCCTCATCCCTCTCACAGAA
>TARA_R110001583_G_scaffold115531_1_pt1 | contig 35562 bp, 62 predicted proteins | sample TARA_R110001583 | Tara Oceans TARA_R110001583 (sample SAMEA4398432) | marine metagenome | biome: Polar Biome; feature: [MES] marine water layer (ENVO:01000295) within the mesopelagic zone...; material: water (ENVO:00002006), including particulate matter (ENVO:01000060) such... | reverse complement strand
TCCATGCGTTATAAAAGAAATTTGCCTTATCCATATGACTTCTATCTCTAATTACTAAGTCACCGACTTTCACTAAGCTTCCTGAAGACTAGTACGGATTGGACCCAAGCTTATCTTGCATCTCTGCAGTAGAAACGAGAACTTCATTTCCTGTCCCCTGTTTATAAATTGTAAAATCAAAATTTAACAAGGCATTTCTCAACTTTTGTTGATCATGGAAACCATTATTAACTTCAAATAATTTAATGAGTCTTTCAACTAATGTGTGATGTAATTTCATTATTTTCCTCAGTAAGCAATTAACTTATCTATACTATACAGCTTAAAATATTTTATTAAACATTGTCTTAAAAAATACTGAATATTCTTTCTACTTTGCGGATGTCAGCAAATGATTAAGCTGATTAACATCTCCAGCAAGCTGATCTACACTCAGATTATACCTGTAACCGCGAAGCATAAATGTGTCGTTCTTTTTCACCCTGGGTGAATTAAATCTGGGATTTAAACATTTCTCCCATAAAAGACGTCGCTCAATAAGTGCGATCAATATCTTGTGAACGCTATCGCTAAGATTAAATTTTGGGACAGGCAGCCATATTATATTCATATCAAGAACTTTAGAAACTGCCTCTTCAGCTGTTTTAGAGTCACCCTTTCTAATCATAGACTGCACAAGCTGTGCGAGATGTGGTGAACCAGCAATCGGATCTCTGTGATCAAGATGACTTACCATTCTTTCATGAAATGACCTTCCGTGAGTTTTACCTGTGTATATAATACTATCATCTTTGATAAAAGCATATATACCAACTGGGCACCAAGGATTCTTCGCCAGACAGCAAAGCTCCCGAACAGAAAGGTCCCCAAGCTTTGGAGCTGAGTTGGCTCTAGCTAGAATGTTAAATTTAATATCACCAAGTCTTGTAGCTTGCCACTCTTTTGAATCCCATACATGTCTCATTTAGCTTCTCACTTTTTTAATTATTGTTTGCATTTCTTAACGGTTAGTTGCACAACTTTTGTTGCTTCAATCATATACCCATCATGCTGATATACAAAGCTTGCTACACACTCATCTTGCTTGGCTGATGCAACATTAGGAGATCTAGTGTACTGTGCTTCAATGATCTTTTTTATATTTTCAGTTACGCCAACATCGTGTAACTCTTTTCCAAATCGAAGCATTAGCTCTTCGTACTTTTCTTTGTGCATATTCATTAGTTAATCTCTTCAATATATTATAACAATTTTTTACTATTTTTACACGTATTGAAAAAGCAATGCCTTCAAAAGCCAGAAAGCAAATCAATCTCCACCAAAGACTTCATATAAGTCTAGATCATCTGAATTTTTATCAGTGTCGGAGTCTGTGCCATCCTGAGTCGCATTTCGAGCTGAGCAATCAGCGACAGCTTTGATTGCTTCTTCGAGGTCACTATTAATTCTCTCTAGGGTTTTTTTCATGTTTCTCAACATTTCCTCTAAATCTTCTTTCATCATGGCCTCAATTTATCCTATGTTATCCTATTGATGACAGTCATAATGTCAAGTCATCTCAAAAAATAAATATTATGAGCCAGGGTATTTCACTAAACTAACAAGCCTAAATTACAAAATTTACAGAAACATTTCCTCCCATTCACCAATCCAGTTAGTGTACCTTACTTTTTTAATACCTGCAAGTTTCATTGCCTCTACACAAAGCAAGCAAGGTTTGGCCATTGTTAAATCATAGTCTGACCCTTTAAATCGAAGAACCTCAATAACATCTCCAGCCTCAGCAAATCTAAGAACATTCATCTCAGCATGCATATGAGACGCCCATGTTCCATCTTTATACTGACGCTTGAATCTTGGGTGAGTCTTGCTAGTATTTTCTCCAATTTTTATAACTGAGCCGTTTCTCCTTAGAATTGCAGCCAAGTGATAAGCTCGTCCGTTATTAATAGCTAGCTTTTTAGCACGATAATACACTTGACATGTTACTTCTCCTTTAAGATTTCTTTTAATAATATTGTCTGATTTTCTGACAACTTGAATAAATCTTCTATTTTAACCCAAGAATCTTTTTTTGTGTTAAAGATTTCAACTATAGCTCTTGTTCTATTAAAAACAATACGCTTGACTATTCCTATCTTTCCAGCAAGCTTACTTTTGCCAGAAGTTACTAAGACTGTATCGCCTTTCTCAATCATCTTTGCAGAACAAGTGACATTCTCTGGCTAATAAAGTCCATAATTAATTGTACTTTCAAGCAAATCAATAATCTGTACTATATCATCCGGATCTTTTAAACAAAGCCTAATATCCAGGTTATCACTCTCAGAGTTGATTTCTAGAATTATATTTTTTCCTGAATCTACAACTCTAATTTTAGCACAATCATCTCTTCCTTCAAGGGGTATCTGTACTGATCCTAACCCAACGTCCACTTTCTCTTCCTTTTTAAATAGTAATCCACTTTATTGTCTGCGGCTCCTCAACTGTTTCAATTCCATCGTAAGATCTGATTCTATATTGTTTACCTAAAAGTTTTCTAGTTAGTATTTTAGATCCTGATCCAGATGCTTTTTCTCCAAGCTCATCAACACACATTACCAGCAAAGAGTCATGCCTATTTAATCCAAGCATCTCTTCATTACAAAATATTATCTGAGTATTGGCAGTGCCGCTTTCTATAATTTCATCAATAAACCTTAGCGCACCTAAGCAACCGTACTTGGCTAACCAGTGTACGGCATCAATTGACAATGAAAACCCGCCGTGACAATCATTATAGACAACAGAGTAAAAAGCCAATTAGATATCCCTTTCTCCCTCATAGACGTCAATAGCCTCAAGCCGTGGATCATAAGAGTCAATAGGGCCAGACCATGGATTTTCACATTCTGCGGCCACCTGATTACCTAAATGATGAGGAACATCTCTATCAGAAATTTCTGATATCCTATCCCAGCAATCTGATTTCTGAGTATTCTTCTTTCTTTTTTCTTTAAACATTTTTTCCACTTATGTAACTGATTCGATATATCGAAACTCATATCCGTTCAACTTACAGAGTATTCCATCTATTAAAATCATATGATGTTTTTTGACACCGTTTAACCAAAAATCTGAATACTCATAACCCATATAGATACCCATCAACTGAGATGGTATAATTTTTGAATTATCGCCCCATGCGACATATGCAATATTAATTTCTTCATTTTTTTTATTTGAAAAATTTTCTACAGTTGTACTAGCAAGAGCAAAAAATCCTTTTATTTTTGTGTATTTATTTTCTGAAGGTGCTAGTATCATTCCTGACTTTGCATCTAAAACTTTCAAGTTACTATCCTTTATCTAGCCGATAACAATTCTTTTAAAAATATACTTTCTAAAAATTAAATCTCTCATCTTTGCTAATTGTGCAATTAGATTCAACAAATATTGGTAAATTAGTAACCTTAATAACTGCAAACTTTTCCCTGATCGCTTCTTCTATTAGTTCACAAATTTCATTATCAGTTAAGACAGAAGAGTCAAAAGCTCGGGAAGCTAAAATAACACTAACATTAAATTTCTTTTTATCCAATTTTTCCTCACATGTTTATTATACATAATTGATGCAGCTCTTTATAAAAATATTCTATTCTATGCCGCATCTTTAATTTTTTCATTAGTCATCTGAATAAGCACATCTCTACCTTTTTGAAACTGGAGCTCACCATTGGGTGTGACTACCCAGACCCTTCTCATAGAGGCAGGACCTGGATCAGGAGCCCACCCATCTGTCAAAACCATAAATCCATCGTAAGTCTCCTTGTGTTTTTTAGCATGCTCTGTTGGTGCTTTAAAGTCAGTCCCACCACACCGAGTACGACCGGCTTTAACCTTGCTGCCCTTCTTCCATGTAAACATATTTTCTTCATCAACCTCAGTATCAAAATAGTAAACATCAAAAGACGTGTGTTTTGCAAGCGCAGATAACTCTCCAAATAGCATTCCCAGGGCTTCGTCACCAACAGACCCAGACTGATCAACATATACAGCCCAAGAAGATGTGTATTTCCGTCGGATTCCAGAGAACACGCCAGGATATTTTCTATTAAGTCGTCTAATTGAAGTATCCCTTCCTGCCCTTTTTTTGTTTCCAACTGCTGACCTAAGGACTGACCGCCAGTCAACCTGATTACTTATCATCTCCCTAATCTTAGATCGCATTGAAGCTGGAATAGAACCCCATCCGTTACTAGAATCAGCAGTCTTAGCTGCCTCTTCAACAATCTGTCTAATTTTTCCACGAATAAGTTCTCTATCTTCTTCAGACATCTCTCCCCACCCATCATGATCATCCATTCCAATGTAAACTACATCACTCTCGGCCTGCTCTTTAATTGCATCTGAAACCTCTTCATCCTCTAGTAACCGGCTAAAATACCACTCAGATGACATCTCCTTTGGAAAAGACTCTATCTTTGATGAAATTAGATTATATCTTTCGATATCCTTATTACTCATTTTCTCCAGCTGTTCAGGCTTAAGATCAGGAAAAGCATTTCCTGGAATCAATCCAGACTCTGGAAGTTCGTCTTCTGGAATCACAGAGTTGATAGCCAGGTCGGTAGCGTAGTTCCAGATAATGTGAGGCTCATTCTTGCGAGTAGTAGTATGTTCAAAAATAAGGTGATAACATTCATGCTTAAGCAATCCCTTTACTTTTCTAGCAGTAAGACTTGCAAGAAAATTTGGGTTCCACCACATACTGACAGTTCCGTCCTTTGAAAGAACACCCGCTGTAGGAATCTTTTCTGTCTTAATCTTGGTGACAGGTCTAAGTATATGTGCAAAAAACGGCTCATCCCACATGAGACTTAGACAGTGTGTGCTAATATCAAATTCATTAGCTTCCTTTTCAGTTGCTGTGTGAATAGCCGGTATATTATTACTTGTTGATTCTTTTGACAAGGTATCCTCTGTATGTTACTATTTTACCAAATTATGCATATTTTTGCACGCCTAGTGCCAGGACTTACTTATCCAAGTTTCTACTGACATTAACAGCTTCGACAATTCTAGGTCCAATTAGCTTGTGAAGCTTTTGAATGTTTGGCAGACTCTGTGTCTTTGTAATGGTATTCCAAAGATAAACAAGCATCTCATCACCCATCATCTTAGACCATAGTTCTACATTTTTTGCCTGTGATGCAGTAAGCGTATTTTCCTTGCACCATTCTGAAAGCTTTCCAATGAGGCTGTTCACCCTATCAGTTTTCATATCAGCAAGCTTATCACGCATCTCATCGAACCTGTTAAGAACATCTTCAGGAGATACCTGTCGATTATAGTTGCGAGCAAAATCATTGAAAGCAATAGATGCTTCAGGCCCAATAAATCCAGTGCATAAAGCATAGAATCCAGCTGAAGACGGGGATTCAATCAAGCCAGCATGCTTTAGTGTTGAATCAAGTCTGTGCCATGAAGCAGGCGACGGGCAAACAGTTCCAGATTCTACAGTTCCTGGGTCAACCCTTAGGTGTTCTGGATGCTGATTAACAAAGTCAATCATCACTGGGTCAAGCTTTCCAGTAGCCCAGGTAATGAAATCTTCCTTGGTAGGATCAAGGTCACAGACCCAGAAACGCCTAAGCAGGGCAGGATCCATTTCTTCAACTGTATATTCAGCACCGCAATTAATTGCTGCAATTACTCGAGTCTTAGGGTGAAGCTTGTAAGGTACACCAGTAGCGTCATTTCCAAGCTCACGATCAAGAACAAGCTGAAAGAAAGACTGCATGACACCCGGTAGTGATCGATTTACTTCGTCAAGCATCAAAACAACAGGTTCATTGCATGCCCTAACAAACCAGCTCGGCATGCAAAAAGTCATAATCCCGTTTTCTTTCATACCCTCAAGATCAGGATAACCTCCGACATCACCTTCCTGCATGGTTGAACCTCGGACATCGATAAACGGTAAAGATAGTGTATCAGCCACGTCCTTTGCAAGTGCTGATTTTCCAACACCAGTTGGACCTCGTAGCAAGATTGCAATATCGGGTGGCATCAAGGGTGCGACTGTCGTGAATGTATTGATATCCAATTTAATACTCCTTAAAACTTGTTAGTATTGACGTTAGCCCTTATATTATACCTAAGTAAAAGCTATTTTGCATGTACAAGATTATTAAAGTTTTCTAAAATAGTCTTGCTGATATTTTGAAGTTAAAAATAGCGGGTAGCCATTAGCACTGTCAATTATCAGCCTTTATAAGCTTTAGCTGTAGCTATAATACTAGTTGTAGCTATAATCCTATTATAAACAGGTAAGCAAAAAATTACACGAAGCAATATTACTTTGCTAAAGCAGTATTTTTATCAATCTTTATCATTGCATCTCTTCTAACTAGGCATATCTTATTGTCTACCAGAACTTCATATCTTGAGAAATCTTCGACAATAGACTCTTTTACAGGACGTGTTACAACACCTACACGACACTTCCTATCACTGCCACGATAAGATCTTATCTCAACAAGATCTCCGGGAAGGAGACACAAATCACTTCTCATAATAAACTATATAGTATATGTCTTTCATGTTTAAAAAAAATAAGCCACTGAAGGGACTCGAACCCGCAACCTACGGTTTACAAAACCGTTGCTCTACCAATTGAGCTACAGTGGCAAAAATATCAGCTATTTGATGATTGCATAGTTTCTTCAATGAATGCTCTTTTAAATCTACGTAAACAATCCGTTGAAATATGAGAAACAATCTCTTCATACGACAGACCACTACGGCTACCTCTTACAGTATGGAAATTTTGGTAATGATCATTTTGAAACATATATGTAAAGTCTGTTTTAATATGCTTCCCGTTCATTTCAGCATAGCCTTGAAATAATCCCCACTTTTTATTTGATGCTTTTATAAAATCATCGACAGCACCAGAAACTCCTTGACCTTTAGAGTCCCCACGTCTTTTCATGATATCTTTCTGAACAGCTACATGTGAATCTCTTTCACCGTAAAACATATCTGATCCTTCGTGTCGACCTGAGTAGTCGTCAATTACAACTAGGGTGCTAGGATAGCTAATTGCGTCAATGTAGGAAAGCTCCTTTGAAACAGTTTCGTAGTTATGATCTCCGTCTAATAGTATTAAGTCAAACTTTAGGTTATCTTCAATTAGGACGGGCAAAATATTAAGACTATCCTTGTATAGCATTCTTACATTTGACTCTGAAACGGTGTCAACATCAATTCCAAGCAATCTAATACCTTCCATTTGAACTAACTGCTGAAAATTGTGATCTAATCTTTTTGATTGGCAAGGAGACAATATATCAATTCCAGTATAGACAAAGTCACAATTAAGTCTTAGCATATTAGAGAGTAGTGGAATAGTTGACTGGCCCATATCTATTCCTATTTCTAAAATTTGAGGATTTTCAATTTTATCTAAAAACCTAGAAACTGTCGAAATTGCACCTTGATATGACATTTAAACTTATCCTTATAATATCGATATTATACAGCATGCTTACTTTAAAATAAACTGTGCTGCAGGTATTGATGTTGGATTAAGTGTAGAAATATTATATTCTAAAATAAGACAGCTAGAAAAATCATAGCACTGTTTTTGCCAGTAGCCCGGTCTGCTCCTAATCACTTTCTTCACGTCTGATAAACGTTTATAAAGCTTTGCCCCTGAAAGCGATGTAGACCACTCTGGATAGAATCCACCTTTTGAAAAGGCTCCTGTGGTCGGGTTGAGTATAACATAAACTTTCATAATAATAATAATTATTTTCTAACAACAGATCTTCACATTGCTATTTTTTCTTGATAGGTATTCTGTAGAGGTACAAACAAATGTTTATCAATATACTATCAGCGATACTACTATCTGCAATCCCTATTCAAAGCTTTGCCAATGTCAATTCTGCAACAGATGCTGTTTTCACAAAGCATGAGAAAGTAGCACTTGAAGCTTCCGGAATGATTGCAACTAGCAACGGTTTTGGAACTGGAACTTGCTTTGAATATAAGAATAGAAAGATAATACTAACTGCAAAACACGTAATAAAAGAAAATGCAGACAATAATGAGAAAATATACTTTCTTCAAAATAATAAAACTATCGAACTTAGTCCGTTAAAAATGTATGAAAATATTGATCTTGCGACTCTTGATATAAAAGCTGACGCTGAAGACGTCAAGTGTAATAGCTTTACGCCTCTAAAGTCTATTCCAAAAGTCTTTGGAGAAAGTGTATTTTATGTAGGCTACCCTAACGGTGTTGGACCCGTAAGAATATCAGGAGAAATAGCAAACTACTTTATTGAAGAAGACATGTATATTATGCAAAGCTTTGCATGGCCAGGTGCTTCTGGATCAGCAGTGTATGATAGAAAAGGAAAAATAATTGGAGTCGTCTCTGCTGTACAAACAGCTATTTTTAACCCGAGCATACTTCTTGAAAATATAGTCTATGTTACATCAATTAGAAATATATTTGATGATCAAGATCCTAAGTTAAAATAGTAACGATTTATATAAAATCAGCGCTAGAAAAAATCAAACATCATCAACTGTATCAGTTATAAATAGAGAGAGTCTCCATATTTATAAACGTGATATCCTACAGTAAAAAGTCTAACCCAGATATTTTTAAAGAGGGCCGACTAGTTGAGATTAAAAGTAAATATGATCACGAAAAATATGGTGTAATCATAGAAGTATTATCATCAAGCTTTGAAAAACAAGATGACTGGGTAGAGTTTTGCTATATAATATTAACTTCTGACGGTACACTTTGTTATGCATCTGATTCAGCAATCAGTGCAATATAGCAAAATAATGTATATCAATAAATGGCTGCCCCTCGCGGACTCGAACCGCGGACAAGGTGATTAACAGTCACCTGCTCTACCAACTGAGCTAAGGGGCAAAATATGGAGCGGGAGAAGGGACTCGAACCCTCAACAATCAGCTTGGAAAGCTGAAGCTCTACCAATTGAGCTACTCCCGCAATGTTACTATCTAGTCAATACTAACTAGTTCTATTTCAAAATTTAAACTCTTTCCTGCCATAGGATGATTAAAGTTTAAAACTACACTGTCTTCCTCTGCAGATTCAACTATTCCTGTCATTAACTGACCATCACTACTTTTAGCCCGGATTTCATCTCCAGCTTGAAACTCAAAGCTTTCAGGAAGAGAATCTCTAGGAACAGTAGTAATAAGTTCTTCGTGTAAGTATCCGTATGCTTTGTCTGGAGAAAGTGAAATATTTTTTACTTCACCTACTAGCATTTCTGCGAGTGCTTCGTCAAATCCAGCGATTACTTGACCTGATCCAACAGTTACTTCAAGAGTTTTACTTCTCTCTCTAGAGCTATCAAACTCTGTTCCATCATCAAAAGTCCCGACATAGTGTACATGAACTGTTTGTCCGTTTTTTACCATTTTCTATTTCCTTATTTAAATTAAAATTGAGACACCTATTCCTCGTATCTCCCTGTGATTTTCAGAATTATTCTTCTATACTTTCCATTTTCCTGCCTGATTACCAATCCCGGTCCATCCAGCTCTTGATGTTCTGGAGTAAAGATCTAGATAGGGACCCTGACTTCGTTCTTCAACATACTTATAAAACTCATCAGGTTTTCTTGAGTGCTCTCTTCTTTTTGCTGTGATAAAATCTTTCGAGCTACACAGACCCTTGCCGTTTGGAACAGACTCTAACTCAGACGTTCCTGAGTATCTTGTTCTTTTGCCATATTCTTTCCTATACCTAACTGCGAAAATACACATCTCTGTATATCTCATTCCATATGGTGTTGGGCTTCCAACGTTTGATTTAATCCAGGGAATCAAAGTTATTGGTTTAAAGCCAAGGCTCTCGCAAACTTCTATTGCTGCCAGTATCCCCTGGTTTTTTCCAGCAGAAAAAGAATTTACAGTCCACAAATACATGTGTGACTCTTCAGCTATTGGATTTTGAATAATCCACTCTGATATTGTTTGGATTACGTGTTCTTTAGATTGAACTGCATAGTGTGTAGAAGGCTGGAGTGTCGGGTGACCTACTCCACCAGTAGACTTTTTCCACGGAGGGTCAATTACGATAGTTTTATATTTTTTCACTTTTTAAAATCAATCCTTATGCTAGATATCCAGGAGGTACTTTCAAAATTATTATACGTTTCTGGTAGCCAGCTTTATCAAAAAACTTTCTAATCTTGCTAGCGTCATCATGATTTTCTACCTGGACTTCAATATGATTACCTGAATCGTCAGAAACTTGTATTACATTAAACGAGTCTTCAGTTAAATCCACTAAGTCTGACATGATCAAAGATATTAAATCGTCCTTTCTAATCAATTTTTCTTCTTACTTTTTTAATTTTTTAGAAATGGCTGGGGCGATTGGACTCGAACCAATAACCTCCCGGGTAACAACCGGGTGTCCTTGCCTGTAGGACCTCACCCCAATTATTTTGACTGGCACTTTTCAATCTTTTTCTGTGCTAACTCTGACTTAAGCGACTCACACTCTTCTTTACTTTTACAGTCTGTTACAGCCTTAAAGATAGCATTTAGATTTTGATTCATTCTTTCTAAATCTTCATTCATTTGACGTGCTGTCTCTATTGTTCTGTCTAGGCTGTCTGGTGATACGTCATCTATTTGTCTATAGGAGTAGCTTTCTGCTCTTTCATCTTTGATATCATTACTGGTACAAGTTATCAGCATGATAAAGGGTAAAAATTTCATTTTCTCACTCTAGTGTTGATTTATAATATTATCTATATAAAGCCCAAAGTACAATAAATCTCTTAGGCTAGTAGATCAAAATGTAAAAAATAAATGGTACCCCCTGTAGGATTCGAACCTACGACCCTCGGCTTAGAAGGCCGATGCTCTATCCAGCTGAGCTAAGGGAGTGTATTTATTGAGGTGGATTACCGCATCTAATTTCTGTTACTCCGTCAATATATTCAAAGTAAAATACATCACCCTCAGATATTTCGCACGGAAAAATAAAAGTTGATAATTCAACTTGAAAGCTATCTCCCTTGCTAGACGTGATCTCAACCAAAGCTACTTTTTTATGAACTTGGTCAACAGTTCCAAGCCATATAGACAAGAGTGAAGTTACAATTAAATTTTTCATAATATTTCCATTCTAAATCGCCATTCTAATTTTAAAAATATATAAAGTAAATTAGCTAACTGGTGATAATAGATCACCTTCTATAGAAACTATTTTCTCTAAGCTAGTTGACTGTATTTGATAAGATTCAAACTCAACAATCTTAATTGGTCGTGCTTCAACATATTTGTGTGTAAAAGTTCTACTAATTATAATTCCAATAGTTGACTCTAAGATTCCAGACTTGTTTATCTGAACAAGATCACCTACACTAAACTTCCAGTTTTTATGATATGAATGATTTGCCAATATGCTCCTAGAAGATTATCATTTAAAAATGGTAGGGCTACCGGGACTTGAACCCGGAACCTGCGGTTTATGAGACCGATGCTCTAACCAATTGAGCTATAGCCCTGTGCATGTATTACTATTATAAACCCAGGTAGCTATTTTTACATGTTAGTATTAAATTAAATTGGATAACAGATATGTATTTATGGAGGGGCAAATGTTTTCTAGATATCTTTTGCTACTAATGATTACGTCTTTCCTGAGTTGCTCAGAGTACGAAATTCAAAAAATACAAGAAGAACAACATGCAGGGGTGACAGCTCCTGATATTATGTTAGGTTCAGATTCTTTTGATTTTGGGGAGAACGATGCCAGGTATGACATATCAACAACAGTTGTTGATATCTACAACGAAGGAAATGACACACTGATAATATCAGGTGTTTCTGGGGATGCTGGTATAACAGTGTTTGAATATCAAGTAGTTGATCTAAGCATTGAACCAGGCGAAAAAGGTGAGCTTAGGATTTCTTATGATCCAATTACAATGGGTGAAGATCTAGAAGAATTAAACATTTATTCAAATGATCCAGATGAAAATCCTGTTACGATCAATCTAGCAGGAACAGGAATTTCACCTATAATTAGAGTTAGTCCAACTAATTGGTCATTTGACAGCACGTACGTCGGATGCGATGAGTCGATATTTGTCACAGTAGAAAATGCTGGGAATGCCAGCCTGTCCGTTACCAGCATAACTGGATTTGCTAGCTTGCCCCCTAATTTTAATTTTGACATATACGGAGGAACAAACCCAACACTACCTTGGTCCCTCGAGCCAGGGGAAAAGATTAACTTTGAAGTAGTCTATACACCAGAAGATATTGGATTTGACGAAGCATTTTTAGAAATTGAATCCGATGACCCGGCAAGCCCAATTGTAGTAATTTCGCAAGAGGGCGATGGAAGCTATGAAAAAATCGTAAAGGATGAGTTTGACCAAGATGAAACTTCAGGTGTTGATATACTTTTTATAATTGATAATTCGGGATCAATGGGTTCTTTTCAAAGCTCGCTGTCGTCTAACTTTAATAGCTTTATGTCAACATTTATCACCCGCGGAATTGATTATCAGATTGGATTTATAACAACAGACTCATCAGAATTAATTGACGGAGTTGTTATAGATAACACACTGCCAGATCCGCTTGGATCTTCAACTAATATAATCGATGCAATTGGGACACGAGGAAGCTCTACAGAGAGAGGTCTTCTAATGAGCTACGAATGTCTAGGTAGTCCAGTAAAATGCGGAGTCGGATCGGCATTCCTAAGAAGTGACATGAGAGTAATATTAATATATGTCTCCGATGAAGATGATCACTCAGCCGGATTTACATCTCTAGACATGCTAGCCCACCTAGATAGTATTAAACCCTCACCTACTCTCTTTAAAGCTCACTCTGTAGTAGGCCCGTCAGATGGAAGCTGTTGGTCTGCTGACCCGGGTTTGACATATATTGATGTTTCATCACTTACTTTTGGCACCACACTCTCAATTTGCGATGCTGACTGGGGGACTACGATGGAGTCGCTTGCTGTAGAATCTATATTAATGACATCATTTATGCTAGCAGAAGTTCCAATTGAAGAAACAATAGAGGCAAAAGTAAATGGCGTGACTGTTTCAGCATGGTATTTTGATAATGCAACAAATACAGTTATCTTTACATCTCCTCCGCCAGAGGGTTCACATATAGAAGTTGAATACGCAATAGCTTCTTGTCAGTGAGATATGCTATAGTTCCATCTTTACTAGTAGCTCCTGGTGTATTTCTCTTGGTTGCCCTTGTATTAAAACTATCCACATACTACTTTTTTCTGATACAGGCTTTATTATAATACCTGAGATACCAGTTGAAAATCTTGTTCCCATTGTAGCTTCAAGTAAGTCTACTAAATCACCTGATTCGAAGCTTGACACTATTTAACGAATAGTTGAACAGCTACAATCATAAATGACAACAGTATGCATAGAACTGTTCTTAGTGTAAACATACTCTCATTGAGAAAGTACCAGGTTAGAATTGGAAATGTAAGATATGACATTGAAAATATTAAAAATCTTGGTCCCCAAACTTCACCCATATCTTCATACGCTAATTTTATTCCATACCAGAAGCAAATACCTGTAGGGACAGAAAATAACACTGCAGAAAGAATTGGCTTATCTTTCCACCAGTCCCAAACAAATTGAGAATTTAGCTGAAACCAACCCATTGTCTGCCCAACTGCAAATAGCAAACATGCCACGACAAGCTTGTGAGTCACTTAGATTTTACCTTTTGATCTTTTTTTCCAATTGATTCAAGTATAATACCGCGATAAAATCCGCCTCGCTCTTCTTGTTTTCTTTGAGCAACATTTTCGACGCGACAAAATTCTAGACCGCCTAGATGGCAAAATGCTTTAACAACTTCAAGCATGTCAGCTGCTTCTTCATAGCTCGGATTTTCAATAAACTCTTGTGCTTCTTCCAGAATTTTTTCTTTGAGCATTGCCATGTGTTCATCAGAACCATGAACAGTTCGCGTCAGGCACCACTTGCCGTTCTCTTCAATAATCTCTGGTATGTAATCTCTAACTAGCTTCATCTAACCTAATCTATTTTCTAAATAATACATAGCATCTGAGGGTTCATAAACTTTGTTTTCTATATTCTTCTACTAGCTTTTCTTTATTTTTTTTCTGAAGTGACTTTAAGTAATATTCTTTCTTCTGGGCTGAAGATCTATTTTTAAATTTTTCAATATACACAACACGAACAGGTCTTCGAGACCGAGTATACTTTGCGCCCTTCTTGGTAAAATTGTGTTCAAATATTCTTCTATTGATATCTACAGTCACACCTGTATACAGACTGCTATCACTGCATCTAACCATGTATACATACCAATCTTTCAATAGACTATCTTTTCAAATTAAATAGCTTTACTATTTTAACTCTCTTGTCTTTTAATTGATCAGGCGTAAAGTTTAGCTCTCCAAATTCAAACATTATGTTTATGCTTTCTCTAGATCCTGGTCCTGTAACCAGACCGACCTTTCTTTTTTCGTCATGTACTATTTCTATTAAATCACCGGGATTCATTTTATGCCTCTTATACACACTAAATATCTATAAAACTTACTAGTTCCATCCAACTTTTAAAACTTCCTTAGAATTTAAAACAATAAATCTATATGGAACTCTAACAGTAATTTTCCCTGCAGAGTCCTCATCAAAAGAAATAGGTATACACTCCGTACCTCTTAATACTCTTGCCATACCCCTATCGTCTGGGTCATAAAACCAGTCATACCCTGATCCGCTTATAATGTATTCCGGCATAGAGTCATAGCTATCTAACCCTGGGTCATTTTCAAAATATTCAAAAAGCTCTAAATCAGTCATCGTAGAATCCTCTTGCCTATTAATATATAGTTGGCATTTTGACTTACGATTTAATTGATTTCAATCTAAAGAAGATTGACTGAGCCTCCAATAATAGATCCTGCTCCGTACTGAGATTCAAGTAAAGATTTTGCAATGTGCTGATTAGGTGCACTAATCTCTACTTTTACATCACCCCATTTCGTTCTAATCATTGCATACCAATTATACATGATACCTCCAGAAAAAATTATCCAACGCTAACCCTGCTAACTTCTGTGAATCCATGACCCTGGAGTGACAAAAAGAAAATATGTCCTGCTCCACCAAATCGATTTTTTTCAACAGTTAAAACCCTGCACCCTGAAAGATCTTCATCTTTCCTCTCTACATCAAGCGTAATCAAAGAATCAACCATGTGCTTTAGAACATTTGCCCCGGCCATCTGTCCTGACTTTGTTACCTGCCCAATTACAATTGCATTGCAATAGTTTTCCTTACAGTATTCAGTAATCATCTGTAGCGACCGTTCTGCTGTTCGGCTATTCGTCTTATACTCACCATACTTTCCATCATTAAGAGTTTGAAGACTATCAATAATTAGAAAGAAAGGCTTGCCTGGATTCTTTCGGCGTAGTTTATCACAGTTGTCAAGAAGCTTTGGAACATTAGATTCTTCGCCTGCTACAAAACCATTCTTCAAACCAAGCCTCTCTACTGTCAACTTAAGTTGATATAGAGATTCTTCTGCAGTATTAAACAAAACTTGCGATCCGTTTTTTGTTAGAGAGTTAGAGAGCTCAAGCATCATTGTTGTTTTTCCTGCTCCTGGTGTTCCAGTGAATAGTGTCACCATAGAAGGTGTAAATCCTCGGCCGCCTAGCGCATCATCAAAAAACTTTAATCCGCTCTTAACTCTTCGCCGAAGCTTGCTAGGAACCTCCACATCCAAAATATTTGTACCAAATGGAATCTTAGCTGTCTTTGTATTCAATCGCATTTTACTGTTTGCTCCTTGTTAGCTAGTAAATTATACCATTATATTAAATAAATTGCACGTAGTGTTGAAACTCTATCTAGACTTTTCTAAGCTTAGCTGCATCGATCCATATAAGATCTTGTGTGTCTACAAGTACACGATAGCTTGTTACTTTTTGATAAGCTCTTTTTTCAATAACAAGGGCAATGCCGCCTGCAGGTAGCTTAACTAAATCACCTTCTTCAATATTCCAGGTAATAGAAGATCTTTTATGGGAACTCTCAAACTTTACACCCATAGCATCTTTTTTTATCTGCTGCTTCATTTTCTTTGTAAGCTTTATTTTTGCCATATAGAAATATTATAACTATAGAAAATTACTTTTACACGAAGATGCTATAGGATCATTGAGAAGGCAATGCCTGCTATTAGCAAAGATATTATCAAACTAAGATAGGAAATTAAAAGTGTCAAACTCTCTTTTGTAAACCTGTCTGAAAACTTCTTTTTAATTTTAGATTCTTTTCTAGCCAGACTAGATATTGCAATCAACTCTTTTTCAATTAAAAGAATTGCATCCCACAGATCAGCGTCTCTAAGTTTTTGTGAATCTTTATCTAAGTCTAAGGCTAAAGTGTCTTTCTTGTTTTTATCAATTAAACTTTTAACTTCAGCCAGATTTTTTTCAATTTCACATATCAGGCTAAGTATTTTTTCTACTTTGTCCATATTAGTCAAAGTGTTGCATAAGGTGGTCTGAGATATACTCTATCAGCTCGCCGTCAAAATGCTGTACAACTAAAACTCTAACATGGGATGGTGCGCCACCTATCATCCACGTCTTTGAAGGCGAATGTTTTACTTCAACAATCTTTCCTCTTTTCGACATATTTGAAACTGGGCTTACTATATCATCTATTTTTAGCATTACTTCTCCTGTTAATTAACTATTCAATAAGTCTATATTTAAACTTTCACCTGACATGATCTTGATAACTAGCTTTTACTAGAGATATCCTCAGGCTTAAGTCTATCCTCAATATCTCTTACTGCCTTTGCAAGCTCACTGCTTGATCTAACTTTTCCACCGCCAACATTAAAAATAACATCACAGCCTATTTCTTCGCACAAATCAAACTCTGGAACATTTTCTGAAGAATCTCTATCCCCGCCTTTGGTGAAATATTTAGGCCGAAGGGATTCAATGGCACCAGTAACTGTTTGGCTTCCATCATCCCAGCCAAGTACATAGTCAACACCCTCTATTCCAGCAACTATTTCCATTCTTTCGTGATGCGGCATAAATGCATATCCTTTTTTACGATACAAAAATCCATCGCCATTAACAATAACAACAAATATGCCTACATCTCCGCGACCTTTTGGACCACCTTGACACATCCTCGCGGTGTGCTGAATGCATCTCAAGTGACCAATATGAAGTGGATCAAACCCGCCAGAAGTACAGTAAGTAGGGAAATTTAATAATTTAAGTTCTTCTTTTAGCTCATCAATTTCAGTGTGTGTATATATTTTTTTCGCCATAAGAGACATATAAGTAAAATCCGTCTAAGTTATATAATACTATAGTGAGTCTAATTCTTTTAAAGGCTATAGAGAATCAAGTTGAGAAATGGCCTCAGCAACATCATCAGATAAGATATCAATATCAGCTGAGACACCGTCTAGCTTATCCTTAGGATTACTGTTAGATGCTGTGCTGTCTCCCTCAGATGCTGTATAGAGTTCACCTGCTGCACTAATCATTGCCATCTCAATGACTTTCAGACCTTCTTTCATGTCATCAATTACATTCTTATCTAGAAGATCGCGAGATTGAGAAATATTCTCCTCTAATGCAGCTACTATTTCAGGAGCTAGCTTTTCGGAATTTTCTTTAATTAAAGCTTCTGTTTGATACACAGCTGTATCTAGAGAATTTCTTACCTGAATGACTTCAAGGCGTATTTGATCTTCCTCTTCATTCTCCCTTGCTTCGTCAACCATCTGTTGAATGTCCTCATCTGACAAGCTATTGTCACCTGATATTGTAATTGACTGCTCTTTTCCAGTTGCCTTATCAATAGCAGAAACACTAACAATTCCGTTTGCATCAATATCAAACTTAACTTCAATTTGAGGAATTCCTCTCCTGGCAGGTGGTAGTCCTTCTAGACTAAACTTCCCTAGGGTTCTATTGTCATTTGCAAAATTTCTCTCTCCCTGAAGAGCGTGTATCTCTACTACAGTTTGGCCATCCGCTGCTGTTGAAAATATCTCACTCTTTGCGCATGGAATTGTTGTATTTCTTTCAATCAGCCTGGTTGTCACTCCTCCCATCGTCTCAATTCCAAGCGAGAGCGGTGTTATATCCAGGAGAAGAATATCATTAACATCGCCTGAGAAAACTCCTCCCTGAACAGCGGCGCCTAGGGCTACAACTTCGTCGGGATTAACTGATTGGTTTACTGCCTTTCCGAAAAATTTCTCAACAGCTGACTTAATTGCTGGCATTCTTGTAGAGCCGCCAACAAGAATAACTTCATCAATCTGTTGCGGTGACAGGTTTGCGTCTTTGATTGCTCTCTTGACAGGCACCATGGTCTTTGTAACAAACTTATTAATCATTTGTTCAAACTTGGATTTGGTCAAAGATAATGTAAGGTGCTTAGGACCAGCAGCATCTGCTGTGAGAAATGGTAGGTTAATATCAACTTTTTGAATGCTTGATAGTTCTATCTTAGCTTTCTCTGCAGCCTCTTTAACTCTCTGCAAAACCATTTTATCTTCGCTTACATCAATTCCAGTTTCAGACTTAAACTGATCAATCATCCAGTCAATTAAAATTTGATCAACATCATCTCCGCCTAGATGTGTATCACCATTTGTGCTTAGAACCTCAACAACACCATCAGAAATATCCAATATTGATATATCAAATGTACCACCTCCAAGGTCATAGACAGCAACCTTCTTATCATCTTTCTTATCTAGCCCGTAGACTAGTGCTGCTGCTGTAGGCTCGTTGATAATTCTTTTAATTTCAAGACCAGCAATCTTTCCTGCATCTTTTGTTGCCTGGCGCTGGGCATCATTGAAATATGCCGGTACAGTAATCACTGCCTCAGTTACTTCTTCTCCAAGATAGGTCTCTGCTGATCGCTTGAGCTTCCCTAAGATTTGGGCACTAATTTCTTGCGGAGAAAGCTTCTTCTTTCCTAGTTTAATTTTACAGTCTCCGCTTCGGCCTCTAGTCACAGAATAAGGAACTTTCTTAATATCATTGACAATCTCTTTGTGCTTCATTCCCATAAATCGCTTAACAGAAAACACAGTGTTTTCTGGATTTGTAACCGCTTGTCGTCGGGCAACCGATCCAACAAGTCGTTCACCATCATTAGTATATGCAACAACTGAGGGTGTGGTGCGTGACCCTTCATCGTTTGTTATAATCTTGGGTGTATCTCCATCCATAACTGCTACGCAAGAATTAGTAGTTCCCAAATCAATTCCAATTATTTTAGACATTAATTATCTCCTGTTTGTTATAATAAATGTATCACACTGTGTGAACATAGAAATTATAAACACGTATCATCAAATGAACATGTTTTTTTTATTGAATAATGCATTTTTTAAAATCTTCAGAAAACATATCTGATGCTTTGTTTAAAAATCTATCAAAGTCGGAATCTAAAATATAGGTAGTCGCATAATCTTCAACACTTCTTACACTCCTCCCAGCTGATTGAACTATTAGTTTTGCTGTTTGTAATTCATACCAGCCCTTTACTCTATTCATTCTTTTTCTTATAAGCTTATCTCCAAGATAAGGGTACGGCACCTTACAAATAATTTGAAATCTACTAGTATCACCTTTTAGATCAACGCCCTCAGACATTGATGGAGAAAGTAACACAGTTGGTTTATCACTTGTGAGATGTAAATTTAGCACCCTATCTCTGTTTGATGAGTCATGAATTAAAACTCTTATGTCTTTTAGATGTTCGTTTAAGTACTTTGCAATCTTAAATGTCTTGCAGTGAATTATCCCCTTCTCATTTTTATGATGCTCTAGTATTTCCCTAACAGCATTTGTAAGCTTAGGTAATGTTCTATCTATTGCTTTTGCACTCATGCTGCCAACGGGAGAAAAAATCACAGGTCTATTTTCAGATGGAAACGGAGACGGGAGAGTAAGAAAGCTAGAGTCGGATCTAGGGATACCTAGAGTCTTACAAAAAGTATCTCTGTTTAAGATGGTAGCACTTAGTATCAAAACTTTTATACCAAGCTTAAATAAAACATCTTCTGAGTATTGAGAAACATCGATCGGTTTAAACGACAAGCGCTTGTATCCTTTTACGTCTGACCACTCTAAGTCAAATACCCAGTTTTCTCTATCGTAGATATTGACAAATCTTTGAAGCTTGGAAAAGTGACCTTTAAGCAGGTCATGCTGTTTTGTAATTTTCTGAAACTGAGCTAACTTTTCCCTAAACTTTTCTCCTCCAAATTGATCTATCATCTTTTCAAAATGAGACACCTTCTTCTTGACCATAGGAAGGTATTTTTCTTCGATCCATTTATAAGCACGAAACTGTGTCATGTTCTTCGGGAAGGACACACCAAGTATAGACTTGACAAAAAATTCAGAAACACCAACTTCAACAAACTTAGAAAGCGCTGACTCTATATTGTGACCTTCATCAATAACTAAAACCTGCCTAGGGACGATCTTTCCGCTTAAGTTAGCTTCAGTTAAGAAGTATGAAAAGTTAGTTATACTCTCTGCTGAATCTAAAAATCTCTGCTTTTGCTTTTTATATACGCATTCATGAAAGCACTTCTTAAAAAACTTAGATGATTTCTCTGCTGTTCTCAGTGCCTGCTGGCTCTCAGAACATGTATTTGATTTTTTAAATGAACACTGGTAGTTTGAAGAAGACTTTAGTGATACAACACTTTTAAAATCATCAACGTATTGCTGCTGTAGTATTTTTTGTGTTGTTATAAAATATGATCCGCTAGTGATTAAATCATTATCGGGCATATTATCAGCAAGCGCTCGTGCTACAGTAAGTCCTATAGCTGACTTCCCGACACCTGTTCCTGCTTCAACGATACAAAATCTCTTATCGTTATTTAAAAAAGAATCAATAGCAAATTCAATTGCTACTTTTTGCTGATCTCTGATTGAAGGATACGGAAAAAAACTATTATATTCGTAGCTTTTCATGTTTTTATTATTACTCACTGTGTACAAGTTTACAGTTAATTATAAATATTTTTTTCACCATGTTCAAGTGATTTAAATGCATTTAGAAAATTATTCCAATACTTTTCATTTATCATTGAATCAAATAACATCTCTTTAAAGGTATGATTAACATGATCAAATGAAATTTTAGGATAACCAATATCAACGCCTGAATCAGCAATGCTTTCTGAAAACCAGACAAATTCAATTAGTGATCTATTTCTTTCATAGATTTCACGATTAGTATTATCAGATAAAAGCTCAGCCAGCTTATCTTCACTTAGTACGTGCTGTGTTGCTCGTTTAGTTCCTATGCCTGGTATACCGGGAATATTATCTGATACATCACCTTTTAGAGACTTCCACTTTAGATATTCAAACTCTGGTGCATCTATAAATGTTTTCTTGATTGGGTGATAAATTGATACAAGCCTAGAATCTAATATGTCGAAAACTTGTATAAAGTCAGAATCGCCAGAGACAATAATTACTTCATCACCGTTTTCAGTATATTCTTTTGCAAGATTGGCTATGACATCATCACACTCAAGATCCGGATGTCTTGCTAGCCTGACAGGCAGATAAGATATCAAATCAATTATCTCTTTTTGCTGTCTCCAAAATTCATCTGGAAGTGCAGGTCGATTTATCTTATAATCACTAAACAATCCTGTCCTTTTCTTAGGTCGACCCTCAAGGACAAAATAAGCTCTATCAGCATTAAATTTTTCAACTATAGGCTTAAGACATCTAAAAAAACTAAATATCATTGCGTTCTCACCCTTGGAGAATCCACCTCTTGCTCTATGAATTAGATTCATTGCATCGAGTAGTAAAATTTTCATGAAATTATTCCGACCTTAAACCTTTAGAGTAAACATGTGTATTACTTTCTTTTTGTCCTGCGGGTGTCTGCAAGATAAAGCTTGCCTTCGCTGATAGCTCGCATAGAGTTCGTGAGCCGCTATAGCTTAATCCGCTCCTAATTCCTGCTTCCAGATCTTCTAGGATGCCCTGAGTGGTTCCTTTATACGGGACAAGTGAAACGACACCTTCTCTTGAGCCAACTTTTCCTCTCCACTCTCTCTGTGCCTTTGCGCTGGCCATTCCTCTATATTCTTTAAAAGCGCCTGTAGACTGCTGAATTAGATTGCCGGGTGTATCATCAGTACCTGAAAGTAAAGAGCCTAGCATGACCAACGAAGCGCCTGCAGCAAGAGCTTTAACAATATCTCCACTATTTTGAATTCCTCCGTCTGCTACAATATCAACCCCTAAAGATTCAGCAATTGGAAAACAATCAACTACAGATTGTAAAGTAGGTATTCCATGTCCTGTTTGAATTCTAGTGGAACAAATAGACCCACCTCCAATTCCTACTCTTATTGTGTTTGCTCCTCTATCTGCTAGATATCTCAAACCCTCAGGTGTAGCAACATTGCCAGCCATTATATGCACATCATCACCCAGCGATCGCCTAAGCCTATCTAGGGCTGTGCCTGTTAGGTCGTGGTGGCCGTGGGCAACATCGATGCAAAGTATATTAAAACCAGCATGAAGCAAAGCCTGTGATCTTTCTAGATAGTCTCCTGTTACACCGACAGCAGCACCAGCATTGTAATTCTTAGGCATGCTTTCAATTGAAATCATTTTACACTGATCTTCGATTGAACAGTATCTGTGAGCTATTCCTATGCCTCCAAAACCCGCCATTGTTTTGATCATCTTAGACTCTGTCACTGTATCCATTGGGCTAGAGATAACGGGAAATTCAACCCGAAGATTGTCCCGAATAAGATTTTGACCTAGTATAATTTCTGATCTTGATTTAATATTACTATACTGCGGTGTTAATAAAACATCTTCAAATGCATAGCTAGTCTTAATTCTTGAATTCATGATTCTCCTGTCTTAGTTTAAGCTTCTTTCTCATAACTGTCAAAAGACCTGGATTGATCATCAGTGCCTCTGGCAGGATTTTCTGTCTAATTCTATTTCTAGAAAATCTCATGTGTTCATTACTTGGATCAATAACAAATGGAACATTCTTATTTCTACACCATGTTATCATTGAGCTTTTCTCTGTTAGTAAAAAAGGTTTAATGGTATTCTTACAAGATCTCGGCATTAAACACGGGTTACCCCTGAGTGCAGTAAAGATCCACCACTCAGCAACATCATTAAGATTGTGGCCGGTAACTACTACACCCTCAATCTTATTAATTACCTCATATCGTCTTTCTCGCCACCACGCCTCCACAGACTCTCCGGGAGAAGGTTTGCCTTTAATATAGTGAATCGCAAAGGGGATGTCATGACTTTTACAATAGTTTGTTACAAGTCGTCGGGCATCAGAAGAATGACTTGTCCCATGATCAAAATGAACTACTTTGACTTCTTTTCTGCCTGCTCGTAGAAAATTTAGAGCTGCCATTGAATCTGGTCCGCCACTACAAGCAAGGGTTACTCTATTCGGAATTGATCCTAGAATCTTTATAATCACAATAAGCCTCAGGTTAAATTATAAACTAAGATGCAATTAAATACACGTTGAGTTTTAAAATAACTAGAAAGAGTAGTGTCTATGGTGATTCTAAACCAGAAAGAAAACGCCTTACTAGTTGACGAAAATCAATTGATTCTGTTACACCTTCCGGCTTAACAAGTCGGGTCTCTCCGTCTTCGTCTTCAATAACTTGTCTAGTATCTTTTGAGATATTTGCTTTATCAAGAAAGTTAGCTACTGCTTTTACATTCTTTCCTGAGTCATCATAAAATGAAACAAACTCTATAGCCGGATTGTTTTCAATATATAATTTAATTACTTTGACTTTCTCTATTGGGTCTTTGTTTCCAACTCCAATGACATCAATTCTTGAGTCATCAATATTTATTGATCTAAGAAAGTTTCTAATTCCCATCTCTGCTTTTTGATTTCTTGCTGTTAGGATTAATATCTTTCTTGACCCAGGAGCATTTACAAAGTTTTTAAGTATATTAACAATCTGTTGTACAGGACTCGCCTGGTCGATATTGACATCATCAAATTGATAAAAAGATGACTCATCGTAGTATTCGCCCTCTTGTAATTCATATATGGCAAACTCGTCAGAAGAAAGCATTCTATAACTACGACCATTATCTGTGTAGAGCTTTACTTGCTCGTTTGTTTCGGCAATTGTATCATCAAAATCAAGAATTCGAAGCTTTGTATATGCCTCATCTTCCACACTTTCAATTAAGAACTGTCTCGAGATTTCTCTTTCTGAAATTTTTTTCATAATAATAATTATCTAGATATTTTCTATTTAGTATGTCGATCGGCAACTGATGCTGATGCCCAAGCATCAGGCTTTATCTTACAAGAAATTCCGGTGCCATTTACCCACCCAAGTATTGAATCAACATACTTTCTTGTTTTAGATCTAATAGTTCTTCCAATATCAACATGCATTTCAATTTGAACATCTGGCTCTGCTTCAACAATTAAAAAGACTGTGTCCATTGCACGAGATACTTCAGCATCAATTCGAGATCTAAGATCTTTCATGGACTTATTTCTTGTTCTATCTTTAAGGAAAAAGTATGTGCTTGTCTTGTTTTCACCTCCATGTAAACAAATTGCTGTTGCAAAAGTACACAACTCATTTCCAAGCTGACTATCACATCCAACATATACCTGTCCATCATCTAGTGTATGTCTTTCAATCAGGCTGAGAATCTCTAGAAAAGATATTGCTTCTCCCGAGGGCTTATGCCATCTTCTTGAAATGCCGGCTAGGCTCATCTATATTCTCCCTTAGGGCTATAGTTTAAAAATATTAATTTATGCCTATTATAAAAAAATAAAAGATTGTTTACAAGCTAAGGCTTTCTTACTAAATAGCTAGATATAACACACATAATAAATGTCAGAGAGCAAATCAGCACCCCTTCTTGTGACCCGGCAAAAGCACAGATCATGGCTGACGTTACGTTTATCCCAGCCATGAATGTCCAGAATGATTTATCTCGAAAAATTCCCATAAAGCCTCCCGGTTATGCCCATGTTTTTTTTAACACTGCATATTATTACCTATCCGGATATGAATAAGTTTGGCTTATTATTTAGAGAATTGAGAATCTCTGTTTGACTAGCCAATTCCCTGGAAGCCATTAGATGCAGTAAGAATCGGGAACTGGTTTACAGCTATACCGGCAAGTCCTGCATACAGGCTAAACGAAGTGGAGGCTACGTCCTTATCTGACATCAGGAAGATATGTGTACATCTTGCATCGAGAGTCACCTGTGGGTTGTCACTGCTTCCCGAGCTAGGAAGAAGGAAATAATTGTCGCCTTGATAAGGCTGGATACCTGACCAGACAGCTTTAGTTCCGCCGCCTGGGACCGTTTCGCCTTGTGCATAAGATCCTGAAAACGTGAATGCTATTCGAAGATCTTCGCCCCCTGTATTTCGAATAGTCATGTTCTTTGTTACATAGGGAAAGTCTATCCTGTCTGGACCAGCATTCCTGCTCCTCGCTATAGAGCTAGTTACAAATGGTGTTCCAGATGTCTGATATGCTGGAACGTAGTTAGGACCTTGTCCCATCAAATTCTTCAAGCCCACTTTGATCTCCTTTACAGGTTACTAATATAGCTATCTAATTATATCTATTCTGATGGGACGTATAGGACCCACTCGATGCTATTTCCATCAGGATCTTTTCCATAGTGATATCTAGATTTGTCTCTATGCTCTTTGATTTCTGAATGTTTACATGGAAAATCTGACTCGCTATCCACTCTAAAGGCAATGTGAGGTGGGTGAAGATCACCCTTGACAAGTGCTATTTTAATTTCGCCGCATTTTATCATTGCCCAAGTTGAATCCTTGTAGAGTAGCTCAGCATCTAAGTTTTCACAATACCAGAAAATTGATTTATCTATGTTAGAAGACTTTACTGCTATGTGATCTATTTTTGCTGAAGACATTCTAAACCTTTTCTTCTAGGAGATTCTCAATTGCATCTTGTATTCTATAGCTATTTGCTCCCCAGAATGACTTTCTTATAGTTTTTCCTGTGTTATCTTCAAATTCAACTTCAATTAGCTCAGCCATCATTTTGTATACATCTTTTCCAGTCTCGCTGCATGCTTTAATCACTACAGCATCACCCATTCCATCAATGATCCTGGGTGATTTCATAAAAATATCTGACTGCTCTCTGTCTTTTGAAAAGGTTGAGACAGTCATTTCTTTATTAATTGCACTAATAACATACTTCATTTGATTATTCATGTGTAGTCATCTGGCTCTGGTTTAGGCATTAGAACTTCTGTCTCAACTCCATTAACTACTGATTTTCCTACAACATAATCAGGGTTGGCAATCATAATCTGCCTTGCTTCTTCTATTTTATCGCAAAAATATAAGAACTCATCAACATCGAATCCAACAGTAACTCTGTCAAATTGAAACATTATTGTGTGACTATTAGGATCTAGCCAGACAATATCATTCACGTCAACACTTTGATCAGGATTCAATTAGTCTTCCCTTGTTGTTTTTGAAGTTGTAGATTTTCTGGATCTTGACTTGCTGGATCCTCTTTTTTGAGTAACTGATTTTTCTAGCTGAGGCTTTGATGCTTGCCGTCCAGTCGTCGGTGGTCTTCGAAGCTCCGCCAGTTTGAACTCCGTCGGCACTACCGAGTCATACTCTTCTAGTGTTGGAAATTCTACACCAATCTCTCTTAAATGTGCAATAAGCTTTTCATAAGTTTCAAAACCATTTTTAACACAATACGTTTTTAAATCTGACCTTCTTTTTCCAAGAAAGTACTTTAAATTAGTTGACATATTCTACCCCTTTATCTATAAATAGTGAGCTTTGATCAATTAAACTGTCTAGTATTGAGACACAAGTTTTAATCTCTTCATCTGTCAAGCTTGAATCTGCATGTCTTTTAATTCCTTCATATAGTGAATCTAATAGCTTACCTTCTTTTGCCAGCTTTGTTAGGGCTTGTAAAAAACATTCTTGAATTTGCTCAGCTTTTTCATAGTCCCATTCAAAAAGCTCAGCAAGCTCTGTTTCAAATCGGACGCCAACTGCTAGGAGGGAAATTTGTTCAAATATTTTCATCGACAATAATATCTATTAGACCCGATTGAAACCTCGGATCAGAAGCTACCTTATCAATATCTCTTGAATCATATTTGGCACCAGCTGCCTTACATGTTTCTTTTGCAATTTTTCTCATTGCCCTTAGAAAGATATTTCTTGCAGTTGAATGATTCATTCTATCGCCATAGCTTGTCATCTTTTCTGCAATTTCTCGATATCCGAGTCCGCCTGATGTGGCAACAGTAGAATATCCGTTCTCTGATTTGTGTCCTTTTGGCATTGGCATAATTTATTCTCCTAGAATTTCTTTAATTTCTTTTTTTGTCATATCAAAGCTAGTGTTAGCAGGCTCAACATCATCAAGCCCAAATCTAAATCTCAAAACTTGTTCTTCCCGCTTTGTTAATTTTTTCAAAGAAGCCAAGATTACATTTCTCATTTTTTCTGAATCTATAATTTCATCAATGTTTGGTGAAAGAGTATCCTCTATTGATTCATTGAGTGTTCTACCCGATTCATCATTATTAACGTGCCCATCTAGAGATATCAAATTACTAAATGTTAATGTATTTATACTTGACTCAACAAGCTTTTCAGTTACACCTAGTATATCAGCAATCTCAACGTTTTTAGGAACTGTTCCAAATTCACGCTCATATTCTTTTATTAATCTAATAACCTTTCCAGCCAAGGAAGACATGTGAGATGGTACTCTAACTGTATTCTTATGGTTTGAAACATATCGACTTACTGACTGTTTAATCCACCAGCTGGCATAAGTACTAAACTTAAAGCCTCGACGCCAGTCAAATCTCTCAACAGCTTTCATTAATCCGATATTAGATTCCTGAATCAAGTCTTCCATTCTACATCCGCTTCTATAATACTTTTTAGCGATGCTAATTGCAAGTCTTAGGTTAGACTCTATCATAACCTTTCTTGCTTCAGCATCTCCGGATTCTATTCTCTTTGAAAGTGAGACCTCTTCATCTCTAGTTAATAAGGGACGCCTACAGGCATCAGTCATATAGATATCAAGTGAACTTTTCAAAGTCACTCCTTAGCTTTTAAAGCTTATTTGTTTTAATATAATTGCTTGATTGCACCTATATTAAAACATAATCACGAAAGTTTTACACGTGAAGGGGTTAAGTATAAATGATTTTCTCTTTCTTTGAGATAGACAGAGTGTACTTTTTTTCTAGTATTTCTATGCTCAATCTCTCTAAAAATATAACAAAGATCAAGCTCAATCTCATGAATAAACTTTTTTGTTAATTCTTTAAAACTCCCGCCTTTTCGATTTTTAACCCTTGTCTTCATTAAATCTCGCTCAGTTTTTCTAAACAAGTTGAAAATCTTATCATCAGACATATACACTAATGAATCAGCTTTTATTGTCATGTTATCTCCTTTCTAGGTGCAGTTTAATTATAACAAACGCACCTGGGTTTTACACGCAATTAAACAACGATTGGCTTATTTTTATATGAAACTACTTTATTATCCAGAGTAAGTATCTTCACCATCTTTACTCCCGGGAGTGATCTAATTAACTTGGCAAGGTTTAAAAGATTTCTATAGACTTCTGATGTATTTGGCAAGAATTTGACATAGCACTCAAGCTTTGCTATATTAGACTCTGTCCGGTTAATCGGAGATGTTTGGCCGACAACTGCGACAGTTGGAAGAACTCTTATTCTAGTCATAGTATCGGGAATATGTGTTTCAGAATCTATGGATACTCTTAAAGTTACATTAGTAAGTGATTTATCAAGACGAGTCTCTTCGTACTCGCGTAGAAGAGACTCTATTATAAATTCCCTTAGTACAATTTCATTCATAAGTTAAAGCCTCAAATAATAAATAGGCTTAAGTATCTAATCTTCCTGATCTTCGTAGACCATTGTGCAACCAACAGAAAGCAAAGTACATGCAGCAGATGCAGCATTTTCCAATGCACACCTGGTAACCTTAGCAGGATCTAATATCCCGGCGTCGACCATGTTGACAAATTTTCCTATTGCAGCATCATAGCCATCAGAAGAAGATTCTAAACTGGAAAGCTTTTCAATCACAACATCCGGAACACCGCCTGCATTTTTAACAATTTGTCGTAAAGGGGACTCACAAGATTTTAAAACTATTGATGCGCCAGGCACTTGGTTCTCTCCGTACTTAGAAATATCAATCCTTTTAGAAGCTCTAATTAAACAAACACCGCCTCCTGGGACGACGCCTTCTTGAATTGCTGCCTGTGTAGCATGAAGAGCATCGTCTACTCTATCCTTTCTTTCAATTAGTTCACCCTCAGTTGCACCGCCGACCCTTATAATCCCAACGCCCCCAGATAATCTTGATAGTCGGAGTCTTATTACACCAGCTTCATCATCACTAATTCTATCATTTTCAAGTGCTTCCTTTAAGCTTTCTGTCCTTTCATCAATTAAACCTTGTGATGTGTCTCCGCCGACAAAGACTGTATCTGATCGTGTAATAATAACCTTATCACAAGTTCCAAGATCAGAGAGTTTTAACTGTCCGACTTCTTCTTCTGATCCTGAGCCATATACATTACTACCTAAAATTAGACTAAGATCCTGCATCATTCCCACTCTAGCATTTCCAAATCCTGGTGACTTTATAGCACATGCCTTTAAGTTTCCCCTGCTGGTATTAACAACAAGTCCTTGCATTGCATCTCCCTCAACATCATCTGCAATTATTAGAATAGGACGTGATGACTGAAGCGACTCTTCTAAAAGACTTGATAGCTCAGACATGCTACTAATCTTTTTATTGTACAAGAGGATGGCAGGATTTTCAAACTCAACAATCATCTTTTCACTATCATTAACAAAATAAGGAGAAAGATAACCTCTGTTTATTTGCATCCCTTCTACAATTACAAGGTCACTCTTAAAGCCTTTTGCCCTCTCAACTGTGATTACACCGTCTGAGCCAAGTCGAGAAACAGCATCGGTTATTAACTCTCCTATTTCCTTTTCGCCATTTGCTGATATCGTTGCAACCTGGAGTATATCTCTATTACCATCTATTGGCTTAGACATTTTCTCAATTTCTAAAATTACATCTGATACACAGCTATTGATTCCGGAAACTAAAGATTTTGATGTATGGCCCGCTGCCAGCATTTTTGTCCCTTCAAGAAATATTGAATGAGCAAGTACAGTAGCAGTAGTAGTACCATCGCCTGCCGTATCAGCTGTCCTAGACGCAGACTCTTTAACTATTTCAGCACCAAGATTTTTAAGCTTGTCTTTTAAACAGACAGCTTTTGCAACAGTTACACCATCCTTGGTTACTATTGGGTGACTTCCCGGATTTTCAATTACAACATTTAATCCTTTTGGGCCCATCGTTATTCCGACAGCAGATGCAAGTATGCTAACACCTTCTAGCATTTCTGACCTAGAGTCTGGATTAAATTTTAAAATTTTAGAATTTATCATTTTAACCTTTGAGTATTTGTGTTGTTCCCATACTAACTGTCGCACTTGGGTCTATAACCCTTCTATTTCCATTAACTACATTTTCTGCAACAAAAAGATCACCAACTAAATAAGCTATTTCATCACTTGCAAGTGCGCCTCTGTTTCTTAACTCTGTTAAAACTTCTACAGATAATTTTACTTGATTTGAATCTTTCATTATTTCCTCATATTGAAAAGTTATCCAAGTTAACTTTTCCAATTACTCCATTGCCTAGATCCACTGTGGCGATATTTTCATCTTTTTCTGACTGATTGCCTAAAGCTTCACTGTATTTCCTATTTTCAATATTATCAATTAAGTTTTCAACTGGGTCATGGACCTGAAAATCTTTGAAGACTTGCGATACTTCCGTTGCCTTCTCTAATATTCTATTGATCTGACTGGTTGCTCGAGATACCATTTCGTCTCTAGCACTTTCAATTGATTTAAAAACCTTCGCATCAATTTTAGACAGAGGAACCTCAGACATCTCCTTGTTAGGAAGCTTTACAACATAGTGCTTTTCTCGACCTACCATGGTTTTTTTATCAATTTGCTCAGTAACCAGGGCAGGAAACACCCTAGCCTCTTTATTTGAAAGTAGAAAAACTACTTGGCCAACATTAATATCCAAAATATAACCTCTCAACTAACAATATTATACACATACTTCTAAGAATATAAAAAAAGATCAGCATTATGCTGATCTTTTAAAATTAGGAGGTTTTATTGTCTATTTATTTTTTAAATCCAATTCCGGCAAACCCTTGGGTTACGCTTCCTTTTCTTGGGTCTTTATCAAATCTTTTGTATCCGCCGAGTGCGGGATCTCTTTCTTGGAGACTATTAACAATTGAGCGAATCTCGTTTCTAACAACCTGTCTAAGATCAGTTTCTTGAAGTCGTTCAGCTCTCATTCTTTTAATTTCCTGTGCAAGCATTTTCTCGTCAATTTCGAGAACAACACCGTCGTCGAGATCATCGCCTGTTTCATCATCTTCATCTATAGAATCATCATCAGTATTGTCTGCAGCTTCAGTTTGTTTGTCGACGGCATCATCGTCTTCATCACCTTCTGGCAAAATATCATCAATGTCTTCTTCTTCGGCTTCATCATAATTCATTTCAGCAAGTTGACCTTTGCCGTGTTGAACATTGCTTTCATTATCTAAGGCAGGATCATCATTGTAGCTTCTATTGCTGGCCTCACTAAGGACGCCGCTATTCGCAACCGATAATCCTGCTAATTTTGCTAACCTATCTGCATAAAGTTTCATTTTGCTAGTACCTCCGCACACTATTTAATTATACGCTCGCTAAAGACTTTTCTTAAACAAGATTGTCTCTAATTCTATCTGTGATTCTTGTACCCTTTTCTGAAGCTGAAATAAATGATTCAAGACCCATAGCATTCCTAACTTTGTCATACGTCTCTAGGTCAAGATTTTGCTTAAGAATATTCATATCAGCATATTGATGTAGATCCCATTCAACTATCGGGAGCTCTTCTCCGTTTGGGCCTGGCTCAAAGTCAGCAGTTTCCCTACTTTCAAAAATATAAATAAGCTCAGGCATAGCTTCATCAGCTGGAACCATAACAAATGGTATTGCTGACGACCCGTCATCACTAGCTTCTTCGTATACTATCTCTGGCATCCACTTAGACATAAACAATCTCCTCTAAAATATGACTATACTATATCAATCAATATAAAATAGTTTATAGCCTAAGATACTCAGAGTTTAATGCAAGTTTAGAAAGAGATTTAATTTCTAACTTTGCCTCTTCTGATAAACTAGCCTGATCAAGCATTGATGGGACAGCAGAAATTGCAGAACTTATAGAAGATATTGTCTGTGCACCTGCTTCTTTTAAAAAATTACTTATAATACTTATAACTTCTGGATGATTTAAAAAATCATAAAGAGTGCTATTATCAATGGCGACATCAGTACTGTGTGCGCTGCTGATACCTTTCACAATATCATAATTATTCTGTGCAGTTTTTATATCTTTTGCACTGTCAAGAAACTGGTTAATTGTTGACCTGAAGTCTTCAACACTGGAAAATGTGCTCTGATTTTCATTGACGATATGAGATTCATTTTTTATTGTTCTCATTCCAAGAATAGATTTTGCAATTTTATCTCTAATTGTTATTGGAGATTTTTCTATGGCCCCGAAAAAAGATCCAACTCCGTCAATGGCAAACCCTAGCTCTGGCACCTTTGATAAAATAACACTCCCGAGAGATGTAAATATTCCAAAAGCATTTCTAAAAAAATTTTCAACATCTCTTAGACCGCCTGGGCCAAAAATTTCATCAGGCGTAGGAAGCGTGCCTACGCTTTCATCAGGAAGATCAGGAGCAACTGTTCCTCTAATAGACTCTCTAATTAATATTTCTTTAATATAGTTTTTTATTAATATATCTGATTTTGTATTCATTGCATTTCTCTTCTTTCAGCAAGTGTTCTAAGTATAAGTTCAACACCTGTGAGGTCTTTATAATAATTAATCAGAACTTTTTCAAAATCATTAAGGTTTTGCTCTTTTGTCCTGTGATCTCGAGTAGAAAAGTTTTTTCTTAATTCTGACGGGATACCTCTCATCACCTCTTTCTTGATAGTAACCCAGTCATCACAGTTATCAGCATAAGATGCAACAAATTCAATCTGCCTAAGGATTCTATCAGGTATCATCACTTATCTTTAACTAGAGATTTAGCATCTGGAAATGTCATCTCACTCACAGCGCGTGCAAATGCTTCTCTGTCACTTGGGTCATCAAGATTAATGCCTGATTTTTCAAGCTTAGCAAGCGGCTTGGCACTAAACTGTGTCCTCATTGCGTAATTAATACCCCTGTTATTTCTAAAATATACAGCACCTTGTGCTGGAGGGAAATCGAATAACTTTGTCTTCTTTCCACCGCCAAGGTCAATCTCAAAAGCCGGATGTAAGTGATACACGCCCTTGCCTTTAACCTGGACCACACCGGCGCCTTTGTGCATGTAATAGCCTCGCAATGCATCAGTTGAGACTGTGTATGCGGCTAGCCTTAACCCTGTCGGTGTATCATTTAATACCTTATGAACCACATCGATGTATTCGTTGCGGGTGATTGCTCCAAGGATGGACTCAATTGGGCTTGTCTCACCCGACTCAGCACGTTGTTTATTAATACCATTACGAATTGCAAGCATTCGCTTTTGAACCTCTGGCATATTAGGATCCATGTTAACAAGATTTGCGATGTCCTGATTCTGCGGCTTAGGATTAGAAGCATAAAACTCACCCTTATCGTAATCATACCGCATGGTGGGCTCTCCAGCCTGAGCATTTGGAAGTTTAACTTCTATTCCTAGCTCGCTACCTTTAGTCTTAACATAAACATCTGAGTATGCATTATCTGTTTCAGCCCTTACATTCATTCCCGCTGACTGAAGCTGTTCGCCGATCTCGTCTTCGTAAATATAACCTGCTTTTCTTTGGCCACCTGAGGTTCCGGCAGTTCCAAAGATTACCATGAGATTGTTCAAGCTTGGCATCATGTATGCAGTATATGTCCCGCTCGGATTGGGCGATTCGTACGGAGCTAATTCGGCTACACTGTCTGTAGCACTAGGTAATAATTCTTTGTAAAGTTTATTGACAACATTGTTGAAATCATGGTTGTCACCTGATCCTGCTTTAAGACCGAATCGCATGAGATTCAAGCTAGGTGAAGTTGTATTTACTTTTTCTATGTCACCGTTTAGCAGGTCATTTCTTTGCAAGATATTAAGAATAACACGAGCCTTTCCGGCAAATGATTTCTGGTCGTCTAGTAACGAAGTTTGCAATTTAGTATCTTCTACGGGATCACTATTTTCATCTTCTACTTCGTTCAACATATGTCTTATCATATATCTTATTTTGCTTTCACTTGTAGTTGTCGAGCGTATAGTATTAATAACTTCTATTGCACTCTGTGCTGCTTTCCTTGTACTCTCTGCTTTGGCATTAAACCTATTACTAATGTACTCTTCGAAACGCTCTAGAGCCTCTCTGAATTCATCTGTGTTAGCGTTGGCCATATGCGAAACAAGATCTTCAAATGTTCGCACCTGAGATTTTGGAACAGCAATCCCGACAAGCGGGAGATATTCATCGGGATCAATAACACGACCATCAATATTTTCTGTACCGTTTATCTTCTCTCTCCAGCCGCCAGGGAAAGAAAGTGTGTACTTAATAGTTTGATCAGAAATAGACTCTCTCTCACCTCTAATTTTTGCAAGAAGCGAAAGCATCAGCTTGTGATACTCTCCTTTAACTTTACCTTCTCCGCCGCCGGATAGCTCCCAAGATGTATCATCCATGCTAGAGCTAGGAAAGAGGTCAACCTGAAAGAGCTGGCCAGACTGTGCATCTTGAACCATAATCGCAACTAGCTGGCCTAGCTTTAGCACACGAGGTACTCCTTCGACTAGCTCTTCTCTAAGATAGGGTGAACTAAGCATAGCTTGGTATAGCTTACTTTTGTCAGGTTCACTCACAACAAGATCTATATCACCGATCTCTGCCTTATCAGTTCCCGTACTACCTGCAGGTAAGAACTCTATTCCTAATGGCCCAAGCAGATTTTCCTTGAGATCAGACATAATCCTTGTTGCCTGCTCACGGGTAATTCTATCTGCTGATGTAACGACAATTTTTTTACCGGTCTCATCTTTCTTCTTAAATGCGTTTCCACCCTCTGCAAGCATTTTTATGATTATTTTTTTTAGGATCTCATTGAGCTCTTCCTTGTTATCTTTGTCAGGAAGTGTAGCTTTTCCAAATCCCTCGCGACCCATTGAG
>TARA_R110001583_G_scaffold2536_5_pt1 | contig 35944 bp, 30 predicted proteins | sample TARA_R110001583 | Tara Oceans TARA_R110001583 (sample SAMEA4398432) | marine metagenome | biome: Polar Biome; feature: [MES] marine water layer (ENVO:01000295) within the mesopelagic zone...; material: water (ENVO:00002006), including particulate matter (ENVO:01000060) such as...... | reverse complement strand
TTTAAATAGTATTACGATTCCATTAACCAGAACTGAGGTTAGTTAATGAAGATGAAGCCGTCGTTTAAAGGCGGTCCTTATGTGACAATAATTTCTAATTATTAGACTTCTTAGATTCGCATAATATTTTCACTATCTCATTTTAATACTCAGTCTCATCCTTAATATAACTATAATTTTTATTTATTATTTTGATAATATTTAATAATTTTAAATTATTTTATGCTCGGCGTATTATCACTCCATCAAAACAAAACACGAACTAATCACTTAAATATTTTTGGAGCAAATGATGAAAATGAATCACGTAGGTCTTATGGTTGGCGATATGGATAAAGCGGTTGAGTTTTACACAAAAGCACTAGGTCTTAGAATCGTAATGAATAATACTAAAGTACAGGAAGAACGTGAAACGGCTATTGGTAGAATGTGTGTTGCTGTGTTTGGTGAAGGTTTTAAAGGTTTTAACATTGCACACTTAGTGACAACTGACGGTATTGGTGTTGAGTTATTTGAAATGAAAGAGCGTCAAGAACGTCACGAAGTTGATTTCTCACGTCTAGGTATCTTTCATTTTTGTCTACAAACAGATGACTTCGAAGGTGCAATTGCACGTACAGAGCAATATGGTGGTAAAGTGCGCATGGATATTATGCGCTACCATCCAGAAGACGATAGCAAACCAGCAAAAATGGTTTATTTAGAAGACCCGTTTGGTAACTTATTTGAGTTTTACTCACACACTTATGAAGAAACTTACGCGTCTGATTACGAATAATTAATTCAATACAGTGTGTTTATGCATTGTTTAACTAGAGGCTGCCTAGATGGCAGCCTTTTTTATGTCGCTATATTGTGCAGCTATACATAGAGAGTCTTCATATTTTGATTTTATATGAAGCGATTACAGCTTAGCAATGATATCCATTATATTATCAACTAAGTCTTTATTGGTTAATTGACCACTTTCCACATCAAAGTTCTCGTAAAAGCTAGGTACTGAAATTGCCCCTTTCACATCTGCTGCAAAATAAGGTGCAGAGCTTTGTGCTGCGGACAGTACACTTCCCGCTCCGCCTGGACCTGGCGAAGTTGCTAACATAATGACCGGTTTATTTTGGAATAATTTCTGATCAATACGAGACGTCCAATCAAAAAGGTTTTTATAAGCTGCGGTATAAGAGCCATTATGCTCTGCAAAAGAGATAACAATAACATCCGCCTCACCTAGCTTTTGATAGAAAGTCTTTGCAAGCTCTGGTTGGCCTAGTTCTTTTTCGCGGTCTTCACTAAACAGAGGCATTTCATAATCATTGATATCTAACAGCTCTACTTGTGCGTCTTTAATTTGTTTTGCTGCGTAATTAGCTAACTGCTTGTTAATTGAGCTTTTGCTACTTGTTGCTGCGAATGCGAGTACTTTCATATTTATTTCCTATCCTTTCTCTAAGTGGGTGGATACACTTTAAATTATTATCGTTTGTTGAGTAATAGCTGTATTGTGGATTGATTATTTCCAAACGACTTGTAATTGATCGTGTTTAAATGAAAGGTGGCGTGATGGCGAATAACAGTAAATTATTTGATGGCATGGTCGTTTTTGTTGATGTAGCGAAATTAGGTAGTTTTACCTTAGCTGCTGAGATGAGTGGCCACTCTACTTCTTACATTAGTAAAGAAGTGAATAAATTAGAGGCGCGTTTGGGTATTCGCCTATTACATAGAACAACGCGATCACTGAGTTTAACGCAGGAAGGTGAGTTATATTTTCAATTGTGCCAACAACTCATTGAAGATGCAGAGCAAGCTGAAAATAGTATTAGTGGTAATCAAGGTGAACCTCGAGGAAAGCTGCGTATAAGTTGCCCGATCTCCTATGGTTTAACTAATCTTAGCCCCGTATTAAGTCGATTTACTGAAAAAAACCAAAAAATTCAACTTGAGTTAGAACTGAACGATAGAAAAGTGGACCTTATCGCTGATGGGTTTGATGTGGTGATCAGAGCCTCCATGCAACTCGAAGACTCCAGTTTAATTAGCCGAAGAATTACGCAATCAGAAGCTTTGGTATTAGCTTCGCCTCGTTATTTAGCGAAACACGGTACTCCAAAACATCCCTACGATTTAGATCGCCATAAAATCATCTCTTATAGTAACTTGAAGCAACCTAATATTTGGCTATTTCACGATAGTCAGGGAGAAACCATTCAGGTGCACGTCGAAAGCCATGTGCTTACTAATAATACTACCTTGGAAATAGACCTAGCCGTTGCCGACCAAGGTATTATTCGCGCACCATGCTTTGCGTTAAAAGATGAAATCGAAACAGGAAAATTAGTGGAAGTTTTCAGCGATTGGCCTAAGCCAGCAATAGGTGTTTATGTGGTTTACCCCAGTCGAAAGCATATGTCAGCAAAGGTGCGTAGTTTTATCGACTTTGTGATAACAGAGCTAGGAGATTAAAAGAATAGCAGAGCAAGCCTGAATATTGTGTATTTTATGGATATTTTCCCTCTTAACTCGCTAGCAAACTAGCGAGTTAAGCAACTGCTGAGACTTATCAGCGTTACTTCAACGCCGATCTCTATCCAGCCTGTGTAATTTAATTATTATTGAAATAATTTTTATCAATGACAGGTCTACTTATTTACATCAGCACAACTTTTTTATGCATACACGGCACTTATTCATTTTTCACCAACATTCATGAAAGCGAGATATTTATGAAAAAAACACTAGGGTTCATTTTGTCAACTTCGATGCTTTTTTATGTGTCATTAGCTAACGCGGATAAAGCTGTATTAGCGGGTGGTTGTTTCTGGTGTATGGAAGCAGACTTTGAAAAACTACCAGGAGTCACCGATGTTGTTTCTGGTTTTACTGGCGGCACGCTAGAAAATCCAACTTACGGAGGCAATCATCAAGGGCATTATGAAGCCGTTGAAATTACTTATGATGCCAAGCAAGTCAGCTACCAACAGATATTAGATCATTACTGGGTAAACATTGACCCGTTTGATGCAAGAGGGCAGTTTTGTGATAAAGGCGAAAGTTATTTAAGTGCTATTTTTGTTGCAAACGAGCAAGAGCGAATACTCGCTGAGCAATCTAAACAAGCTGTGATAACTGAGTTTCCTAAGCAAGAAGTGGTGACGCCTATATTAAATAGCAGTACTTTTTATCCTATTAAAGGCGATGAAAGTTACCATCAAGATTATTACAAAAATAGCCCATTACGTTACAAGGCTTATCGCTGGAATTGCGGTCGAGACCAACGTTTACAAGATATTTGGGGTGATAGAGCAACTCATGGTTAATTCCTTGTTGCTAACTATTAGCAGAACTTGAATAAATTCTATTAATATAGAGAACCGATGAAAGCGACTAACTCAATTGAGCAGTCGCTTTTTGTTTTAGCAAAAATAAAGTAATGATATTTCTTAGCTATCACCATTGGTTAAAACGATCTTTAATAAAATAGTTATGACAATTTTAATGTTTATTGTATGATGATTTTAGACGTCTATACGGCCATTTATTTTTAAAGGAATTGAAAATGTTTAATAAGAAAATTGCAAAGTTATTTTATATTTTACCATTAGTGTTTGGATTAGCAGCTTGTGGGCAAGCTGAAGATACTCAAGTTATTAAAGTCGGTGCGACTGTTGGCCCTCACGCTGAAGTTGTTGAAGCTGTTGCTGTGGAAGCTGCAAAGCAAGGTTTAAACGTAGAAGTGGTGATATTTTCTGATTATATCACACCGAATGCGGCGTTAGCGGATGGTAGCCTCGACCTTAACAGTTACCAACATTTACCATTTTTGAACAACTTTAACAGTAATAGCGAGCAAAAAATTGTTTCTATTGGTCATTCTATTTTAATGCGTATGGGTATTTACTCGACTAAGTATAAGTCGATCAACGATTTACCTGATAATGCAAAAATTTCTATTCCTAACGATCCAACTAATGGTGGTCGTGGTTTACTGTTATTAGCAGATGCAAAATTGATCACGTTAAAGCCTGATGCAGGTGCAAAAACGACGGTTTACGATATTATTGAAAACCCTAAAAACTTTCAGTTTGTAGAGGTGGAAGCGGCGCAATTACCACGTACTTTAGACGATGTTGATGCGTCAGTTATTACGATGAATTACGTGATGTCTGCTGGTTTAAATCCTGCGCAGCAAGGTATTTACCTTGAGGCAAAAGATGCTGAATTTGCTGTAATGAACATTGCTTCTCGTGAGCAAGATAAAGACAATGCAACTTATAAGAAGTTTGTTGAAATATTTCAATCTGAAGCAACACGCCAATTCTTAGATAAAACGTACAAAGGTACTATTGAAGCTGCGTTTTAATTCATTACAGAGAAGCTATCACTGATCAGTAAAGCATAAATAATCACTGGCTATCACTTCGAAGCCGGTGATCCTTACCTTCTGTCACTTACGTTTTATAGTGTTTTTTTTACAGCGCAGTACTTGAACACTTGATTAAACCCTTTGATCTCATTATGCGTTCGAGCTTAACTATTCTCTTTATGCAGGCAAGAATCTTTTATTAAGTGGGATGCTATTGTTCAGTAAATAATTTGTTAAACTAGCGTTTATAGCTTTAATGTAAAGTGAAAATGAAAGAGAAACCGATGACTGATTTAAGATCCAATATGAGTTTATCTATTGCCGATGATGCCGCTAAAACGAGTGCGTTAATTGCTTATGGCCTTATGATTTTGGGCATGTTTACGGGTGTTTTTTGGTTAATTGGTGCGATCTGGACGATGCTTAAAAAAGGTGAAGCTGAAGGAACCCTGTTTGAAGATCATTATACTAATATCATCAGTACTTTTTGGTGGGTATTAGGATTATCTATTGTAGGTTTTATATTAGCTTTTTTTATAGTAGGTTACTTTGTTCTGTTCGTAGTATGGGTTTGGTCAATATATAGAATCATCAATGGTTTAGCTAAAATCACTTCCAATAAACCCTATATGGGATAGTATTTAGTATTGCTTCTTTACTCGTTAAGGAAGCTTTTATTTATGCTGCATTCACCATTCAATCTATTAATTTTCGTTATTTATTGATTCACAATGGTATTGGCTAGAGAGATTGTATGAATTATCATTATTTACCCATTTATATTCTAAGTATTGCTTTAGGTGCTTCCTATTACTTAGGGTATCTTCCTGCTATTATTTTTGTAATTTTTGGTCTGTTGAGCATTTTAACTTATCTGATTTATGTAAAAGATAAAAAAGCAGCTAGAAATAATGCATGGCGTACCTCTGAAAAAACACTGCATTTATATTCATTATTATGCGGTTGGCCTGGCGCAATTATTGCGCAACAAATATTACGACATAAAACCCAAAAGCAGAGTTTTAGAGTGGTATTTATATTGACGATGTTGATAAATATAGGGTTCATTGCAGGTTTGCACACTGATCAAGGTTCATCAATGTTACGAAGTTATACCTATCAGCTTACAAACTATGTTGTGGTAAATATAAAAAATAAGCAGATTAATAAAAGCGCGTTTTTTCTATTTAAGTTTAGGACTAATGATTTCATTTATAATGAAAGTGATACTTTTTATATACGAGAAAGCTCAAAAAATCGTTAGTTATAACCTTTATTAATCAAGGTGTTTTGTTCTACTTTTGAATATTTTTCTTTCCTTTTTATAAGCGATAGCGATTAGGTTTTTCTTAAATTATGGTACAGTTAATCATGATTTTTTTATAAAAAAAGACTGGAGAAAGCATGCTACGTTTAGCTATTATTGGCACCAATTGGATCACTGAGCGCTTTGTAAAAGCTGCGATAGAAGCCCAAGAATTTGAATTAACTGCTGTTTATTCTCGTGATAAAAACCGTGCTCAGGAATTTTCTGCCCCCTTTAATGAGCATGCTGTAAGTTTTTCCGATCTGACCGAAATGGCCCAAAGTGATGTGTTTGATGCAGTCTATATCGCGAGCCCAAATTCTTTACATTATGAACAAAGTATTCTGATGCTAAAGAGTGGTAAACATGTCATTTGTGAAAAACCGGTCGCGTCGAATATTACTCAAGCTGAACATATGTTTGAAGTGGCTGAAAAAAATAAAGTGGTATTATTTGAAGCATTCAAAACTGAATATTTACCTAACTTTGCTTTGATCACAGAGTATTTATCCAAACTGGGTAAGTTACACAAAGTCAGTGTTAATTATTGCCAATATTCCTCACGTTATCAGCGTTACCTTGATGGAGAAAACCCGAATACGTTTAACCCTGCTTTTTCTAACGGTTCGATCATGGATATCGGCTTTTATTGTGTTTCAAGTGTTGTGGCTTTGTTTGGTGAGCCTGAAAAAATTAAAGCGAGTGCCCATTTACTTGATTCTGGCGTAGATGCGCATGGTTCAGCCATTTTGTATTACCCTGAATTTGAAGTTGTTATTCGTCACTCTAAAGTCTCCGATTCAGCGCTACCGACTGAACTGCAGGGCGAAGCTGGAATGATGCTGATTGATCATATCTCAGAGTGTGATCATATTGTGCTGAAACTACGTGGGCAAGAGTCTGTGACTTACCAAGTAGCACAAGTTGAAAATACCATGACTTATGAAGCGAGCTTTTTTGCCAAGCAAATTAAACAAGGTCAGTTATGTGAAAAAGCTAAAGCTAGAGCGCTGGGTGTATCACGTATCACCACTGAGATCCGTCGTCAAACGGGCGTTAGTTTCCCTGCCGACCAACTTATTTGAAATGAATAAAAGATTAATCGCTATTGAGTTAACTTATTTGCTATCAGCGAACTAAATAACCTCAGTCCGAATAAGGAAAGCGATACAACACCGCTATTTCCGCGAATTTCTACGTTAAATGATCTCCCAATAAGCAGTTATTGCTTCAATCATTTGCCTTGAACTACGCAAAACTAACGGCACTGTATAATAAAAAATATAAATTGATGATTAAAAATTAATGACGATCCCATTAACCAGAACTGAGGTTAAATAAAAAAAGGGCCGATAATGAAAACATTATCGGCCCTTTTGTGGTTTAGGTCATGCGCTGCGCTTTATGCCGTTGCTAAAGCGAGCTGCTTTGCTTTACGTGCGATACGCATTTTCTTCAATGCTACACAGACTAGGGCCGTTACTACGGTACCGGTTGCCATACAGACAATTGCCATGACTGGTTTGTTCATTGCACCAAGTAATACCACCACAGGGCCACCATGAGCTACGCTGTTGGTAATGCCAAATGAGAAGGCCATTACTGCCCCAACCATTGAGCCAAGCACGTTAGCAGGAATAACAGAAAGTGGGTCTTGTGCTGCAAACGGGATTGCACCTTCTGAGATACCAACAAGGCCCATTGCGCCAGCGGCTTTACCTGCTTCGATTTCGCTTTGTTCAAAGATATCTAACTTGCGACCTATCACTGTTGCTAAAGCCATACCCAATGGAGCAATAGGGATTGCAACGGCCATCGCCCCCATGAATTGTGTTTGCCCACTTGCAATCATGCCCACAGAGAATAGGAATGCTACTTTGTTGAAAGGGCCACCCATATCAAAGCCTGCCATACCACCTAATACAATACCGAGTAAAACAACGTTACCGGTGCTCATTTCTGTTAATACGGCATTTAACCATTCCATTAAGTTGGCAATGGGTGCACCGATCACAAAGATAAATAATGAAGCGATAAATACAGTGCCTAAGATTGGCGCAATCATTATTGGAACAAGAGGCGCGACCATTTTGTGATAGTTACGTGTTGCAATAAAGCGCACAAAGTAACCCACTAATAAACCAGCGACTATCGCACCAATAAAGCCGGTACCAGCGGATGCATCATAGAAAGAGCCGTTATTCGCTATCCAACCACCGATAAAACCAGGTGCGAGAGCGGCGCGATCACCAATTGCATAGGCAATATAGCCGGCCAGAATTGGAATCATCAGGGTAAAGGCAACAACACCTACATTTAGGACTTGGTTCCACAAACTACCGTCAGGTATTTGCATGCCGTTAGCTGTTGGCTCTCCACCTAAAGCAAGCGACAGAGCGATCATCAAACCGCCTGTTACCACAAACGGGATCATATGTGATACGCCATTCATTAAATAACGGTAAAGGTTAGATCGGCCTGAAGTTGCAGGGGAATTACTCTGTTGTGAATTTTTTGAGTCTGCTTGGTAAACGGGTGCATCTAATGCTTGTTGGATCACACCTTTACCATTGCTAATCGGTGCTTTTACACTGGTTTGGATTAGTTTTTTACCATTAAAACGCGCCATATCTACTTGTTTATCACAACTCACTACAATCGCAACAGCACGTTCAATTTCTTCGGCACTCGGTGCGTTTTTTACGCCAATAGAACCGTTCGTTTCGACTTTAATTTCGTACCCCATTTCAGCGGCGGCTTTTTCTAAACCTTCTGCAGCTAAATAGGTATGAGCAATACCTGCAGGACAACCTGTTACACCAATAATAAAGCCTTTATCAGCGGCAACGGTATTAGTTAATTGTTTTTTCTCAAGTAATAATGCCAGTGCTTGTTTAGGTGATGTTGCTTTCTGTAACGCGTCGATAAATCCATCTTCGATCAACTTAGAAGATAGTTCAGCTAATACATCTATGTGATGATCTGTAGCACCCTCAGGTGAGGCTATCATGAAAAAAACGGTAGATTTTTTACCATCTTCTGCACCGTATTCAATGCCTGATTTACTGACACCAATTGCCACTGCTGGCTCTGCAACCGCTGAGCTTTTTGCATGAGGAATTGCGACACCTTCTTCGAAACCCGTATTGTCGATTTCTTCACGGGCATAAACATCTTTTAAGAACTGCTCACGGTCACTAAGTTTTCCTTGTGCATTTAATAGTTCCACCATCTCATTAAAGACTTCATCTTTAGTGTTGGCTTTTAGATCTAAGCAGATCAGGCTTTCATTAACCATTTTATTGATCATAGTGGTGCCTCCTTTTTTTGTGTGATTAGTTTATATTGAGGAGGTCATTGTTGGACATTTTAGGATTAAAAAACAGTGTACATAACATCCATCTACTGGATTATTGTAACCTAGATAATCGTTTGTGAACTTGATCACTTGGTGATGATAGCTAGTGATGTACCCAATAAAAATTAGCGTTTACAATGTGGATACTCGACACTATTCAAAGTGCTAATTGAATGCTTTTTTGATAAAAATCATCGATTCTGCTAAATAAAAGTGAAACTCCCCATGAGCCAAGTCTTTATTAATGTATTAGAAAGTGTGTTATCTGAAATGGATCATTTTAACCGAGTTTGGTTTGCTAGTGACCATTCCACACCACCGCCTTTTAGCTATCAAGTAAACTTTCCTCGCATGGAGTTTGTTATTACAGGCGAGTACATAAATCAAATTGAAGACCCTGAATTTGGCCTCACTGAAGTGAAAGTATTACCTGGAGATATTTTGTTTATTCCCCCTAATAGTTGGAACAAACCGGAATGGAATTCGGACTGCTGTGTTTTAAGTTTATTGTTTGGGAAACGTCAATTGGGATTTAGTTTAGTTGAAAAGCGTAAAGGAGAAGAGACTTTTTTTGACGTGCAAAAACATAGTTTACAAACGCGTACTGGTCATGCTTTAGATCATATCTTAAATGCGTTAAATACCTTATCAAAAGAGAAAGTCCAGCATCCTACGGGTGGGCATTTATTAATGGCATTAATGACTTACTGCCATGCTATGTTGTTATCGCCTGAAACGTCAAATCAAGGACGAAGTGAAGATTTATATCAAGGGATCTGTATTTATATTCAAGAGAATTTTCATCGTAATATTAGCCGCGATAGCATTGCTAGCCGTTTTAATGTCAGCCCAAATCATTTATCTCGTTTGTTTCGTCAACGAGGTCATATGCGTTTAGCTGATTACATTACTTGGGTGCGTTTGGAACGGGCTAAATTTATGCTAACTCGTTATAACTTTCGACTTAGTGAGGTCGCGCTTCGTTGCGGTTTTAATGATGTTAATTATTTTTACCGAGTATTTAAGAATAAGTTAGGTAGAACACCGAGTGAATTTCGTTCCATGCATAACGGCTAGTGGCTGAGTTTTAATGTGTTGGCATCATAAAGCAGGTTAAAATAGCCTGTAGCTCCTTTGCCGTATGATGCTCTGTGATAAATAGTTTTTTTTCTGGCGACATCAAATTAACAACTAAATGACGAATAGATAAAACGGCTTCTTTGTTGCAAGGTTTAGGTAATAACAAAGTAATAATATGGGTGACAGGACCATGTGGAGAATGCCAATCAATGGCTGTATTTGATGTTAAACAAACCATGGTAGGTTGTGATATATATTCACTAATAATATGTGGTAACGCTATGCCTGCTTGCATTCCGGTGGATGAAATTTGCTCTCTCTGCTCAAGCTGTGGCTCTATTTTTTTATGGTTTTTAATCGATGCGATTTTGGCAATACGCTTAATGATGGACGCTTTATTAACTTTTGATGCTTGTTTAGTAAAAGCCATCTTTCGGTAACTATCTAACCTATTCATTTTCTCGGGAATATAAATGTAATCAAATTTGAAGTGAGTTTTATCTGGTTTTTGGCCAAGAAGAGGATCATAACTAGGCTCTGAAAAAGATTTTTCTTCAAGTAAAGTACAATGTTTTTGTAGGTAAGCTTTGAGTAAAAACGCATAGTTTTGTGCTTTATCTCCGGTGAGAATAATCTGGCAGAGATCATCAGGCTGAAAAGCAAAGGTGAGGGCATTTAAATACTGACGAACGTTCACACGTTGTAATGAATGTACTTTGATTAATTCTGACTCGCCTTCAAATTCTCGAACTTGTTGATGAATACCTTTAATCAGCCAAGCAGGTAATCCTGATTGGCCTAAATAAAAAGTCACTCGTACCGTTGTCATTAATATTAACCCGCTTTAACCATGCAATCTTTTATTACCTTGTCAGAGTTAGTTAAAACATCAGCAATAGTTGATTTGAGCACACGGCTATTTTCGAAACGTTCGGCTTGCTCAATATCGATATCAGAAGCGATCAATACAATGTTAGCTTGGTGGATCTGTTGATAGGTTAACTTGTTTTCAATACCCATTGCGCCTTGCGTTTCTACTTGTATGCTGACACTGAAATTAGCCGCTGATTTCACTAATGCTTCAGCTGCCATGTAAGTATGTGCAATACCAGTTGGACATGCAGTGACGGCGACAATTTTCATGTTATTTCCTTTTATATTCATTTTTATAGATGCATTCTAGTGCTTGTTTAATCACGTTGTAAGTTAATATTTAGCGATACATTGAGATATCGTCATTGTGTTCATGCTTAAGAGAGTGAGCATTTTCTGCAATCTTAGCGCGCTCTGGTGATAAGTTTTATCTTGATATTTCAATATATTGAGCGAGATTAAATTATTTATTAAAAAAGTAAGTGTTATGTCTAATTCGCTTTAGGAAATATAGTTTTTTAATTTATAAACTTGATGGCGGTCGACCTGTTGAGATAAATTTTAACAGGTTATTATTTTTACTCTCTTTAACGTTATTAAGCAGTTGTTTGTTATAGCTGCTCAATACATTGCTTAATTTTAGTACCTTTTAAAAAACACTGTTTTATTTGCTGCTCTTGTTTTTTAGACAAAACAAAAGGGGTTTGTTGACTGTTATGTTGATCACTATGCAGTTTGTTTGTTTGCTCGTTATCAGCAAGGTGTCGAATGATACGGCGTCGATATAACGCTAAACGATTAAACTGAATGATTAATCCTGTTAGTGCAAATATCAGACATCCAATAATAATATAAACAATCAGCATATTCTTCTCCTCTATCCATTTACACGCATTATATTATAGTGTCTTATACCCCTATTATTTCAAAATGCTTTTGTGACTATCGCTCATTAATCAAAGTGTAACAAGCAGTATTAGGTTACTCCCTTCGATGGTGACAACCTAGGGCTAGCGTCGTTTTATAATAATCGAAGGAAAGTCCGTTGGTCGAGGCCAAATAACAATGCCTCTTCAAGTGGCATTGTTATAAAACTTCTATCTAAGATGACTGAGTTTTAAGTTTTAAGTTTATGCCTAGAATCTGTTCACCCCACTGTTTGATGATTTTTGCATCTTGAATGACAACGGGTATCTATGATTTTGTTTAATTAAATGCTTCAAAGTAAGGCTATAAAAAGAGTTAATAACAAACAAAGTGACTAAGCAATCGCTCACTATTACTATTCACACCCTTCAGATATTGGCCGTTTTAATCTACTAAAATGTCCAGATAGATAGATTGAAATTTTATTAAATATTTACTAAAGGAACAAATATGCAGTTAGCGAGTGTCTTGCGATTAGTGTTATTAGCCTCAATTTGGGGAGGTTCATTTTTATTTATGCGCCTTACCGCTAATAGTCTAGGTCCTGCTGTTTTAATTGAGAGTAGGGTATTAGCAGCCGCTTTATTTTTGTTATTAATCAGCGTGTATTTACGTCGACAATTACAGTTTGTATCTCACCTTAAACATTTCTTTATTATTGGCGCTTTTAATACTGCTTTACCTTTTTTAATGTTTGCTTATGCAGCACAAACCTTAAATGCGTCAACTCTCGCTATTCTTAACTCTACTGCACCGTTATTTGGTGCTGTGATAGCCAGTTTTTGGCAAAAAGAGCGATTAAAATTGAAAGCGGGTGCTGGGTTATTAATTGGAATGTTGGGTGTTTGTGTCTTGGTAGGGCAACAGGCGCTAGCGCTTGGCGAAGAAGGTCTATGGGCTATTTTTGCTTGTTTATTTGCGGCGGCAATGTACGGGTTTTCAGCTAATTATACAAAAATAGCACCAGCGATTGCACCCTTTGAAAATGCCCATGGTAGTATGTGGGCCGCGGTGATTGTTGTACTGCCTCTACTTACTTTAATGCCGATTCGTGATCCAATTACTTTACCAATTAGTTTATCTGTTTTAACGCTAGGTATTGTTTGTACTGGTTTTGCCTATTTATTGTATTTTAGGTTGGTGAAAGATGATGGGCCTGCATCGGCGTTATCCGTTACTTTTTTAGTGCCATTATTTGGTATTTTATGGGGACGCTTATTTTTAGGTGAGGAGATTGGCATCAATACGTTATTAGGTGCTTTATTGGTGATAACCGGTACGATTTTAGTGACAGGTTTTTCGATTAAAAGGGTATTAAAGAGGCACTAACAATATTGGTTTGTTAATGATTGGCGGCGAAGAAGAGCAAAAGCTGTTAACCACCAAGGTAAGAAGGAAAAAGAAGGTCCAAAATAACCTTATATTTATTTAAAGCTCTTATTATCAAGTTAGCCAATATTTACTGTATATTATATTGCTAAGCATTTTCTTTCTAATTGCTTTTTTGTTTTATACCTATCTATAACCTATTCATAAACTTATTTAAAATGGATTTTAATTTGTTATTTATACTATTTGTTCGTCTACGAACTTTGTTAATTATTCTGTGCAGTACACTATTATCACCCTCAATAATGGCTAGTCCTTTTGACTTATTTTCGATTAACACGGGATCGCTTTCGTACCATGCATTTCCTCCGGATGAGGACTCAAATCAATATTTTGATAATCGTTATTTTTCCATAGAGCGTAAATTAAGTGCTGATTCCGATTACAGTGTGATGGCGGGCACCTTTTTAAATAGCCAAAATGAGCGTTGTGCATTAATAGGTGTTCGTAAAGATTGGCACCGGTTTAGCGATAAGCTGGTGTTTAAAGGTGTTTATGCCTATGCCGGTGAGTTTTTCATAGAAACCTTTGAAGATTGTGGACAAGGGGGATTTTATGAAGATATGAAAGACAATATTGGAGTTGGTTTTGCTCCTTATATCTACCATGCTGCACAATACAACTTTACTGATTATTTTGGTGTCGAAGGAGGGTTGATGTTACCTGGGATTTTAGTGCTCAGTGTACAGTGGAGCTTTTAATTATAGCGTTTTGTAATAATGATGAAATCCACTAAAATCAATCAATGCTTATTAGGTGCCTTATGATTATTCACCGGCACCATTTTATTCAAGAGTTTTTACAGCGCGCTAAACGTCACCTGATATTTCCCTAAATTTTTGTATTCAATTTCTGTTGTATTGATAGGTACTTCTATCGCTCCAGCATAAGAACCGGTAATGATTGCTTGGCCTTTTTTAAAGCTCACGCCTCTTTCACGCATAAAGTTAATTAACCAATAAACAGGAGTGTGTGCAGAGAGGTTAGGGTGCTTACCATCGTAATTTTTGCTATCAGGCTGTCCATCTGCATCGATAGTAGTGATATCAATATTAATTTCAGCAGCTTGGTATGCTTGTTGTTTAGTAATTTCAGGTCCAATAAAGATACCTTGGTTTAATAAACAGTCTGCTAGTTTATCAAAGAAAGTAAGGTCGTCATTAGGTGCATAACGTCGTTGTAATAATTCTAAAGCCATATGACAAGATGCAATTGCAGTATCGATTTCTTGTTCAGAATAAGCTTCTTCACGAGCGGGTAAGTCTTGACCTAATACAAATGCAATTTCTGGTTCAATTAAGGTTTTACCTGGTTCTGTTGCTTGAACTAAACATGTCTCACCTTGCTGTACTGTATCTTCTAATACTGGTGCCACCACCATTTCTTCAGGATTTAATGGTACTAAACATTTCCAACCTACTATGTTATTACCGTTTTCTTTAACCGTTGCCATTTGTATTGCGAGTGCATCATCTAGGTTAGTTGGACGACAGTCAGCAGCTAACATTTCACCTCTATGGTTATTTTTACGTCTTGCTAGTAGTGCCTGTGCGGCTTTTAAACAAGCTGTATTGCTTAATGTTTGGGTAGTCTTATCAGTCATTTTCAGTCTCTTGTCAGTAAAGGCAGTAGCCAGATTATAAGGAATTTAAACTTAGATGATATTAGCGCTAAATTTATTGGAAAGTTAGTATTTGTATTATTATATGCTAATAGTATCACTTTAAATAAGTTGTTATTACAACATTTAATACTCTACTTTATTATGAATCTATCAGATCTCCGCTATAATTTTTTACTTTATCAAAATATTTTTACTATTTAACTGGGCCAATTAAGTCTCATTACCCCTTATTGCAAATAGTTAATGAGGATAAAGTGTTTATTTGATTAGCGAGCTTGTACTCATTACAACTCATCGAAGGTAAGTGATTTTGTAATGTTCACATCTGCTTAAGCAGTTTGTTTGTTTAAGATGGTTAGCTGCTTAGCTGAGCGAGGTTGGTGTTACGTTTCTACTTATAAAGTCGTTTGAGGAAGATATTCAGGAAATGTTTAAGCGGCATTGTTATTAATAATGCCGCTTAAAGTGTCATTTTAACAAGCACTTTATCTATGTTATTAACATAAGTTTTCGGGTTACTCTTCGTCAATTAATAGTTGAGTTGCTTGGATATTATGCTGTTGTAAAAAACCTAATAATTTCACCATATATTGCACGTCAGCGGTTTTGTCTGCAGCTATGATCCACTGTGTCTCAGGCTTTTCTTGGACTAAAAGTATTAGCTTTTGCTGAAACGCCGGCCAGTCTTTTTGTGCTTGCCCGTCAATTGCCCAGTGTGGTGCTGAATCTAGTAAGTTAATGGTAACGGCTTTTTTATCTACTATCTGTGTTGCACTGCTATCTGTTGTTGGTAAATCAACCTGTAAAGATTGCAGTTTAATATTGGCCGACAGCATTAAAAATACCATCACAATAAAGATGATATCGAGCAGGGGAGTGAGATCTACTTGTAGCAGTTGTGGATCATCTAGGCGTTGACTACGGATCACAGTTTCACTTCCTGAGTTTTTGCTATTGCAGTTTTAGGTGCGCGTTTTTGCTCTGGAAAGCTAACGCCTTGTAACCATAAGTTACAAAAATTAAGGGTAAACTCTAAACGATAGGTTATTTTATTAGCCCACAAACCTAATAGTTGTGCACCACAAATAGCAGGTAAGGCGATTAACAAACCAGCTGCTGTGGTGCGCATCGCAATACCTAGGCCATCAGCTAAATCATTTGGTGTGACTGACCCCGTGGTTAATGCGATAGCTTTAAACATTTCGATTAAACCTAATACTGTGCCTAATAAACCCAATAGCGGACTTATCACACCAATAAGCGCTAACAATTTCAAACCACTATGTAATTCTTGGCGTTTATCTTGTACCCAAATGCTGGCCGTATCTTCACGTAATTGTTGGCTAAAATGCTGATGTGCGAACAACATTGCAATGCCGCGTTTAGCGAGATTTTTTTCTGTTTTTAGCTGTTGGCTAAAAGACTGTAACTGCTCACTTTGTTTAGGGTTATGATCTTGTAGTAGCAATGTTATTTCTTTTTTACTTAATGAACCTGAGATTAATAATTTTAATAAACGTTCGCTAATAATCATCAACGTTAAAATAGAGCAAATTAATAAAGGCCAAGTCATTAAACCAAGTTGTTGTTGTATTAAGTTAAATAAAGTCATGATTAATCCAGTTGGAAACTAATAGGAATGTAAATACGGTGTGCAATTGTTTTACCATTGATACTGTGAGGAGAAAACTTCCAGTTTTTTATTGCTTTTAAAGCTGCCACATCAAGGACTTTTGCTCCTGATGAATTCTTTAATAACAATTTTATTTGTTTGCCTTTTTCATCTAACCAAACTTCGTAAGTTACTGTTCCTTCGAGTCCTTTTCGTTTTGCTAAACGAGGGTATTTAGGTGGTGCTGGTTTACTTAAAAAACGGCTTTTTTGTATTAATTGTGGTTTCTCTTGTAAGCCATCATTTTTTTTAGCAACCTGTTGTTTGTTGTTAGTTACTTTATCTTTTGGTGCGGGGCTTATTTGAGCCGGCGCTGCTTTATTCACTATTTCTTTAGGTTCAACTACTTCTGTATTTGGTTTTTTTAGAGGTGGCTGCTTTTTCTTAACTTGAGCGGTTACTGGTGGTGTTTCCTTTTTAACTTTTTTAGCGAGCGCTTTCTCTTTTACGATGCGTTTCTTTAATGTTTTTTTAGGTTGAATCTTTTTTTCAATTTTCTGAGGTTCAACTACCTGCTCAGGTTTTGCTTGAACGGGAGTTTCAACCTTTTTAGGTGCAGTTTTTATCGGAGTAGCAAAGCTAATGCTGACACTTTGTGCTTGTTGGTTAAGAGTTAACGCTATGGCTGGTTGGTCTAATAAAGGTGCAAAAATTAAAAAATGGATCGCAACAGATAATAAACCCGCACAGAGATAACGAAACATAGAATGAACACTCCAACACAAAAAACATAATTAACGTAACGATACTTATTATCAACTAATTATTTAGTGAGATCAATTATCATTTGCATTCTATTTTGACCTTTTCTAAGATTTTTTATTGTTTGGGATTGTTAATAAACATGGTCAATCTGTTTAGGTCGAGATCTGAAAGGTGTATTGTTGCCTTATTAAGTACAGATAAGTAAATACAATTTTTTGCATTTAAAACAAACATGGAGCCAATAATGGATCAGCCAGCAATAAAGCAACAACATTTACAAGGAAGTTTACCTCCTGAAATTCGCGCTTTTAGAGATAGTAGAAAAACACTACAATTAGCAACCATTGGTACTAATGGTCGACCTAATGTTAGCTATGCTCCATTTGTTCATAATGTCGATGGTTATTATGTATTGATTTCGGATATTGCACGTCATACTCAAAATATCTTAGCTAATCCTGCTGTTTCATTCATGATGATTGAAGATGAGTCCGAGGCAAAGAGTTTATATGCAAGAACAAGGTTAACCTTTGATGCTAACGCTGTTGTGGTTTCACGTGAAACAGAAAAGTGGTCAGAAGTGATCCACTTTATGATCGAAAGGTTAGGCGAAACAGCTCAAGTATTAAGTCAATTAGGTGATTTCCACTTGATTCATTTACGCCCTGAGCAAGGTTTATATGTAAAAGGTTTTGGCAAAGCTTATCAGGTATCATCTGATGATTTAGTGGATTTTTTACATTTAAAAAAAGGTCACCAGCCACTTCCCGAACTGGGTTAGATATTTTCTGTTATTTTAAATTGTTATTCACTAAAAATACCTTACTTGTTGAGGGGAGGTCTACTAACTCTCTGTAAACCGTTTTTTGTATCACTAGATCATAGCTATAAAGAACACTTAAAAAATATCACCAATCTTGCCTATAAATATCTTTAATCATGCTCCTAGTTATTGTCTTTTTCTTGCGCTTTGTCAGTTAATTTTATTACGTTAAATGAAATAATATAACAATGACTACCTAGTAATTTGTACTCATTGATAGTAGTGGTTTAGTTAACTTAACCCTTAACATTATCTTATGCCAAGTCGCTATTAAGCATCAGTTTAATGGTATCAATCTTAGAAGTGCGATATAGAAGTGTTGAGCAATGTTAGTGAGTTTCTAAGGGGGAAAGGCAGTATATATTGCGTTGACTCAGTCAATAACAGTATTAATGGGGACAAGGGATGGATATGAATAAAAAATGGCTTGTGATCCTTGGAATACTGATAGGCATTCTTATTTTAGTGTTATCTATTGCGTTTAAATCCTCACCCACTGTACAACCTAATTTTGATAAAGCACGTTTAGTGTCAGTACAAACACTGACTTTACAGCAAAGTGCTCCTGCTATTTTGGCGTTTGGCCGTGCACAGCCTAAAAATAGTTGGCAAGCAATTGCGGAGGTGAGCGGTAAGGTTATTTATCGTCATCCCGCATTAGAATCGGGTCGACTGCTAACCGCAGGTACCTTGGTATTAGCCATTGATCCCTTTGAATATGAATTAAAACAAGCGCAAGCAATAGCAAATATTGATGCAACTAAGGCACAGTTAACGCGTTTAACACAGCAGCAAAAGAACCTTAAAGCGAGTTTAGGTATTGAACAAGAAAAGCTAAAATTAGCTGATCAAGAATACCAGCGAAAATTAGTGCTGAAGAATAAAAAATTAATCTCTAATTCTGATTTAGAAGGTCAAAAACAGACCTTACTAGCACAGAAAAAATTAGTGTTAGATTTAAGCAGTGAGTTAAAGCTTATCCCCGATGATAAACAAGTGACTGAAGCACAATTAAGAGTCAATAATGCATTGTTAGCTGATGTGCTTCGCCAATTAGGCAATACTCGTTTAACCCTACCTTTTGATGCGCGTATTGCAGAAGTTAATGTAGATAAAGCACAGGCTGTTGCAGTGGGTAACATTTTGTTCCAAGCTGACAAATTAGGCGCCGTTGAAGTGGAAGCACAGCTATCATTACAAGATGCTGAAATACTGATCGGCAGTGCTGAGGTTTTTCCTCAATCTGGAGCGTTACCTGATATTGAGCAGTTAGATTTTAATGCCAATATCGAATTACAGGTCGGCAGTAAAAAACACCAATGGTCAGCTAAGTTAACGCGTATAGCCGATAATATTAATTCTGAACAAGCCACAATTGGTTTTTATCTGGATATTAAACAAGATTTTAAGCAGTTGGGTTTGGGCAATAAACCGCAACTAATCAAAGGCATGTTTGTCAGCGCTAATATACAAGGTTTTAGCTCTGCACAATTTATGATCCCAGAAAAAGCATTACACGGGGACAAGGTGTATGTGATGGAATCAAACAAAAAGCTTAGCTTACGTAGCGTACAAGTTAATTTTAGAAATAACCAAGGTGTAGCGATATCGGGTGATATTAAAGCAGGTGAATGGTTAGTATTAAATGATTTAATTCCTGCTATCCCAGGCATGTCATTAAAAGTTAAACAACAAAAAATAGAAAACAATGGATCAGCTTTACATCCAGAGGGGGTAAAGGTTGATTAAATTATTTACTCGTCATCCAACCCTAGCAAATTTACTGATGCTCACTTTTTTTGTCTTAGGTTTAAGTAGCATTGGCACTATCAAACGTGAAACATTCCCTGAGTTTTCTTCCTCATACATCATTGCCAATGTTATTTATCCTGGTGCTTCACCTGCTGAAGTAGAGGAAAGTCTGTGCTTACGGATGGAGGATGCTGTAGATGGTTTAAGTGATATTGAAGAAACTAAATGTGATGCACAGGAAGGTTATGCATCTTTGATTGTTAAAATGGATGATAACGCCGATATCGGTCGCTCTTTAGTGGATATTCAAACTGAAATTAATGCCATTAAAGACTTTCCTACACAAATAGAGCCACCAACAGTAAAAGAGTTGGATTGGGCAGAACCTGTGGTTGATATTGCGATTTCAGGACAAGTTAGCTGGCCACACTTAAAAGCGTATGCCGAGGTTTTAAAGCAACGTTTAAAAATTGATTATGGAGTGAGCTTAGTCAGCATTGCAGGTTTCTCTAGCCATCAATTAAGGGTGCAACTAAATCAGCAGGATATCCGCCGTTTAGGATTAACCGTGGCGCAGATAGCAGATAAAATAGGCCGTCAAAATATCAAAATGCCTGCGGGTAATGTGGAATTAAGTGACAAGAATTTATTGATTCGGTTTGATCAACGTAAAGTAACGCCAACAGCGTTAGGTGAAACAGTTGTCGCAGCACTCAGTAACGGCAGTGTGGTACGCTTAAAAGATATTGCGACTATTGAAGATGTATTTGAATTAGCTGAAGATCATATTCTATTTAATGATCAACCCACTGCGATTTTAAAAATTAAAAAAAACAAAGCAGATGATGCTTTGCGTATTAAAGAACGGGTGAATGCTTTTATAGAAAACCAACAGCAAATGACACCACAGGGTATAACGCTAACATTAACTAATGATATGTCATCATTATTAAAAGATCGTCTGACCATGCTCATAAAAAATGGCTGGCAGGGTATTGTTTTAGTGTTTTTATCGATGTGGTTATTCTTTTCATTACGTTACTCATTTTGGGTTTCTGCAGGTTTACCGGTCTCTTTTATGGGCGGGTTATTTCTGATGAATATGTTTGGCATCTCTATTAATGTGATGTCATTGGTTGGTTTATTGATGGCAATTGGGATATTAATGGATGATGCGATTGTGATTGCGGAATCTATTGCGGCTCATATTGAAAAGAAACTAACGGTCAATGATGCCGTTATACAAGGTGTAAAAAAAGTAGCTCCGGGTGTTATTTCTTCATTTCTTACCACCATCTTCATTTTTGGTAGTTTGTTATGGTTAGATGGACAAATGGGGAAAGTATTATCTGCTGTGCCGATTGTTTTACTGATGGTACTTAGTATTAGTTTAATTGAAGCATTTTTGATTTTACCAAACCACCTTAGCCATTCATTAGCTAAACCTACAAAAGCGGATACAACAGTTAAGCTTAAACGTGAATTTTTAATTAAGTTTGAGCATTTCCGTAATGTGGTTTTGATCGAAAAAGTTGCCTTTGTTGTAAAGTGGCGTTATCTCAGTATTGGCCTGACAGCAGGTTTATTATTAGCTTCTTTTGCATTAGTGGCTGGTGGCGTTTTAAAATTTTTGCCCTTTCCTGAACTAGATGGCGATATTGCTGAAGCACGGCTTATTTTACCACCAGGCTCTACGCTGCAACAAACACAAAGCGTAGTCGCTAAAATTATTCTAAGTGCAAAAGTGGTAGGGGAAAAAGCGACTAAAGACAATAATGAACAGGTTTCATTAGTACGGGATATTACTGCTCATTATAATTTTAATGCCGATGCTGGGGAAAGTGGACCACACGTTGCGACGGTGCGTTTAGATTTATTATCTGCGCAAACAAGAAAAACTTTGATTAATTCATTTCTTGCGTCTTGGCGACAGCAAACAGGTGAGTTATCCGAGCCTATTTCGCTTGTATTTAAGCAACCTGCGATGGGTCCAGCGGGTCGTGATATTGAAATACGCTTACAACATGAAGATTTGGATCTTCTGAAACAGGCATCTGTTAAGTTACAAACTTATTTAAGCCAGTTTTCAGGCGTTAATGGGATTTTAGATGATATGCGTCCAGGTAAAGAAGAGGTGATCATCAAACTTAAACCGGGTGCAGAAAGTTATGGTGTTGATGGGCTGACGATTGCAAACCAATTACGAGCTGCCTATTTTGGGCAAACTGCCGATGAGATACAAGTAGGCTCAGAAAACATTGAAATCCAAGTGTTATTGAATAAACAACAAGCAGGTGACTTACAGGCATTAGCTAATTTCCCAATCATTTTAGGAGAGGGTACACAGATCCCCTTAAGTGCAGTTGCATCCCTACAAGGTGATCGTTCTTATGTTCGTATCCAGCGTATTAATAGCCAACGTACAGTAACCGTGATCGCTGATGTGGATAATAGTAAAGCCAATGGCAATGAAATTGTTAGTGATATGCGCCGTGATTATATCCCGCAATTACAACAACAGTTCCCAGGGCTAAAAGTTGATTTCGAAGGAGCCGCAAAAGAGTCAGCCAAAACAGGCAACTCGCTAATGAAAGGTTTTATGATTGGTTTATTTGGTTTGTTTGCGATTTTAAGTTTTCAGTTTCGTAGCTATTTAGAGCCTTTTATTGTGATGTTAGCAATCCCGTTAGCTTTGATTGGTGTGCTTTGGGGACATTGGTTAGTGGGGTATAATCTTTCTATGCCATCGATATTAGGGTTTATCTCATTAGCTGGGATTGTGGTTAATGATTCAATTTTATTAGTACAGTATATTCGTCATCATATTGATCAAGGGCATGATGTTTATGAATCCGTAGTGAAAGCGAGCCGAGATCGTTTTAGAGCGGTAATCTTAACCTCATTAACCACAGCGGCAGGTTTATTGCCTTTGTTATTAGAAACAAGCCTACAAGCACAAGTAGTGAAACCAATTGTGATCTCTATTGTTTTTGGTATTTTTACTTCTACCTTGCTGGTGCTATTTATTATCCCTAGTGCTTATGCAATCCTCGCTGACTTTGGGTTAGTGCATAAACACAAAGACTTAAACTTAGAGCATTAGCATTATTACTTTGGATAAGCTGTTGCTTACATTGCGACGATATTAAATGAATATAAAGTTGATTGTTCTGCTTAGGTTGTTGATGAGCATTGATCAGCATATGCAAATTGCATGGTTATTCAGATTGCTTAACTGTTAGAATGCGTCTCACTATTTTATTTTAGACTTTCTCGGAAACTACTATGTCAGATGCTGCGCTTAATACCATTGAAGATTTTTACCTACTATTATCAACAAGTGTTGAAAGTAATAAAGTAGTTAAGCTGCTATTAAGTAAATATCGTGGTGCTGATAAAAGTTTGAATCGTGTAACTATTCGCCCGCTCATTTTACAAAATGAAGCCGTATTAAGCTTTGTTTACGAGTATCAAACTAATCACATTACTAAAAATTATAGCTATCAGTTAGCACTAGTAGAGATTAAAACGTTAATTGGGGAAAACTTCAAAAGTGCTTATTTAACCCTGTTAGATGCAGAAGTACAGTTAGAGTTTAGTAAAAAAGGGAAGTTGAAAATTTCTCAACACCAAGCAAAGCAACATCAAACGACTGTGGTGACACATAACCGTGAAAAGAATCGTTTTGTTGATATTCAACGTCCATTTTTAACGGCATTAAAAGTAACAGATAAACAGCAAAAACTGATCCCTGCAATGTCTAATAAATGGAAGCAAATCAACAAGTTTATCGAAGTATTTAGCCAAGCATTAGACGTCTCACCACACGATAAAAAAACGCCACTTAATGTGGTTGATTTTGGCTCCGGTAAAGGATATTTAACCTTCGCGATCCATGATTATTTACGCCACACTATCAATAATAATGCACAGGTAACCGGTGTTGAACTGCGCCAAGGATTAGCTGATTTATGTAATGAAACAGCAGCAACGTTAGATCATCAAGGTTTAGAGTTTGTGTGTGGTGATGTTAAAACACACGCCCCCAAACAAACTGATGTGATGATTGCATTACATGCTTGTGATATTGCGACCGATTACGCTATTCATTATGGTATTAGAGCCAATGCGAGCATTATCATGTGTTCACCTTGCTGCCACAAACAGATCCGCCCACAAATTAAGAGTCCTGAATTATTTCAACCTATGTTGCAATATGGAGTGCATTTAGGTCAGCAGGCAGAGATGGTAACTGATTCATTACGCGCATTATTATTAGAAGCTAATGGTTATAGTACTAAAGTATTTGAGTTTATTAGCTTAGAACATACTAATAAGAATAAAATGATCTTAGCAGTGAAGAAAGCCAAGGTAAGTGCTAAAGAGCAAGCCAAAGTGCTTACTCAAATAGCGAATATTAAAGACTATTATGGTATTGACCATCATTGCTTAGAACGTTTATTAAATGAAAGTGCGACACAAGATTAAGCTTCCTTACACAGTGTTAAATGATTATCACAATTCCTATCTTTTTTCGCTTATTAACAAGATAAAACTATCCCACCGATAGTTTTATCAATTCCACCCCCTCTCTTATTTTCCTTCATTTGCTCTATATTATCGGTTACTTATGCGATGCTCCTCGCGAATTCGAGGGGGCTTGAGCTATTTGTCTTGCTCAAAATTAAAGCAGCTTTATACTAATTATTGTGTGTATTTCTAAGTTAAATAGAAATAAATGGTCATGAAAAAGTCAAATATCACAATGTCATGTCCATTTTTACCTATTTTTAGACTCACTTTACATTGTTAATCTTTATGCCTGAGGGTATTTATAGAGGCCATCAGGGAAGCATTTTTATTATTTTATTACTCAATTAATCATTGAAGAATAAAATAATGCTGGAGGTGGTTAATGAAACAAAGACTCGCAATTATTGAAGGTGGGCGCAGCCCGTTCTGTAAAGCTGGTACCGAATTCAAAGGCATGCAGGCGGATCAATTAGGCGCTGTTGTAGTACGCGAGTTGATGGCGAACTCGGTATTAGACTTTCAAGACATCGACGAAGTGATCATAGGCAATGTTGCTCAACCTGGGCATGCTGCGAATATTGCTCGGGTAATCGCTCTACAGGGTGGTTTCCCCGTGAGTACCAGTGCTTATACCGTGAATAGGAACTGTGCTTCGGGCATGGAGTCCATGACTACAGCGGCGAATAAAATATTTGCGGGAGAAATTGATACTGCGCTAGTGGGTGGTAGTGAATCGATGTCTAGTATCCCTTTGCTTTATAGCCCTCAGATGAAACAATTTGTTATGCACATGATGTTTGCTAAAACACCTGTCGCAAAGTTAAAAGTACTTTCTCAATTTCGTTTGTCTTTTTTAAAACCTATCATTGGTGTTGAGCAGGGATTAACCGATCCCGTATGTGGTTTGAATATGGGGCAAACCGCGGAAGTATTAGCAAAAGAGTTTGCGATCACTCGTGAGCAACAAGATAAGTTTGCTTTAAATAGCCACCAACAAGCAATAAAAGCGCAACAAACAGGTAAATTTGCCGACGAAATAATTAGTATTGCTCTTGCGCCAAAATATCAACATATACAACATTTAGACAATGGCCCTCGTGATGGGCAAACTCTGGCTGCTTTAGCCAAATTAAAACCTTATTTTGATCGTTTAGCAGGCAGTGTCACTGTGGGTAATGCATGTCCAATTACTGATGGTGCAGTGGCTTTTACTGTGATGGCTGAATCAAAAGCAAAAGCCATGGGGTTAACGCCGTTAGGTTATTTAAGTGCTTACAGTTATGCCGGATTAGCAGGTAACCGTATGGGATTAGGCCCAGTTTATGCCACTGCAAAATTGTTAGAAAAGTCAGGTTTAGCAATGACTGATTTTGATTTGGTCGAGTTGAATGAAGCTTTTGCAGTACAAGTTATTGCAAACCAACGTGCTTTTGATAGCAAGCAATTTGCACAGCAATACTTACACAAATCAAAAGCCGTTGGTGAGTTAGACCCAAGTAAATTAAATGTTAATGGTGGTGCAATCGCATTAGGGCACCCCGTCGGCGCGACGGGAGGGCGACTAATTTTAACTCTATTACATGAGTTGAGACGTCAAGGTTTACAGCGTGGCTTAGCTACCTTATGTGTTGGTGGTGGGCAAGGTGCAGCATTAGCATTGGAGGTCGAATAATGAAAAACATCCACGTACAAAAAAATGAATGGTTAATTCGAATTACTTTTGACTGCCCAGATCAAAAAATCAACAAGCTTTCGTCCGATGTAATGGAAGAGTTATGTGTATTAATTAAAGAGATAAGCACAGCACCACAGAAAGTTATTAGTTTTGAAAGCGCTAAAAAAGATATTTTTATTGCAGGTGCCGATATCGAAGAGTTACAACAAATCGATAGTCCAGAAATGGCTAAAGAGAAGGCACAATTTGGACAGACACTGTTTAAAAGTATTGAGTCATTACCACAAACGACAGTGGCTATTATCAATGGTGCATGTGTTGGTGGGGGTTGTGAGCTGGCATTAGCCTGTGACTTTCGCTTAGCTTCTGATAACCCTAAAACGAAAATAGGATTGCCAGAAGTTAAATTAGGCATCATTCCTGGTTGGGGAGGGACGCAGCGTTTACCTCGTTTAGTTGGTCTGCCCGAAGCACTCGCTATTATTCTTGCAGGTAAGATAGTCCCTGCTGAAAAAGCTTATCGTATTAAATTGGTGGATAGGGTTATCTCTTCTGCGCAATTTAAACCACAAACAGAGGAGTTTCTAGAGAGCTTAAAAAGCAAAGGTTTTCAGGAAAATTTAGTTAAAAGAAGACAGCCTAAAAACATGCTTCACAAAATGCTCGCTTATACCATGGAAACGCCACTAGCACGTTTATATATTCTGAAAAAAGCGCATCAGAATGTAATGAAAACGACCAAAGGTTTGTACCCTGCTCCATTAGCCGTTCTCGAAGTATATCGAAAAAAATGTAACTTTGAGGAAGGTATCGAACGTGAACTCAATGCTTTTTCTAACTTAGCTTCAACCGCAATTTGTAAAAACCTTATTTCATTATTTTTCCTCAATGAACTAATCAAAAAAGAACAAACGGAACGTTACCCTCAAATAGTTGAGTTACCTACTTCGGGTGCAGTGTTAGGCGCTGGTGTAATGGGTGGGGGAATAGCTTGGTTGATGAGTTACAAAGGATTATCAGTAAGAGTCAAAGATATTAACTGGGCTTCGATTGAGTTAGGTTATCAACAAGCCGCGACTTATTACAACCAACTGCAAAAGCGTGGTCGAATTAAGCAAGGAGCTGTTGATTATGCCATGAACCGTATCGGCGGTTCGTTACAATATATTGGCTTTAATAAAGCACAAATAACCATAGAAGCTGTGGTTGAAGTGATGGCGGTAAAAAAACAAGTATTACAAGAAGCTGAAGCGGAGTTACCGGCTGATAGTTTGTTGTGTAGTAATACTTCTGCGTTATCGATAACTGAAATGGCATCGGTATTAACCCGTCCAGAGCAGTTCTGTGGAATGCATTTTTTTAATCCCGTTAATCGCATGCCATTGGTAGAAATAGTTAAAGGTAAACAAAGTAGTGACGAGACAATCGCTAAAGCGATAGCTATAAGTAAAGCCTGGGGGAAAGTGCCTATTGTGGTGGGCGATTGCCCTGGATTTTTAGTGAATCGTATTTTATTACCTTATTTAAATGAAGCTGCTTACCTATTACAAGAAGGTGCGGATATTGAAAAGGTAGATCTTGCTATCAATCAATTTGGTATGCCGATGGGGCCTTTCCAGTTAGCCGATGAAGTGGGTATTGATGTTGGTTATAAAGTAGCTGCAATTTTAGAAGGTGGTTTTGGTGAACGTATGGCAGTTGCTCCTATTCTTGAGCATATACATGGAGTATTAAAATTATCAGGTAAAAAAGGGGGGCGTGGTTTTTATCATTATCAAAATAAACAAGTAGAAGTTAATGAGCTGCTATATCAGGCTCCTTGTGTAGCCAGTAGCCAAGATATAAGTGATGAAAATATTATTGATCGTTTGATGTTAGTGATGGTTAATGAAGCTGCTCGTTGTATTGATGAAGGTGTTGTTGAAAATGCCGGGCAATTAGATTTAGCAATGGTGATGGGCACTGGTTTTCCGGCATGGCGAGGTGGTTTATGTCGTTGGGCTGATAGTCTCGGTTGCGAAGAAGTGGTTAACAGATTACAGAAACTGCAGCAACAAGTTGGTATTCGCTATCAAGTTGCGCCTTATTTACAGCAATGTGTTGAGCAACAGCGTGGATTTTATCAGTAGGTTATTAATATTAAAGGAGCTAAAGCAGTTAGAAATTAAAAGATGAGCGTGCTGTATAGAGTGATTTTTTCTGCTGATGCTTGCTCTCTGTAATAAATGCTTTGCACTAAGTAGATTATAGGTTACTGATTAAGGTAGTTAATTAAGGAGCTATTATGAGTTTTCCTGAAGATAAAAAAGTAGTGATTGATACCTCTAAAATGAGTGATGAAAAAGCCTCTTCATTAAATTTAACTGAAGAGGCTCGTGAATCAGTGTGGCAACATCCGAGTTTTGCCAAGTCATTATTCATGGGAGAGTTTAATTCAGACGCTATTTTTCCTTTTCCTAAGCAGAGTGCAGAAGATAAGTTGATTGGTGATCAACTGGTTAAAGAGGTTGGTATTGTTTTAGCTGAAACATTAGATGCTGACTTAGTTGATGAAACCCGCATTATTCCTACACAAGCAATGGAAGCGTTAGCTAAAGTTGGTGTGTTTTCTATGAAAATCCCTAAAAAATATGGCGGTTTAGGCTTTTCACAAGTGAACTATAATCGTGTATTGATGGCGATTGCGAGTCATTGTGGTTCAACGGCAGTGTTAGTTTCTGCCCATCAAAGTATTGGTGTTCCTCAACCTGTTAAGTTATTTGGGACAGAGGATCAAAAGCAACGATTTTTGCCTTTGTTCAAAAATGGCGCGATTTCCGCTTTTGCTTTGACTGAACCTAGTGTTGGTTCTGATCCTGCCCAAATGGAAACCACTGCAACATTAAATGAAGCAGGTACTCATTATTTGATTAATGGCGAAAAGCTCTGGTGTACCAACGGATTAATTGCTGATTATTTGGTCGTGATGGCATGTACGGCTCCAAAGATAGTGAATGATAAAGAAGTTAAACAGATCTCTGCTTTTATCGTAAATGGTAAGAGTGCAGGTATTAAAATTAAACATCGTTGTGACTTTATGGGGATCCGTGGTATCCAAAATGGACTAATTGAGTTTAAAGATGTCGAAGTTGCTGTTGAAGATAGGATTTTGAATGAAGGTCAGGGATTAAAAATAGCATTAGCGACCTTAAATACAGGGCGGTTAACTATTCCTGCCGCGAGTACCGGTATGGCAAAACAGTGTCTTAATATGGCTCGTCGTTGGGGAGGTAAGCGTGTGCAGTGGGGTTTACCTATTGCTAAGCATGAAAAAGGTTCTAATCGTATTGCCTATATTGCTTCCACCACTTTTGCGATGGAAGCGGTCACTTGGTTAACCAGTTTTATGGCTGATAAAGGTGATGTGGATATTCGTATGGAAGCCGCAATGGCGAAGCTATTTTGTAGTGAAATGGCGTGGAGTGTAATGGATGAAACTGTGCAAATGTTTGGTGGTAGAGGTTATGAAAAAGCCAGCTCACTAAAAGCGCGTGGAGAATTACCTTTCCCAGTCGAACGTATGCTGCGAGATTGTCGAATTAATCGCATTATTGAAGGCACCACTGATATTATGGAGTTATTTTTAAGCCGAGAAGCTTTAGATACCCATTTATCATTAGCGTCAGATTTAATCAAACCAGGTGCAGATTTTGCTACAAAGCGTGATGCTGTTTTTAAATTATTTAAAGAATATGCTACTTGGTATCCTGCTCAAATTATTAATAAAGATCTTATCACTCAATTTAATCATAGTGGAAAACTTGCTGATCATATCAATTATTGCCAACGTACCTCACATCGTTTAGCTCGCGTTTTGTTTGAGCAAATGTTAGTACATCGTGAAAAACTAGAATTACGCCAAGAAATATTAGGGCACTTGATGACCATTGGTTGTGAAGTTTTTGCGATGATAACAACGTGTTCTTATGCAAAAAATAAAGTTGCTGAGGGTAACGAAAATGCTACCTCATTAGCAGATCATCATTGTGTGCTAGCGTCGGAAAGAATAGAAGGGCATTTTAAAGCGCTATCAACTCCCCAACGAAAAACCGCAAAAGCAATTGCTGATGACATTTTGAGTGAGCAGTATCAGTGGTTGGAAGAGGGCATTTATCCAATTGCAGAAGAGGAGTAGTTGTTATGCTCAATCGTCATACATTTGAAAAACCCAGTTCTTCCTTTCTTTTGTCTGGATGGTTAATTCGGCTTATTGAAAAATTCACTAAATCTTCAATTTCAGCAGAGGGGATAGAGTACCTGAGTGCGCACCCCACTTTGTTTGTTGTAAATCATTTCACGCGTATGGAAACGGCTTTATTACCACAAGCTTTATATAAATTTAATGGACAAATGGTGCATTCATTAGCAGACAGTTCATTGTTTGTTGGTAAATTTGATCGTATTTTAGAGTCCTTAGGCGCATTACCTTTAAACCTTCCTGGACGAAATGAAAAAATAATTTCTGAATTAATGCGTGGCACTTACAACTGGGTTATTTATCCAGAAGGTGCAATGGTTAAAAATAAAAAGGTAGTTGATAAAGGGCGTTTGTTTATGCAAACCCCTGATGCGACAAGGGCACCGCACACCGGAGCCGCGATGCTAGCGTTGCAAACGTTTTTAAAAAAAGAGGATTATAAAAAAGCCATTGCAGATAATAATGAAGAGTTAATTAGTTATTATCAAGAAACTTACAACTTACATGGCCCAGCAGACTTATCACCATTAGATTTACATATTGTACCGGTGAATATCAGTTATTACCCGCTGCGCCCAGGTAAAAATTTATTATCCTCAGGTGCGCAACTTTTTTTTAAAGATATACCAGACTCGGTTGAGGAGGAATTGTTAGTAGAAGGTAATATCATTTTAGAAGAGTGCGATATCTCAATTTCATTCGGACGCGCTATTGATTTACGTAGTTTTACTAAACCTTATCGTCGAATTCTTTCCCTGCTTAATCCCTTTCTTTCTTCGACTAAATGTATGAAATATTTAATGGAAGCAATGCGTCACCGCTTAACTAACCAATTTATGTTAAGAATTTATGGCAGCCTATCTATTAATATGGATCATTTGGTCGCCACTGCATTACGTTTAGTGCCACAGAAAGGTATTAAAGAATCTCACTTTAAAAAAATAATCTATTTAGTCATAGTTAAAATTAAAGAAAATAAACAAAGGCGAATTCATCCTAGTTTATCTGAAGGTGTTATTAATTTGGTGGCGGGTGATGCTTATGAACCTTATGATTTAAGCCTTAAACTTGTGCTCAATGAACAGGTTGCGATTATTAAAAATGGGTTAATAGTGGTCGATCATGAAAAATTTTTAATGCCATATTCGTTTCATCGAATGCGCATTGAAAGCACAGTGGGTGTATTAGCCAATGAATTTGAGGTGATGACTAAATACATCAAGTATATAAAAAAACTCATTTCGACTTCCCCTAGAAAACTCTCCTTAAGCGTTGCAACTGAAGTATTAAAAACCGATTGTTGTTTATTTGAAGGTGAGCGGATGCGATCCTTCGACCGTTTACACACAAAAAACCGTGATATTGGTAAGCCGCAGTATTTAGCAGGGAACAGTAAACAACCTGGCATTCTTTTGATTCATGGATTTTTAGCATCGCCTAAAGAGATGGAAGAACTAGGGCGTTTATTGAATGAGTTAGGTTATGGCGTTTATTTAGTACGTTTATGTGGGCATGGTACATTATCAAAGGAGATGCGAAATTGTTCGGTGGCAGGTTGGTTAGAATCAGTTAATCGAGGTTATGCTGTATTGTCTCATTACCATCAAAAAATATTAATGGTAGGGTTCTCTGCAGGTGCTTTATTAGCATTGATTAAAAGCTGCGCTAATTTGGATAACATCTTAGGTGTTGTTGCTATTAATCCCGCATTATCATTAAAACAAAAGTCTGTGTTCTTTTCTTCTTTATTAGATAGCTGGAATAATATGCTAAGTAGTTTTTCGATGGAAACGGGAACCTTGAAATGGGTAGAGAATCAGCCTGAAAATCCAGACAGTAATTACGATCGAGTCTATATTTCTGGTTTGCGCCAGTTACTTATATTACAAGATAGTTGTCGGGAGCATTTAGAAAGAGTGACTTTGCCATTATTAGTGATTCAAGGAGAGCATGACCCCACTATTGATGTTGATGGTGCGCAAGAAATTATAGATAAAGTGCTTAGCCCGGATAAAAAGTTACTTGTTATCGATGCTAAGCATCATGTGATTGTCAGAGGTATTGGCGTAGAACAGGTTTTTAATCCGATAATAAATTTTATCAAAAAAGTAGCTGAGACTGAGGAAGGTAATAAATAACTTTTACATCTTAGCGTAAATACAGCATTTCTGAAGAGTAAACCTTAGTGCTACAGATCAGAGCCTAAATGCTAAATTTTAAAAATATGACGCTGGTTACCTAAATCAACGACCCTTGCATTCTCTATTTTTTCATCAATAACGATACCTTCTTGCTTTAATAAGGCAATTTTTTTATCTGTACCTAATGCGTACTTTCCAATGTTACCATTGCTATTAACAACTCGGTGGCAGGGCACGATAATAGGATCTGGATTATTGGCCATTGCATTACCCACCGCTTGGTAGGCTTTGCTACCAAGTTGATGAGCGATGTCTGCATAAGTTACTACTTTACCGGCAGGGATCTGACGGAGCAAATCGTAACATTGCTGATTAAATGACTTATTTGAATCCATTCACTTCTTGCTCGGTTAAAAAACGAGATTCTCCTAAACCTAACTCAAGATCTAATTCGACATTACCTATTTGTTCACGATGTAGTTTAGTCACATAATTACCAACCGCTGCAAACATACGTTTTACTTGGTGGTACTTACCTTCACTAATGGTGAGTAACACTTCTGTTTCACTCAACACTTCTAATTTTGCTGGTAAGCAGGGAGTTGGCTCACTTTTTAGCTGAATACCTTCAGCAAATAATGCCACCGCATCTTCACTGATAGGGTCCTGTAGAGATATCCGGTAACGCTTTTCACATTTTTTACGAGGACTTGTTACCTGGTGAGACCATTGACCATCATCAGTAATTAAAATTAAACCCGTTGTATCTGCATCTAAACGACCCGCTATAAATACGTTTTGCTTTTTTTCAATGTCGATAAGGTTTAATAAACTAGGCATTTGTTCATCAACATTGGAACTGATGTAACCCTTTGGTTTATTAAGCATGATATAGCGAAATCCACGAGTTGTGATCACTTGACCTTTAAATTGAATAATATCAGCAGCGACTATTTTATAAGAACCACTACGTAATACCCCAGCCTGATTGCTGATTAATCCTCTACGGATGGCACTTTTAGCTTCGCTACGTGTTAATTCTGTCGATTCACAGATAAATTTATCGAGTCTCATTATAATGTGCTTTCTCTTGTTTGTTGCGTAAGTAAATCGCAGATACAGTTTTTTAAAAATGCTTGCGCTTGTTTTTTTCCAGTAAAATGATGTTGCTGTACTATTTCTTGCCAACTATGGTTTTGAATTATTTTTTCTATTAAACAGTGTTGTTGTTTACTGTTTAACGTTGCTAACGATGAGCAATATAATAATTCAATTAATAAATATTCAATATTTTCATAACTACGATTCGCGTTAATATAAGCAGATAATGATTGCTGTATTAATTCGTGACATTGTTTGAATGCTATTTGTGGCCATAACGCAATCAGTATTGATGAATCTAATCGGCTAAGTTGTCGGCTAAGTTGTACTTTAACCTGTTTATGGAAGTCAGTCTGTATTTGATGGTGTAATTCTTTCCCTTGTTGACTTAAAGGTAGGTTAACCATCAAAGAATGTTGTCCGCTGCTTTTATCTTTTCGTGAACCAATGCGTAACACTTGTAATTGTTGACGAGTCCAAAATCGTAATAAATAGTCACTGCCGGCAAAACTTGCGCTTATATGATCAAATTGCTGTGCAGTTGCCCAATCAATAATCCACGTTAATAATTGGCTTCCAAACTGTTGCTTTTGAAGTGCCGGCTGCACTGCAATGCGTTGAATGCGTGCATAGCGTTGAGTGGCTGCATTTTTAAAACCACTATGAAAAGTGAGTGATTGCGCTATTAAATGACCATTTGGTCTGCGTTTACCTTGGTAGATTTGCTCGCTGGTCGTTTGCTCAAATCCGCCTTCGTGATTAATCAATGCAACCGCTAATATTGCTTGGTTATGTTGCATGGTGATAATGGTTAGGTCTTGGTCATTGAGTAGAGCAACTAAATCTGAAGGTTTAGTTTGATAATGTGCATTAACTAAAAGTGAAAATAATTGATTGAGTTGTTGAGGCTGTTCAAGTAACTGAGCACGATTAAGAATTGAAATCGTTGGTTTGAGCTGTTTGCAGTCGAATTTTAAGTTCGGCGTTTGTTCCATCAAACATAAACTTGTAAGTGTAAAGGTCTCAACGGGGTCATTTTCAGCCCAGCGTATTGCTTGGTTGAGATGGAAAGACCGCCATTCAGGTGCAATTTGATCAAGTTGTTGTTGAAAGCGTAAAGCAAAACCACGCCCAGAACCCTCATAACCAAATTGTGTCGTGGCAAAGACAAGACGTGAATAACGCTTAGTGAACGCTATTAATAGCTTGATAGGGATCGCTGCTGCTTCGTCAATAATCAATAAATCACAGTTGGCTTGTTCAAGTTGTAATGTGTCGGGAGCCATGAATTGAATACGTTGAAGATCTTCAGTATTGGTTAACGTTAAGGTTGCATGCTTATATAAGGTGCTGACAGCATGTTTACTGGGTGCGCAAATGATAATTTTAGCTAAACCTTGATTAATTAAGGTTGCTGCGGCGATCCCTAATGCTGCTGATTTTCCTCTGCCCCTATTTGCAGTGATCACCAATGGTCGTCGGCGATGTCCTGTTACTGTTTTAATTATCTGCGCAACAGCTTGTTGTTGCTCTTTATTATTTAAAGGCTGCTGTTGTTTATATGAATGTTGTTGCTTATACAATTGCGGAGTAGGGGATGTATTAACTATTGTTGTATTGCTAATTAGTTGTTGGTTTTCTTTGAATATTTGAAATTTCTGTGCAATAAGTTGCCGCTGTACATAGTTAGTGAAATTATCGCCAGCGGTGGTGCTTTCTGGTAATAGTAAAATAATGACACAACCGCCACACACTGATCCTTCCGCTGCTGCAAACATGTTTGCATCAAACTGCTGATTCATATTTAAAATTAGTAATTGTATGTCTTGCCCTAATAATGTTGAGTAAGCACAAGTTTGAATGGTAGCAGGAGCGACACCACACCATTTATAGTCAATACTTTCAAACTCGATAATGTCTGACGCTTGCTCAAAGCACCATTGCTGATTTCCTTGAATACAGCACAGTTGTCGGTGGTTAGATTGTTTAGCTAAGTGCTTAAGCTGTTGGTAAAACTGAATGACGGCAGACACAAGAGATCCTAGTGGTGATAAAATGAATGATAAACAATGAATGAGTGTAAAATGTAGCATAAAAAAGCAAGGCTAATACGAGTTAGCAAGGGATCCTTGTCGAAATAGAGCTAAGCAGATCCTTTTGAATGTTTTTTAAACAAGCGACCAATAAATGCTTGCCTTAGTTTATAGATAATGTATTATACGCCCACTTGCCAATATGGCAGGTGGGTTTTTTAACCCATAGCCAGATTTTGTTGTAAAACAGAATCATTGGTTATCGAAAATGACTCCCGATTGGGGAGCTACTAGTTTGAATAAACACTTGAGATCTATCTAGAATAGTTCATCAGGTGTTTATTTGTATGTT
>TARA_R110001583_G_scaffold9096_8_pt1 | contig 35987 bp, 33 predicted proteins | sample TARA_R110001583 | Tara Oceans TARA_R110001583 (sample SAMEA4398432) | marine metagenome | biome: Polar Biome; feature: [MES] marine water layer (ENVO:01000295) within the mesopelagic zone...; material: water (ENVO:00002006), including particulate matter (ENVO:01000060) such as...... | reverse complement strand
CCTGTAGTACCCTCAGATCTACTGAAAAATTACCTCGCGAAGTATTGTCACTGGTTTTGAATCAGCTCCTTAGAGACATTGCGCGCCCACGAAATGTCGCTCAGTTTTAGATCATTATCTGGACTGATCTTTTCTGCTGAGTTAATAGTTGTGATGTCATGAAAATTACGGATGACCTCTGTTAACAAAACTGCATTTTTTATATTTCTCATTAAATAATATGTGTTAACCGGAGTTTTCCTTAGCTTTTATCTTAATTTATAATTGGTTGATCTAGTAAAATAGAATGAGAAAATATTCCTAGTATTGTTAGATTAAAAGTTATGGCTATATAAATAACTTGTTTATATACTCTCTCTTCGAGATCGCTACTCTTTGGTTGCCTTTGTTTTGGGTGAAAAAAGCGTATTGTTGTTGACAGGGGGATTACCAAGATCTGATTTTTATATGGTAATAATTGTGACTTAACCATGTGAGCCTTGACACCATGACTATAATATTACGATTTTTTGACATTCTATTTGCTGCCACGGGCCTACTCATTGGTCTGCCATTATTGCTTATATTAGCCTTAATCGGTTACTGGGACACGGGGTCTCCTCTATTTTTGCAAAAGCGTGTGGGATACCGTGGCCAGCCGTTTGTATTGATTAAATTTCGTACTATGAAGCCTGATACCGCTTGGGTTGCTTCGCATCTTGCGGATTCTTCTTCAATTACCAAATTCGGTCATTTCTTACGGCGTACCAAATTGGATGAGTTACCGCAGCTATGGAATGTATTGAAAGGGGATATGAGCCTTGTGGGGCCTCGTCCTTGCTTATATACGCAAGATGAGTTGATCAAAGAGCGTACTGAGCGTGGTGTATACAATGCTCGCCCAGGAATTACCGGGCTGGCGCAACTTAACGATATTGATATGTCTACGCCTCAATTACTGGCAGAAACGGATCAAAAAATGTTGGCGACAATGGCGATACTGACGTATTTTCGCTACCTGTTCCTCACTGTGATGGGTAGAGGAAGCGGAGACCGGGTGAGACAATAAAGCATGCGCACTCCTGTGGCCTACAAGGTAAATACTGCATGCAGGCTTTAGCAATCACCGTGTTACCGCTATTGGCCCCCTTGGGCTATTGGCTAGGATTGGCGATCACTATTATATGGTCGTTTCTTGCTAGGCATGAGCGACAAAGGCGTAGCTTTTTTAGAAAACCAATGGGGCGTGGTGATGGCCTTCTTTTGGCGTTGCTACTAGGAGTCGGTATTGTCGAAGTAGTGGCTGGCGCTTGGCATTCTAGCTTGGAGCGGGCCTTGCCATTAGCTGGTGCAGCTTGGCTCGCGGCATTGGCGTTTATGTTAGTGCGCGCCGTTCCACCACGTCCTTCAGCATGGTGGGTGGGTTTAGCGCTAAGTGGATTGGGTGCAGGGGGTTGGGCGGCGTGGCAAAAATGGATAGTCGGTTTAACCCGTGCTACAGGCCACCCACCGTTACATTCAATCTTTTTCGGCAATCTTGCGCTATTGATGGCGCTGTTATGTTTGGCCGGATTGGGGTGGGCCTGGCAACAGCGATCAACACGTTTTTTTTGGGTAGCGCTTTTGCTGAGCGGCGCAATGGGGGGCGGACTAGCCTCGGCTCTTTCTGGCACCCGGGGCGGGTGGTTGGCACTGCCGCTAGTGATATGGGTATTTTATTACGGTTATGCGCGTCGCTGGCGAGCGCTGTGGCGATGGTTGGCACTGACTGCTGCAATAGCTGTGATGATAGGGGTGTATACGACGCCCCATAGCGGCGTAGAAAAAAGGGTGGATAAGGCGGTGGCCGAGGTGCATCGCTACATGGAAGGCGCTGACTATGGCTCCGTAGGGGCTCGCTTGGAAATGTATCGCGGCGCATTCTGGCTGATTTATGAACGTCCCCTCGTGGGCTACGGGCATCAGGGCTATCTACCCGCCATGCAAAGACTAGAGACTCAAGGCGTGCTAAGCCCCGAGTTAGGCAATTACTGGCATGCGCATAACGACCTTCTGGATGCCTGGGTACGAAAAGGGCTGCCAGGTCTTGTTATAGTAGTGAGCCTCTATCTCATTCCCCTGTGGCTTTTTTTCCCAGGTTTACGCGCTGAAAGCGCCACTCAGCGCTCCTATGCCGTGGCTGGTATATTGCTGCCAATCACTTTTATGGGCTTTGGCTTAAGCTATTCTTTTTTTGCTTATCCAGCAGGGGTAGCGGTGTATGCTAGCTGGCTGATTTTCCTTTGGGTTCTCGTTTCCGAGCAAGTTCTGCAAGATGGTTGCCATGTATACACTAATGAAAAGCCTGACGGCGATATTGCTGATGCCAATGTCTCTGATGGCCCTCATTTTTACTATCGGATGGTTGATTCGTAAGCTTGGGTGGTACCGCCTGGGTCACAGCATAATGACGTTAGCAATGCTCTTGCTATTGCTGGCGGCCTGGGCACCAGTGGCAGATAATTTGCTAGGGCCGTTGGAGTCTCAATATGTCGCTTGGGAGAAATGGCCTGAAGAGCAGAACATCGAAGCAGTGGTAGTCCTCGGGGGTGGTTGGCAGCCGGATCGCCCTTGGTCGATAACCGGCAGGCTCAGCGAAAGTTCGGGTTTGCGTCTGATGGAAGGCCTGCGGCTATGGCATGAGCGTCCAGACTTGCTACTGGTAGTGTCAGGGGGAGGGCAAGATCCAAAAATGACCATGGCTCATGGTTACGCCGAAGCTGCCGAAGCATTGGGGGTTCCGCCAGAGAGTATCGTGACGCTGGTGTCGCCCAACGATACTGCTGAAGAGGCCAAGTCAGTTCGGGCGCTGCTCGGTGAAGGTGCGCAAGTATTGATTGTGACATCAGCGTCGCATATGCCGCGCGCTATGCGTCATTTCGAGGCGGCAGGCCTAGCTCCAGTTGCTGCACCTACCCATTATTTGGCCGATCGAACGGAGGGCTTAGCGCTAGCTTATTGGCTGCCCTCTGCCCGTGAGCTACGCAAGACCGAGAGGGCAATCTACGAAATACTCGGGTTGCTTGCCATTCGGTGGGAGCATTGAAGATGTCATATTTGAAAACGTTTACCTCTGCTCACCCAGGAGATAAGTAAGACATGTTCGAGCGTATTTTAGTGGTGTGTACAGGTAATATTTGTCGTAGTCCCGTCGCTGAAGCATTTCTTAAACAGCGGCTACCCGAGCGTCATATCAGTTCTGCAGGCTTGGGCGCCTTGGAAGGTGAACCTGTATCTGCTTTTGCACGTCAATTAGCCGAGGCTGATGGCTTGGATGTGGCCAATCACCAGGCACGTCAATTAACCGTGACAATGATACAGGAAGCCGATCTCATCCTAGTGATGTCTGAGGGCCAGCGCCGTGCTGTAGGACAACACGTACCCCAAGCCTTAGGTAAGACGTTATTACTAGGTCGTTGGCTAGACAGTGGCAAAGGGCGCAATATTCCCGATCCTTACCGAAAATCCAGAGAAGTTTTCGAACATATCCATATGTTGCTCAAGGACGCTGCCCTTACGTGGGCTGAGAGACTCTAGACGTTTCGCCATCGCTTCTTTTCCCTTTTTTACTGCTTGATCTGTAAGCGATATGGCTGATGTGCCTGCCAGTATTAGATCCAATTTTTGTTTTTAAAATTTTTAGCTTACTAGCTTTCAGTAATGATTTTTTCATACTGTTTTTTGCTATTTTTTTAATTGCATCTTTCGTGTTTTTAAGATGCTGATCCTTGTATTTGTGATGGGGTTTTTTCATTGTTTTTCTCATCAGTTTTGAAGGTTGAAATTAATAATTTCTCAATGTTGTTGTTAATATTGCAAATGCATACCACGTCTAAGATATTGTGTGGCGGTGATTGAAAAAAGTACTAGTAAAATTATTGAAAATGCCTGGTGTAAATGTCAATAAAGTAGTGAATTGAGATGTCTGTCTATAGATGGTGAGGGTAAATAAATTCAATAGAAACAAATGCTTGTGTTTTTTTATTGTGGTTTTAATGTTTTTTTTCTGAAGATATCATTGACCTATCATTTAATTGAAACGATTTTGTCATTCGATGAAGTTACCGTTCCACTATAAGTCGTAACTAAGCGACTTTGTTCATTGCAGAAACTATCGGAAAGTCTGTTTAACCCCCCTGGAATGATGCTCCATGTTAAGTAGATGCGTGACGTACCCAAAGTATGTCTTCGTATTTAGGGCCATCACCGCTGGGTTCTACAAGAAAGGCGAATCTACCTAACCATCCATTAATTTGGCGGCCAAGCCTGATAAAAAAGGAGGGATAGACAATGAATTACAAATCCTATGGTGATTTAAGTGAGGACATCGCTGCGTCCTTGTTCAAAGTTCACGGGAAGGATTACGACCTGGTGGTGGGTATTCCCCGTAGCGGCATAATCCCCGCCAACATGGTTGCGTTGGGGTTGCATATCGATATGATGGGGCTCCCAGACTTTATTGCCAACCAACCGCTGAAAACTCGCTTGCGTAGAAAGGAAGAAAAGTCGCCGAGGGCAGCGTGGGACGCGAAAAAAGTTCTTCTCGTCGATGATAGCGTCATTACAGGTAAGACTGTGCAGGAAGCACGGAGCGCCATCCCTGAAAATTGTCCTTGTATAATAGATACCTTGGCGATCTATGCTGATCCCGACGGTAAGCAACATGTTGATTTTCATTTTTACACGCTAGAATCGCCTTGTGCTTTCCAGTGGAACCTTTTCACTCCTGCCATACTTTCCCAGTCATGTGTCGATATCGATGGTGTACTGTGTGTCGATCCTACCGACCTTCAGAACGATGATGGAGAGCAGTACATTGGGTTTTTGAATAACGCGGAGCTTCTTTTCCTACCTGCTGGCCGAATCGGCTGCTTGGTAACCAACCGTCTTGAGAAGTACCGTAGCCAGACAGAGCAGTGGCTGAAGCAACAGGGAATTGACTATGAGCGCTTGGTCATGCTGGATCTGCCTTCGAAAGAGGAGCGCCAACGCCAGGGGATTCACTCTACGCACAAGGGCCTGTTCTATAAGAGCTCGGATTACACTTTCTTCATTGAGAGTGCTACCAGGCAGGCTGCAAGTATTGCAAAAATATCGGGAAAAGCCGTTTATTGCTGTGAAGATAATAGAGTCTATACAGCGTCTGATGAAGCCTCCGCCAAAAAGGGATCGCATAGCTATACGACACGCCTTCTCAGCGCCAGCAAAAGAAAGATTTTATCTGGCCTTCCAAGCCCCCTCAAGACGGCGCTGAGGGAGCGGTGGAAAACCAAAAAGGCGTGAGCTGATTCAAAGACCAAGTTATGGCCGCCCCTCCAAGGGTGGCCTTTTTTCTATGTGGCCACTGTCAATAAGAAATCCCTCAATTAAGGCAATATTACAATTGTTTTGTAGTTGTAAATTGAGATCTCTTATTTTGTAACTTTTTACAACCTATTGATTTTAAATATAAATTATTTATTATCATTAAATAATTAATGCTAGTTAATACTGCTAGGCATGATCTCCTCTCCTCTCAAACATAACGCCAAACCTCATTTCTAAACGCCTAAATAGCGTTAGCTATCTCATCCTCAGCAATGAAGTAAATCAAAGTATCTATTTTGTTTTTTTATGTAACCTTATATTTGTCTGCCGTAATGGCATTCATGTCTTATGGCGGCTCGAAGGTTCACCGCCAAGACGAGTTTCCAAATAGGCTCTGGGAAATGCCATTTAAAATCCTCGGGCGGTAGCGTGGTAAGACACAAAGCAAAGGGAACAAAAAAATGACTAATTTCAAAGAAATAGAAGGTGTAGAAACCAGAAAAAGTCCAGTGCGGTGGGTTCGCTATCTGTCGCTCATCATGCTTCTGGGGATATTGAGTGGCTGCGCCATGGCCCCTGGCGGACATATTGACGAAAGCGAGCTTGACCAATCGCTGGATGGCCGAGTGGACGTACAGCCCATTACGCCAGAGTTTGTAGATAGGTTGTATGTTCCCCAAGAACCTACCACGCAAGCCACGTCTCAAGCATTGAATCAAGAAGTGCAAGATTACGAATATCGGGTAGGGCCTGGGGACATTTTAAGCGTGATCGTCTATGACCATCCAGAATTAACTATTCCGGCCGGCGCCGAGCGCTCCGCTGCGGAAACTGGGAACCGGATACGGCCTAATGGCACGATGTTCTATCCCTACGTAGGGCGCGTGAGAGTCGAGGGCATGACGCTTGACGAGGTGCGCGAGTTAATCGCAGGACGATTGTCCACGGTCATCAATGAGCCGCAGGTAGAGGTAGGCATTGCGGCGTTTAACTCCCAAAAAGTTTATATCAGTGGGGCAGTGGAAAACCCCGGCACTCTGCCTCTGAGTATTGTGCCGATGACGGTACTTGATGCCATTAGTGAAGTAGGTGGGGCACGTGATAACGCGGATTGGCGTAACGTCAAACTAAGCCGCAATGGTGGTGAAGAGGTGATATCGCTATATGCAATGATGCGTCAAGGGGATATGACACAGAACCGGTTACTGCGTGATGGCGATCTACTTCACGTACCCACTATGGAAAATCAAAACGTTGTTGTTCTGGGGCAAGTTAGCCGGCCCGGTGCTATTGCCCTTGGTAATGAACGCCTCACGTTGACAGATGCATTGGGCAGAGCAGGTGGGGTGAATGAAAATCGTGCTGAGCCGTCGGGCATTTTCGTAGTGCGAGGCAACCCGCCTGGTAGCGAGAAAATGGCCACCGTCTATCAGTTGGATATTCAGGATGCCACTCGCTTATTGCTAGGGACACGGTTCCCGCTTGAGCCGCAGGATGTGGTGTACGTGACGTCAGCGCCGCTGGCTCGCTGGAACTCTGTGATCTCCCTGCTGCTGCCATCAGTTAGTTTGCCAGGCGATTTTGCAACGTCTGCTATTGATGCCGGTGAGCTTTAAACATCGATTTTGCACTATATTTTTGAGTGATGAGGCATCTCCATGACTAATTTCCCTTCACCACCGCCCTCGTCAGCACCTCGAGAGAGCGATGACCTTAATCTGCGTAAGTTGGTAGATACGCTTTCCGATCATCGCTGGTTTATCGTGTCGGTGACGGGATTTTTTCTGCTGGCGGGCTACTTTAATGCCAGCTCTCAGCCGAGAATTTATCAGGCCGATGCCTTAGTCCAGATAGAGACCAGAGGATCGAACTTGGCGTTTATGGAGTCATTGGGGGAGCCGCAACAAGGCAACCCTACCTCTGCTGAGCTCGAAATCCTGCAGTCACGCATGGTGTTGGGTGAAACCACTGATCGACTTGATCTTGCTATTCAGGTTGAGCCGCGCAGGTTACCGGTGGTAGGGGACTTTCTGGTTCATCATGGGGTTAATCAGCAATGGTTCGAGAGCCTCACGCCTGAATTCATTCGCCAGTGGTTAGCAGATTCAGAGGGTGATGATTGGAATACACCCTATGTATGGGCTGGGGAATCACTCCGAGTCGCTCGTTTTGATGTTCCTGAGGAGAACGTGGGTAGTGAGCATGTGCTGCGGCTTCTGGACGGCGGTGAATTCGAGCTGCTACTGGAAGAAGAAACGCTGCTTACTGGTAGCGTTGGAGAAACGGTTCAGAATGATGAAATGGGGTATCGTCTTTTTGTCAGCCAGGCAGAGGCGCATCCCGGTGCAGAATTCACGCTGGTAAGAACGTCGGCTCTTAGTGCGATAGGTGAGCTGAAGAAACGCTTTGAAATCATACCGCGTGGGTTAGAGTCGGGCGTCTATGAACTGACGTTGAACGGGGCGGATCAAAACCAGATTCAGCCAACCCTCGATACGCTGACCAGCGTCTTTTTGACTCAAAATGTGCAGCGTCATTCAGAAGAAGCAGAAAATCAGATTGCCTTTCTCAACGAACAAATCCCTCAGGTTAGCAACCAATTGTCAGATGCCGAAGGCATGCTCAACGATTACCGAGCTCAGCGCGACTCTGTCGACCTGACTTTCGAGACACAGAACCTGCTTACTCGTGTAGTCGATGTGGAAAACCAGCTTGGTGAGCTGGCTATGCGGGAAGCGGATTTGGCTGAGAGGTACCGTCCTTCACACCCTAACTACCAAACGTTACTGAGACAACGTGGGCAGCTAGAAGCCGAGCGTGACCGACTTAATGCTCTGGTCAGTGAATTACCCGAAACCCAACAGGAAGTGCTGCGTCTTACTCGGGATACTCAGGTCAATCAGCAAGTGTATGTTCAGCTACTCAACCAGCTTCAAGAGATGCGTTTGGTGAAGGCTGGCACAGTAGGTAACGTGCGTATCTTGGATGCGGCCATGCTGTCCCCCGGTACCATCGCTCCACGTATCCCTCTAATAACCGCTGTTAGCGGCCTGTTTGGCGCCTTGTTGGCAATATTATTAGTGATCGTTCGTATGTTGCTCAGCCGGTCTATCAAAACCCCCGAGCAGCTTGAAGAATTGGGTCTGCCTGTCTATGCCACCTTACCGAATTCCGGTGAACAGGCAGGGCTTACCGAGCGTATCCGTCCGCGTCGTTCCAAGAAATCCCAAGAAGTTTTTCGTGGCTTGCTGGCCGTCAAGAAACCCGCTGAAATTGCCGTTGAGGCATTGCGTGGACTTCGTACCAGCCTCTATTTCGCCATGCTCGAATCCGATAACAATCGGTTGATGATTACTGGTGCTAGTCCGGGGGTAGGTAAGAGCTTCATAGCTGCTAACTTAGCAGCGGTATGTGCCCAGGCTGGCCAAAAAGTGTTGCTCATCGATGCTGATATGCGCCGCGGCCATTTGCACCATGCCTTTCACGGTAAGGGGATAAAGGGACTTTCAGAGTTATTGGCACGGCGTATCAGTATGGAGGAGGCCATTCGCCATAGTGACCTTGATGGGCTTGATTATGTGGCAAGGGGAAGTGTACCGCCTAATCCATCAGAGCTTTTAATGCAGCAGAGTTTTCACGACTTTCTAGACACGATAAGCCAGCACTATGACCTGGTAATCGTGGATACACCACCGATTCTGGCGGTAACCGATGCCTCGGTAGTCGGCAAGTTGGTTGGTACCAGTCTAATGGTGGTGCGGTTCGACACGAATCCTCCTGGCGAGATTAAAGCCGCTAAGCGTCGTCTTGAGAGTGCTGGTGTGAGGCTCAAAGGTGGAATTCTGAATGGTGTTAAGAAGCCGACCAGCAGCCGCCACGGATACTATGGCAGCTACCTCTATGCTTACCGGTGAGCCAATATGCTTAATCAATTGCGCGAATTTTATTCTTTACTAACGCAACAACAGCGGCGCCGATTGTTAGGGCTTCAGGCACTGATCATTGTTATGGCGCTAGCTCAAATTGCCAGTGTCATCGCCATTGGGCCTTTTATGGCGGTGGTCGGCGATATGAGCAAACTCCAGGGCAATGGTTGGTTAGCCTGGGCTTATACCTATAGCGGAATGCAAAGCCACAAGTCCTTCTTGAGTCTATTGGGCGGTACGGTACTTGGAGTGTTGTTAATGGCAGCTCTAATTTCCATGTATACCACTTGGCGTCTGTCGCTCTACAGTGAGCAAGTGGGAGCGGAGCTCTCTAGCCGCCTCTATCGTTATTATCTATACCAACCTTGGTTATTTCATTCGAGCCAAAATACCAGTGTCCTGATCAGTAAGGTCTCTGTTGAAGTCCAGCGCGTGACAACAAAAGTGATTAATCCAGCGATGGAGCTCAACGCCAAGGCGGTCATGGTGACCTTGATGAGCTTGGCTATCTTTATCTATAACCCTGCTGTAGCAATATCCGGCTTAGTGATATTCCTCGCCACTTACCTACTGCTTTATCAGACGGTGCGGCGCTTTCTTAGCATTAATGGAAGGCGTATATCTGAGGCTCAATCGAAACGCTTCAAGCTAATGACTGAAGGGTTTGGGGGCATCAAAGATCTTCTTTTATTGCATCGTCAGGCGAGTTTTACCACGCGGTTTGAAAAGGCCAGCAACCGCATAGCGCGAGGCCAAGGTGTAACACAAGGGCTGAGTGAGGCACCCCGTTATGCTATCGAGCTGGTGGCCTTCGGTTCGGTAATCCTGCTGGTTCTTTACCTGCTTAACCTCTACCAAGGCAATCTGGGCGCCATTTTGCCGGCACTTTCAATTTATGCCTTAGCCGGTTTCAAGATGCTGCCTGGCTTTCAGAAAATCTATACCTCCATTACTAAAATACGCGGCAACCTGGCGGCTTATGATGCGATCCGTGAAGATTTGATCGCCAGCAGTGAGGAAACCAAAAAATTGAAACCAGGCAGTGAATCTAAGCCTGCTGCTCAGTCAATGCCGTGGGTTCCTCAACGAGAAATCAAAATTCATGAGGTCACCTTCGACTACCCAGGAGCGCGAGCACGGGCGCTGAATGGCCTGACTCTGACAATTCCGGTCAACAAGATGGTCGGCTTAGTCGGTGCTTCCGGCAGTGGTAAAAGCACTGCTGTGGATCTATTGCTGGGTCTGATCGAGCCTCAGCAAGGGCAAATACTCATTGATAGTGTGGTTTTAACGCAGGAAAACTTGCGGAATTGGCATGCGAGTGTGGGGTTTGTGCCGCAACAGATATTTCTGTCCGATGCCACGATCCTCGAAAACGTCGCCTTTGCCATTGAACGCGAAAATATTGATGTTGAGAGAGTCAAAGAAGCCCTACACATGGCGCAACTCGATGAACTGATCAAGCGATTTCCTGAAGGGCTCGAAACTAGAATCGGGGAGCGCGGAGTGCAGATATCAGGGGGTCAACGTCAGCGTTTGGGTATCGCCCGAGCTCTTTATCAGCAAGCCAGTGTATTAGTTTTTGATGAAGCCACCAGCGCTCTGGATGGGATCACCGAACGTCGTGTGATGGAAGATATCCAGCGCTTCGCAGGCCAAATGACGGTGGTGCTTATTGCCCACCGCCTGGCCACGGTCAAAGAGTGCGACATCATTTATATGCTTGAGGACGGGCAAGTAAGTGATGCGGGGACTTATGATGACCTGGCCAGCCGCAATCATACCTTCCAGATGATGGCTAACCTCTAGCCACAGTAGAAAAAAGGTATCGCCATGAATCTGATCGGTGCGCTATTGCTGTTTGTGGGGCTTTCGTTAAGCAGCCTTTATTTGTTTCCCAGTGGTGGGCCACAGCTGACTGATTTTGTGCTGATCGGTTTTGCCGGCGTGATGCTTTTGATGTCATTAGGAGACAAACATCTGAAAGTTTCACCCTTTGCTATGTGTTGGGGATTAATGGTGTTGTGGGTAGTAATGGTATGTCTTAGCTGGACGCTAGTGATGGAAACCACAGAATTTTTTAAACCAGCCCAGTTTTTCCTATTCAATTTTTTAATCGGTATGGGGTTGCTGCGTTTCCTAAGCGTTTATGGTGAACGTGCCATAGGGCTTATTCGAAATAGCGTCTCTATTGCGCTATTGGTCGCCGGTGGCCATGTGTTAGTGCAATTAGCCTTGGGGATAAACCGCACCACTGGAAGCTTTAATAATCCCAATCAGCTGGCCTACTTTTCGCTATGTGGAGTAGTGTTGTTGTTAATGCTCGATGATTTTCACCCTAAAATGAGGCCCTTAGCATTGGCCGGGCTGGCTAGCGGCGTATTGGGGATCTTATCGGCGTCGTCGCTGGCTGCTATGGGGGGAGGGGCTATGGTGGGGGTCGGCTGGGCCATAGCAAATGCTAAGCAGGTGAAGTACTTTGCGCGCCTGTTGCTTCTGGTACCACTACTATTGGGAGGTGTTGTACTCGCCAATATTAGTACTGAGGGGCAGGTGTTGCGCAACCTGGAAGCGCGTATGGATCGAGCACCAAGTAAAATTGATAGTGTATATGAAGAACGCAAGTTTGACCGACTGACTAACTTTCCCGCCTACGCAATATTGGGGGCAGGAGAAGCCGAACGGCAGCGATTTGCTCCATATGATGGGGCCGAAATTCACTCTTCCTTTATTAACATGCTGTTTGCTTATGGCTTGCCAGGCCTTCTGCTTTTCCTATCGATAATAGCCACCGTATTACGCAGAGCCCCCCTTTACATATGGGCTGGAGTAGCAGGGCCATTGATCTATTCCACTACACATAACGGGCTGCGCGCGACTTTATTCTGGGTACTACTAGTGATCTGTTGGCACCTCTATCGAGAAGGCTCGATAGCGGCTTCTCGTCAAAATCTCGTTTTTGATCGCCCACTTCAATAATGCGGCTGCCAGCGCTGTAACTTGGCAACCCACTAGGACGGATAGAGATAACTATGGCTAGTTTAATAAAGTCGCTATCGATGACACCGCGTTCCATAAAGCGCCGGGTGCTTGTTGTATTTGATGGTTTGATTGTGGTGGGTAGTCTGCAACTTGCCACAATGATTCACCTGGAAAGTCTACAACCGTTAAGCAGCGCTTCCTTGTGGATGACCATCAGCCTGTTGGTTCCGATGAGCCTTTTGCTTTTCCACTGGTTAGGGCTTTATCGCGTTGTCATTCGCTACATGAGCCATGCCACTGTATCGACTGTCGCTGTTGTTGTGCTGGCCTCGACTTTGTTAGTAGCACCAGCCAGTTATATGGCTAACTCGCCCATTGGGCTATCTATTATCGTCATTTATGCACTGCTCTTATTGCTGGGTATCGGTAGCCTGCGTTTTCTATTGCGCGAGTTGTATCGCCACAGTCAGCTTCGTCAGCGTAAACCAGTGGTGATTTATGGCGCAGGGGCAGCGGGTTGTGAGCTGGTGGCCGCTCTGCGCAATGGGGAGGAATACCAACCGGTAGCCTTCGTTGATGACTGGCGGGGATTGGAAGGCGCCATGGTAGAAGGGCTACGGGTACATCAGCCGGTAGCTTTAGCGGCCCTGGTTCAAGAACACCGCGCCACAATGGTCTTGCTGGCTATCCCCAGTGCCCCACGTTGGCGTCGCCGCGAAATACTGCACTGGCTTTCGGGCCTTTCGGTGCCTCTTAAGACAATTCCCGGTAGCGCCGATGTAATCGCCGGGAGAGCCAAAATCAGTGAACTTCGTGATGTGGCGCTGGAGGATTTATTGGGTAGGGAGTCTGTGCCGGCCTTCCCCGAATTGATGGAGGCCAATACCCGCGATAAATCGGTCATGGTGACGGGGGCGGGAGGCTCGATAGGCAGTGAGCTGTGTCGTCAGATTCTTGATCAGAATCCTGTCCGCCTGCTTTTGATCGATAACTGTGAATTTGCGCTATACGCCATTGAACAAGAGTTGAAACAATATATCGAAAGCACTGCGTCGCGGTGCGAGCTAAAACCATTGCTTATCTCAGTGCAGCATTCGGGCAGTCTTCAAGCAGTGTTCGAATGTTTTGAGGTACATACCGTCTACCACGCTGCTGCTTACAAGCACGTACCGATGGTGGAATTCAATCTCGTACAAGGGGTTAGTAATAACGTCTTAGGCACCTTGAATCTAGCCAAGGCGGCAATGTCGGCCAATGTGGAAACCTTTGTGGTGGTATCCACCGATAAAGCGGTTCGCCCTACCAATGCCATGGGGGCGTCGAAGCGTTTGACTGAGCTTATCTGTCAGGCCTTCGCCCATGCTCAGTCCAACACTCGATTCTGCATGGTGCGCTTTGGCAATGTTCTGGGTTCAAGTGGCTCCGTTGTCCCCGTGTTTCGTCAGCAGATTGAGCAGGGCGGCCCTGTTAAGGTAACGCACCCGGAAATCACCCGCTATTTCATGACAATTCCCGAAGCTGCGCAGCTGGTTATCCAGGCCGGCGCCATGGGGGAAGGTGGGGAGGTTTTCGTGCTCGACATGGGCGAGCCGGTACGCATTCATGATCTGGCCATGAATATGATCCGCCTTTCGGGACTGGAGGTAAGAGACGCTGCGCATCCTGAAGGGGATATAGAAATCATCTATTCCGGCTTGCGGCCTGGTGAAAAGCTTTACGAGGAATTGTTGATAGGTAATGACGTAAGCAAAACGCGCCATGATCGCATCATGACTTCAAAAGAGCGATTCTGGGAATGGCCGAGGCTCGAAGCCTTTTTAAAGCAGCTGGAGCAGGCCTTTATCGCTACTGATCACCTGCGTATCCGCCAGTTGTTGCAGTCGGCTCCGCTGGACTACAACCCATTGGACGAAATAGCGGACCTAGTTTGGAAAGCGCGTCAGACCAGGCCCTCAGATACGCAACGCCAACATATTGATGCAACTAACACGGCCTTAAGGGCGGTTGCCAGAATAGGCCCAGTATTACGCTCCGTACCCAAAGAAGGTTGATCATTTTATTGAATTGCTGGCGATCACAAGACGACTGAATCTTACCAACCTTTTCAGTCTATGAATGTATATCTATTGGTGAATACTCAGCATATAGGTAAACCTACTGAAGCTGATGTACCGCTATCTTGCCGCACCATGTTTACTTCCGTCACCTAAGCCACAGAGGCTGGGCCGTTTAATCCTCGCTCTGATTACCATCTTTTCATGCTTGAGTGATGCGAAAAGCATTATTGAGCATGTCATCAATGCTTATTTAAAAATAAGTGCTCTCTTTAGCATAAGGAGGCAAGTCATGACGGACAAAAAATCTAATGACGAGCAACAAGAGTGGCTATCCGGGATCACTATTTTTCTGATTAGAGAGTGTGAGTTGGCATATCTGGATATCCTTCTTAAGTTGCTTGATCACTATGGATTTAATGTGTTGTGTAGCGTGCCAATCGAAGGCGGGCAGCAACAGGCGCTTGCTCAGTGGGTTCTTGATGATGGACCAGAGCAAGGAAATTTTACTAGCAGTGGGTCGCCGCCAGTTTTTCTGCTTGTGGTACAGGATGTCCACCCAGTACCGGCAAAGCGGATGTCGAGTGACTCTTCCGGGCAGGTTAAGAATCTAAGATTACCTACTATCAAGGCAGCTTTCAGTGCCACGATCTCTCCAAAAGAGAACAAAGAAGAGCATCCGAGTCCGATACATTGCTCCCACGATGCGGATCAGGCGCTTAAGTATCTCAAAGCCTTAATGCCTGAGCAGGTCAGTAAGATACGTGAAGCAGCCCTAAGTAACGATGCAGCATTTCGCACACCTTACCCAGTACTAGCTGACCTAAGTAAAGAGGTTTGTCGAGCCAAAGTAGAACTGGTGGATTTTCATGGCACTGAGGCGATTTGCAAGACATTCCGGCCTGGGCGTGAGCGCTACTTAGAGCGTGAAGTAAAAGCTCGTGAACTTGGCGCATCTCTGCCAGAAGTTTCCCGGCTGCTAGAAGTCGGTACTCATTATCTAGTGTTTGAGCGCTATGCCAATTGTATGGAGCGTATTTTATCGCCTCGTGCGCCTTTTTCTCATCACGGTTTACTGCCTATCTGGGCCATAGAGCGCGTGAGAGCCGTTATTTTGCACTATCGCCGTCTTGGCTATGAATGCATCGATCTTAATCCGCATGACCTTATCTATGACCCTTGCCAGGGACTAAAGATAATCGATTTCGAGTTTCTACAGCCTGGTTCTGACGAAATAAAGACGCTGAAAGGCAACTATGTCTGGTACGCCGTACCTCCGCTTTTTACTGGCGACTTACCTCCTTCAGCTCAAAGCTCCTATCGGCAATGTTGGTTTCCCTATACCGGGCTGCCACGAACCTTATGTCTGAGTGAACTTCCGCGTCCGTTACTTGCCATGGTGCGTTCAGTGGCCCTTGTGCCCTTGACGTTGGATGGCTTGAGGCGAGTGAGCTGGCGTCATATACAGCGCTTAGTACGCAACTGAGATTCGCGCTGTTATTTGCTCCACTCCCGCCAATGCCCTCTATTCCACGTCTTGGAGTTATTAAATGAAGATTCTTGTTACCGGCCATGCCGGATTTATCGGCTTTCATACTGCCAAGCGGCTGCTGGAACGCGGCGATAGTGTCGTCGGTTTTGATAGCGTCAATGACTATTATGACCCTGCCATTAAGGAGGCGCGCCTGAAAATTCTTGAGCAGACGGCGAAAGAAACAAGAAGCGACTATATCTCTATTCGCGCTAATCTAGCTGATCAAAAGGCGGTGGTAGAGTGTTTTAATGAACACCACTTTGACCGAGTTATTCATCTCGCTGCCCAAGCGGGAGTTCGTTATTCGCTGGAAAACCCACTCAGTTATGTGGAAAGTAACTTGATTGGGTTTACTAATGTTTTGGAGGCGTGTCGTTACTCCAGCATTGCGCACCTGACGTACGCCAGTACCAGTAGTGTTTATGGAGCTAATACTTTAATGCCATTTTCCGAGCATGAGGGAGCCAACCACCCGCTGCAATTTTATGCAGCCACCAAAAAAGCCAATGAAATGATGGCCCACAGTTATAGTCATTTGTTTGGATTGCCGACCACCGGGCTAAGGTTTTTCACAGTCTATGGTCCCTGGGGGCGTCCAGACATGGCACTTTTTAAATTCACCAAAAATATATTGGCTAATGAGCCCATTCAGGTTTTCAATTATGGCTGCCATACCCGCGACTTCACCTATGTGGATGATATTGTTGAGGGTATTATTCGAGCCAGTGATGATATAGCCACTCCTGCTTTTGAGTGGAATAGCGATAACCCTGACCCTGCTACCAGCAATGCGCCATTTCGTATCTTTAACATTGGCAATAATGATCCTGTGACGGTCAATGTCTATATCGAAGCCATTGAAAAAGCATTAGGTAGAAAGGCCATCAAGGATCTACTGCCATTGCAGCCTGGCGATGTTCCAGACACTTATGCGGATTCATATGAATTAGAAAAAAAGGTCGGTTATAGGCCCACCACATCAGTTTTTCATGGCGTTGGCAAGTTTGTTGAATGGTATAGAAATTACTATTCATCAAATAAGGCGAGTAGCACCTTAAGTGAAGTGCATAGCTCACCTAAATAAAAATTATTTCTAATATTTCTCACCACTCTACTCTCCAGTTAGGAAATCCAATGAACGTTACAGTTTTCGGAACGGGTTACGTAGGCCTGGTTCAAGGCACAATTCTGGCTGAAGTTGGCCATCATGTTGTTTGCATCGATCTAGATGATCATAAGGTCGAACAACTTCGGCAGGGTAACATCCCTATTTATGAACCTGGTCTAGAATCTTTAGTAAAAGAGAACTACGCCGCTGGGCGACTTGAGTTTTCAACCGATGCGGCAGCGGGCGTCCAACATGGACAAGTGCAGTTTATTGCTGTGGGAACTCCGCCGGACGAAGACGGTAGTGCTGATCTCAAGTACGTTCTCACTGTGGCTGCCACCATTGCTGAACATATGGAGCAGAACCAAATTATCATCAACAAATCCACCGTGCCTGTAGGTAGTGCTGACAAAGTGCGAGACGAGGTGGAAAAAGTGCTGGAAAGGCGCGGTCGCCTTGATATCGCGTTTGACGTGGTGTCTAACCCTGAGTTTTTAAAAGAGGGTAGTGCGGTCGCAGACTGTCAAAAACCTGATCGTATTATTATCGGCACAGAGTGCGATGCCACAATCGAAGTCATGCGAGAGTTATACGCCCCCTTCAATCGCAATCACGACAAGATCATCGTGATGGATGTTAAAAGTGCCGAACTGACCAAGTATGCAGCTAACTGCATGTTAGCTACCAAAATTAGTTTTATGAACGAGATGGCAAACCTTGCTGAGCGCCTTGGTGCCGATATTGAAGCAGTACGTAAAGGCATAGGCTCAGACCCACGCATTGGTTACGACTTCATTTATCCTGGTGTGGGCTATGGGGGCTCGTGCTTTCCCAAAGACCTGCAGGCTCTTATTCATGTCTCGAATAGCATTGATTTTGATGCCAAATTACTCAAGGCAGTAGAATCACGTAATAAAGAGCAAAAAACAACACTATTCAATAAGATAAGTCAGCACTTCAATGCCGATTTAAAGGGAAAGATCTTCGCTATATGGGGGCTTTCATTCAAGCCCAATACTGATGACATGCGTGATGCACCCAGCAAGGTTCTAATGGAAGCGCTTTGGGCAGCGGGTGCCAAGGTACAGGCTTATGATCCGGAAGCTATGGAAGAAGCTCAACGTCTTTATGGAAGTCATGATGACTTAATCCTTTGTGGGACCAAAGAAGCAGCTTTAAAGAATGCCGACGCCTTGATTGTCGTTACGGAGTGGCAGAACTTTCGTGCACCTGATTTTAACCTTATTAAAGCACAATTAACTGAACCCACTATCTTTGATGGGCGTAATATTTATGAGCCGAGTCGAATGAAAACGAAAGGATTTACTTATTATTCAGTAGGTAGGCCTAGCCCAATGGACTCCTCTTTCTTATCTATTTGTTGAATTTTTTATAGGTAGGGTGATTGTTTTTTTTAATGAGTATTTTAATTTATATTGAAAACGCTAAGATTATTTATGTTCCCATTAAATATGGGCAATTATACCTTTTCTGTATATGTTTTCGGTAGTACCTGCTTTTAATATCTGATATTAGTTGAGGAGGCATCATGAATTCTAAGTTTAATAAACAAAAAAGCCGCTTTTTGTTGGTATCGGGCTCAAGCTACTCCTTAGTCAATTTTAGAGGGCCGCTCGTACAAAGCCTGATTAGCGCAGGATTGGAAGTACATGTGGCATCACCAGGGCTACATGATGATCCAAGGACATGCCGTCAGTTAGAGGCTTGGGGGGTATTTGTTCACGATATCCCCATGCAGAGAACCGGCCTTAATCCATGGCATGATTTTCTGACGCTAAAATCACTATATCTGTTGATGCGTAATATTCGTCCCGATGTTGTTATGGGGTACACCATTAAGCCAGTGGTGTATGGGATGCTGGCGGCTTGGCTGGCGAAGGTTCCTCAACGTTATGCATTGATCACTGGGTTGGGATATGCCTTTGCTGGAGAGGCACGCGGAAAGCGTGCTCTGGTTTTCCAACTGGTGCGTAGACTTTATTCGGCAGCTTTAAATAAGGTGGATAAGGTTTTTTTCCAGAACCCAGATGATGAAACCTTATTTCGTCAATTGGGAATACTACGCGATCGCGTACCTTCCCAAGTACTCAATGGGTCAGGCGTCGATATGGCGCATTTTGCTGCAGCCCCTTTACCTGTTGGGCCGCCACGTTTTTTATTGGTTGCTCGCTTGTTGGCTGACAAAGGTATCCGCCAGTACGCTGAGGCAGCTAGGCAAATCAAGCAGCAGCACCCTGAGGTAGTATTTCAATTGGCTGGTGATATTGACAGTAACCCCGATACGATTTCGCAACAAGAGCTGGATACTTGGGTGGTAGAGGGATCACTTGAACACTTGGGTTGGCTGAATGATGTGCGCCCGGCACTTGCCGAGAGTAGCGTTTTTGTACTGCCTAGTTATTACCGAGAAGGCACACCGCGCTCAATTTTGGAAGCTATGTCTATGGGGCGAGCGGTCATAACCACCGATGCGCCTGGTTGTCGAGAAACCGTCACTAATGGTGATAACGGCTACTTGATACCTGTAAAAAATGTCGATGCGCTTGTAAAAGCCATGCAGAACTTTATTGACCGACCAGCTTTAGTTCAAACCATGGGGCAGCGCTCCCAAGAGATTGCTAAAGATAAATACGATGTGCATAAAGTGAATGCCGTTATGCTTGAAGCAATGGGTATAGGAAAACCAGAGCTTCGTAATCGGATGCAAAAGCCATTTGATACTATTACTGCTAAATAAAATTGTAGCGTGATGCTACTTATTATTTGCATTATATCCTCAAAATCATTAACAGTCTCAATGCTAATTGCCTGATTTTGTCTAATTTAAGCGCTGCTGTCCTCTGATGTAATAGGTATTACGATTGGTGGTCACCATGTATCTATCTGTATCAGCTAAATGGGTGGTAGATAGCTGTTGCTGAAAATATTGAGCGAGTTATAGGAGAAAACTTAATGCAGATTCAGTTCAAGTCATATGGTGATCTCGGCAGGGATATTACAAAGAATTTCGAAAAATTTTCTGGTGACTGGGACTTAGTCGTCGGGGTACCAAGGAGTGGTATGGTACCCGCCTATATGATTGCACTGGCACTCAATATCAATTGTACGGATATCTCATCCTGGGTTAACAATTATCCATTGAGAAAAGGACTTACGCGATGCGTAAGAAAAGATTTGAGCTCTCCCTGGGAAGCACAAAAAGTTCTTATTGTAGACGACAGTATAATGACCGGAGATTCAATAAGAAACGAAATTGACGCACTCCCTGATTGGCTAGCAGCACGTGCATCGACACTGGCTATTTACTCAGGAAAACCAATCAGAAGTGATATAGATATTATTCTTGAGTTTCTTCCTCATCCAAGAGCTTTCGAATGGAACATATTCCATCATAATATAATGAGTAGGTCTTGTATTTGTCTTGAGGGGATGATGATGTCAGAAAAAGAATTTGGTGATGATACAAGTACTACACGTTTTCGTTACCTCCCTTCAAGAGATATTGATACGATCGTCACGTCTCAGAATGAGTCAAGCCGACATGAGGTAGAAGCCTTACTGATGGCTAACGGGGTTTCGTATCACAATCTTATTATGGATAAAAAAAATAATAATGTTATGACTATGGATTCACTGGTTAAATTCAAGACTGAGACTTATGTTGCGTCAACGGCAGAGTTGTTTGTCGAGTTTAATTCTGATCAAGCAAAAATAATTTGTCGAGAAGCTGGAAAGCCTGTTTTCTGTTTTAGTGATAGCTGCATATATAATCCTGAAGATCAACTTGGGGCTCGTTTTGCCAAGAATAAAATAAAATTATTGATATGGAAAGTAGCCAATATGAAATTACGCTGGTAGAGAATAGATATAGATTACTTTCTTGCTAAATAAGTTGCTAGGCCTGCAGCCACCAATATGCGATTGATTTTGCATTGTCTGTGGATGCTAATTTTACTGATAGTAAACAGGTTCTCATCGTCAGCTTGTCTGATGCCATGGAGGTGGCCTAATGAATCAGATTGATATCTCTGTCATTATGACTGTGAAAAATGGATCCAAATACCTGGAATCGAGTCTTTCTTCCGTTTTTTCTCAGACCTATCTGCCTAAAGAAGTTGTTGTGGTCAACGACGGGTCAGACGATGATACCTGGGAAGTGCTCAAGAGGTTGCGTCACACGGCACCCATTCAGGTTCAGTTAGTGGATACGCAAGGTGTTGGGCGTTCGCGAGCGCTTAACCTTGCTGTTAACCATACTCGTTATCCATGGCTGGCCAATATCGATGCAGATGACCAATGGCTACCTGAGAAACTGGCGCAACAGGTCGCTACTCTAAATCTTTTTCCAGAGGTGGAACTTGTCGTAACAGCTAGCCAGATCGTTTATGGAGAAGGGGAGGGGCAGTCGGTTGTCAGTAGAGGATTCTCAGTCACACCAATGGGGTGCGACAGTTTTTATATTAACAATCCAATTAATCATAGCTCTATATTGTTCTCTCGACGATTTTTTGAAGAGGTTGGAGGATACGATGAAACATTATTTAGACAAGTTGATATTGACCTGTGGGTACGCGCATTGAGAAAAGGTTATATATTTTACCAAGTGGATTTACCGCTAACAATTAAACGACTTCATGAAGGACAGAGTTTTGAAGTCGGGAATCGATTAGGTTATACATTGAACTCATTGAAAATTAGTCTAAAAAAATTACAGCAGCTTAAAGCCCCTTTTTACTATTTTCCAATTGCTTTTGTTAAGTTTTTTTATAATAACATTCCAAGAAGCATCCGGCGCCGCTTGAAAAGAGTGGGTCTTTAAATATTATAATGCTTTATATCTTTGATATGCTTTAGGGTGTGCCCCTGGAATGGCGTAACGCAGTGATAGAGAATATGTATATTATTCTTTTTCTTTTGCGAATGCACGGAATTGCCGGCTTTCTCGTTATTGTAAGCAACAACGCTAATGATATTAAAGTGTCAACTAAGGTCAGGTGCTGCCATATTAAGCGCATGAATATGTTAGCTAATAATTAAACGCCACATTGAGTTTTCAAGGGCATGATTTTGCAGGGGACACTATGAGCAAGGTGATCGCGGTGATACTCACCTACAATCGGCAGGATTTGCTGCAGCTATGTTTAGCTTCGATTTATTCACAAACATGCATTTGTGACCAGGTGATTGTGGTCGATAATGCTAGCAATGATAATACACAAAAAATGCTAAGTGAAATGGACTATCCGAATCTAAAAGTGTATTTGCTGTCGAAGAATGTAGGTGCTGCAGGTGGGTTCAATGCTGGGTTTCGCCTCGCATATCAGGAAGGAGCTGATTATATCTGGATGATGGACGATGATGTCATTCCGGAACCGTATGCCTTGCAAAGATTGATTGAAGCAGATAGTACCCTGGATGAAAATGGTATTGACAGAGCCTACCTGATCTCTACTGCTTTTACAGAAAACGGTTACGTAACTAATTCACCTTCTATCAACAAAAAAATGAATCATATTGGATATAAAGATTGGCCAAAATTTGCTCAATATGGTGTTGTCTCCGTTGACCGAGCAACTTTTGTATCTATTCTTGTTCCTCGCGGTACCATTGACAGATATGGTTTGCCTATTTCCGATATGTTTATATGGGGCGAAGATACTGAATATACATTAAGGATAACGGAAGATGTTCCCGGATTTGTTGTGGGTGCCAGCAAAGTAATGCATTTACGGCAGGAGAAAGGGGTGCTAAATATTATTTCTGAACATAGTGAGGTGCGTCTTAAGTATTACAAATATTTAATAAGAAATAGAATATTTGTCACAAAAAAATATCGTCCAGCTCGTGTTGTGGTAAAAATTATGTGTTTAGATTTATATATGATATTAAAATTATTGCGAAGAAGGCAGTTAAAAAAAGCTTGTATTGTAACAACTGGTTTGGTTGAGGGATTTTTGTTTTCACCTGAAATTGAATACATTGATTCACCGGTTAAAAGTCAATGTCTTCCATTGAGAATTTATAAATGTGAAAGTTTATAGTTTGTCTAAAGTATGCTAATAGCTTAAATCGAGGTGAGTTTATGTATAAGTTTTCTGTTATAGTACCTGTTCATAACAAGGCTTCAACTTTGTTGGACTCCCTCTCGTGTCTTTATAATCAGACCTTTAAGAATTTTGAAATCATTGTCGTTGATGATGCCTCAACAGATGGCTCTCTCCAGATTTTATTGCAAGAGGAACGCAAGGGTAAGCTGCGGCTATTCCAGCGAGATAAGCCTGGCCCAGGTGGCTACGCAGCGCGCAATTATGGAGCACAGCAGGCAACATCTGATTGGTTGGTTTTTTTTGATGCAGACGACCTGCTTGTGTATGACCATCTTTCAAGATTTGCTAAAGCTATTTCCGAAAATCCATCTATTAATCTTTTTGTAAATGCTTTTCGGAAGATGGAAGGGAATATCGTTATTCCGAGAAGTGAACCTTTGAAAAATGGAGTGATGAGTCGACAGGAAGCTTTAGCAGCGTTCTCACGTTCTGATTTCATTCACATGAACGGCGCTTGCATACATAGAAATACATTCATGGCTCTTGGTGGTTTTCCTGTTGGTCGTTATCGACGTGCTGGGGATGTTTATTTTTGGTTAAAAGTGATATGCAGCCTTAAAATGCTTCACTACGATCCTACCGTTACGAGTATGTGGTTGCTTCATAATAGTGGCGTGGTAAGCGACAAAAATAATATGATTCAAATTCATCCTTGCTTGGATTTAAAGAGTGAATGCGAAATAGGCTTAACGTGGCTTGAAAAACATTATTTGAACGCCTCCATTAATCGTAAAATATTGTCATGGGCAGTCGAAAAAAAGATAGTTGGTAGGTCGGTTAAGAAAGATATATGCTCATTAATATTATTTAGTATGCGGCCCCGTCAGTGGATGACCTTGGCGACGTTGACAATACCCCAGCCATATTACTGTAAATTACGGGATCGTGTGCTAAGTGGTTAAAAAGCTATCTACTTTTATTCTAGAGACTTTTATAAACTAAAACGATAAAGTGAAATAGATTATCTAAATATTGATGCAATTCTCAGAGGATTCGCGGGCACTTATGGATCGCTATCACTAACTACCCTGACTGACGCCAGCATTTTTTAAAGAATAATAATAAATCTATGTAATATCTTCCTTATTAGGTGAGTAGCCATGACTCAATTATTAACATTCACTGCAAAAAACTGGTTCGGTCGACTGCGAACTTTTGAGTATAGGACACATTTTTTTGTTAAAGGTGTCTTTGATTACCGGATAGATAGCGCGAATAAATCACTTTTCATAGAAGTTGTAGGGTGCCCTGGGGTGGGAAAGAGTACTCTGATAGATTATATGGAGGAAAAAAGATTAATTAAAGGTTTGTTTCGTGCAAAATTGTGGATTGCCAGACTACAATGTAATACGAGCATCGACAGTGCTTATAGAAGGATTCTAGACTACAAGTTAATAAGTTTGGATAATGAAAGATCCAGGTTTAAATATTTCCGATACGCCATTACTCCAAGAGCAATGGATAAATATGTAGAAAATAAAAAAATCCCACTGTGTTGCTAATAGATGAAGGTCTTTTTCATCACTTCAAATATGAAATTAATGATAATTGGGAAAAGAATAATGCTTTATTTAGTAAGTTGATGGAAAAAAGAGTTATTGTGCATATAACCGCTCGGCCCGAAATTATAGCGGAGCGCATTCTTAAGCGCTATAGAGATACTGGTAATCTGTTGCCATATTATAAAAATAAACATGAAGGTGAAATTGCTGAATACTGTAGAAAAGCTCAAGAAAAAAGAAAGCAAGTGATCGGGGAGTTTAAAAAAAGAGGAGTGCCAGTGTTAACGGTTAATGCCGAAGACGGTGAGCGAGCGAATAAGAAATGCATAGATGATTTTGTAAAAATGCTAATGGATGATTACTTAGCAACTGATTGATTTAACACGAGGTTGGTTTTCTAGAAAATATACATTGATGAAGTAAGAGCATTACCGGTTTTTAGCCGAAAACTCCTTTATGCAGACTTTGAATTCTCTTCTGGAGACCTTCAAAGCATCTGTGGATAGATGTGTTGTATGTTTTTTGCTATTTATCAAGGAGGATAGAAGTGAACAAAACGTTTGATGTTTATACTCTTCATAACAAGTATCGTAAGGATATTCAAGGAGTTCGTGCCATCGGCGCGATGCTGGTACTTGTTTTCCATATCTGGTTTCAGAAGGTATCTGGAGGTGTCGATGTATTTTTCGTTGTATCTGGTTTTTTAATGACCGGCATGCTGCTTCGGCAGTATGCAAAGGAAGGTAATATAAAGCCTTTTCATTTTTGGGGAGGAATTATTAAACGGGTGGCTCCAGCCGCGTATGTTGTACTATTAACGACTTTTATTCTCAGTTATTTTTTCGTACCGCCTGTTTACTGGGTGGCTACAATACATGAATTTATTTTTAGTGCAGGTCATTTAGAGAACTTATTGCTAATAAGAAGAGAGGTTGATTACTTACAAGTTGGAGATCCAGCTAGCCCGTTTCAACAGTATTGGGCACTATCAATTCAAGTGCAGTTCTATGCCTTTCTCCCTTTGTTAATTGGGCCACTCTTGTATATTTCAAACAAGATGAAATCATTGCTGCCTTTGATGTTGGGAGTCTCTACGGTTGTTTTTATTTCTTTTGTTTACTCATTGATCTCTACACATGTTAATCCTGAAACTGCTTATTTTAATCCCTTAGGAAGAGTGTGGGAGTTTCTGACAGGTGCCTTGATTGCTATTTTTATACCTTATGTTAAGTTGAATAAAAAAACAGCTTCAATCATCTCTTTTCTAGGTATTTTTATTCTCTTGAGTATTGGTATAGCATTTCCTAGAGACTGGGATTTTCCTGGTTATGTCGCACTATTTCCTGTTCTCTCAGCTGCTTTTATCATTGTTTCAGGAAGCGAATCTGAAAAATGGACATTGGTGAATAGATTGTTGACAAATCGGTACCTTGTCATGTTGGGGGCCATGTCTTTTACTATTTACCTTTGGCATTGGCCTATATTGGTTTTTTTTCAGCACTATTATGAAACAACAAATTTAGGCATTGTAAAAGGTATGACCATTGTTGTACTAGGTGTTTTGCTTGCTATTATTACGACGTGGCTGGTTGAAAAGCCTTTTAGGAAAATACCTAAGTCTAGGGTTTGGGTCTCCTATATAGCAGGTTTTTCATTTTTCATTCCTTCGGTTACGCTTGGTTTTGGTGCTAAATACTATATTGAAAATCTTCATGATGTTAAAGTTGATTTTAAAGAATCTGCATTCGAGGGCGAGAACATTTCTATACAAGATGATGCTTCCAATTTGAGCTATGGTTATGTTACTGCCATTTCTAATGACTTAGGTGAGGCCATGGACAGAGATAGTGGTTGTGCTACGGTCATTACAGAGTCTGAAATTTCATCTTGTGAATTTGGAGATACCTCTTCAGATAATATAGTTGCGCTCGTAGGTGGGTCACATATAGGTCAGTGGGAACCCTTTTTCTCGATTCTAGGGAAAGAATATGGATTTAAAGTGGTGAGTTTAATAAAGCACTCTTGTTCCCTTGGTTATGAGATCGTTGAAGATAATGATACTTGTAAGCTTTGGAATGAAAGTATTATTGATTATTTAAGTGACCTGTCCCCTGATCTTGTTATAACAAATTCGACGAGGTCGAACCGTCCTCGAGACAATAGATTGGTAGTAGGGAATCCTGTTGAGTTTGTCCCTGCTGGACATGTGGAAAAATGGAAAGAAATAACTGCCTTAGGTATACCCGTAATGGGGATAAGAGATAACCCGTGGTTTGAAAGTGATCCAAGCTATTGCGTTTGGAAGAACCGTCATGAGGCAAGCCAATGCGCTCGAGCCATTGAAGAGGTGTTGCTACCTGTTAACCCCGCAGATGCGTATGTAGGTAAAATACCTCTGTTTATCTCCATAGATTTTACCGAATTAATTTGTGTAGAGGGATTATGTCCGGCATATTTTGATGAAAGATTGATATGGTCTGATACGCACCACCTGACACGAAATTATCTGGAATATATCACCCCAAGCCTGAAAGCTTCGCTTGAGCATCAAACGTCATTTTTTCAGGTTTTCAATAATTACGGGGAGAGCAATTAAATGTCCTTTTATGAATTTGAAAAAGCTGTTGAATTTAAAAGTATGAGAGAGGATGCAGGCGTGGTTACAAAGCTTAGCAGCCCAAGAGCTTCAGTTATTGTGCCTACTTATTATGATTGGGCTCGGTTGAAGCTGTGTGTGAATGCTTTGAGAAACCAAACATTTCCTCAGGATGATTTTGAAGTTATCATTGTAAATAATGCACCAGACGATACTCCACCTGTTGATTTCTTTTTGCCTCATAATTTCTGTATCATTAATGAAGGAAAGCCGGGATCATATGCTGCAAGAAATGCTGCTTTGAAATTGGCGAAAGGTGAAATTATTGCTTTTACTGATTCTGATTGTATTCCTGATCCTTACTGGTTGGAAGCTGCTGTTAAACGTTTTGATAAAGGTGTAGAGCGAATAGCAGGCAGGATAGAGCTTTTTTTTAAGTCTGATAAGCTCACTCTAGTCGAAGTTTATGAAAAGGCGTTTGCTTTTGATCAGGAAAAATATGCTCAGACTGGAGGAGCAGCAACTGCCAATATGATTACATTAGCGAAACACTTTGAAACGGTTGGGCTTTTTAACGATGCATTAATGTCAGGAGGCGATAATGAGTGGGGCTGGCGAGCAAAGGATAAAGGTATATCCATTGAGTATGCTCCAGACGTTATTGTAAACCATCCTGCTCGTGCCGATATGAGAGCTATGCTAAAAAAACGAAAAAGGGTGATCGGTGGAGAAGTGTGTAATAAAAATAATAATTCTAAAAATACCTTTTTTTTAATTCTTCTTAAAGGCTATTTTCCTCCACGAAAACAATTAAAGATTTTTGGTAAAAAAGGCATCTCATTTTCTAGAAAGTTTTTGGCATATTTGTTATGCTATTATTTTAAAATTTATTCAACTACTTATAAATTAGCCTTGCTAATAGGTATTGCAAAGCCGGAGAGGTCCTGATCAATACACTAAAATGTTTTGACTCTGCTTAAGGTCTATAAACTATAAACCCTCCATAATTCTTGGAGGGTTTTTTTTGGTATTAATTTTTCAAGTGATGCATTAAAAGTGGCTTACTATACTGTTAGTCATACCCTATAGAGCACATGGCCCCGTTGAAATCTATGCTTGCACTCAATGAGCTATCGCGCTACTAAGCAGGTTTATTTTCACTTACGGACAAAACAATGAAAATGCTACTGCGTTGGCTACTCAGTCTCATAGCGCTTTTGGCGCTGCTGTTGACAGGGCCTGTTTGGATATTGGCGAGTAATCAAGTGGAGGCTGATGGCCATTGGTCGTCGCTAGATCGATCCTCAGCTGGTATAGCGCCTGACCCAGCGGAGACCGCTGAAGCCGTGGTTCAGGTTTATTCTGCTCGTGCTTATAACTGGCGCGGGGCGTTTGGAGAACATATCTGGATTGCGACTAAGGCGGAAAACGCCAATAGCTACAGACTCCATCAAGTGTTGAGTTGGCGGCGTCCTACGGTAGTGTCTTCAATCGATATGCCTGATCGAGCCTGGTTTGGCAATCCTCCGACGCTATTGGCTGACTATCGCGGCGATGCGGCTACGCTAATGATACCGCAGATTGAGGCCGCTGCTGCTGACTACCCCCAAGCTGAGCTTTATCGAGTGTGGCCTGGCCCGAACAGCAATAGCTTTATTGCCTGGGTTATACGCGAAGTACCAGGCTTTGAGGTAGCGCTTCCAGTAACTGCTATTGGCAAGGACTATATTTTCAATGGCGTGTTTGCGGCTGCACCCAGCGGCACCGGCTATCAGCTCTCACTGGGTGGGGTAGTGGGTATTATGTTGGCGCTGGAAGAAGGTATTGAGATTAATCTTCTGGGATTGAGCTTTGGTATCGATGTCATGCGACCCGCTTTGAAGCTGCCGGGCATAGGCCGGTTGGGGATGCCCGTGAAAGTGACAGAAGGCTGATCAATAAGAGTAAAAGCTGTGCTTGTAGATACTTTTTATTATATTAGTAACTGCTGTGTGTTGATGATACCAAGCAGTGTGGCTGGCATGATCCAAACTACTCATTTGGAAATGATTGGAAACGGCGCCATTACCCAAGTGAATCAACTGCGTTTTCCCACCGATAAGGTGTGGTGGGGGTTAATTTTTTTGCTGCTGCTCGGTAAAGCGCTGCATGATGGAAAGGGTTTCGTCGCTCACATGGTGCTCCATGCCTTCAGCGTCAATACGCGCAGTCGCATCTCTCACCCCAAGGGCGCGTAAAAAGTGCAGCACTATATCGTGGCGAGCGCGTGACGTTTCCGCCATTTTTTGACCCGCTTCGGTTAGAAATAGCGAGCGATACGGCTTGCTGGTGACCAACTCCAGCTCATTTAAACGCCGAATCATTTTTGAAACCGTCGCTTGGCTGACCGCCATACGATTGGCAATGTCCGCCGCGCGCGCTTCGCCGCGATGTGCCAGCAGGTCGCCAATTAGCTCAACGTAGTCTTCAATCAGTTCGGTTTCGTGGGCATTTCGCACCGTTGCATACTGCTGGGCATGCTGCTCCACGGGGGGCAGGGCATCTCCAGGAATGCTTGGGGCAGTCAATGAGGCGTTCGGATTAGAATCAGTCATTGGTAAATTATATCGGAAGCAGTGGGAACAATCATTGGATAGTCGCTGGGATAGTAACGTATTTTTGTGCAATATTGTTAGCCAAGGCTAAACTGTTTGCACAATGCTTTCTTGTTGAGCTGCAGTCTACTTATCGGTCATGTACAAAAAAGGAGAGTCAATGAGTAAGCGCAATCTGGGTATGGCCTTGAGCCTACCGCTATGGCTGAGCGCTGCACTAGCCTGTACCGTAGCGCCCAGTGCCGAAGCGCAAGAGAGTGCGACGTCTCCCCTTAATGTGACCGTTACTTTTTCTGTACTTGGCGATATTGTTGCTAGCGTGGCGGGTGATGATGCCAATGTCTCGGTATTAACGCCGATTGGTGCTGAAGTACACGAGTTGGAACTAACCCCCAGTAATTTTGCTGCGTTAGAAACGGCAGACGTCGTGTTTTACAACGGCTACCAGTTAGAGCAATGGATGCCCCAGGTCGAAGCAACGGTAGGTGACGGCACGTCGCTGGTGGCAGTTGCTGAAGCCTCTGAATACCCCACTCAAGCTATTATTACCGGCGACATGGAAGGCGATGTCGATCCTCATCTCTGGATGGATCCGCGTGCGGTGTCAACCTATGTCCAGGTCGTTGCTAATGAGCTAGAGCATTTACTTCCCCAGCGGGCTGAAGAGTTCCAGCAGCGTGCTGAGGCGCTAAAAGAAGAGTTGCATGCACTGCATGTTCAACTCCAAGAGCGCTTAGAAGCGATACCTGAAGAGCGCCGCATTCTACTCAGCAGCGAAGCCGCCTTTTTATATTTCTCAGACGCGTATCACTTCGAGCACGATGGTATTTGGGGGACCAACGCTGAAACTGAGGGTTCACCCCGTCAGCTCATGCGCGTGGTGGATATGATTAATGAACGCCAACCCGCGGCACTGTTCTGGGAAAGCACTATTTCTGACCGCCACGTCACCAGTTTGGCACGGGATACGGGCGTTAAAGTAGCGGGGCCGTTATATGTGGATTCGCTCAGTGAACCCAGTGGTGAAGCGGGAGATTATTTCACCATGATGCGCCACAACGTTGAGCTGTTGCGCCAAACATTGGCAACTGAGTAAACGATCATGGCAACGACTTTTGGCGACGCTCCCGTAGCGATTAATATTAAAGGGCTCTATGCAGCCTATCAGCGCCAGCCCGTCTTGGAAGACATTAATTTGCAGTTCCCAGCGGGTAAATGGACGGCCATTGTGGGGCCGAATGGGGCAGGTAAGTCCATGCTTTTTCATGTACTTACCGGTAGTATGAAAGCGCTGCGCGGCAGTGTTCACGCATTTAATGAACCGATTGCGACCCATCGCAAAGCGGGACATATCGCCTACATGGCCCAACGCGAAGCCATTGAGTGGGATTTCCCTGTCTCCGTATGGGAGACCGTTATGGGCGGACGCTACGGGCATATGCGCAGTGATCCGTTGTGGCGCCGTTTATTACCGTCCCCGCCATGGCGAGGCTGTGCGTGAGGCGCTGCTGGCAGTCGATATGCTGGCACTTGCGGAGCGTCCGATTGGCGCGCTTTCAGGCGGGCAGAAAAAGCGCGTATTACTGGCCCGTACGCTCGCCCAGCAGGCCAATATTTTGCTCCTTGATGAGCCACTGGCAGGGGTGGATCCGCCCAGTGAGCGATTGATTTTAGACGTACTTGCTCAGGAGCGCGAAGCAGGGCGCACGGTTATTATGGTGACGCACGATATGCCCGGCGCTCGCCAGCATGTTGACCACGTAGTGTTGATTAATCGTTTTATCCGCGGAGTAGGGACACCTGATGAAATGCTCAATGATGCCAAATTGGCTGAGCTGGCGGTGAGCTCTATCGAACAGTCGGCGAGCGATGTGCGCGTCGCTAAAGCATCTTCTTTTATAGCAGCCCAGGGGTAAAGCGAAGTGGCAGAATTAATGACGGCACTGAGCCTGTTTGGCGATGCATTGGTGAGTGGACCCATCGCTGCGTTGATGCTCATTGTCAATCTATTGCCCGGCAGCATTTCCGATGCCTTCCAGTACGCCTTTATGCAGCGCGCCTTATTAACCTCAGTGTTGGTAGGCAGTATTTGCGGCATTTTATCCTGCTATGTGGTGCTTAAACGCTGGTCGTTACTGGGGGATGCGATCTCTCACGCCGTGTTGCCTGGGGTGGCCATTGCTTATTTATTAGGTTGGCCGTTCTTTATTGGTGCTTTTATTACCGGCGCGTTGACCTCTGTGGGTATTGGCGCTATCGAACGCCATACGCGGATTAAGTCCGATGCGGCCATGGGCCTGATGTTTACCGTTGCTTTTGCACTGGGTATTGTCATTATCAGCAAGATTGCCTCAAGCACTCACCTAATGCATATTTTGTTTGGCAACGTGCTGGGTGTTCAGCAATCGGCGCTTTTGCTGACGTTGGTGGCCAGTGTGATTGCCCTGTTAGTTGTGTGGCTCGCCTATCGGCCGCTGCTGCTTTATGCCTTTGACCCCCAGCAGGCCCAGGCGCTGGGATTCAATACCAGCATCATTCACTACGGATTGATCCTGCTGTTAACCCTTACCATCGTGGCGAGTTTGGAAACGGTGGGTATCATTTTAGTGGTGGCGATGCTGATCACACCAGGAGCAACGGCACACCTGCTCACCGACCGTTTTAAAACCATGATGCTGATTTCCGTGGGTGTTGGGGTTAGTTCGGCGGTTATCGGGCTATGGCTTTCGGTGGTGCTGGACGTTGCCTCTGGTGGCACCATTGTTTTGGTAGCCACTAGCTGGTTCTTTATCGCACTGCTGTTTTCGCCCAAGCACGGGCTATTGCTGCGCCAGTGGCGTCGCTGGCGCATGGGTTGAATCCACCGTTATAGCTGATCAGGCTGGCCTGTAAGCGATTGGATTTGATTTTTGACGCCCACCGCATCTTCGACATCGAGCTGAAAAGCGATACCCGTGCCTGGGGTCTCATCAAACTCTCCCATCTGTGATATTGCTTCCAGAATATGCCGACTACGATGCTCTTCAGACAGGAATAGTAGCATGTCGCGTTGCGCAGTAATCTCCATGCCAAAAATACCATGAGTCTTGTTGAGCCCTTCACCGCGGGCATGGTTAATCACGGTCGAACCTGTAGCACCTGCTTGGCGAGCGGCGTCAAGAATGGCATCGGTTAATTCTACTTCAACCATGGCGACAATAAGTTTAAAGCGCATCCTGATCTCCTTTTCCTAATTGCCTGCTGCTCTGCGCTGTCAATTCTCTCGCAGGGTAGTGTCGTGCTGCGCGCCACTGGGCAATTTGGGCGTAACCCATTACAGTAATAATAGGGAATAAACAGGCGAGAGCAATCATGCCAAAACCATCCATTACCGGGCTGCGTCCGGGAATCTCTGTTGCTAGGCCCAGTCCCAGCGCGGCAATTATAGGCACGGTAATCGTTGAGGTCGTAACCCCGCCCGAATCAAATGCCAACGGTATGATGGAGCGAGGTGAGCGCAGGGTTTGCACAATCACTAGCAGATAGGCAGCGACAACAAACCACTGCAGCGGCCAGCCCATCACGATACGCCAAGTGCCTAGGGTAATTCCGAAGGCCATACCGAGTGCAACCGCAATGCGCAGCATCAAGGGATCAATCGTGCCACCGGAAATCTCGCCTGCCTTCAACGAAACTGCAATGAGCGATGGCTCGGCAATTGTAGTACTGGTGCCAATAGCAAAGGCGAAGATATATACCCAGTAGTAGTCGCTCCAATGCCGCTGCGCTCCCTCGGCTAAGCCGGGCAAAAACTCATAGTTGGTGAGCTGGGTGGCCATTAACTCACCCATTGGAAACAGTGCTTGTTCCAAGCCGACTAAAAAAAACGACAGCCCCACCCAAACCATAAGAAAACCAACCCAGACCTGCGGCAGACGCTTTACAGGTTTGCGGATGACTAAGTATTGGAAGCCGAAAACGATTGCAGCGATAGGCAAAATATCCAGCAGTGTTCCCCAAAAAGTGGCGATAAGGGTCATGGAACTACTCCTGGTACCAGGTGAATGCCAACAATGCCAAATATCAGCACAAAAATAATCGGCATCACTGATGCCAATGCAATCAGCCCAAAACCATCGAGCATCGGGCTGCGGCCTTTTATCGAAGACGCCAGACCTACGCCCAATGCCGTCACCAGCGGCACCGTGATGGTCGAGGTTGTGACACCTCCAGAGTCATAAGCGATGCCAATCATCTCGGCGGGGGCAAGCAGGGTTAACAACAGCACTAGCACGTAGCCGGCAATAATCATTAAATGCAGCGGCCAGCCTTTAAAAATGCGTACCACGCCTATTACTACCGCTACGCCAACAGAAGCAGCCACTACCATCCGCAGCGCAAAGGCGAAGCTGTTTTGTGCACTAATGCTGTCATCAATCAGGCCTCCTTGTGCGACCACTTGCGCAGCTCGGGCAGCGATGGCGATCAAGGCAGGTTCAGCCACGGTAGAGCCAAGCCCCAGTGCAAAAGTAAACACCAGTAGCCATGTTATTGAGCCTTTTTTTACAAATGCTCGCGCTAGGTTCTCGCCCAATGGAAATAGTCCCAGCTCAAGCCCTTTAATAAAAAGGGTCAGGCCTACAACAACAAACACCAGGCCTAAGGCCAGGTCCATCAAGGCGAGGGAGTCGGGCAGTGGCTGGCGAATAACCACTAACTGGAAAAATGCCATCACCAATACCACCGGCGCAAGGTCGCGCAGGCTATCTTTAAGTTGGTGAGCGAGCGATACCACAAGATCCATTAAATCTTCCGCGAGTCAGGGGGGAATGGCAGCGCTGAAGCACTATTTCATTAATGTCAGAGTGTAGAAGGAAAGAGTATCCAAAAAGTTGATCCTACGCATGAAGATAAGCGTGAGTGCGTTTAACAGAGCCGGCTACCTAATAGCAGCAGCGATGGGTCTAAACTGTGCCAGCCCCACCATGCGAGCATTAAACAGGTAAGCAGCAGAATGGCCGCCATGGCCTTTAGTGAGTTATTGATTGTCATGGGGTCACCGTTGTTGACTGCGAGCGCTCTAGCGGCTTTTCATTGATAAACCAATGCAGTGCAGCAGCGACGACCGAGAGCACAATCGCAATTTGCCAGACCGTATTATAGTTGCCAGTAAGGTCATAAAAATAGCCACCCAGCCATACACCCATAAAAGAGCCTAACTGGTGAAACAGAAATACGATGCCGCCAAGCATGGAGAGGTGGCGAACACCAAACACGGAAGCCACAATGCCGTTGGTTAACGGTACGGTAGAGAGCCATAGAAGTCCCATGACGATTCCAAATAGGTAAGCGCTGACCGGGCTTAACGGCAAATAAACAAACGCCGTAATCACCACACCGCGAATCAAATAGAGCCAGGTTAGCAGCTTGGGTTTTGACCAGATGCCGCCCATCCAACCCGCGGTATAAGTACCAACAATATTAAATAGTCCCACTAAGGCCAGTACCGTCGTGCCCACCTTTACCGCCAGGCCGTTATCGAATAAGTAGCTGGGGAGGTGCACCGCAATGAACACCACCTGAAAGCCACAGACAAAAAAGCCTAAACAGAGTAGCCAGAACCCTTTTTGGCCTGCTGCTTCGTTGAGCGCATCTTTGAGGCTTAAATCGGATGCCGTTTTGGTAGAGGGTTTGTCGCGCAGCATTGCCCCCAGGGGAATGATGATGGTCGAGATAGCTGCCATCGCCATGAGTGCTGCGGCCCAGCCGAGCCACTCGAGCAAACCCAGGGTGCCAGGCAGCATGGCAAATTGCCCGAACGAGCCCGCTGCACTAACGATCCCCATGGCCATACTGCGTTTTTCAGGGGCCACTGCACGCCCCACAGCACCTAAAATAACCGAGAATGTGGTGCCGGAGAGGCCAAGGCCAATCAAAAGCCCGGCACTGACTGTCATGCCCAGCACCGAAGTCGAGAGACTCATAAACAGCAACCCCAAGGCATACAGCAAGCCGCCAAAAACGATAATCCTGGCTGCACCGAAGCGATCCGCGAGCGCCCCGGTAAAGGGTTGCGATAAGCCCCAAACCAGGTTTTGTAAGGCTAATGCAAAAGCAAATACGCCACGCCCCCAGCCGAGCTCGCTGCTAAGGGGCTCCATAAAGAGCCCGAAACCATGGCGTAAGCCCATGGCCGTGGAAATAACCAAGCTTCCCAATATAATCAGCAGCAACGAGTGGCGAAGAACGAAGGCCATGG
>TARA_R110001583_G_scaffold28099_7_pt1 | contig 35987 bp, 35 predicted proteins | sample TARA_R110001583 | Tara Oceans TARA_R110001583 (sample SAMEA4398432) | marine metagenome | biome: Polar Biome; feature: [MES] marine water layer (ENVO:01000295) within the mesopelagic zone...; material: water (ENVO:00002006), including particulate matter (ENVO:01000060) such as...... | reverse complement strand
AATGTCTAATTTTCGCTTAAACGCAGAAAGTTTAAATGAGTTCTAAATGAAATATTGGGAGAAAATTTTAATGAGACTGATATAATTAATTTAGGAGTAGGGCGTGCCGTGTTCTTAATATGAGTAAGAGTGTTTATTACTACAAAGCATTGTCTAAAGAAGATAGTGAGATAGAACAGGCTTTACAGCAAAAGGCAAAAGAGCGTCCAGAAGAAGGCTTTTGGAAGGACTATGATCGTTTACGTGAAGAAGGTAAACCTTGGAATCACAAACGTGTTCATCGCGTTTATGTTTCGTTAGGTATTCCTTTTAGAAGGAAAGTAAAGAAACGTCTGCCTGCGAGAATTAAGGAGCCTTTAGAGGTTCCAAATCATTGGGTATGGATTTTATAACCGATGTCTTAGAAAACAAAAGACGCTTTAGAGCATTTAATATCATTGATGATTTTAATAGAGAAGCACTTCATATTGAAATTGATTTTTCATTAACAAGCAATCGTATCGTTTGGGTACTCAACCATTTAATCAATAAAAAAGGTAAGCCTCAAAAAATACGAATGGACAATGGACCAGAGTTTATAGCTCATATCACAAATGATTGGAGTCAAATGCACGAAATAGAGTTTAAGTACATTCAACCAGGAAAGCCAACTCAAAACGCTTTTGTCGAGCGTTTCAATGGTTCTTACAGGCGTGGAGTCCTAAACAAATATATTTTTGAAGACCTACATCAAGTACGAGAGCAAACTCAAATTTGGATGGAGGATTATAACCATAAAAGACCACATGATAGTTTAGGGAAAATCCCTCCAGTAAAATATGCCAAGCTTAATTCCTCTGGGGCTAGCCCCAGAGGAATTAAAAACAAAATAAAAAATGTAATTTTGGAAAACTAAGCAGTTCTAATTAGGGGAAGCTTACATTTATTGCTGCCTAAAAATGGTTTGTTTTCTATCGGGTCCAACAGAGACTATGGTAATTGGAATTTCAAGTTCTTTTTCTAAAAATTCTGTATAATTATTTAGTTCTTGAGGAAGTTGACCTACTTCAGACATTGCTGTTAAATCTTCGCTCCATCCTTTAAACTCTGTATATATAGGCTTGACGTTATCAGGATCTATATTATAAGGAAAATGTGATATAATATTGCCTTTATAGTTATAGGCCGTGCAAACTTTTATGGTTTTAAACCCAGAAAGCACATCGCCTTTCATCATCATTAACTGTGTTACACCATTAACTTGGCAGGCATATTTTAAGGCAACAAGGTCTAACCAACCACACCGTCGTGGCCTACCTGTTGTAGCCCCGAATTCTTGTCCAACACGACTCATGGTTGCACCATCCTCATCGAACAATTCGGTAGGAAATGGTCCAGAACCTACCCGTGTGGTATAGGCTTTAAATATTCCAAAAACATCACCAATTTGGCTAGGTGACACACCTAATCCTGTACAAGCACCGGCTGCTGTTGTATTGCTTGATGTTACATAAGGATATGTTCCAAAATCAATATCTAATAAAGATCCTTGGGCACCTTCTGCTAGTATCGATTTTCCGGCTTTTTGAGCTTGGTATAAATAGTCTTCTGAATCGATAAACTTTATTGATTTTAAAACGGCTATGGCATCAAAAAACTCTTTTTCGAGTTCTTTTAAATCGTATTGAATGTCTACATTATAAAATGAAATCATGGACTCATGTTTATCAGCTAAAGCTCGATAACGTTCTTTCCAGTCGCTTAACTCTAAATCACCAATACGAATGCCATTTCGACCTGTTTTATCCATATACGTTGGACCAATACCTTTGAGGGTAGACCCAATTTTGGCTTTTCCTTTTGAAGCTTCACTGGCAGCATCCAACAAACGATGTGTAGGTAAAATAATATGTGCTTTTCGGGAAATCAATAGTGATTTTCTGTAATCAACATGTTGTTCTTCAAGTTTATCAAGTTCTTTTTTGAAGATTACAGGATCAATGACGACGCCATTCCCCACCAAATTAGTGGCCTTACCATGAAAAATTCCAGAAGGAATGGTGTGCAACACATGTTTTCGTCCATTAAAAACCAAGGTGTGCCCTGCATTTGGGCCACCTTGAAATCGTGCTATAATGTTGTATTTGGAGGTTAGTACGTCAACAATCTTGCCTTTGCCTTCGTCTCCCCATTGTAAACCTAGTAGTAAATCTACTGCCATTGTAAAATATAATTATTAGTCCCGATTGCTATCGGGAGATTTTCTTGTTCCGTAAAAGTACAGTGAGTGGTTGTTTATTGTAATATCAAAAACTTCTTCGATTGTTTTTTTTATAGATTGTATTCTTGGGTCGCAAAATTCAATTACCTCACCTGTATCGGTAAGAATTACATGATCATGTTGACGGTCAAAATACGATTTTTCATAATGTGCTTGGTTTTGTCCAAACTGATGTTTTCGCACCAATCCACATTCTAAAAGCAATTCAATGGTATTATAAAGGGTTGCCCGAGATACGCGATATTTTTTATTTTTCATGCTGAGATATAACGTTTCTATATCAAAATGCTCAGTTTTATTATAAATTTCTTGGAGTATGGCGTAACGTTCGGGAGTTTTTCGATGCCCGTTGTTTTCTAAGAAGTTAGTAAAAACACTCTTAACAATGTCTTGATTCTTTGTATCTGTTTTCACATTCATAAGCTCTATGCAAATTTACACTTTTTAAGCTCTAGTCACTTTATCTATTCCATTAATTTTTTTAAGTTTTTCCAAAAGCTTTTTTACCAATGTATTGTTTTTTACAATAACCTTAATCTTGCCTTTAAATAAACCGCCATCGCTTTCAAAACTTAAGCTTTTCATGTTTACATGCATATTCGACGATATTTCTTTTGTAATATCATTGACTAATCCTAAATGATCGATTCCTGAAATATTAATTTGCACCAAAAATTCTTGTTGTGACGAATCTACCCATTTGGCAGACATGATTCTATAGGCATAGTTTGATTGTAAACTCACGGCATTCGGACAGTTTTTTTTATGGACTTTAAGGCCTTCTGATACTGTTAAAAAAGCAAATGCTTCGTCACCAGGAATTGGATTGCAACAATTGGCCAATTTATAATCCAGTTTTTCTTCTTCCTTTCCAAATACAAGAGAATCATAATTGGCCGTAACTTCCTCTTTTTCCAGATCTTCTTTTTTGATGTTTGCTTTTCTGGTGATTCTATTTTTTATAAAGCTCATTAACACATTGCTTCGGGAAGCGGCAAAGTCTTTTAATTTTTTATTATCGATGGTTCCAATACCAACTCGGTAAAATAAATCCAGACTTGTTTTAAGTTTGAAATAATTGACCAGCTCATTGATACTGGCTTCATTTAAGGTTATTTTAAGTTGCTTTAATTTTCTTCTAAGTATTTCTTTTCCTTCTTCGCCAATTTTCTTTTTATCTTCTTTTAACGCAGATTTTATTTTGCTACGCGCTCTTGCAGTAGTCGCATAATCCAACCAGTTGGCATTGGGTTTGACACTTTCGGAGGTTAAAATATCTACTTGGTCTCCACTTTGAAGTTCATGACTTAAAGGGACTAATTTCCCGTTTACTTTAGCTCCTCTGGTTTTCATTCCAACTTCAGAATGAATATTGAATGCAAAGTCCATGGCCGTTGCGCCTTTGGGTAATGATTTTAACTCACCTTTTGGAGTGAATACATAGATTTCTTTGGAATATAAGTTTAGTTTAAATTGTTCTACAAAATCGACAGCGTTAATGTCTGGATTTTCAAGGGCCTCCTGCAACTTATTAATCCAATTTTCCAGATTATCTTCCTTCTCAGAATCTTGTTTGTATTTGTAGTGGGCCGCGTATCCTTTTTCGGCTATTTCATTCATGCGCTCACTGCGTATTTGGACTTCAACCCACTTGCCTTTGGGCCCCATTACTGTAATATGTAGTGCCTCGTAACCTGTAGATTTCGGAGACGATATCCAATCTCTTAACCTTACAGGATTGGGCCTAAAATGATCCGTTACTATGGAATATATTTTCCAAGCTAAAAACTTTTCATTGTCAAAATCACTTTTATAAATGATCCTGATTGCGAATTTATCGTAAACTTCATCAAAAGAAACGCCTTGTTTCAGCATTTTTCTTCTTATGGAAAAAATAGATTTTGGTCTGCCTTTAATGGTGTAATTAAGTTTTTCTTTATCTAATGATGTTTGAATAACCTGACTAAACGCTTTAATATAAACATCTTGTTCTTCTTTACTTTCTTTTATTTTATAATGAATATCATTGTAAACTTCGGGTTCGGTATATTTTAACCCTAAATCCTCAAGTTCTGTTTTAATGTTGTATAAGCCAATTCTATGTGCTAAAGGGGCGTAAATATAAAGTGTTTCAGATGCAATTTTTACTTGTTTGTCGGCACGCATGGCATCCATGGTTTGCATGTTATGCAATCTATCGGCAATTTTAATGATAATAACTCGCACATCATCGTTTAAGGTAAGAAGCATTTTTCGGAAATTTTCTGCTTGCAAAGACGCATGCATATCCTGTTCTTTACTTAACGAAGAAATTTTTGTTAATCCATCTACAATTTTGGCAACGGTTTTTCCAAACAACCGATCAATATCTCCAATGGAATAATCTTTGGAGTCTTCAACAACGTCATGAAGTAATGCTGCAGCTATGGAGGTGGCATCCAATCCAATTTCTTTAGCTACTATTCGGGCAACCGCCAGAGGATGAAATATATACGCTTCGCCAGATTTTCTTCGTTGATTTTTATGAGCATCAAGAGATACGTCAAAAGCACTCCTGATGAGTTTTTTATCTTCAACAGAAAGGGTCCTGTAACTTACTTTTAAAAGCTCTTTATAGGCTTTGGCAATGGCCGCATTTTCATGTTCTGTTTCTACCTCTGTCATAATTTAAAAATACTATAAAGAATATTAACAACCAACAGCTTTGGTTATTTTCACTATTAAATATAGGATGTGTTAAGAATTAAGAAAATTAACGAGTAATGTCACTGCTTTACCACGATGCCCAATGCTGTTTTTTAAATTTAAATCCATTTCGGCAAATGTTTTTTGGTAGCCGTTAGGCTTAAAAACAGGATCGTAACCAAACCCTTTGTTACCGAATTTTGTTTCGGTAATGCCTCCTTCACATACCCCTGTAAATATATGGGTTTTGTTATTTATAATTAAAGCGATAATTGTTTTAAATAACGCATTTCTATTAGATTTGTTTTCAAGCCCATTTAGTAGCTTATTGATATTGTCATTACTATTTCGCTGCTCTCCGGCATAGCGTGCCGAAGATACACCTGGTTCACCATTCAGTGCTTCGACTTCCAAACCCGTATCATCAGCAAAGCAATCATAACCATACTTGTTTTTAATATAAGTTGCCTTTTCAATAGCATTGCCTTCAATGGTTAATTGAGTTTCAGGAATATCCTCAAAACAATCAATATCTTTAAGGCTTAACAGCGTAATGTGCTTCGGAATGAGTGCTTGTACTTCTTTAATTTTGTTAGGATTATTGGTAGCAAAAACTAGGGTCATGAATTTTTTAAGATAAAAGTACTATAATATTAATTTAAATAAAAGAATTGAAACTCAAATTAGGCAATCATCAAACAAAACTTTTTCTATCTTTAAAACTTCAATTTAAAAACAAAAAATGAAACATCTATTTTTTATTGCATTCTCAATTTTTTTATTTCAAAATACCTCTGCACAAGACACATCATTTCAGGGTAAATTTGAACCTATTGACAATATGGTTGATCAACCAAACACCTACAGATCGGCGAGTGGTGCGCCTGGAAAAGAGTATTGGCAACAACGTGCCGATTATAAAATTAAAGTGCTTCTAGATGAAAAAAATAATACTATTTCGGGTGAAGAAACCATTACTTATTACAATAATTCGCCAGATGATTTAACCTATCTATGGATACAATTAGAACAAAACATCAATAAAAAGGGAAATGAAGATTTTGGATCTATCAATAATTCCATTAAAAATGGCATGAATGCACGCCAAATGCAGTTGCTAACCAGAGCCATTGATTTTCCTGCGGGATATTCCATAAAATACATTAAAGATGCTAATGGGAATACCATCAAATCTTTAGTTAATAATACCATGATGAAGGTACTTTTAAACGAGCCGGTTAAATCGGGTTCTTCCATGAGTTTTTCTATTGCATGGTCGTATCCAATAACAGATAGAAGTATGTTTTTTCTATCAAGAGAAGGGTATGAATATTTTCCGGAAGATGATAATACCGTGTATTTAATTGCACATTGGTTTCCAAGAATGGCGGTTTATAATGATACAGAAGGCTGGCAAAATCAACAATTTCAAAGATTGGGTGAATTTGCCTTGGAATTTGGAAACTACGACGTAGATATTGCAGTACCAGAAGATCATTTAGTTGCGTCGACTGGAGCCTTGCAAAACCCTTCAGAAGTATTAACTAAAACACAACAGGAACGATTGGAAATAGCCAGAAAATCCTTTGAAAAGCCAGTTTTAATTGTTACTAAAGAAGAGGCTGAAGCGAACGAAAAAGATAAAGCAACTAAGTTAAAAACATGGAAATTTAAAGCCACCAATGTTAGGGATTTTGCGTTTGCGTCGTCTAGAAAATTTATTTGGGATGCGCAAGCTGTAAAATTTTCAGACCATACCACAATGGCCATGTCCTTTTATCCTAAAGAAGGATTACCTGTTTGGGAAGAAGAATCTACAAAAGCGGTCGTTAATGCCTTACAAGTATATTCGGAGGCGACATTTGAATATCCGTATCCTGTGGCCATTTCTGTGAATACATCGAACATAGGGATGGAATTTCCAATGATAAGTTTTAATGGAGGCCGCCCAGTAAATGGCAAAATAAGTGACAATGCTAAAGCAGGAATGATAGGAACAATTGTTCATGAAGTGGGTCACAATTGGTTTCCAATGATAATAAGTTCTGATGAGCGCAAATGGATGTGGATGGACGAAGGTTTAAACACGTTTATAAATACTAGAACAATGGCAGAACGGTATCCGCAATTTAATAGTACAACGCCTAAAAGTATTATCCCATTTATGAGTGGAGATAAAAGTATTATGAGACCCATAATGACCGCGTCCGACAACGAATTATTAAATCAATTCGGTGCAAATTTTTATATGAAGCCTACGGTTGGTTTGCAAATGCTAAGAAATTCAGTTGTTGGGAAAGAGTTGTTCGACCAAGCCTTTAAAGAATATTGCAACAGATGGAAATATAAACATCCAAATCCTGCAGATTTATTTAGAACATTAGAAGACGCAACGGCTGTTGATTTGGATTGGTTTTTTAGAGGATGGTTTTTTACAACCGATAACGTGGATATGGAATTGTCCAATGTGAAATGGTTTAAGGTATATGAACAAACCTTAAATATTGAAGACCAAAAAAAAACAGCAAAAGTTAAAATTGAAGGAGAAAACTCAGGGGGTAAGGTAAAGGATTTTTCAAGTGGCCCAGAAATTATTATCATGGATACAACACCAGATAATGGCTATGGTCAATTTTTATCAAGGTTAAATGAGCCAGAGTTGCGCAAACGGCTTTCTGGAAAAAATATTTATGAAATCACCATTAAAAACATAGGTGGACTGGTAATGCCAGTAACTATAGAATGGGTTTTTAAAGATGGATCTACGGAAATTGACACATTACCTGCTCAAGTATGGAGGTTCAATGAATCTGAAATTAAAAAAACGTTTGTAAAAGATAAAGAAGTCGTTAAAGTAAGATTAGATCCAAATTTTGAGTTTGCTGATACAGATACAAACAATAACACATTTCCAAAAGAAGAGCATCAATCGGATTTTGATACGTTTAAAAATAAAAATTAAGAGAGCATTATTTTAGAAGTTGAGTTTTTATTAATTGAACTTAATACACTCTATTGTTTGAATTTAGTAGTTGAACAAATACAATATGATTGCCAAATTAGGAGAGAAATTCACAAAATTATTTTTAAGGTATATGCCGGATGCTTTTGTTTTCGCCATGTTGTTGACCTTACTTACTGCTTCAATTAGTTTGATATGGACTGAGGCTACGCCCATAAAAATTATTTCTGCTTGGTATGATGGGTTTTGGACCTTACTGGAATTTGGAATGCAGATTGTTCTTATCATTATTACAGGGTTTGCCATTGCATTATCACCAGTAGTAAAAAAAGGTGTTGATTTTTTAACCCAGTATATTAAATCGCCAAAACAAGTCTATATTTTAGTCATGTTTTTAGGTGCGCTATTGTCTATCGTTAGTTTTGGTTGGATCATTATAACCTGCGTATTGGCAAGAGAATTAGCCATTCGTGTAAAAGGAATAAACTATCCCTTTTTAATGGCATTGGTTTTTTATTCCAGTGCTAGTTGGGTTACGGGTTTATCAAGTTCAATCCCATTGCTTTTGGGTACCGAAAACAATTATTTAATTAAGTCAGGAGTCCTTAGTGACACTATTCCTTCATCTTTATCCTTAGGTTCAGGACTAAATTTGGCAATGCTTCTGCTTTTTATCATTGGTGGACCACTGTTAATTTTACTAATATTTCCTAAAAAAAGCAACAATAAGGAATTAAGCGATTTGTTAGTTGATAAAAACTCAAAAAAAGAACTTTCGATAGAGGAAGAAGCAAAAAGTTTAAAACTGCCTTTTAAAACGGTCTCAGACACCTTAAATAATAGTGTGATTCTTCAATACAGTATGGCATTTTGTGGCTTCGCTTATATTATTTATTATTTCATCACTAAAGGAATGATATTGAATTTTAACATCATGATTTTTATATTTTTGATGGTTGGGTTAGTATTGCACAAAACACCCATTCGCTATGGTATAGCGATGAATCGTTCAAGCAGCAATATTTCTGGAATTTTAATCCAATACCCTTTTTATGCCGGTATCATGGGAATCATGTTATATACGGGTTTAGGTGAAAAATTAGCTCAAGTAATGGCATCGGTCGCTACGATCACTACCTATCCATTTTATTCATATATAACAGGAGCGCTCGTTAATTTTGCTATTCCCTCGGCAGGTGGTGAATTTGCCGTTGTTGGACCAAGTATTATTAATGCTGTAAAAAACATAAGCACGGGCATGCCTATTGAACAGGTTAATGCAATGATTATTAGAGCCTCACTATCGGTAGCATATGGAGAAAGTTTAAGTAATTTATTACAACCCTTTTTTTTATTGTTGGTTATGCCGGTTATGGCAGTGGGCATTAAAATACAAGCGCGCGATATAATGGGGTATTTAGTAATTCCATTTATGGTGTTTTTAATTATTCAATTGATCTTGGTTACCTATATGCCACTTTAATATTGATGGGCGGAATAATTTTTTTTATTATATTTAGGCATCCAACCAATTAATATGAAGCAATTTAGATCGCCTTTAGAGGCATTCCTTTATTGGGAAACGCAGGCTCCAAATCAAATCTTTTTAAATCAACCTATTCATGGCAAAGCAAAAACATATACGTTTGTAGAAGCTGGAGAAGAGGCTCGTAAAATTGCAGCTGCCTTAAAAAGTTACAATCTTCCAGAGCGAAGTCATGTGGCTTTGCTGTCTAAAAACTGTGCCCATTGGATAATGGCCGATTTAGCTATTATGATGGCTGGCCATATTTCTATTCCACTTTACCCAACATTGAATGCCGAAGGCATTAATCAAATTCTAGCGCATAGCGAATCTAAAGCCATTATTATTGGAAAGTTAGATGATTTTGAATCTCAAAAATCCGGTGTTCCGGATATTCATAAAATAAGCATTGGTCTTTATGGAGAAAAGGTAGGTGATCTGTGGGAAGATATTGTTTTAAATAAGCAAATGTTAGCACAGGTTTATACTCAAAAACCTGACGATTTATATACCATTATTTATACGTCTGGCACTACAGGAAACCCGAAAGGCGTCATGCATACAGTGGGCAATATTATAGAAAGTTCCAGTACAATAATCAATGAGTATTCAGCTCCAAACCACATCGATTTATTCTCTTACTTACCGCTAGCACATATAGCCGAACGACTTGAAATTTCTGGATGTGGACTTATTTTGGGTTCAAAAATTTCATTTTCAGAATCCCTAGAAACCTTTGCTTCCGATTTGGAAAAAACACAGCCTTATATATTCTTTGCTGTTCCTAGGATCTGGGCAAAATTTCAAGAAAAAATTTTAGAATCGATTCCTCAAAAACGATTGAATATTGTTCTTGCCATACCATTTTTAAATACTGTTTTCAAAAATAAAATAAAACAAAAATTAGGATTAAAGAGAGCAAAAATCATTGTATCATCAGCGGCTCCAATTTCTGTAAGTCTCACAAAATGGTACAAACGTATTGGAATAGACATTATTCAAGTGTACGGTATGACCGAGGATTGCGTGATTTCACATAGAAACTTGCCCAATGAGAACAAAATAGGTTCAGTTGGCAAGCCTTATCCCAACATAAGTGCCAAGCTATCAGCCGAAGGTGAGATTTTAGTGAAAAACAAATGTTTGATGACAGGCTATTTTAAAGAACCTGAACTAACAGCGAATACCTTTACAAAAGAGGGCTATTTAAGAACCGGCGATATAGGCGAATATGATCACGATGGTTTTTTAACCATTACGGGTCGTGTAAAAGACCAGTTTAAAACCGATAAAGGAAAATATATTTCGCCATCTCCTCTGGAATTAGAACTAACTAAAAATACCGATATTGAACAAATTTGTGTTGTTGGCACGGGTATTCCACAACCTATTGCTTTAATTACATTATCAGAATTAGGAAAGGCAAAGTCCAAAGAAGCTTTATGTTCAGGTTTAATTGAAATAGTTAATAAAGTTAATCCAAAGTTTTCAAAACACGAAAAAATTGAAAAGGTCGTTGTTATGAAAGAAGATTGGAATGTCGATAATGGTTTAACCACACCAACCTTAAAATTAAAACGCAATGCCATTGAGAGAATTCATCAACCCTATTACAAGTCTTGGTTTAAAATGAGTGAATTCGTTATTTATGAGTAAAATGACAACAACCAGACTTCTTTGCATCGGTGATAGCTTAACTTATGGCTATGAAATAGAACCGTCAAAACGGTGGACAAATTTACTTGAAAAGGATTTAAAGATTAAAGTCTTTAACTTTGGTATCAATGGCGATACGACATCAGGAATGTTATCCAGGTTTTCAGAGGCAATAAAAACAAAAAGACCAACACATACTTTAATTTTTGGAGGCACTAATGACTTGTCGTTTGGGTTAACCAATGAGTTTATTATATCTAATGTTTATGCCATGTGCAAACAGGCGCTATATTTTAATGTGTTGCCCATAATTGTTATACCAACGCCATGTTTCAATCTAAACGAACTTAATTTTAAAGAAGAAAACTATGCTGAACGTATCTTGAGTTTTCAAGAGGTTTTGATGCAGTTTTGTTCAAGTAAAGACATTAAATATATTAATTTTAGTGATGACTTGACTTCAGATTGTTTTATGGATGATGGTATGCATTACAATGAAAAGGGACATAAAATAATTGCAGATCACTTTCGAGAGACATTGCGCATCCTTGGCTAAATATTCTTTTTAATGATTACCTTTGCCTAAATTTTAATTTTCTATAAATGAAATCCACTCTGTATTCCTTAACACTATGTGTTTTATTATTTAATTGTTCAAAAGAAAACAACATTTCTAAAACTAAACTGTCAACAGATAATCCTTTCAATGTATCGTTAAATCAACCAATGGATTATGCAAAAGTTACTGGGTCTTCAATAGCTGAATACGTAAATTTTACTATTGAAAATGCCAACAAATTAATTGGAGAGATTAAAGCTGTTAAAGATCCAACTTTAGAAAACACTTTTATTGCTTATGATGATGTTCAAAACATAATGAGCAAAGCTAACAATAATGCTTTTATGCTGTATTGGTCTTCAACAGATTCGATTACAAGGGCGAAAGGATTAGAGTATTCAAAAAAAGTTGATTCGTTGAGTACCGTAATAAAATCTGATAAAGAATTATTTAGTCAATTTGAAAAATTTTCAAAAACTGAGGATTATAAAGCATTACAAGGGCATAGAAAATTATTTGTAGACGATATTTTGCAGAGTTTTATATTATCAGGAGTTAATTTGGACGAAAATAAGCTTAGCAGATTTAAAAAGTTAAAAGCGGACATCACAGATTTAACATCTGAATATTCCATAAACATGAATACGGCAAATGAGGTTGTGAAAATTGATCAAAAAGGAGCCGAAGGCTTACCAGAAGCGTTTAAAACAACTTATAAAATTGCAGAGAATAGTTATGAAATACCAGCTATAAATTCAACGTCAGGACCAGTATTAAGTAATGCCAAGAATGAGCAAACCCGAAAAGATTTTTATATAAAATTTAATAATCGAGGCGCCGATGAAAATTTAGCAATATTAGATAGCTTGGTAAAAAACCGCTACGAATTGGGACAATTAATGGGCTATCCTACTTATGCGGCCTACAATTTGGTTCCTAAAATGGCAAAAAAGCCTGAAACGGTTTGGAATTTCATCAATGATTTGGTGTCAAAATCAAAGTCAAAAGCCTTAGAAGATGTTAAAGTTTTAGAGGATATTCGAAATAAAGAGAAGAGTATAAAAAGTGAAACTCCAATCAATCCGTGGGATATTGGATATTTCAATAATGAAATTTTAAAAACAAAATACAATGTAGATGGTGAAAAATTAAGGGAATATTTCCCTATGGATTCTTGTCTAAATGGTATGTTGGCTATTTATCAAAACCTTTTAGGCCTACAGTTTAAAAAGGTAGAGCATCCTTCGGTTTGGAGCGATGATGTTGAATTATACGAAGTCTATGAAGGTGACACATTAAAAGGCCGCTTTTATTTGGATTTATATCCAAGGCCCAATAAGGAAACCTGGTTTTATGGTATGGAATTGGCAAGTGGAAAAAGCACACCGCAAGGTTATCAAGTTCCTGTAAAAATGTTATTGGGCAATTTCACTAAGCCAACTGAAACGATGCCTTCTTTATTGAGTTTTGGAGAATTAAGGACTTTGTTTCATGAATTTGGGCATATTATGGAAGGGGTATCTTATGAAGGTGAGTTTAGCTTACAGAGTAATTCTAAAAGTGATTTCGCAGAGGCGATGTCTCAAATGTTTGAAAATTGGTTAAAAGATTATGATATTTTAAGCAGTTTTGCCAAACATTATAAAACTGGTGAGGTGTTACCAAAAGAGATGTTTGAAAATATGAAGAAAGCAGAAAATCTATCTTCAGGGTTGGGTCTTCAACGCTCATTGAGATATTGTATTTATGACTTGAATCTCTACGACAAATATAATCCTGAAAAGCCTATTAACACAGATGAATTATGGAAAATCATTGATAACGAATTAGGAGTTATGCCACTGTATGTTGAAGGCACACATCCACAGGCTTCTTGGATACACATTAACACGCATCCTGTTTATATGTACGGGTATTTATGGAGCAAGGTATATGCTCAAGATATGTTTACGGTTTTCGAGAAAACGGGTTTACAAGATCAAGCTACAGGTGTTAAATACAGAAAGTTAATTTTAGCAAATGGCAGTCAGCGTGATATAGTTGAGGCAGTAGATGAATTTTTAGGCAGACCTTCAAACAATGAAGCATACATTAAGAGTCTAGGATTGGAATAATTACCTATGATGATAAGGTTCGTTCCTTAAAATAGTAAAGCCTCTGTAAAGTTGTTCAATAATAAATAGTCTAACCATTTGATGTGAAAATGTCATTTTTGAAAGTGATAATTTACCTTGTGCCTGTTGGTAAACATCATCAGAAAAACCATAAGGACCACCAATTACAAACACCAATTGTTTGATTCCTGAATTCATGTGTTTTTGCAAATAATTGGAAAAAGAAACAGAATCTAATTGTTTGCCATTCTCATCCAATAAAATTAAAATATCAGCTGCATTGATTGCGTTTAAAATAAGGTCGCCTTCTTTTTGTTTTTGTTGTTCTTCACTTAAATGTTTCGCTTTTTTTAAATCAGGAATTATCCCAAAAGAAAACTTAACATAAAAGTTTAAGCGTTTTTGATACTCATCAATTAAAGTTTGAAGTGCTTTGCTATCTGTTTTGCCAATGGCAAGGAGTTTTATGGTCATAAAAACAAAATTACTATTTGAAAATTATCAATTTAGTGTTTTCAAAGATAAATTTTATAAAATCCGTAATTTGAAATCTAATTTAGTTTAGTAATTTATTATTTTAGCAGTAAATTTTATACCTCAATGATTACAAAGGAACAGTTTGATAAAGAAATTGAAATTATAATTGCAAACGCCATACGAGAAGATGTAGGCGATGGAGATCATAGTTCATTAGCCTGTATCCCAGAAGGAGTTAGAGGTAAGGCAAAGCTATTAGTAAAAGACAAAGGTGTTATTGCCGGGGTCGCCTTTGCGAAAAAGGTGTTTGCTTATGTAGATAAAACCTTAAGAATTGAGATTCTTATTGAAGATGGGGCAGAAGTATCTTATGGAGATATTGTTATGTATGTAGAAGGTTCTCCACAATCAATTTTAAAAGCAGAGCGTACCGTTTTAAATGCCATGCAGCGTATGAGTGCCATAGCAACAAAAACCAGAATGTTTGTTGGTTTATTGAAAGGCACACGAACAAGAATACTAGATACACGAAAAACAACGCCCGGTATTCGTGCTTTAGAAAAATGGGCCGTTAATATTGGAGGCGGTGACAATCATAGATTTGCCCTATATGATATGATTATGCTAAAAGATAATCACATCGATTTTGCCGGAGGCATTACGAAAGCTATTGAAATGGCCAAACACTATTTAAAAGAGACCAACAGGGATTTAGATATTATGGTTGAAGCGAGAGATTTAACAGAAGTTAGCGAGATATTGAGAAGTGAAGGCATTTATAGGATTTTATTGGATAATTTTGACTACGAAGACACCAAAAAAGCAGTTAAGTTAATTGGTAACAAATGCCTTATTGAATCGTCGGGCAATATTAATGAAACTACCATTAGGCACTATGCCGAGTGTGGTGTAAATTATATTTCCTGTGGCGCATTAACACACTCTGTCCACAATATGGATTTAAGCTTAAAAGCAATTAAATAAGGAGCATAAAAGTAAGTTTTTGAATTTGTTAAAATAGAAAGTAAATAAATTTTTAATTTAATAACTTTACCTAAAATAACAGAGACAATTATTAATGACAAAACCTATTGAAGACAAACTTTCTAAAATTCCAATTTTAAATATTTTAGCAAAGTTATTAAAGAGAATAAAACTTCCCGGTCTTGAAGGACTTTCATTGTACGATCTCATTGAACTTTATATCACCGGTATAGTAAAAGGTGCTTTAACGACTCGTGCAAGCTCGATTGCATTTAGTTTTTTTATGGCATTGTTTCCCTTTCTGTTATTTGTTTTGATTGTAATTCCCTATGTGCCCATTGATGATTTTAAAATTGAATTTTTAAGGTTTTTAGATTCGTTTCTACCACCAAATACGTCCGATTTTTTCTTTCAAAATATATTTGAGGATATTGATCAATCGCAACGAGGTGGTTTAGTGTCAACGGTATTTTTATTATCAATTCTTTTAATGGGAAATGGCGTGAGCGCAGTTTTTTCTGGATTTGAAAATTCGTACCATGAGCAATTAATAAGGAATGTGTTTAAGCAATATTTATATGCTTTAGGCGTCGCTCTTATTTTGGCATTTTTACTTATTTTTACAATTGCGGTGCTTGGTTATTTTCAAATTTATGTCGTGCAAAAACTAATAGATGCGTTAGGAAATCAAGGTTTTGAAGTTAAATTACATGCGGTGTTTTGGTTTGATGCCGCCAAATACATATTTTTTATTATCATGGTGTATTTAGGAACAGCCACGCTATATTATTTTGGAACGTGGGAAGGTAAAAATTCTAAATTCTTTTCCATAGGAGCATTGTTTACTACCATTCTAATTATTTTAACATCGTACTTATTCGGAATTTATATTGAAAATTTTGGGCAATACAATAAACTTTATGGTTCTATTGGGGCATTATTGATATTGCTGTTTTATCTATGGTTGAATTCCAATATTTTATTGCTGGGCTTTGAATTGAATGCAACGATACGGCTTTTGAGAAAGCAAAATATGAGAAAGAATGAATAGACAATTGTTATGTTTCTTGCTGATGGTCATGATGACTGTTTCAGTTGCTTCTCAAAGTATTTTGGGCAAATGGCGAACGGTCGATGATGAGACCGGAGAGGAAAAATCGATTGTGGAAATTAAAGAGAGCAACGGAAGAGTATTTGGTAAGATTATTGAAATTTTTGACCCTCAAAAACGCGATTTGCTTTGCAAATTCTGTAAAGGCCAAGACCATAATAAGCCTATTCTGGGATTGGACATCATCAAGAACATGAAAAAAGATGATGACTCTTATAGAGGAGGCACGATTACTGACCCGCAAGACGGTAAAACTTATAGATGTCGCTTAAAACTCGACGATAAAAACACCTTACAGGTAAGAGGTTACATTGCCTTTTTTTACACCACACAATACTGGAAAAGGGAAAAGGAATAAACACAGCAGATGCAATATTTTATAGACGTCATACTTCCCATTCCACTAGAAAAGCTATTTACATATAGTATAACAGCTGCAGAAGCAGATTTTTTGAAAACAGGTATGCGGGTGTCTGTTCCTTTTGGAAAATCAAAAATATACACGGGCATTGTTTACAGAATTCATAATGATGCTCCTCTAGTTTATGAGGCAAAAGATATCCATCAAATTTTGGATGAGGCCCCAATAGTTAATGCAACACAACTTCAACTTTGGGAATGGATAGCTAAATACTACATGTGTACACTAGGCGATACCATGCGAGCAGCGTTGCCTAATGCCTTTATATTAGAAAGCGAGACGGTCATTCTATTAAATACCGATAAAAAAATTGTTGAGAACGATTTAAAAGATGATGAGTTTTTGGTGTATGAAGCGTTGCATCATCAATCGTCCTTAAAAATCCATGACATTGCAAATATTCTTGATAAAAAAAATGTGCTGCCCGTCATTAAACGTTTAATTGATAAAAAAGCGGTTTTTGTTGAAGAAGAAGTGTACGAAAAGTACAAACCAAAACTAGTAAGATATGTAAAACTAAACGTGCGTTATGCATCCGAAAAAGCACTTCAGGCCTTATTAGGCGATTTAAGCAGAGCACCTAAACAAAGTCAAGTTGTTCTGAGTCTATTCTCAATTTCAATAAAAACAAAAAAGCCCGTAAAAGTTACAGAATTAACTGTTGAGAGTAACGTTTCATCGGGGATTGTTAAGACATTAATAGACAAAGGTGTTTTAGATGAGTATTATATTCAAACAGATAGAATACAGTACTCTGGAGAGGATAATGAAGCGACAAAAGTACTGAACGAATTTCAGGTAAAAGCTTTAGCTGAGATAAAATCATCATTTAAGAATCAAAATGTAACCTTGTTGCACGGAGTAACCTCATCGGGTAAAACAGAGATTTATGTAAAATTAATTGAGGAAACATTAGCTGTTGGAAAGCAAGTGTTATACTTGTTGCCAGAAATTGCCTTGACAACCCAATTAGTAACACGGTTACAAAATTATTTTGGAAAACAAGTCGCCATCTACCACTCAAAATATTCCTCGCAAGAGCGTGTTGAAGTTTGGAATCATGTTTTGGAAAATACAACTAAAGCCCAGATTGTACTAGGTGCGCGGTCGTCTATATTTTTGCCTTTTAACGATTTAGGATTAATTATTGTTGATGAAGAACACGAGCAATCATTCAAACAATTCGACCCGGCTCCTAGATACCATGCACGAGATACTGCCATTGTATTAGCGAACTTACACAAAGCAAAAACGCTGTTGGGATCGGCTACGCCAAGTTTAGAAAGCTATTTTAATGCCCAACAGAACAAATATGGTTTGGTAGAAATCAATTCACGTTATAATAATGTGTTGATGCCCAACATTGAACTTGTTGATATTAAAGATAAGCACAAACGAAAGCTTATGACCAGTCATTTTAGCGATAGTCTTATCAATGAGATGGCAGATACCCTAAAAGAAGGACAACAAATAATTTTGTTTCAAAATAGAAGAGGATTTTCGCCTATTGTAGAATGCAATACCTGCGGAAATGCGCCACAATGCCCTAATTGTGATGTTAGTTTAACCTATCACCAGTATAGAGACCAGTTGCGCTGTCATTATTGTGGCTATCACACCGTAATGATAAAAAACTGTATGGCTTGCGGCAGTGCAGAATTGGATAACAAAGGTTTTGGAACAGAACAGATAGAAGCTGAAGTGAAGTTATTATTTCCCGATTATAAGGTGGCGCGTATGGACTTGGATACCACGCGAGGAAAATATGGCTATGAAAAAATTATTTCGGCATTTGAACAACAAGAAGTGGATATTTTAGTAGGAACCCAAATGTTAACCAAAGGGCTGGATTTCAGAAACGTAAAATTGGTAGGAATAATGAATGCGGATAATATGCTGAACTTTCCTGATTTTAGAGCCCATGAAAGAAGCTTTCAATTGATGTTGCAAGTATCGGGTAGGGCAGGACGCACCGATATACGCGGTAAGGTTTTAATTCAAACTTATAATCCAAACCATGCTATTTTACAGCAAGTCTCAACAAATGATTATCTTGGAATGTATAAGGAGCAGATGGACGAGCGGCATAATTATAAATATCCACCAATTTATAAACAAATCAAAATTATTTTAAAGCATAAAGATTATAATAAGGTTGATACGGGCGCAATCTGGTTGGCAAAATCGTTACGATTAGTTTTTGGAGAGGCTATTTTAGGGCCTGAATCCCCACCAATTTCAAGAATTAGAAATCAATTTCATAAAAATATCTTGATAAAAATTCCCAAAAAACAATCTCTCTCAAAAACAAAAGAAGCTATTATTAAAGTTAATAACAGCTTCTCGAGTATAAAGGATTTTCGGTCGGTTAAAGTAATTTTTAATGTCGATAATTATTAAATATTATTTAAAGCATCAACAAGCTGGGTCTTTTTATTTCTACTTAAAGGAATTTCATAAGCACCAACTTCTACATTTTTACTGTTAAACCGATCAATTTTATCAAGGTTTACAATATAAGATTTGTGAATTCTTAAGAATTTATTCTCAGGTAATTCTTTTTCAAAAGATTTCATGGTCGATAAAACCACAAGGCTATTCTCTTCGGTAACTAGTTTAACATAATCACCCAATGCTTCAATCCATTTAATATCTTTGATGTAAACTTTACGTTTTTTAAGATTACTCTTTACAAAGATATGTTCACCCTCTTCTTCATTAAAATCCAGAGTCAATTTATGTTGCTCAAGTGCTTTTTCGACTGAAACGTTAAAACGTTCTCTAGTAATTGGTTTGTGTAAATAATCGGTAGCATCGTAGTTAAATGCTTTAAAAGCATATTCTGTTTTACCGGTTACAAAAATAATTTGGGGCTTGTTGTTCAATACATCTAAAAGTTCAAATCCATTTAGAACAGGCATTTCAATATCTAAAAAGATAAGGTCCACTTGATTCGTATTTAAACCATTCTTGGTTTCTAAGGCACTACTGTACTCCGCAATTAAGTTGAGGGCTGGGTGATTCTCCACTAACTTAACGATAGAGAGACGCTGTATTGCTGAATCGTCTACTACTACACAGTTTAAAGTCATAACATTTATATATTTCGGTTAAGATATCGACAATATTACAAAAAATTCGGTTAAAAACCAAATAACATCGTTAAACTGTTTAATTTAACAAATTTTTAACATTTATGATAAACTTAAAATATAGCTTGAATCTCCTTGCAATATAGAAATAAATAAGTTATTTTTGCACCCATTTTTAACAATAAAATAGATTTTTATGAATCATTATGAAACTGTTTTCATCTTAAATCCCGTTTTATCTGAAGATCAGATAAAGGAAACAGTAAAGAAATACGAAGATTTTCTTGTTTCTAGAGGAGCGAAGATGATATCCAAAGAAGATTGGGGTCTAAAAAAATTAGCATACCCAATTCAAAACAAGAAAAGTGGTTTTTACCATTTATTCGAATACCAAGTAGATGGCGAAGCCATTGGGCCATTAGAAGTAGAATTTAGACGTGATGAACGTTTTATGCGTTACTTAACTGTTACCTTAGACAAGCACGCTGTGTCTTGGGCAGAAAGAAGAAGAGTTAAACTTAAAGCAAAAGCGTAATTATGTCAACAACTATAGAACAACAATCAAAAGGAAAAAAAGACGGGGAAATTAGATATTTAACGCCTTTGAATATTGAAACAAACAAAACTAAAAAGTATTGTCGTTTCAAAAAATCTGGTATTAAGTATGTAGATTATAAAGACGCAGACTGGTTATTGGGTTTTGTTAATGAGCAAGGTAAAATTTTACCCAGACGTTTAACAGGAACTTCATTAAAGTATCAAAGAAAAGTATCAGTGGCTGTAAAAAGAGCACGTCACTTAGCCTTGATGCCTTACGTAGCAGATTTATTAAAATAAAATACCGATAACAATGGAACTTATATTAAAACAAGACGTTGAAAATTTAGGATTTAAAGACGATGTTGTAACAGTTAAGAACGGTTATGGTAGAAATTTTTTAATTCCTCAAAAACAAGCTATTTTGGCTACAATATCGGCTAAAAAAGTATTAGCTGAAAATTTAAAGCAAAGAGCTTTTAAAGATAAAAAAATAATTGATGATGCGAATAAGATTGCTGAAACCTTAAAAGCATTGGAAATTAAAATAACCGCTAAAGTAGGTACAGGAGACAAATTATTTGGTTCTGTAAGTAATATAGACTTAGCTGAAGCAATAGAAAAAGAAGGCCAATCAATTGATAAAAAATATATTACGATTGCAGGTGGACACGTTAAGCGTTTAGGGAAGTATGATGCTACAATACGTTTACACAGAGACGTAACAGTTGATTTACCATTTGAGGTTATTGCACAGGCCAACTAAGCAATACAATAAGTTAATAAAAAGTTGATAAAAGAGGACAATCTATTTTGATTGTCCTCTTTTTTTATTGAATATAATGACTAAATTAGCGTCGACTAATTCAAAAACAAACAACATGAAAAAAATTATTTTTACACTTTTAGTATTATGCAGTACAGGACTTGCCATGGCGCAAGTGACGACTTCTAATATAAAAGGATTAATTTTAGATGAAAACACCCAACCATTACCAGGGGCAAATATTGTGGCGGTTCACAATCCAACCGGTACAAAAGACGGTGCCGCTACTAACTATGATGGACGGTATAACTTATTAAATCTTAGAGTAGGGGGCCCTTATACCATAACCGTCAGTTTTATTGGGTATAAAACACAGACCTTTACTGATGTGCATTTAGATTTAGGTAAAACACTTAACTTAGATTTAACTTTACAGCCAGATAGCGAACAATTAGATGCCGTTGTTGTTTCTGGAACAACCGGAACAGGAACTTTTGGAAGTGATAGAACAGGTGCAGAAACAAGTGTTGGCAGACGTGAGTTAACACGTTTGCCTTCAATTTCTCGTTCGGCCTCAGATTTTACAAGGCTAGAACCAACAGCTAGTGGCGACTCGTTTGCTGGTAGAAATGACCAGTTCAATAATTTTTCTTTAGATGGCGCCATTTTTAATAACCCTTTTGGTTTAGATGTGCCAACACCTGGGGGTCAAACAGGTGCGCAACCCATTTCTTTAGATGCCATCGATCAAATATCTGTATCTACAGCACCTTACGATGTTACACAATCTGGGTTCACAGGCGCTTCGGTGAATGCGGTTACAAAAAGCGGTACCAATGAGTTTCACGGTACAGTATATGGGTTTACCCGAAATGAAAAAATGACAGGGAAAAAAATTAAAGGAGAAGATGTGGTAAGACCTAAACTAGACCAAACGCAATATGGTGTAAGTATTGGCGGACCAATTGTGAAGAATAAGTTATTTTTCTTTGCCAATTATGAAAGCGACGACAGAAACGATTTAGGGACAAATGGATGGGTGCCTAATACAGGTACTGGTGCTATTAATGAGTCGCGAGTTACAGCTACAGATTTAATGGCTGTTCAAAGTGCCTTATCAAATTTAGGATATAATACCGGTGCTTATGAAGGTTTTACCTATGCTGCTGCATCAACTAAAGGTATCTTTAAATTAGATTGGAATATTAATGAAAAAAACCGTTTGGCGATTATTTATAATTGGCTGAATGCGTCAAAAGAAAAACCAGCGCATCCAACAGCTTTAGGGTTTAGAGGGCCGAATGCGGCTACACTTCAATTTGAAAATACAGGTTATGAAATTAATAATAAACTGCAATCCATTCAATTAGAGTTAAATTCAAAATTGTCTGAGACAGCAAGTAATAAGTTACAGGTTGGTTATACACATTTTGAAGATTTTAGAAATCCGTTATCTGTTCCTGCTCCAACTATTACCATTCAAGAAGGTGGTTCAAATTATATTATTGCAGGACACGAGCCCTTTTCTATTCACAATACCTTGGATCAAAAAGTATTTCAATTTACAGATAATTTAAATTTTTTCGTAGGAGACCATACGGTTACTATTGGAACTTCTTTTGAGAAGTTTGAATTTGATAACTCGTTTAACCTTGGGGCATATGGAGCAAGAGGAGTCTTTTTTCCTTCCTATGGAAGTGTAGCTGATTTTCTTGCAGATTCCGCACCTGGTGGAGGATTGGAAGGGATGCTAGAGGACGCTACAAACGCTTATAACGCTTTAAACGCTAACGGGGTTGGTGTTGCAGGTGGATGGGCCTTAGCAGAAACCAATGTAGGCCAGTTGTCATTTTATGTACAAGATGAATGGAATGTTACAGATCAATTTAAATTGACGTATGGTGTTCGTTTTGATAAACCATTATTTTTTGATTCAGCAAAGAAAGCTCAAGATGTTATAGATGTTTCATGTTGTGCAATACCTGAGGTGCCTTTTTACAACCCTAATACCGGTGAATCCACTTTAGTTGATACCAGAACACTTCCAAATAACGATTGGTTAATTTCTCCAAGAATAGGTTTTAACTATGATGTCAATGGTGATGATACTTTCCAATTACGTGGTGGATCTGGATTATTTACTGGCCGTTTTCCTTTTGTTTGGTTAGGCAATCAAATTGGTAACCCAAATGGATTTTTTCTAGAAGCAGTTGATCCAGATTACAAATTCCCACAAGTGTGGCGAACTAATATTGGTGTGGATAAAAAACTTGACAATGGTTTAATTTTAACTGGAGACGTGTCTTATACCAAAGACATTAATGGACCGCAAGTACAGCACTGGGGATTATTACCTCCTTCAGCAACCTTGCAAGGTGTTGATAACAGACCTGTTTATACCAATAGTGATAATTTAAACTTCTTTGGGGTTACTGGTGGTCCGTTTGTGATGACCAATTCGGATAAAGGACGTATTTGGAATGCTTCTGTTAAAGCACAGAAAACATTCGATAATGGGCTCTATACGATGCTGGCTTATAGTTATTTAAATGCCAAAGACGTGAACTCCATTGAGGCAGAAATTACAGGTGATGCCTTTGCGTTTAACCCAGCATTGGGCAATGTAAATGATGCTGTACTTGGATATTCTAGATATGGAGATACTCATCGTTTTATTGGCGTTATGAGTAAAAAATGGAGTTATGGTGGTGATAAATGGGCCACAACGCTATCCACATTTTTTGAATATGCTCAAGGCGGGCGTTTTAATTATACCTATGGTGGAGACATAAATAATGATGGCTCTACATTGAATGATCTTATATATATCCCAACATCAAGTGATATTGGCTCAATGCAATTTGCCAACGCAGGGGATGCGGCGGCTCTAGAATCCTACATAAGACAGGATAAATATTTAAATGGACGCCGAGGTCAGTACGCAGAACGTTATGGTGCCATTGCTCCTTGGAGAGGAAAATGGGATTTGAAATTCTTACAAGATTATAATTTTAAAGTGTCCGGAGATAAAACCAATACCATTCAATTTAGTATTGATGTGTTGAATATTGGAAACTTAATTAATTCCGATTGGGGTGTTATTCAACAAGCAAATAATGTGCAACCAATTGGAGTTACCGTTGATGGTACTGGTACACCAACCTACAGTTTTAATACAAATCAAACAAAAACGTTTGGTTATGACACAAGTTTAGCTTCGCGTTGGCAAGCTCAAGTTGGGTTACGTTATATTTTCTAAAATAAAAGAATATATATTATTAAATTTGCGCTCCTTAACAGGGGCGCATTTTTTTTTATTATTATGAAATATAGGAGATTAACTAAAGAACAATTTGAAGAATTGCATCAGGAATTTATAAATTTTTTAGCAACGCAGTCCGTAACAGTTGATGAATGGGCAAACTTAAAGGAGAATAAACCAGAGTTGGCAGAAATGGAACTGGATGTTTTTAGCGATTTAATTTGGGAAGGAGCTCTTGGGAAAGCCAAGTTTTTAGAACATATTTCATCCAAACAAATGCATTTGTTCTGTTTAAATGAGGATACTATGCACGTGATAGCTGTAACATTAAAAAATGAGGAGGATTTAACTACTTCTAAAGGGTTTAACTGGCTGCGTGAAAACTTGATGGACGACCAAGTGGAATTTTTACAGGCAAAAAAAGAGTATTCAGAGGATAAAAACCTTGATAAATTTAAACTTATTGAACAGGGAGCAGTAATCACAAAAGGTAAACTATTTCAGTTTTTTGATACCCTTATTAATTAGTTACCCTTTATTAAAAAAACCCGGAAATTGTTCGTTATTCGAGAACTTTTTGTATATTTGCTTAATAATTGAGCGAATGAAACGAATAATTGCAAAAAGTACACTACGGGAATATTGGGAAAAACACGCTGATTCCGAACAGTATTTGAAAACTTGGTACGATACAGCAAAAAGTGCTAAATGGTTTTCGCCAAACGATGTTAAACAAACTTATATTAACGCAAGCATTCTAAAAGATGGTCGAGTTGTTTTCAATATAAAAGGGAATTCTTACCGACTGATTGTAAAGTTCAATTATGAAAAACAATGGGCATTTATTCGATTTATCGGCACGCATGCTGAATATGACAAAATAAATGCTGACACGATTTAAAAAAATAATTATGGAATTGAAGCCTATTAAAACTGAAAAAGATTACCGAAACGGACTTGAGCGTTTGGAAGTGATATTTGATGCGCCAATTGATACAAAAGAAGGCGACGAAGCGGAAATACTTTCATTGCTTATCGAGAATTACGAAAACGAACATTATCCGATTGAAGCACCAGATCCAATAGAAGCAATAAAAATCCGAATGGAGGAATTGAATATGCGACAAAAGGATTTGGTTGGAATAATTGGTGGAAAAAGCCGAGTATCGGAAATTCTTAATCGAAAGAAACGATTGACTGTTGATATGATACGAGAATTGGAACGAATCTTACAAATATCTGCATCTGTACTTGTGAACAATTATGAACTTGCGAACTGAAAAAATAACAAAGGGTAACACCGTGTTCTATAATTGCCTGGTTATAGCCTACTTACGAAAGTCCTCGCGGACTTTCTATCTGTGATTTATTTGCTAACTTTAGTGCTTAGCCACGCAACTAATCAAGATACACAAAAACGTTATTCGTGACGCAAAGATTCTATAGGATCTAATTTAGAGGCTTTAACAGCTGGCATTAATCCCGATATTAAGGCCACAACAAAGGCAATTGAGAAGGCACTAAACATAGCGAGCCATGGCGTTGTAAAATTAAAACCGGCAATGGCAGAGACTCCTAAGCCTATAAGAAGACCTAAAATAATACCCAGTATACCTCCCAGTTGACCTATAATAATGGTTTCAATAAAAAATTGCACCGCAATAGTATGGCGCTTTGCACCCATCGCTTTTCTTACCCCAATTTCACGCGTTCGTTCTGTAACCGTTACTAACATAATGTTCATTAAGGCTATTGACGAGCCAAAAATGGTGATGATGCTAATTATCCAAGCTGCCATGTAAAGATATTGGGTAATGGATGCTATTTTATTTATTAAATCTTCACTGCTTTCTATGGCAAAATTATTCTCTTCAAGTGGTTTTAGTTTTCTAATATTTCTAAAACTATATAGCGCTTCTGCTTTGGCATTATCCAACAATTCATTTTTATCAACTTTAACACTTAATTCATAATTTACATTAGGATTTGTAAAAATGGAACGGGCTAATTTTATGGGTATAATGATTCTGTAATTTTCTTTGCTGTTAAATCCTGTTTTTTTAGATTCTAAAGTCCCAATAACCTTAAATTTACGACCTCGAATACTAATGGTTTTATTGATAGGATTTAAAGAACTAAAAAACTCATTTTCCAAATCAGCACCAATCACACAAACATTGTTGTTGTTTTCAATATCAAAAACATTAAACTCACGTCCTTTACTAATTTTTAATCCTGAATTCTGGATGTAATTTTCATTGGCGCCTACAATATTAACATCGGGGTCTGTTTTTTTGTTTTCATATTTTATTTCGGCAGAATTGGTGCCATTAAAAGCCAATGAAACCCGAGATAACGGAAATTGATAGGTGTCTATAAAATCTTTGGCTTCTGTATACGAAATAATAGGATTTTGTTTTTGTCGATCTCGACCTCCATGCCTCTGAATAGCAAACTCTTGTCGCTGTATATTAAAGGTGTTCGAGCCCATCGATGAAAAATCACCCGAAATGGTGTTCTCAAGTGCAGAAATTGCACTTAAAATACCAACCAGAGCCGTAATCCCAATGGCGATAATTAAAATAGTTAAAATAGTACGCAATAGCTGACTTTTTATAGAATCCAGCGCAATTCTAATATTTTCTCGTACTAGTGAAAACATAGCTTGGTATTAATAATTAGTGACTTTAAATGTTAGACTATTAAAGACGAATAAAGTTACTATAAAATTTAAAAAAGGGACTAAGTCACATTAAAAATTAAGATATTTGTTCTTTAATAGATAATCATGGCACAAAAACCAACTATTCCTAAAGGCACGAGAGATTTTAATCCGGAGCAGGTATCAAAACGCAATTATATATTTAATGTAATTCGGAGGGTATTTGAAACTTTTGGGTTTCAACCTATTGAAACACCAAGTTTTGAAAACTCGGATACCTTAATGGGGAAATATGGGGATGAAGGAGATCGTCTAATTTTTAAGATATTGGACTCAGGTGATTATTTAAATAAAGTTGATGAGACTATTTATTCTTTAAAGGATTCAAATAAACTAAGCTCTAATATTTCAGAAAAAGCATTGCGTTATGATTTAACCGTGCCGTTTGCGCGTTACGTCGTTCAACATCAGAATGAGATGGAATTTCCATTTAAACGCTACCAAATACAACCTGTTTGGCGTGCCGACAGACCTCAAAAAGGGCGTTTTAGAGAGTTCTATCAATGTGATGCCGATGTAGTTGGATCTCAATCATTATGGCAAGAAGTGGAGTTTGTACAATTGTATGACGCCGTATTTTCAGCATTAAAATTAAAGGGTGTTACCATTAAAATAAATAATCGTAAAATCCTGTCAGGAATTGCCGAAGTGATTGGCGCTCAAGATAAATTGATGGATTTTACCGTAGCTCTTGATAAGTTGGACAAAATAGGCGAGGAGAAGGTGAAAGAAGACATGTTAAGTAAAGGAATTTTACAATCTGGTATAAACAAACTTCAACCTTTATTTACATTGACAGGAACGTTTGAATCTCAAATAGAAAACTTAAAAACCATGTTATCATCTTCAGAAGAAGGGATGAAAGGTATTGAAGAATTAGAATTTATTAATAATTCTATTCAATCATTAGGATTACAAACTACCACTTTAAAACTTGATGTTACCTTGGCACGTGGATTAAATTATTACACGGGTGCTATTTTTGAAGTAACAGCTCCAAAAAAGGTAGAAATGGGTTCCATTGGCGGTGGTGGCAGATACGACAACTTAACAGGGATATTTGGGTTAAATGATGTAAGTGGTGTTGGGATTAGTTTTGGGTTGGACAGAATTTATTTAGTATTGGAAGAATTGGGATTATTTCCTAAAACAGTTACAAAACCTATCGATGTTTTGTTTATAAATTTTGGGGATAAAGAAGCACTATTTAGCTTAAAAGCTATTAAACAATTACGAACTCAAGGTATTTACGCTGAATTATATCCTGATGCTGCCAAAATGAAAAAACAATTGAATTATGCCAATAAGCGAAACATTCCTTTTGTGGTTTTGGTAGGTGAAGAGGAATTACTTTCAAATAGCTACACGTTGAAAAACATGATTTCTGGAGACCAACAACGAGTATTATTTGATGCCATGGTCAACTTTATGAAAAATTAGGCCTGTAAAGGCAATCTTTTTTTTGCAAAATATGGAAGTAATCATTAACATAAAGAAGGATCAGAAAAGTGGTTTTTAAGACTTATTCTTAGGAGGGGTTAGTATTTTTTTATTGATTATGATGAAATGGCACCTTTAGATTGTCCCATTCTAGACGTAAATTCCATCCTTAATAATGAACTCATCTTGACTTCAATGTATATAGAGGTGCTTTAAAAAAAAATAAAGATATAATTATTTAAGTTGACATAATCTTATATTTGTTTTATGACCAGTGATGAATTATATCAATTACAATACCCGATAGGAAAATTTGATTGCCCTAACTATATTGGTGCGGAACAAATTGAAAACTGGATTTCAATTTTAGAGCAGTTTCCTAATAGGTTGGAAGATTTAGTAAAAAGGTTGAACGATGAACAACTTAAAACAGTATATAGACCAAATGGTTGGACGGTAAGACAGGTTGTTCATCATCTTTCGGATAGCCACCATCACAGTTATACGCGTTTTAAATGGGCGTTGACCGAAGACAAACCAATTATTAAAGCGTATTATGAAGATCGTTGGGCCGAATTGGAAGACTCGAAAAAAGCACCAATAGCCCTATCCATTCAACATCTTAAAGCAATTCATTCTAAACTTGTTTATTTATTAAAGGGTTTATCCCAGGCAGATTTAAATAAAGCATTCATTCATCCTAAATCAAATAAAGAAGTTGCATTAAAGGAGAATATAGGAATCTATGCATGGCATTGTAATCATCATTATGCGCATATTGAAAATGTATTAAAACAAAAACATTGGCTTTAAATAAAGACTATGATTAGACGAGTAAAAATTTCTGATGCTCAAAGTATAGTTGATATCTATAATTATTACGTTTTAAACACGGCAATAACGTTTGATATTGATAAGACCACATTAGAAGCGTTTCAAGAAAAAATTTCTAGTGTTATCGCTGAGTATCCTTTTGTGGTTTATGAAGAAAACAACGAAATTCTAGGCTATGCTTATGGCAGTAAGTTCAGACCCAAACCTGCGTATAATAATACGGTAGAGTCTACTATTTACGTAAAACATGGAGAACATGGAAAACAGATTGGAACTAAGCTCTACGAGAAATTATTGTCCTTATTAAAAAATGACAACTACCATATAGTCTTGGGAGTGTTAACGCTTCCAAACGACGCAAGTGTAAAACTTCATGAAAAATTTGGATATAAGCAAGTTGCACATTTAAAAGAAGCTGGCTTAAAATTTGGGGCATGGCAAGATGTTGGGTTTTGGCAGTTGACGTTTTGATTATCGTTTCCACTTAATGTTACAGCCAATACTTGGTTTTTGTTGAGTTGTATTATCTCTGTTTTTAATCAAACAATCTAAGGCATATCGTAAATCATGCCCAGTTACCGGAATGCCATTTCCAGGACGTGACTCATCCAACTGTCCACGATATGTTAACTTTAAGTCGGCATCAAAAACATAAAAATCTGGTGTGCACGCAGCATTATAAGCAACGGCCACTTCTTGTGTTTCATCATATAAATAAGGGAAAGGATAGTTTTCTCTTGCTGCATGAATTTTCATTTTGTCTGGCCCGTCTTGAGGATAATGAATTACGTCATTACTCGAAATCGCTATAAAATGTATTCCTTTTTTTGAATAGGTGTTGGCCATTTTCACTAATTCTGGATCCACATGAATAACAAATGGACAATGGTTACAAATAAACACAATCACCGTGCCTTTATTACCTTTTAGTTCATGAAGATTTAACATGCTTCCAGAAATGGTATCCAAAAGTGAAAATTCTGGTGCTTTCGTTCCTAACGGAAGCATATTTGAAAGCGTATTAGACATATGTAAAAGTTTTATGCTAAGTTCGTGATAATTTGTATTTTTAAAAAATGAGCAGCACAATAACATTTGAAGATTTTACCAAAGTCGATTTGCGTGTTGGGACCATCATTGAAGTTAATGATTTTCCTAAGGCAAGAAACCCTGCCTACCAACTCACCATTGATTTTGGTGATTTAGGAATTAAAAAATCATCAGCACAAATAACAACCTTATACTCAAAAGAAGATTTACTTAACAGACAGATTGTGGCTGTGGTAAATTTTCCTAAAAAACAGATAGCCTCTTTTATGAGTGAATGTTTGGTACTTGGAGCCGTTAACGAAAAAGAGGTCATCCTTTTAAATCCGGAAAATAAAGTTAAAAATGGTTCTGCCGTTATCTAAATTTATATGAATGAATTAGATAGCGCACAGATCCATTTTAGTACTGGTAGCCTCTGGATATTAAACGCAGCGCTAGCAATTGTGATGTTTGGAGTTGCATTAGGAATTTCAATCGATGATTTTAAGCGCGTATTAAAAGATCCAAAATTAATAGTACTTGGTGTTTTTTCGCAATTTATAATATTACCTTTTTTAATTGCAAAACTGTTTGGCTTATCATTTGAAAACCAAAAGACTTTAGCTATTGAAACGGGTATTCAAAACTCAGGGCTCGGACTTTTATTGATTTTCACGTTTTTTAATGGATTGGGTAGTATGGCAATTATGGCGGCATTTTGGGGTATCTGGCATATTATATCAGGATTATTGCTTGCGTTGTATTGGTCTAAAAGCGCTAAAAAACCAGTTAGGTGTTAAATAAAATATGGTTATCTACTGTAAGGGCTTATATAAAATTAGGCTTATTCTTTTATTTTAAAAAGATTCATATAGTCAATAGGGCTAATATGCCTAAAGACCAACCCGTTTTAATTCTTGCAAATCATCAAAATGCTTTATTGGATACCCTTATTATTGCCATAAAATGCAACAGATTTTCTTATTTTCTAACAAGAGCGTCTGCTTTTAATTCGCCATTTATAGCTAATGTATTAAAAAGCCTTAGGATGCTTCCGGTTTATCGAAGGCGAGACGGTTTACAATCCGTTACTAAAAACAAGGCTATTTTTAAGGTCTGCACGGATTTGTTTAATAACAATGAATCAATCGTTATTTTCCCGGAAGGAAATCATAATTTAAAACGGACTGTTAGACCTTTAATTAAAGGATTTACGCGCCTTGTTTTTAATACGCTTGAAAGATATCCAGATCTAGATTTACAATTGGTGCCGGTTGGATTTAATTATGTAAACCCAGAAAAATTCGTAGATGAAGTCAGTTTGCGAATTGGCGCTCCAATTAAAGCCAAAGATTATATTGGTTTTGAGCGACATAAAGGGGTTTTAAAATTAAAAGAAGAGGTATTTCAATCAATTACTAAATTAACTACCCATATTCCAGGTAGTAATTACGATAATATTAAAATGGAACTAGACGCTTTACATGCGAATTTTTTAAACCCTCAATTAATTAATGACTGTATTTCAAGCCGTTTTCAAGATTGTGGAATTCAGAAGAAAAAAAAGCAGGCCATAATAAAGCGTGTTTTTAAAGGGTTGCTTTTACTCAATATAATGTTCCCTTATTTAATTTGGAATAAGGCCATAGCGCCTAAAATAAAAGAAATTGAATTTGTATCGACGTTTAGGTTTGTGGTCGCTATTACGCTTGTACCATTTTACTTAATTTTAGTTTCGATTATTATAGTTTTATTTGCAGGCTGGATAACTGCGGCCATTTATGTGTTAGCAATAGTCCTATTAGCCTTAGTAACTGTTAAAATTTGAGTATAAAAAAACCGTTACTTTAATTTGAGCAACGGTTTTTTTGTGATTTAAAGATTAAATAATTGAATGTCCGTAATTTATCATTCAGAATGGAGTGAAACGAAATGAAGAATCTATTGAAAACCAATGCGGTTCCTCCTTTGTCGGAATGACAAAATTATTATATTTTCAGACTTATGACAAATTACGGACATTCAATTTAAATATCATCAAAATCAATATCTGTAAAGCTTTCGGTAGATTTAATAGTATCATCTGTTTCTGATGACTCTGTCTCATATTCTTTTTTGAAATCTTTTTGATGACGCTCACTTATTACTTCATCTCCTTTTTCATTTATGATATAATCGGTCATTTCGCTTAAAATATTTTTAAACTCTTCAAAATCTTCTTTGTAAATATATATTTTATGCTTTTTATAGTGAAAAGAACCATCGTCGTTAGTGAATTTTTTACTTTCAGTGATTGTCAGATAGTAATCTTCCGCTTTTGTTGATCTTACGTCAAAGAAGTATGTACGTCTTCCGGCTCTTAATACCTTAGAAAAAATATCCTCTTTCTCCATCATGTCATTTGTATTCATAGTTGTGTTAATATTTAATTAGCATTAATTATGTTCATCAAAAATCTAAAAAAAACAGTTACTAACCAACTAATAATTAATTTTCTTTTATTGTCGATTTATTTTGTTTGGTTTTTAGAAAGAAATCATGAATTTCACGCAATTAGATAATTTCTTTCTTAAGGCTCGATGTTTCACTTAATTGTTTTAAATAGAGATGTTTGTAATAGCCATCTATTTGCAATAGGGTTTCATGCGTTCCTTCTTCAATAATTAATCCATTGTCGAGAACAATAATTTTATCTGCATTTTTAACTGAAGACACTCTATGCCCTACAATGATGGTTGTTTTACCTTTAGAAATGGCATTTAAATTTTTTAATATTTTTTCTTCGGTTTCAGTATCAACTGCAGAAAGGCAATCGTCAAATAATAATATTTTTGGGTCTTTTATAAGTGCTCTTGCAATAGAGATACGCTGTTTTTGCCCACCAGAGAGCGTGATTCCTCGTTCGCCTAAAATGGTATTATAACCCTTATTGAATTTTATAATGTTTTTATGAACTTGAGCATATTTTGCGACTTCAATAATTTCTTCGTCGGTGGCATTTTCTTTTCCAAATTTGATATTGTTTTTTATAGAATCCGAAAACAGAAAAGCATCCTGTGGTACATAACCAATACTATTTCTTAAATCGTTAAGATTGTGTTTGTTAACTTCAATACTATTAATGGTTATTGAACCATTATCTATATCATAAAGCCGTCCTATTAAATCTAATACCGTAGATTTTCCAGAACCTGTCTTGCCCAAAATAGCTAGTGTTTCTCCATCCTTAACAGAAAAACTTATTCCTTTTAAGGCTTCAATATTCGTGTCATCATAAGTAAACGACACGTTATCAAATGTAATATCGCCTGTAATTAGCGTAGGTGCCGCAACGTTATTTTTAATTTCTGGTTCTATTTTCAAAAACTCATTAATTCGTTTTTGAGAAGCTTCAGCCTGTTGTACTATAGATGTAACCCATCCAACGGTTGCTACTGGCCATGTTAGCATGTTAACATAAATAATAAACTCGGCGATGGTCCCTAAACTATCAATTTTTCCAGTTACATATTGCACGCCACCAACATAAATTACCACTAAATTACTTACACCAATAAGTAAAATCATCATTGGGAAAAAAAGTGCTTGCACCTTAACCAGGTCTATTTGTTTTTGTTTACTGGTTTGGGACAATTCGTCAAAGTTCGATGAGGTTTTCGGTTCGATTCCGTAGGCCTTTATAACAGATATACCACTAAAAGACTCTTGTGTAAATGCAGAAAGTGTTGATAAATACTGTTGTACAACCGTACTGCGTTTGTGAATCTCTTTGCTTAATTTATAAATGGCAATCGAGAGTATTGGTAGGGGAATTACTGTATAAAGAGTTAAAGAAGGAGCTTCATTGAACATGTAAATTAAGGCAATTATAAACAGGGTAACTGTGTTAATACTGTACATAATTGCTGGGCCAACATACATACGAACTCGACTAACATCCTCACTTATTCGGTTCATTAAATCACCAGTTCTGTTCTTTTTGTAAAAGTTTAAAGAAAGTTTTTGATAATGCTCATAAACCTCGTTTTTTAAATCAAATTCTATATAACGCGACACGTTGATGATGGTTTGTCTCATTAAAAAAGTAAAAAGACCGGCAATGAGAGCCGCTCCAATAACGTAAAAAATAATTTCGGCAAGTTCTGCTTGAAATGTACTATTGCCCGATCCCAATCCGTTTTTGTAGGTATCTACAACAGTGAATATTTTTTTTACGTATCTAGGCGTAAACAGCAAGAAAATTCTAGCGATAATGGTGATTAAAATACCAATAATTAAGTGCGTTTTATACTTAAAAAAATATTTATTTAAATGTTTTAATTCTTTCATTTAGAAATGAAATTTATTTAATTTTCAGTTAAAGATTAAACATAGGATGCAAAGATACAGTATTAAAACAAAAATCGTATTGAATTAAAAGGGGTGAAGGTTAAAAATTAGCTAAAATATTTTACACATTTAAAATATAAATTAAGAACGCATTCTTTGAAAAAGTATTATTTTTGCGCAGCTATAGAAATATAATCCGAGGCCAATTAATTTAAGTTCTTTGTAAATATGCTAAACAGAAGACATATTCGTGTAAAAGTCATGCAAACAATTTACGCTTTCAAAGGAAGCGAAAGTGATGATTTTAGTAAAAATGAGAAATTTTTATTGTTCAGTATTAGCAATATGTACAGCTTATACCTATTGATGATGTCACTTTTAATCGAAGTTCAAAAGAAGGCAGAAGATTATTTGCAAAAAAAGCAAAAAGCACATTTAGCTACGAAGGATGACAAAGACCCGAACAGAAAGTTTATTAACAATCAGCTTCTTCAAATTCTAAAGGGGGACATTCAATTAAAAAACCAACTGGAAAGCCATAAAATAAATAATTGGGAACTAGATAGTGAGTATGTTGACGTTATTTTTAGGGCTATCATTACAAGTGATCTATATAAGGATTATATGAATACGCGAGTTTCTGATTTTAGGGAGGACAAGGAATTTATTATAGATATATTTAAGGATATTATTGCCCCTAATGACAAGCTTTATGATTATATTGAAGATAAAAATTTAACTTGGTTAGATGATCTTCCTACGGTAAACACGACCATTTTAAAGTTATTGCGAAAATCAAAGGCCAACATGTCAGATAGTCATTTTACACCAAGACTTTATAAGGATCAAGAAGATAAACAATTTGCCATTGATTTATTTAGAAAAACCATTCTCAATCAGTTAGAACTGAATACTGAAATTGAACAAAAAACTCAAAACTGGGATTCGGATAGAATAGCAAATGTTGATTTTGTGCTATTGCAAATGGCTATTTGTGAGTTGCAAAATTTTTCCTCTATTCCTATTAAAGTGACCATGAACGAATATCTAGAAATTGCCAAAGAATATTCCACACCAAAAAGCAGTATATTCATTAACGGAATTTTAGACAAATTGGTGAAAGAATATGAAGAAAGTGGAAAATTAATTAAAGTGGGTAGGGGATTGATGTAATTTTCTGTTAAGAACCCGATAAAAAACTTTTAATAGATTAAATAAATTA
>TARA_R110001583_G_scaffold114876_1_pt1 | contig 36105 bp, 32 predicted proteins | sample TARA_R110001583 | Tara Oceans TARA_R110001583 (sample SAMEA4398432) | marine metagenome | biome: Polar Biome; feature: [MES] marine water layer (ENVO:01000295) within the mesopelagic zone...; material: water (ENVO:00002006), including particulate matter (ENVO:01000060) such... | reverse complement strand
CTTCTTGCCAACAATTTAGTTCCTTAAAGTTATGCATATTCTTGTATTTTATAATAAGTAACTAAATAGTTGACATTATATTTTTATTATTCAAATTTATTTTTTTTATCAATCTTTCAATATCCTCACGTAAACATCATATTCTTGATACCCAATACCTGATACTAGATACCAACTACTATTTATGTTTATCCGCTACTGCTTTCATTGCAATATTAACTGCTTCTCTTACTTTATAAATATCTCTTTTAGTCATAGCTGTTGCTAAGAACCAAGATTCAAATTGTGATGGCGGTAAAAACACACCATGCTCCATCATTTTCCAGAAAAATGTTTTAAACTTATCAGTATCACTAGTTTGAGCTGTTTTAAAATCAACTACTTTTTCTTTTGTAAAAAAAGGATTGATCATAGATCCAAATCTGTTCACTTGTAAATCAATACCATTCTCTTTAGCTGCATCTTTCATAACTCTTTCTAAAAAAGCAGCTGTTTTTTCAAAATCTTTATATGGATCTTGTTTTTTCAACTCTTTTAAAGTTGCAATACCACAAGCCATTGCTATTGGATTTCCAGATAACGTTCCTGCTTGATACACATCTCCAAGAGGTGAAACCATTTCCATAATTTCATTTCTTGCTCCATAAGCTCCAACTGGAAAACCTCCACCAACAACTTTACCCAAACAAGTAATATCTGCTTCAACGCCTAATAATTCTTGAGCTCCTCCATATTTTGAACGGAAACCTGTCATTACCTCATCCATAATTAAAAGAACACCACTTGCTTTAGTTAATTCTCTTAATTCTTGAATAAACTCTTGACTAGGTTGAATAACGCCCATATTTCCAGCAATTGGCTCAATAATTACTGCAGCAACATCGTTATGTTTTGCTAAATGTTGTTCAACACTATCTATATTATTATATTCTGCAATCAACGTATTCTTTACAGCTTCATCTGGCACACCTTTACTGCCTGGGATACTTAATGTTGCCAATCCAGATCCAGCTGCAACTAATAAAGCATCTGAATGTCCATGGTAGCAACCTGCAAATTTTATAATTTTATTTTTATTTGTAAATGCTCTCGCTAAACGAATTGCACTTAAAACAGCCTCTGTTCCCGAATTTACAAAACGAACTTTGTCCATTCCAGGAAAAGCATCACAAACCATTCCAGCCATAATAATTTCTCCTTCAGTAGAAGCTCCAAATGTATATCCTTTTTTAAGGTATTTTTTTATTGTTTTTTCAACAATACTATTTCTATGACCTAAAATCATTGGACCATACGACAATACCATGTCTATATACTCATTCCCATCAACATCTATAATTTTACTTCCCTTTGCGTGATCAATAAAAATTGGCACTCCTCCAACAGATTTAAATGCTCTAACAGGTGAGTTTACAGCACCTACTAAGTGCTTTTTCCCTTTTGTATATAGCTCAATTGATTTTTCTAGTTTCATTGTATTTCTTTTATTGGTGATTGAGCGGAGTCGAAATCAATTTTATTAAGATAATCACTTCGACTCCGCTCAGTGACCAACTTCTGTTTTACCCGGTAGCCTATTATTTTTTCAACAATACTTTTGCAACTTCTTTAGCAAAATATGTAATAATAATATCTGCTCCTGCTCTTTTCATTGACAATAAGCTTTCCATCATTACACGTTCACCATCAATCCACCCTTTTTCAGCTGCAGCTTTAATCATCGCATATTCACCACTTACATTATAACAGGCAATTGGTCTATCAAAATTGTTTTTTAAATCTCTAATGATATCTAAATAGGATAATGCTGGTTTTACCATTAAAATATCTGCACCTGCCTGATCATCAAAAGTTGCTTCACGCATTCCTTCATCTCTGTTAGAAGGATCCATTTGATAGGTTCTTCTATCTCCAAATGTAGGAGCAGAATCTGCCGCATCTCTAAACGGGCCGTAAAAAGCTGAAGAGTATTTTACAGCATACGACATAATTGGTAAATTAGGATAACCTGTATTATCTAGTGCTTCGCGAATAGTTTCAATCATTCCATCCATCATACCTGATGGTGCAACCATATCAACACCTGCTTTTGCATGTGAAATCACTTGTTTTGCAATATTTGGTAATGTTGCATCATTATCAACATCATTATCGTGAATAACACCACAATGACCATGACTTGTATATTCACAGAAACAAACATCTGTAATTACATATAAACTTGGGTAATTCTTTTTAATAAAGCGAACTGCACGCTGCATAATTCCATTATCATTCCACGTTTCAGAACCTACTTCATCTTTTTCAGAAGGAATTCCAAAAAGTAAAACTGCAGGAATATCTAGTGCTACTACTTCATCTAATTCTTTTGAAATTCTATCTAAAGAAAATCTTTTAATCCCAGGCATTGAAACAATTTCGGTTTCAATATTTTCTCCTTCTTCAATAAATAATGGGTAAATTAAATCGTCTATTGTTAGTTTATTTTCTCTAACTAAACGGCGAATATTTTCTGTTTTACGTAAACGTCTTGTTCTATTCATTTCTATTTAATTTTTATGATTCTTGAAAATGTTCATTTACAGATTTCAATACACTTTCAACTGTTGGAAGTGAAGAAACAATAACATTTTTAAAATGTTTTCTAGCTTCCGTAGCTGTAGTTTCACCTATACAAAAGGCAACACTCTCAGACGTTTTATTGTCTTTTAAATAACTTTCAATTCCTGTAGGACTGTAAAAAAGAATACCGTTGTGTTTTCCATCTATTTTTCTTGGCGTTAATTGTGTTTGATAACATTCAACTTCATTAACATTAATTCCATTTTCTTCTAAAATAGTTGGTAATTCATCACGTCTTTTGTTTCCACAGAAATACGTAACTTCTTTTTCTTCAATAGTACCAACCAAATAATTTGCTAACTTTTCTGCTGAATTTTCTATATGAGCAACTTTTCCAATTCTTTTTTCAATAAGTCGTTTTGTTCTTTTACCAACGCAGTAAATATTAGTAAAATTTAACTCCATTGGTGAAAAATTTTCTAACAAAGCTTCAACAGCATTCTGACTGGTAATTATTACATTATTGATTGTATTTTTAACAACTTTTTGCTTTAATCTATTATTTCGAGTGGTTATAAAATCACTCATATCACTGCCAATTTTAGTTGACAAACTATTTTTTTGATCTAAAGAAAGGTTTTTTGTTGAATACACATTTATTTCTTTTTCAATAGTTATTACTTCACGCATTAACTTTTTACCTCCTCTTTCTAAAATATAGTTGGCAGCATATTCTCCTAAATCAGTTGCATTATCTACGGCAACTTCTTTATAAAATTCTATTTTATTTTTCCCATCTGGGCTAAATAAAGCGCCTTTAAATTTTATTTCATCATCCCAAAGCATTGCTAAAGCACCAATTGGAGCTGTACAACCGCCTTCTAAAACTTGTAAAAATGTACGTTCAATTCCTACACAAATAGCTGTGTCTTTATCATTTATTTCATTACAAATTTCTAATAATTCTTCATTCTTCTCTAAGGCTGCAATCATAACTACACCTTGTGCAGGAGCAGGAATCATCCAATCTAATTTAATATGTTTTTCTTTTTCGGGCAATAATTTAAGTCGTATTAATCCAGCGGCTGCAAAAATTGCTCCATCCCAATCATTATCTTCTAATTTTTGCAAACGTGTAATTACATTTCCTCTTAACCCTGTAGTTGAATGATGTGGATAACGATACAACCATTGTGCTTTTCTACGAAGACTACCTGTTGCTATAATAGCAGTATCTTTTGTGAAAAAATTTTCATCTTCTTTTATCACCAAAATATCATTAAAATCGCCTCTTTTCAATACTGCAGCTTGCACAATTCCAAGTGGTAATTTTGTAGGCACATCTTTTAAAGAATGTACCGCAATATCAACTTCACCATTTAGCAATGCAATGTCTAAATTTTTAGTAAATACACCTGTTATACCTAACTCATATAAAGGTTTATCTAAAACCACATCTCCTAAAGAATCTATTTTTACAATTTCAGTTTTATGTCCTAAGTGTTCTAATTGTTTTGCAACTGTATTTGCTTGCCAAAGTGCTAATTTACTTGAGCGAGTTCCAATTTTTATAATTTTATCCATTCTAAACTTCCGTTTTTTCTAAGTTGAATATTTTGCTCATTACATCTATACTTTGATCCACCGAAGTTTCATCATCTTTTAAATGTTTCACAAATTGAGTTGTTATTTTTTGAATAATTCTATTTGTAACAAACTCTGCATGTTCTATATTAAAATCTTTAATTTTCTTAGTATGAAAATTAATTTCATCTTGTTGAATAATTTTAAGTGATTCTTTTAAAGCATTCACCGCAGGAACATATTTTCTGTGTGAAATCCAATCATTAAATTCTTCTTTATACTTATCTATAATAGCCTCGGCAGCAGGAATTTCACTTCTACGTGTTTCAATGGTTTTGTCAGTTATTTTTGATAACTCATCCACATTAACCAAACTAACTCCTGGAATTTCCTTTACTGCAACATCTACATTTTCAGGCATTGACAAATCAAGAATTAACAAATCTTGTCTTTTTTTAAAATGCTCTTTAGTTACGGTTGGAATACTAGCTCCTGTTGCTACAATTAAAATATCAGTATTATGTATTTCTTTTGTTAAATCTTCAAATTTACCTGCAATAACTTCAGGATGTACTTCAACAAACCCTAATGCTGTTTCAAGCGTTCTATTAATAAGTGTAATTTGCTTATTTGAAGTGTAATTTAATACATTTTTACATGTGTTCTTCCCTATTTCACCTAAACCGTAAATAAGAATTTTCTTATCACAGTGGTTCTCAACATTTTCAACTATATATTGAATAGCTGCGTAAGCTACTGAAGTTGTACCTGAACTTAACTTAGTGTGGTTTTTAACATCTTTACTTGCCTGAAGTACCAAATTCATTAAACGCTCTAAATAAGCATTGGTGGTTCCTTCTTTTTTTGCCAACTTAAAAGATTCTTTCAATTGACCTACAATTTCATAATCACCTAAAATTTGGCTATCTAACCCAGTTCCAATATTAAACAAATGCCTAACAGCATCTTTATTTTTATAAACATTAGAAACTTCTATAAAATCTTCAACATTTCCATTTGAAAATTTTATCAACAAACTAATTAATTCAAATGGGTGTTTTGCAAAACCCGTGATTTCTGTTCTGTTACAAGTTGACAAAACAAAAATGCCATCAATTCCTTTTTTCTTAGCAGCTTTTAATAATAATTTTTGATTTTCCTTAGTTATACTGAAAGCACCACGCATTTTAACATCGGCTTTCTTATAACTTAATCCTACATTGTATAATTTAGTAGGTAGATTCTCTTGGCTCATAAAACAGTATTATTAATAAGTATCGACAAAAGTACATATATATTTAGCTATAAAACATCGCTAAAAGTACTTTTACTATCGAAAGAAGTTACTTGCCTTTATTTAGAATACCTCTAAATAAAGTGGTTTTCATATAAACTATGACAAATGTCAGCAAATACAAGGCGTTAAAATAGTGATATATGTCAGTTTTTTTAACTAATTACCAATTTTATACTAACATTTTTTATTGTACTTTTGCTATAACTTTAAGCATATTTTATAAAAATACTCTATGAAATCTAATTTGGAAAAATACAAAAATATCGACAAAAGTACACATTTCTTATTCAATGAAAAAGACTCGTTTAAAGTGTTTCATTTTAACAACTTAACAACTGACAATGTGTTATTTAAGCACAAACTTGTTAATAATTACATCCAATTATATTTTTGCTATACAAATGATTGTAAAGTTGCTTTTAATTTTGAACATTGCGCAGTAAACTTAACCCCTAGCAATTCTAGCATGGTTTATTTCAAAGATGAGAAAATGGATATTCTTTTCAATATACAACCTAATGCAGAATTAATTGGCGTTTTAATTTCAATTGAACATTTTCACTCTTTATTTTCGAATGACGGAAATTTATTATTTAATTTCAATAGATTTAAAGCAGATAAACCTATTATTGAACCTAAAGAAATTACACCAACAATCAAACTAATTTTAAATCAATTAAAATCTAATCAAACAAATGAATCTTTAAGGCAAATTTACATTAAAGGAAAAATTTATGAACTTCTAAGTTATTACTTCAGCACAACTGCTGAAGGTGAAAATGAAAATTGCCCGTATATCGCCAACGAAGAAACAATCACTAAAATTAAACTGGCTAAACAAATAATAATTGAAGAAATGAACAATCCACCTTCTTTAAATGATTTAGCGAAAAAAGTTGGTTTAAATATAAAAAAATTAAAAACCGATTTTAAAGAATTCTATGGCGTTCCTGTTTTTACATTTTTATTAAATTATAAAATGGAATTAGCAAAAGAATTATTACAAGAACAGCAATTAAACGTAAATGAAATATCAACACATATTGGCTATAGTACTTCAAGCCATTTTATAGCTGCCTTCAAAAGGAAATTCGGAATTACACCTAAACAATTTGCAAAATCTTAAATAAATGAAAGGAGCTTTATTAGTTAACTTGGGTTCACCAAACAGTACTTCAACTAAAGATGTAAGAAACTATTTAGATGAATTTTTAATGGACAAAAGAGTCATTGACATGCCTTATTTATTACGAGCCTTGCTTGTAAAAGGAATTATTCTAAATACAAGACCAAAAAAATCAGCCGAAGCCTATAAAAAAATCTGGTGGGATGAAGGTTCTCCTCTTATTGTTTTATCTGAAAGATTACATGAAAAAGTTCAGAAAAATTCTGATGTACCAGTGGAACTTGCAATGCGATATGGAAATCCATCAATTAAAAGTGGAATTGAAAATCTTGTAAGCAAAGGAGTTAACGAAATATTCTTAATTCCATTATATCCACAATTTGCAATGGCCACTACAGAAACCATAGTAGTTCTTGCCAATAAAATTATCAAAAAACAATTTTCACAGGTTAAACTAACAGATGTTCCCGCCTTTTATAATAAGAAAGATTATATTGAAGCTTTAGGAGAAAGTATTCAAGAAAGCCTTGATAAAACGAAGCCTGAACATTTGCTTTTTTCATATCACGGAGTACCAGAACGACATATTAAAAAATCTGATGTTACAAAATCACATTGTAAAATTGATGGTAGTTGTTGCAATACCCCATCAAGGGCGCATGAATTTTGCTACAGACATCAATGTTATGAAACCACAAAACTTGTTGCTGAAAAATTGAATTTAAAAGAAGGAACGTTTAGCACTTCATTTCAATCTAGATTAGGACGAGATCCTTGGCTACAACCATACACCGACCATACAATTGATAATTTTGCGAAAAATGGCATTAAAAAATTAGCCGTTGTTACACCTGCTTTTGTATCTGATTGCTTGGAAACATTAGAAGAAATAGGAATGGAAGCAAAACACTCATTTATTGAAAATGGAGGTGTTGAATTTTCAACAATTCCTTGCTTAAATGATAATGAAAAGTGGGCAAAAATAGTATCAGAATGGATTAATAACTGGAGTAAATAAAATACCAATGACATACCTTTACCTTAAATCTTTACATATTATTTTTGTTACAACCTGGTTTGCTGGGTTATTTTATATTGTTCGCTTATTTATCTACTATAAAGAAGCCGAAGAAAAACCTGAAATTGAAAAAAACATTTTATTAAAACAGTACAAATTAATGATTAAAAGGCTTTGGTACATTATAACTTGGCCTTCGGCAGTTTTAGCTGTTATATTTGCAACTTGGATGCTTATACTACAACCTGCTTGGCTTCAAACTAGCTGGATGCATATTAAATTAAGTTTTGTAGCGCTGTTATTTGCTTACCATTGGTCTTGCCAAATTTTGTACAATCAAATTGATAAAGGCTATTTAAAATATTCATCAACTTCTTTAAGAATATGGAATGAAATTTCTACAATTATTCTATTTGCCTGTGTATTTTTGGTTGTTCTTAAAAGCACTTTTGGTTGGATTTTTGGAGTTGTTGGAATTTTTGGTATTTCTATATTTTTAATGCTTGGCATTAAACTTTACAAAAAAATACGAGCTAAAAATAGCTGGGATAAAAATTAACATTTTATAAAAAATAAAGAATCCACAAATACATCATCTGTTTATTAAAAATTAATCAACAAATAAACGAAACCACTATTAAAATACTTAGTCGTATTACTTATTTATTGCATATTTAATATTCTGTATATCAACACATTACAAAGTGCAATATGACTTTAATCATTATTTTTATGAAAACGTTTTCGTAATTTTATACCTTATTAAATATAACTATTTATAAATAAGAATTTTATGAAAAAACTTCTTTTAGGTAACGAAGCTCTAGCACAAGGCGCAATTGATGCAGGATTATCAGGTGTTTACGCTTACCCAGGAACTCCGTCTACGGAAATAACCGAATATATACAACGCTCAAAACAAGCAAAAGAACTTAACATTCATTCAAACTGGTCAGTTAACGAAAAAACAGCAATGGAAGCCGCTTTAGGTATGTCTTATGCTGGAAAAAGATCAATGACAGTAATGAAGCACGTTGGTTTAAATGTTGCTGCCGATGTTTTTATGAACATGTCGGTTTCAGGTGTTAATGGTGGATTAGTTGTAGTGGTTGCTGATGACCCTTCAATGCATTCGTCACAAAATGAACAAGACTCTCGTTATTATGGTAAATTTGCTATGATTCCAATGTTAGAACCTTCTAATCAACAGGAGTGTTATGAAATTACAAAATATGCTTTTGAACTTTCCGAGCTCTATAAATTACCTGTTTTAATTAGATTGGTAACTCGTTTATCGCACTCAAGAGCAGGTGTTGTTACGAGTGATACAAAAGAACAAAACGAAATGAGCCTTCCTACAAGTCCAACACAATTTCAATTAATTCCTATGCACGCCAGAGGAAGATATCAAAGTTTATTAGATAACCAACCAGGAATTTTAGAAGAAGCTGAAAAAAGTCCGTTCAACAATTTTAAAAAAGGACCAAACACTTCAATGGGTATTATTGCTTCAGGTATTGCATATAATTACTTAATGGAAAATTTTGAAAACGGAGAATGTCCTTACCCAGTATTTAAAGTTTCTCAATATCCTTTACCAAAAAGACCTATTAAAGAATTATTTGATACTTGTAAAAAGATTTTAGTTTTAGAAGATGGATATCCATTTATTGAAGAAGCTATTTCAGATTTCCTAGGTGAAAACAGAAATGTAATTGGACGTTTAAGTGGAGATATTCCACGTGCTGGTGAATTAAACCCAGATAATATTGCTAACGCTTTAGGATTTGATGTAGTTATTAATGACACACTTCCAAAAGTAGTTTCAGGTAGACCACCTGAATTATGCGTAGGTTGTGGACACAGAGATTTATTTGATGTTATTAACGACTTAAGTAAAGAAATGGCAAGCCAACAAGTTTTTGGAGATATTGGTTGTTATGCTTTAGGTGTATTAGAACCATTCAATAGTATCAATACATTAATTGATATGGGAGCTTCTATTACTATGGCAAAAGGTGCTGCAAATGCAGGTATTCATCCTTCTGTTGCAATTATTGGAGATTCAACTTTTACACACTCGGGTATGACGGGTCTATTAGAAGCTGTTATTGAAGATACGCCAATGACTGTTGTAATATCAGATAACTCTGCAATTGCAATGACAGGAGCTCAAGATTCTTCTGCTTCAGGTAGATTAATTGATATTTGTAAAGGAATTGGTGTTGATGAAGATCATATGATTGTAATTACACCACTTCATAAAAATATGAACGAAAATAGAGACATCATTCGTAAAGAATTTAATCACAAAGGTGTTTCTGTAATTATAGCACAACGTCCTTGTGTTCAACTTCCAAGTGAGAAAAAGAAATTATTAAAACAGATTAAAAGTTTAGCTGTAAATTAGACCATTATGAAAACAAATATAATATTAGCAGGTGTTGGTGGACAAGGAATTTTAACTATTGCAGCTGTTTTAGATACAGCAGCATTGAGTTGCGATTTAAACATAAAACAATCTGAAGTTCACGGAATGAGCCAACGTGGTGGCGCAGTACAAAGCCACGTTCGTATTTCTGATACTGAAATTTATTCAGATTTAATTCCTCAAGGAAAAGCAGATATCATAATTTCTGTTGAACCAATGGAATTATTACGCTATTTACCTTTCTTAAAAGAAGGAGGACATTTAGCAACTGACTCTAATCCGTTTGTAAACATTACAAACTATCCAGAATTAGAAGAATTGTATGCTGAAATTAAAGCACTTCCAAATAGTATCTTAATTGATGCAAAACAAATTGCAAAAGAATTAGGAAATTCAAGAGCTACAAACATTGTATTACTTGGAGCCGTTTCTTCTATTCTTCCATTAAGTGATGAAAGTTTAATGGATGCAATTAGAACATTATTCGAAAGAAAAGGTGAAAAAATTGTAAATAAAAATATTGAAGCATTTTTAAAAGGTAAGGAAATTGCCAACGAATACGCATCATAATAATTAATAGAAGTCGGTATTCAATATAACTGTATTGAGTACTGGCTTTTTTTCTTCAAATGCCAATTACTTGGCTTTTATAAATAGTAATTATATGTTACACAAAAAAATAATTAACCCTAATAGCATTGTAGTTATTGGGGCTTCTAATAATATTCAAACGCCTGGAGGAAGAGTTTTAAAAAACTTAGTTGATGAAGGTTTTAAAGGTGAATTATTTGCAGTTAACCCAAAAGAGACAGAAGTACAAGGGATAAAATGCTACCAAAACGTTGCTGAAATTCCAAATGTAGATTGTGCAATTATCGCAATTGCAGCAAAATTTACGTTAGATACGGTTAAGGTTTTAACACGACAAAAAGAAACAAGAGGATTTATTATTTTCTCAGCTGGATTTAGTGAAAAAGATAAAGAAGGAGAAGAACTTGAACATCAAATAGTAAACGAAATTAATGCTGTTGGAGGAAGTTTATTAGGTCCAAATAACATTGGACTAATCAATCAGAACTATGCAGGTGTTTTTACGACTCCAATTCCGAAGTTAAATGCAAAAGGAGCCGATTTCATAACAGGTTCTGGTGCAACTGCCGTATTTATTATGGAAGCTGCAATGGCTTCTGGACTAACGTTTTCAAGTGTTTATTCTGTAGGGAATTCCGCTCAAATAGGTGTGGAAGAAGTTTTACAAAACTTAGATGAGACATTTGATCCTGAAACAAGTTCAAAAGTAAAATTACTTTACATTGAAAGTATTGACAATCCACAAAAATTATTAAAACACGCTACTTCTCTAATTCAAAAAGGATGTAAAATTGCAGCTATTAAAGCTGGAAGTTCTTCAGCAGGAAGTAGAGCAGCAAGTTCTCATACAGGAGCATTAGCAAATTCTGATGTTGCCGTTGATTCTTTATTCAAAAAAGCAGGTATTATTCGCTGTTATGGAAGAAATGAATTAATTACAGTTGCTTCTATTTTTATGCATCCTGAATTAACAGGTAAAAACATTGCAATTATTACCCACGCAGGTGGACCAGCTGTAATGTTAACGGATTCATTATCGAGTAATGGTTTGAATGTACCAGAAATTAATGGACAAGCCAGTGAAGAATTATTGACTAAATTATACTTAGGATCTTCAGTTTCTAATCCAATTGACTTTTTAGCAACAGGAACTGCAGAACAATTAGAAACAATTATCGACTATTGTGAAAATCGATTTGATGAAATTGATGCAATGGTAGTTATTTTTGGTAGCCCAGGATTATTTGAAGTTTACGATGTTTATGATGTACTTCATAAAAAAATGAGCGCATGTAAAAAACCTATTTTCCCTGTTTTACCTTCTGTAGTAAATGTAAAAAAAGAGATTGATTATTTTATTGCTAAAGGAAATATCAATTTTCCTGATGAAGTTTTATTTGGAAATGCTTTAGCAAAAATTGCAAGTACTCCAAAACCAGATTATAATGAAACTAAAGTTGAAGAAGTTGATTCTACAACAATTAGATCTATAGTTGATAACGCAGCTGATGGATATTTACAACCTCATCAAGTTGTGGAGTTACTTACTGTAGCTCACATTCCAATGGTAAAAGAAGCTGTTTGCACTTCTAAAGAAGAAAGTTTAGCAGCTGCCAAAGATCTTGGATTTCCTGTTGTAATGAAGGTAGTTGGTCCAATTCATAAATCGGATGTTGGTGGAATTTTCTTAAATATAAACACAGAAGAAAAACTGACTGATGCTTTCAATAAAATAATGAAAATTGAAGATGCCACTGGTGTTTTAATGCAACCAATGAAAAAAGGGATAGAATTATTTATTGGAGCTAAAAAAGAAGATAAATTCGGACATATGGTTTTATGTGGTTTAGGCGGCATTTATATTGAAGTTTTAAAAGATGTAAATAGTGCTCTAGCACCTGTTTCTTTATCTGAAGCAACAGGAATGATAAAAAGTTTAAAATCTTATAAAATTATTGAAGGAGTTAGAAATCAAAAAGGAATAAATCAGGAGTTATTTGCAGAAATAATTACGAAGATTTCAAATTTAGTAACAATTGCACCGGAAATTAGTGAGTTAGATTTAAATCCGTTATTAGGAAATTCAGAAGAGATTATAGCTGTTGACGCTAGAATTAGAATTGAAAAATAATAATTATTAGCTACTAAAAAGAACAAAAAATCATTGTCATCCTAATTGCAGTATCAACGAAATGAAAAATCTTACCTTACACTACAGCAAGTAAGATTCTTCATTTCGTTCAAAAAGACAATAAATAGGCACTTCCATAAGTGAAGTGTCTACCTTTGATGTGACGATTTTTTGAGAGTATAAACTATATTGGAAGAATGGTAAAAAGACATGACAACGAATTTAAAGTAATGATTGTGGGTTTATTAAAATCTATAGGAAAGTTCAAATAATAAGCGTGTAAATTTTCTTTCTGATTCAAAAATACCCTCATAACTTACGGTTAAAATATAGGAAGAAGCTAAAGTATAATAAAGGTCCATTGAAAGAATATTTTGGCGAATAGTTTCTGCATTAAGGTATTCATACTTTGCAAATCTATAGCCGGGTGATAAGTTAATTTTTTTTGATGGAATGTATTTATTTATTTTTAAGCCCAAAACCGTTCCGTCAGAATAGCTACTTTTGTATTTAGAATAATTTAAAACGGCACCCGCATTTATTAAGGGTATTTTTGAATATGAAATACTTCCTAAAAAATTTTCTGATTTTTCAGCATCATTTTTTTGCATTCCTGCTCCAGTTCTTAAACTTAATGCTAAATATTTGATGGGCTTAATATACACACTCCAATTTATTGTTTCTCTGGTATAATTATTTAATAATATTTCTTCTAAATTCTCATAGGTTTCATAAAGTATAATTTGCTTTCTGGAATCATAAAATAAAGACGTAGATAACCATTTAACAGGATCATATGAAAGGTTAAAATAGAGATTTGAAAAATTAAATACACTTTTTTTAACATTATTTTCCTTTTCAAATAAGTCCCACTCGGTCGATAAAATAAATCTAATATTATACTTATAATTAGAATATTCATTTTGATAATAAATAAATCTTCTATCCGTTTTAAACTTATTTTCTTGTTCAATAATTGATATTGTATTTTTTAATTTACTGTTTTTAAATTTATCAGCTCTACTTATATACGCTCCAAACCCTAACAAATTAGCATTAAAACCATTATTTTTATAATCGGGTCTTGACCCTACAAAAAGCCCTAATAAATACGAATTGTGTTTTGTTTCAAATTGTAGTCCATCAATGGTATTAATATTTGTAAGTTGTTTGTTAATACTTCTTCCTAAGATAATATTTGTTGCTTCATTAAATTTATATTTTAATGACATATCATAAATCCTTATTTGATCTCTAAAATAAGGGTTGGAAGAATTTTTCATTAAAATAGAGTAGGTACTAAATGAAACTTTATCAGAAATTTCATTCGTATTTAGTGAAAGCAAAGCTCTCCAAGATTGATCTGAGCTTCCTTGAGCAGAATTACTATAGTTACTATATGATTGAATTGCTGTACGTCCAGATATTTTCTTTTTCTTTTTTGGATACTCTTTAAAAAGCGGTCTAGGTATGGTGTCTTTTAGATATATATTTTCATTATTCAACGAGTTATTGTCTTCAAGTTTATCTTTGGACTTATCAGACCTTAAAATCTTTTTTTGAATTTTAAAAAAAACATCTCCAATATTTATAGGTTCGTCTATAATGGGAACTGCTGCTATTGAACTATAGGAAACATGTTTTACAATTAATGCTGGCTTTGTAACTTTATTTATATTTACATAAAGTGTATCACCCGTAACAAATTCAACTTTTTGATTGAGCCTAAGATATATTAATTGTGATGATTTGTAGCTTACTTTTACTAAAATATTTTCTTGCGCAATAACTCTATTAGAAATCAAAATAGCAATTAATAGTACTGTTACGTTTAAATATTTTTTAAGTAAAATAGACATTTCTTTTAGCACTCAACGATTTAAAATAATTTTCATTATTGTTTATAAACTACACACTAACTACTCTTTTTTTTTACAAATAACATTCTTAAATTCTCAATATTTCCCATGATGATTTTCATGTGCTGGATGACACAATCTACATGCTGACGAAACATACCTGTAATGGTGTACTTTAACATGTTGCTCGTCTGTAATTTGTTTGTTATGTGTATGACAAGAGGTACAAGAATACTCTTTATAATTTGATTGATCTAAATGACAATCTGTACACGGTAATACAATGTGTGATGGTGTTAGCGTAAATGTTGTTACATCATGGTTAAACTGTGCTGGATTCCAATTATTTGCCAAATGGCACTCTTGGCAATCTATTGAAATATTAGAAGTAACATGCCATTGTTCTGATTGATAATTTTCTTGATGACAATCAATACAATTTGTAGGAATTGGAGGAAAAGACAGATTTGACAAACCTGTGTGGCAATTTATGCAACTAGCTGTTTGATGAGGCCCATTTAATGGAAACCTTGTGTATTGATGAATTTCGTAAATATTATTAACTAACCAACTTTGTGAATTGTGACATCTTGCACAATCATTACCTACAGTAGTTTCATGAAAATCTAGGTGACATGTAGCACAATTACTAGAGCTGGTAGTAAACACTAAATTTTCATGACAGTTTACGCACTTTAACTGCTCGTGCTGCCCCTTTAACTCAAAGCCTGATTCAACTTGGTGGTTAAAATTTATCTCGGGTAAAATCTCATTCCAAACTTCTGATTTATGACAATTAACACAATCTATTTTAAATTTTTCTCCATGAGGGTTTTGTGCGAATAGTATAACGCAACTAAACAGCGTAATTATAAATGACAGTTTATACATGTAATACCTCCATAACTATATTTTCTATAAGTAACATTATTTTTCTTTATTAATAGATGACATTTACTACATTCTAAGTCTAAATGTTTTCCTTCTAATTTAAATTTTGTTTCCTGATGATCAAATAATTCAGGTTCCCAAGTTCCTTGAACATGGCATTTACTGCATTCAGTTACACCGTTTTCTATGAATTGATTTTGGTGATTCTCTTTATGACAATTTTCACAAGCTCTATCTTTAGAAGCAAATTTAATTATTTTATCTTTACCTTTTGTCTCTACATGACACGAACGACATTCTAATTCAGTGTGCTTTCCTTTAAGTTCAAATTTTGTTTTATCATGGTTAAACCTTACACTTGTCCAAGCCCTCTGGTTATGACAATTATAGCAACCTCCAGGATTAAAATATTCTTCAGGAAGCTCGGTTAAATGACTGTTTTCATGACAATTTATACAATTTTCGTATGCTATTTTAAAATTCCATTTTTCTTCTTTTAAATGGCATTTATCACAGGCAACAGCTAAATGGCTGTGTTTTAGTTTAAAATCTAATTCATTATGATTTTCTACTGTGAATGTAGAAAGTGAAAACGTGTTTGTTGTATGGCATTCAACACAGTCTTTTTGAATGTTATCTTTATAGGTATGTGAAGATTCATGGCAACTACTACATTTCTCAGCATTTGGTTTTAAAACACTAACTCTTTGTTTGTGACATTTTTTACATTCTAAATTTTCATGTTTACCTTGTAATTTAAAATTAGTTTTAGTATGGTTAAATGTTTCTCTATTAACTTCTCTAAAACTTTTAGTAGTATGGCACTCCTGACATTTTACACCAAATTTTTGCTTATGTATATCTTTATCTTCATGGCACTCTACACAATTATTGAATTTCATATTCGTAAATTTTTGAAATTCACGATTATTTTTTATTTCTTTTTTATGACACTTCGTACATTCAAGGTCAATATGTGAGCCTGTTAATTTAAAATCTGTTTCTTTATGACTAAATAATTTTGCAGGTCTAAATTTCTCCTCATTATGACATGATTTACAATCAACACCTAATGTTCCTTGATGATAATCGTTATGGCAAGAAGCGCATTGATTATTGAGTCCTAAATAACCTATTTCTTCAATTTTTTCTGGAAGCTTTTCTTTTTCTGTAAAAAGGTGACACTCTTTGCATTGTTCAAGATTTTTTTCAATGCTTTGTTGTGTACCTACTACTTCCTTCGTTGAAAAAGAGTTTATTTTTTTATGTGATTGTTTTAATATATTGCTGAAATTATGACATTTAATACAGTCTAATTTTTCGTGTTCCCCTTTTAGTTTAAATTTTGTCAAATCGTGATCAAATTTGTCTTTATCAAATTTAATTAACTGAAAATCTCTTCCGTGATGTTCGTTGTGACATTCCCAACAATCTTTCTTATCAACCTCTAAACTAGAATGGTACCCTCTTTTTTGCTCAATAAGAGATTTAATCTCTGTATGGCATTCTAAACATTTCGTATTATTAGCTTCTTCTCCAATAAAATGACATTTTGAACAATAAACAACCCCTTCAAAAATTGAATGTGCTTTAGATAACTCTCCAGGCGATATTTGGCCAAGTAAATTATTAAAATTGGCAAAATATACAATAGCAATAAGTAAAATTGTTTTGTAAGAAATTGATAAATATTCCTTGTTTGGAGCTTTCAATACGATTCTTTTAAATTTAATAAAATTCAATTAAATTTCACTATACAAATATACTAAATTAGGACTAATTACTCTCTTTGCGATATAATATATTTTACGTTTAAAATTAAAGAGTCAATATTCATTTTGTTAGTTGAAATTTTTTGCATATCCAAAAGTAAACTATCGTTATAATAAAAACGATCAATCAATTCATCATATTTATTAAAATTATAATAGAGTATCAATAATTTCACCTCAATATCTTCGCGTTTGGGATATACACCTAAAATTTCTTCATAAATTGGAATTGCATATTCTCCTTTATGAGATTCAAATAAAAAATCGGCATATGCTTTCATAGCTATAGTATCTGTTGGATTTTCTAAATATGTTTTTTTCAATTCTTCAAAGCCTAACCATACTTTGTGTTTTAAATTCCCTTTTGATGGCCAGTTTGAATTTTTGATAAATTCTTTTCTAGCCATATCTTTTCCATGCCAACCATCTTCTTCTTTATTAAGCCTTTGTATAAGGGCATCGTAGGTATAAACTGAGATTAAAATTAAACCAAATAGGGTATATATAATTCCTTTTTTATTCTTTTTTATAGTTGATATTATACTTGAAATTTTCATTTTTTCAATTTTAAAACAATGTAAGGATGTGGTTTAAAAAACAGTATACAAATTTTTAATACAGCACTAAATTATAACCGTATAGCAAAGTAATAAATATATGTATAACTAATATAATGAACATTATAATCGTAAAATTAATATGAGCCTGACGCCAATTTTTTAAAACTCGACGACTGATATTCAATAAACCTATTTTTCTAGAAAAAATTATTTTAGCTTTTGCCAGTTTAAGAAATTTAACTCTATCAAAAGAATCATCTACATTTTTAATTTCCTTTTCTAAGAGTGCTAGCTTTCTTTTATGAAAAAAAATATTTTTGAAAAGTATTATAATTAATCTTACTAAAGATTTTTTCTTGTACATCTCAGGAGAAGATAGTTTTTCTAAATCTTGAAGAACTTTATTCTTTAATTTATATTCATTTAACAATTTTGCTGTTAATTCTCTATTTTTTTTTTCAATTTCATCATATGATAATAATTCACCTTTAATAGAACGAGGAATTTGGGTATAATAAAACTTACCAAATATTCCACTAATAAAAACAAAAACCATGCTCCAAAAACTTACAGAAACCAACCCTCCAAACTTAAAAGAAGTGTGATACAATATTAAAATAGGACCAACTGTACAACAAATTAAGTGCATATTAAGCCATTGTTTCATAGAACCGTATTTTCTAAATTTTTTAAAACGCTTTCTAATGGAGTAAAGTACAACTCCTGCAAATAATAATACTGAGCCTAAAACTCCAAACCATAATCCAATAATACCGGCCGGATTAAATTTTTTATGTAGAGTATGCCAAAATTTCTCTGTATCATCACTAAAATAATAATCAAAACCTCCAAACAATAACAATACAGCCACCGATATGACAATGAATGAGAATACAACTATTATAAAATATCTATTTACCTTTTGCATATAAACATATACGATTTTAAATTAGCGCAATTTACAAGAAAAAATTAAAGATTAAGAGAAAATTCCATGTTATAATGTTTCATTTTATCAAACTAAAAACCTTTAAAAGAGAACAAGACATTGGTAAGAAACTATTTTCAATTTGTTTAAGATTATTTATTTTCATAACATTTGCAGTATAAAATTTCAAGCAAGCAATCTTACCAAAAGGCCTTGAAAAAATATTTAAGTTTAATTTAAGTAAAAAAGTACTTTTCCCTACTTATTATTGAATATATTAACGCGTTGTACATTAATAAAAAGATAGCACAAAGTTGTTCATTGCTTTTAAAAAAAACACGTATCTAATTGAATTTCAAATTGTTAACTATAAACACAGGATAAATGTATTGCTAATAAATTCAAAAAAATAAGAAAAAAATCGTTGCTAAGGTGTTTTATTCACGACAGTTTTTATCTACAAAATTTTGATAGGTTGGATTGTATAGATTGTTAGCAATCATATAATTATCTGATGAAACTATAGTTTCAATACCACAAAAATCCGCTAAGTTAGTGTTGAAAAGAATATTTATTGTTCCTTCAACATCTATAGAACTGATGTTATCTAATGCATCTAAATTTGTAATTAGAATATTATGAGCAATCATTAAATGGTAAATTGAAGTAAGGTTATTTAAACCGTCAATAGTAGTTAGTGAGTGATTTTTTGAAACATTTAAACCGCCATTAAAAGAAGTAACATTTATTAATCCGTTTATATTTTGAAGATTTATATTTTCTTTAAGCATGATATTTTCTCCAACAAAATTTAATCCACTTAAACCATCTATATTTACCAAGTTTTCGTTTTTACTTATTTGTAAGGTTGCACCAACTTTGCTAAGATTATTCAACCCTTTTAATGTGGATAAGCTTACATTATGGTTGATAGATAAATAAAGTCCAACTGAAGTTAAGTTTGATAAACCATTTATATTTTTAAGACTGTCATTCTTAATTATAAATAAATTCTTAGAAACAGCTGTTAAAGAATTTAAACTATTAAGATTTGTAATTGACGTATTTCTTTCTAAAGTATTACCAACTTGCAATTTACCTTTGATTGAGGTATACTTATTTGCTCCAAATTCATCAATTTCTTGTTGCGTTTCTAAAATGACATCTCCAATAAATTCATTTTCATCAAGCTGCTCATCGTCATTTTCAAATAATAAGCAACTAGTAAAAGTTAAACTTAACATAAGAAGTAGTATTTTTTTCATTTTTATTTAAGATTTAGTATTCGCAAATAGGGTTTAAATAGGTTTGTGAACATTAAAATTTGAACTTTATTTAACAAAAGTACATTAATATTGTTAAATTTATTTTAATGTTTAGCTTTATTATAAATAAGTTTCAATTTTGTTTTTCCTAGAGTTGGAAATTCTTACTGCAATTTTCGTGAGGTCTTTCCCTTCATCTGTTTCACTAAAAAACTAATACTCTGTTTTGTGAATATTCAATGTGCTTATAAATATGATCTAAGCTTACTACTCGTTTTAATATTTCAACACTTTCTGAATAACAAATCTGAATTAACAATTCTCGACTTCGTGATTGAATATCTACCTTCAAAATTTTAAACCCATACTTAGTAGACCAAACAATAAGACTACTTATTCAACTTTCTGTACAAGAACCATTTATTTAATAATCTGTCATATAGTAAATATCTAATTTTTTACATTACTAAAGTGGCGCAATGAAATTGCAGGATTAAAAGCCCTAATTTGAAACCAATAACACTGTCAAACCTGCGCTGGCAGGTATCTTCTTCTCGCTAACCAAAACGTATTATAAATTCTTGTCTGCACAGCAATGACAAAATAGTAAGAAATGACAGAAAAAAACAACATATTAAAATTGAAAAATAATTTAGACATTAAAAATTTCAACTTGCCCTTGATTATTTGAGCTACTGCTACCAATTAAAAAATTAGTATTTTGAGGGTGTATTTTTAATACTACATCCTCATTTTTTAATTCCTCAAAATATGCTATAATTTCCTTAAATGAAATTGTATCATTATCAAAGATTAAGGCATCAACATTTTTAGTTTTTAAAAGCTGTTTTACTTCTTCAAAACTCGCTATAATATCCTCATTAATTAGTTCAAATTTTTCACTTAAACTTTTTAACAAATGCCGATTTTCTCCAAAATACACAACACTTCTAATTTCTTTTGTAACAGTTTTAAAGCTTTTAAATTTAAAATATTTTAGTAAATACCATAGTTTAATTCCAAAACTCATAATAAAATCATAAATCTTGTTGAGCTTAAAATGTTTTTTATAAAATATTTTCATTGCTTCATGAAAATACTTCAAATACACAATATCTTTTACAGTGCTTTCACCTTTAAAATGAATTATTGATGTTCCTGAAAAGTAATAATTTTGATATCCTTTATTTAAAATTTTATAGCTCAAATCAATATCCTCACCAAACATAAAATAGTCTTCATCAAAACCATTTACCTCACTATAAACAGCTTTTTTCAACAACATAAAAGCACCAACCAAAACAGCTACAACACCTGTTTCGTTTTCATTTAAATGTGTAGCATAATACTTTCCAGTTTGCCTACTTGAAATGCCAAACAACTTGTTAAAAGATACTCTTGGTGTAGGAATTCCACGTTTACTTTCTGGTAAAAATTTCCCTGATCCATCTACCAATTTCACTCCTAAAACACCTAAATTTTGCTTGGTTTTAGCAAAGTTTAAAATTTGAGTAAAAGTATCCTCCGCAACAACTGTATCTGGATTCAAAATTAAAACATAGTCACCTTTTGCAATTTTAACACCTTGATTATTTGCTTTTGAAAAACCAACATTCGCTTTATTTTCAATAAGAATTATATCAGGGTATTTTTCTTGAAGAACTTTACAGCTATCATCAACTGAATTATTATCAACAACAATAATTTCTACTTTTAAATTTTCTGAAGCAACTTGCACACTTAAAATGCATTGTTCTAAAAAATATCGAACATTATAATTTACAATTACTACAGATAAATCCATAAATTAAAATGAATTATCAAATGGAATTCTATTTATAATACTTCTACCTAAAGTAATCTGATCAGCATATTCAAGCTCATCACCAACAGCAATTCCCCGAGCAATGGTAGAGGTTTTAACCTTATATTTCTCTAGTTGTTTAAAAATATAAAAATTTGTTGTATCGCCTTCAATAGTTGAACTTAGCGCAAAAATTATCTCCTTTACATTCCCTTCCTTTACCTTAGCTACTAAACTTTCAATAGTTAAATTATGTGGCCCAACACCTTCCATTGGTGAAATTTTTCCACCTAAAACATGATACAATCCTTTAAATTGAGCTGTATTTTCAATAGCCATCACATCTCTAACATCTTCAACTATACAAATAATTTCTAAATTTCTAGAAGGGTTTGCGCAAATTTCACATATAGCAACATCTGAAATATTATGGCACTTTTTACATAATTTAATGTCATTAACCAAACTAGTTAAGGCAGTAGATAATTGATGCGTTTGTGAGGCGGGTTGTTTTAGCAAATGTAAAACCAACCTTAATGCCGTTCTCTTTCCAATTCCAGGTAATTGAGATACTTCATTCACAGCGTTTTCTAAAAGTTTCGAAGAAAAATTCATTCCGCAAATGTACAATTAGGAAACGATATTCTCAATAATTTTAGTTTCTTTGTTAATTCATAATCATAATATTTGTTGATGCAACCAATTTACATACTCTCTCTTATTACTATTTACTTTTGCGTGCTACTTTTAATAGCATATTTTACTGGGAAAAATGATAGTAATGACACTTTTTTTAAAGCCAATAAAAAATCGCCTTGGTATATTGTTGCCTTTGGTATGATAGGCGCTTCGCTTTCTGGTGTTACATTTATTTCGGTTCCGGGCTGGGTTCAAAGTTCTCAATTTAGTTATATGCAAATTGTGGTAGGTTATTTATTTGGTTATTTGGTAATTGCTTATGTTTTAATACCTATTTATTACAATTTAAAAGTAACTTCTATTTATGAGTTTTTAAAACATCGTTTTGGTACTAATTCACATAAAACAGGTGCTTTTTTCTTCTTTGTTTCTAGAGTATTAATTGCTTCATTTAGATTATTTTTAGTTACTTCAGTATTGCAATATTTTATTTTCGATGCGTGGAATGTTCCTTTTGAAATTACCGTTATTCTTTCTGTTTTATTAATTTGGGTATATACTTTTAAAGGTGGAATTAAAACAATAGTTTGGACAGATACTTTACAAACGCTGTTTATGCTTTTAGCTGTATTCGCAATTATTTATATAATTCTTAAGCAATTAAATTGGTCGGTTACTGATATTTTTGCTTCTGATGAATTCCATAAATACAGTAAAATAATATTTTCTGATGATTTTAATGACAAAAAACACTTTATCAAATCATTTTTAGGCGGTATGTTTATTGCCATTGCTATGACCGGATTAGACCAAGATATGATGCAAAAAAACTTAACGTGTAAAAACATAAAGGAAGCTCAATGGAATGTAATTTCATTAGGTTTTGTGCTTATTATTGTAAACTTTGTATTTTTAATTTTAGGAGCTTTACTGTTCATTTATGCAGAAAAATTTGGAATTTCAATCCCTAAAATTGATGGAAATATTAAAACGGATTTATTATTCCCAGAAATTGCATTGAATGGGAATTTAGGAATCGCTATTGGAATTATTTTTATTTTAGGCTTAATAGCAGCCGCATATTCAAGTGCCGACAGTGCTTTAACTTCCCTAACAACCTCCTATTGTGTTGATTTTTTAGACATTGAAAATAAAAAAAAATCACTTCAAAAAACAATTCGAATAAAAACACATATTGCAATTTCAATTTTATTGGTAGTTGTAATTATAATTTTTAAATATGTTTTAGAAGAAAATATAATTAGTAGCATATTACAGGTTGCATCCTATACTTACGGTCCACTTTTAGGATTGTTTGCATTTGGAATTTTCACTAAACACACAATTAAAGATGCATACGTTTGGTTTATTGCGCTACTCTCTGTTGTTTTAAGTTACTTTTTAAATGCCTATTCTATTCAAATTCTTAATGGATATGTTTTTGGCTATGAACTTTTAATAATTAATGGAGCACTAACCTACATTGGCTTATATTTAATTAGAAAACCAACCAAATAATTTTTATTTTTGTCCTATGAATAATGACTTGAGTAATTATAGAAAAATCTATAAAAAAAGTGAACTTTCAAAAAAGGAAGTTTCAGGCAACCCTATGGAATTATTCCAAAAATGGTTTTTTGAAGTAGAAGAAGCTGGTGGAGATGACGAAGCAAATGCAATGACAATTGCAACAATTGGTATTGATGGTTTTCCAAAAAACAGAATTATTTTATTAAAAAAATACACTTGGGAAGGCTTTATATTTTACACAAATTACAATAGTGAAAAAGGAAAAGCTATAGCAAAAAACCCAAATGTTTGTTTATCTTTTTTTTGGCATAATATAGAACGTCAAATTATAATTAAAGGTAAAGCTGAAAAAATTTCAGAAAACTTATCCGATGGTTATTTTGAATCAAGACCTGATGGAAGTAAATTAGGCGCTTGGGCATCAAATCAAAGTGAAGTAATTTCATCACGAAAATTTTTAGACGATCGCTTAGCGTCATTTGAAAAGAAATTTGAAAATAAAGAAATTCCAAGGCCAAAACATTGGGGCGGTTATATAGTAAAACCAACTTGCATAGAGTTTTGGCAAGGAAGACCAAATAGAATGCATGATAGAATTAAATTTACATTGCAAGAAAATTTTGATTGGAAAATTGACAGACTTGCACCATAATTTATATATTTGAACCTCAACCATACTAAATGAAAACACTTTATATTGTTAGACATGCAAAATCTTCTTGGGAATATGAAGGCATAAAAGATATTGACAGACCCTTAAAAAAAAGAGGAATTAACGATGCTTATCTAATTTCAAACGTATTAGAAAAAAAAATTGCAAGCCCCGATGTTTTTATTTCAAGCTGTGCTAACAGAGCATTACATACTGCAATGATTTTTAGCTATACATTTAATTACCCTTTATCCAACCTTAAACTAAGTAAGTCGCTGTACAGTTTTAGCGATGGTTATTTAATTAAAACCGTTAAAGCGTTGGATGATGGATTTGATTCAGCAATTATTTTTAGCCATGACCATGGTATTAGTGACTTTGTAAATAAATTTGGTGATAAACAGTTGAGTAATGTACCTACTTGTGGCGTAGTTGGAATTAAATTTGATTCAAATCATTGGAAGAATGTTAAGTCTGGAAAAACATTTTTAATGGAATTTCCTAAAAATTATAAATAATCATATTTTGAAAATAGAAAAACTTGCTGGAATTGATATTGGTTCAAATGCAATTCGCCTACTAATTTCTAATGTAATAACTGAAGATAAAAAAAATCCAATCTTTAAAAAATCATCTTTGGTTCGAGTTCCTATTAGATTGGGTGCTGACACATTTATTCAAGGAAAAATTTCTGAAGAAAACAAAACTAGAATGATTAAAGCTATGCAAGCTTTCAAATTATTAATGGAAGTTCATGGTATTAAAAAATATAAGGCTTGTGCAACATCCGCAATGAGAGAAGCTAGCAATGGAACTGAACTTGTTGATGAAATTTTTACTAAAACTTCAATAAAAATTGATGTTATTGATGGTAAAGAGGAAGCTTCAATTATTTTTTCAACAGATTTAACCAATATACTTAAAGCTGACACTTCTTATTTATATGTAGATGTTGGTGGTGGTAGCACAGAGTTTACAGTATTTTCTGACGGAAAAATAATCAACTCAAAATCGTTTAAAATTGGTACTGTTAGATTATTAAATTATACCAATAGTGAAACCAAAGAAATTTGGGATGAAATTGAAATTTGGATAAAAGCTAACACCAAAAAATTAAAAAAATTAGCACTAATTGGTTCTGGTGGAAATATTAATAAAATATTTAAACTCTCTGGTAAACAAATGGGGCTTCCACTTTCCTTAACATATATGAAAGATTACCTGGGATTTTTAAGTCAAATGACATATGAAGAACGTATTACAAAACTTTTTTTAAACCCTGACAGAGCCGATGTAATCATCCCTGCAACTAAAATTTATGTATCAGCTATGGAATGGAGTGGATCCAATAAAATATATGTTCCAAAAATTGGACTTGCTGATGGAATTATAAAAACCCTATATTTCAACAACTTATAATTTACTAAAATTTATGAGGCTGTCTGAAAAGTGAAATTTACGTCAACCTGAATCAAGCCTGCCTGCCGACAGGCAGGCTTGATTCAGGTTCTCATAGTGATTGATTATCAGCATGATGAGATTCTGAAATAAATTCAGAATGACGGTTTTCAAAACTTTTTAGACAGCCTCAAAAATTTAACTATTCATTATCTTCATCTTCCGCAACACCTTCAAAATCATCATCATAAGCATCATCAAAATTATCTTCTTCAACATCATACTCCTCCATTGTTTCTTCTAATTTTAAACTTATTTTTACTAAATAAATAATCTCTTCGGTTCTAACCTCAACAGCTCTTACAGTTTCTTCTTTGGCATTTTTGAAAGTGATAATATCTCTATAACTATAACCCGTTGGAAACTTTTCAACTAGTAAATCTAAAATATCACTTGTTAATTTACTATAATCTACAATTACTCTTTTCATTTGTTTAAGTTACATGTTTAATAAATACGCAAAAATTAACGGTACAACAATTGTTGCATCAGATTCAATAATATATTTTGGAGTGTTAATATCTAATTTTCCCCAGGTTATTTTTTCGTTTGGTACTGCTCCTGAATACGAACCATAACTTGTTGTTGAATCCGATATTTGACAAAAATAACTCCAAAATGGTGTTTCTGGTCGCTCCATATCTTGATACAGCATTGGCACTACGCAAATTGGAAAATCACCTGCAATACCACCTCCAATTTGAAAAAACCCAATACCATTTTTAGAATTATCAGTATACCAATCAGCTAAAAAAGTCATGTATTCAATACCCGATTTCATGGTACCTGCTTTTAATTCTCCTTTTAATACATATGAAGCGAAAATATTCCCCATAGTACTATCTTCCCAACCTGGAACAACCATTGGCAAATTTGCTTCTGCAGCAGCAATCATCCAACTATTTTTTGGGTCAATTTCATGATATTGATCCAACACTCCTGAAAGTACTAATTTATACATAAATTCATGTGGGAAATAGCGTTCTCCATTATCTTCAGCGTCTTTCCATATTTTGAATACATGTTTTTGTAAACGTCTAAACGCTTCCTCTTCTGGGATACAGGTATCTGTAACTCTATTTAACCCTTTTTCTAATAAATCCCATTCGTCTTGAGGTGTTAAATCTCTGTAATTTGGAACTCTTTTATAATGTGAATGCGCTACCAAATTCATAATATCTTCTTCTAAATTAGCACCTGTACAAGAAATAATTTGCACTTTATCTTGCCGAATTACTTCAGCAAAAATTTTACCAATTTCAGCCGTACTCATTGCGCCTGCCATTGAAACTAGCATTTTAGAACCTGATGCTAATTGATTTTCATATTCTTTAGCGGCATCTACAACTGTTGCTGAATTAAAATGTAAATAATATTTTTCAATAAACTTTGAAATTTCTCCTTTAGTAGTCATTATCTTCGTCTTCAAATTTAGAATTTTTATTTGTTGGTTTTTTAAAACCATCTATGTTATCATAATCGTCTTCATCAATATCTTGAAACTTATAACTCAACATTTTATAATATAGTTTCGCAGCCAGAAAGTCTGAAGATTTTTCATTTTCATTCGGGCATAATTCAACAATATCAAATCCAACTACATTTTTTTCTTTGAATATTTTGTTTAAAAAATCTAATGTTTCGTACCATAAAAGTCCTCCAGGTTCTGGTGTTCCAGTTGATGGCATAATTGATGGATCAAAAGCGTCTAAATCAATTGTTAAAAATACATTTTCAGTCATTAAATCAATTGCATTTTCCATCCAATAATCATCGGTAGCCATTTCATGAGCAAAGAATACTTTATCAGTATCCATAACCGTTTTTTCAGCTTTGTCCATACTTCTAATTCCAACTTGAATTAAATTGGTATTTTGACTTGCTTCATAAACTGCACAAGCGTGGTTGCATGAAGAACCTTCATACTCTTTTCTCAAATCGGCATGTGCATCAATTTGAACAACCGTTAAATTGTTAAAACATTCATTAAAAGCTCTAATTGAGCCAATAGATACAGAATGTTCTCCACCAAATAAAGTTACAAATTTATTTTTTTTGATGTATGATTTCGTAATTTCATGAACTGCATCAACCATTTTTTCAGGTGAAGAATTCTCAGTTACTGCATCGGCCAAATAAATTCCGTTTTTATAAACTTCAGAATTTGTTTCAATATCGTATAATTCCATATTTTCTGATGCCTGTAAAAAAGCTTCGGGTCCTTTATCGGCACCTTTTTGCCATGTACTTGTCCCATCATAAGGTACTGGAATTAAAACTATTTTAGAAGTTTCAATTTTACTATTTTGCTCAGGAATTCCTGCATAAGTTCTTTTATTCATAACCTAATATTTTTAAAAAATCGCTTGCTATTTGTTTCTCTTTAAAAACTTTATATTCTAATTTTCCTTCGTTATTTTTTGAAATAATTACATGTTTTGGCTGTGGTATTAAGCAATGCTGTAAGCCTCCGTATCCACCAAGTGATTCTTGATAAGCACCCGTATTAAAAAAACCAATATACAACGGTTTCTCCTCTTTATATGTTGGTAAATAAATGGCATTAATATGTTGATCTGAATTATAATAATCATCGCTATCACAGGTTAATCCACCTAATAAAACACGCTCATAATTATCATTCCATCTATTTAAAGGCAATAAAACAAACCGTTTATTAATTGCCCAACTATCTGGTAATGTTGTTATAAATGAAGAGTTAATCATATTCCAACGTTCTCTATCATTTTGTTTTTTTTGATACAATACTTTATAAATAGCACCTCCACTTTCTCCAACTGTAAAGCTCCCAAATTCAGTAAAAATATGAGGCGTTTGAACCTCTGCTTCATCACAAGCTAATTTAATTTGAGATATGATTTCATTAATCATATATTCATAATCATAATCAAATGCCAATGAATTTTTTACAGGAAAGCCTCCCCCAATATTTAAGCTATCTAATGATGGACAAATACGCTTTAGGTTTATATAAACCTTTAAACACTTGTTTAATTCATTCCAATAATAGGCATTATCTTTAATACCAGTATTAATAAAAAAGTGCAACATTTTTAAGTTTACTTTTTTATTTTCTTTTATATCTCGTCTATAAAAATCAACAATGTTTTTATAACCAATTCCTAAACGAGATGTATAAAATTCAAATTTTGGTTCTTCTTCCGAAGCAATTCTAATTCCAATATTTATTTTTTTTCTAATTCCATTGGTTAGTAAATCAATTTCTTCATAGTTATCAATTATTGGCACACAGTTTTTATGGCCACTATTAATTAAACCTTGAATTTTTTTAATGTACTCATCTCTTTTAAAGCCATTGCATAAAATAAAGGTTTTATCCGTTATTTTACCATCTTTTTTTAAACTCTCAACAATATCAATATCTATAGCTGAAGATGTTTCTATGTGTATATCATTACTTAATGCTTCATCTAACACATGCTTAAAATGAGAGCTTTTTGTACAATAACAATAATGGTATTTACCTTTATACTTATTCTTTTGCATTGCAGTTTTAAACCATGTTTTGGCTCTATTAATATTATTGCTAATTTGTGGTAAATAGGTAAATTTTAAAGGAGTTCCAAATTCCTTAACTAGTTGCATTGTATCTACATCATGAAAATGCAAGTTTTTCTTAGCATCAATTTTAAATTCTTCTTGAGGAAAATCAAATGTTTGATTTATTAAATCAATATATTTAGTGTTCATTTTTACTCTTAAATTGTATTTTTTTTAATAATATATTTCACAGTCAGACGACTGATATTCTCATAAAAAAACAAATATCTATACAATTAATACTAAATTATAGTTGTGAATATTTACAGTCGATAGAGATTGACTGTAAAATTTTAAAATGTAGCTAATAGAAGTTGTCTTTTGCCTTAATTTTTCGTTGCGTTTCCAAAACGCATAGTAACCTAAAAACTTCTTAATAAAAAAGTTACGATCGAAAAAATATAAATTTTTCAACGCTAATTAAAAATAACGCCACAAACATATATAAAAAATCAATACAATTTAAAAAAAATAAAAGTTATCGTGTAAAAACTAATTCATTTTCATTTGACAGATTCTCATCAAAACCATAACCCTCTATATTAAAACCTTTTAAACCTTCAATTGTTTCAATATTATTATCAATTATATAGCGCACCATTAACCCTCTGGCTTTTTTAGCGAAAAAACTTATCATTTTAAGCTTCCCCTCTTTATAATCTTTAAATACTGGTGTTATAATTGGTGCTGTTAACAACTTAGGTTTTAAAACCTTAAAATATTCGTTACTGGCTAAATTCACAAAGATTTCATCGTTTTCTAATTCAGAATTCAAAGCTTCAGTAACTTTTTTATCCCAAAATTGATACAAGTTTTCCTTTCTTCCAATTTTTAGTTTTGTTCCCATCTCTAAACGATATGGCTGCATTAAATCTAAAGGTTTTAGCAAACCGTATTGACCTGATAGAATTCTTAATTTATTTTGAAGTTGCTCCAATTTTTCTAACGGAAGTGTATATGCATCCAAACCTATATAAACATCTCCTTTAAAAGCGAAAATTGCTTGTCTTGCATTTTCTAAAGTAAATGGCAATTGCCAATCTTGATTGCGTTGCCAGTTTAATTCACCTAGTTTTGGTGAAACACTCATTAATTCAGATAATTTTTTTGGTGACTTCTTTTTTAAAACTGTATTCAATTTCTCTGCTTCACTCAAAAAAACTCCTTTGGTAAATTGTGAAGTTGGAACTACTGTTTCAAAGTCTAAAGATTTGGCTGGCGATATTACTATTTTCATCTTTTATTTTTTCAATATTGTCAAATACTACGTTATTTCAATAATTTCTCCATTGGTGTATTCAAAATTAAAATCACCTTTCATTTTAAAATTTGATTGTTGAATAAAATCACCTGTAGGAAACCATTTTTTTAAATTATTATTAACTAAAATAAACAAACCATTATCATCACCCAGCGCACAAAACCGTTCAAAATCTCCACTAAAAACTTCAATATTTTGAATTTTATTTAACTTGTAAAAAGTTTCTTGAATTTCATTTGTGACTAGTCCCATTTCACTAATATTTAAAATAGATTTAGATGAAAATTTTAAATTACTGTTACTATTTAAGTTTTTTCTTGCAATAAATTCTACAATATTTTTATCGGCATCATAAAAGTATATTGCTTTTGCATTCCAATTTGAAAAATCAATTATTTCATGTTCATCAAAAGGGATGATCTCTACTCTTTCCTTCAACCATTTTAAGGCTTCATTTTCTTTATTTGAGGGAATATTAAAAGCAAAATGAGAAGGTGCAACATCTCTTTTATATTGAAATACAAGTGTTGATTGACCAATTTTAAAACTACAACTTTCGGGAGTTGAATTTACGATTGGCAGTTCTAAAACTGTGGCATAAAAATCAATTTGCCGTTCTAAATTATTTGTAAATAATGTAAGCTCTTTTATCTTCATTATGAAGTGAATTTACTACTATTAATCCTAAAAACAACAAAATTCTATATGATAACTTTATAAAAAAATAAGAAAATTTTATACTAACTCATCAATATATTGCTGCATTTTATTGAATAACAATCCAACATGTAAACCGTCCATTAATGCGTGATGCACTTCTACTGAAAAAGGGATTTTTTTTACTTCATTTTCTTCAAACCATTTACCAAATACAATTTTTGGAATTCCTTTACTTCCTTCATCTCCATTTCTGGCGTGTTTAAATCCTGTGAAAGAAACCCAAGGTAAGGTTGAACAATGAATAATTCCCAATTCATCTACCTTTGCGTCAAATTTCAATCCTTTTTTATGGTTTTCTATTACCTTTTCACCTTCTTTTATAAACTCAAAAATAGTTGGTTTATACTCAAAATCACAAAACGAGAATGTACTGTCTTCATTTAATACCGTTGAACCAATACTCACTAAATCAAATAAAACAACGGTGTCATTTTTTTTGCGAAGCTTGAATTCAGGTATTTCATTAATGCATTTTATAGCAACGTAAATACAGGCCAATGAAAACGATAAATTATGTTGTTTACAATAGTTATAAAGTTTTGTAACATTTATGTTAGCTGTTACATTAAAAAAAGGATCTGCATAGTCTTTAAAAAACTCATACTGAGCTTTTCTATTCCAGTTTTCCACATCAAACACTTTCATTTTACCATTTTTGATTAACAGTATATGATCTCCACTTAGCTAAACAATCAACAATATCTTGAGGTATTTCAGAATTAAAACGCATAAACTCCTTTGTAATTGGATGCTCAAAACCTAATGTTTTTGCGTGTAGCGCTTGTCTTGGAAGTATCTTAAAACAATTATCAACAAACTGTTTATATTTAGTAAACGTTGTGCCTTTTAAAATACCATCACCTCCATAACGTTCATCATTAAAAAGTGTATGACCTATATGCTTAAAATGCGCTCTAATTTGATGAGTTCTACCTGTTTCAAGTTTACATTGAACTAAAGTAACATAACTGAAACGTTCAATAACTTTGTAGTGTGTAATAGCCGGTTTTCCAAATTCTCCATCAGGAAAAACACTCATTTGAAGTCTATTTTTTAAACTTCGCCCTATATGTCCTTCTATGCTACCTTCATCTTCATTAACATTTCCCCAAACCAATGCGTAATACAATCGCTCTGTAGATCTGTCAAAAAATTGTTTAGATAAATGAGCCATTGCAAATTCGGTTTTTGCAACCACTAACAATCCACTGGTATCTTTATCAATTCTGTGGACTAAACCTGGGCGTTCATTAGAATTAGTAGGTAAATTTTCAATATGATGTATTAATGCGTTTACCAATGTTCCGCTATAATTTCCATGACCTGGATGCACAACCATTCCTGCTGGTTTATTAACAACCATAACTTGATCATCTTCAAAAATAATATCTAATGGAATATCTTCCGCAACCAATAAATTTTCGTGTGGTGGATGAGATAATACTACTCGAACTACATCTTTTGGTTTTACTTTATAATTTGATTTTACAGGTATTTCATTTACTAAAATATTCCCTGCTTTGGCAGCTTGCTGCACTTTATTACGAGTTGTATTTTCAATAAAATTCATTAAAAATTTATCAACTCTTAATGGTTCTTGACCATCATGAGCAACATATTTAAAATGCTCGTAAAACTCTTCTTTTTCTATCTCTATTTCTTCAACACTCATTAATTTTATTCTGCTATTTGTTGTTTATATTGACCACTTCCATTTCCATCACCTAATTTTAAGGTAATTGAAGAGTTTTTAGGAATTTTATCTCCATCTTTTAAATCTTTTCCATTAAATTTTAATCCTCTCACTACATCTTTAGCAATATCTGAAACATAAATAGCTTTGGAATTAATTCTAAATCCAATTGCAGTTAGCTGAGAATTTGCTTGCCTCTTTGTTTTACCGTATAAATCTGGCACAACAATATCTGCATAACCTGATGGGTTTAAGGTTAAATAAATTTTTCGCCCTTCTTTTACAAAATCCCCAGCTTCAGGATCTTGATCTATAACCGATTTTGGGAGATAGTTTGGATTGTAACTTACTGAATCAATAACCACTAAATTCAAATCTAAATTATTTAATGTCCTTTCAACCTTATCTAAACTCATTTTTTCTAAGTTAGGAACTTCAATTTTCTGATTGTGATTTGTTGAAATATTTAACCATTTCATAAGCACAATAACAAACACGATTATACCAACAACTGCATATAACAATTGTTTTAAAAATGTTTTAGAAGTTACAAATTTGATCAGACTCATATTCTGTTTTTTTAATTTTCAGCAAAGATACTTTATAAATACCAACTTACAAAAATGCAAATATATTGTTCTCTCTTAAAATTCTTAATTTGAAATTTCACAAAACAAACCTTCAAATAATATATTGTAAGTGTTCATTTTATTTTACGACTTAAACTACAATTAATTAAATATTTAAAAATCAAATTAATATGAAAATCAATTGTAATTATTTTTTCGCTTACTTTCTATTTATAGGAATACTAACAACTTTAACTGGTTGTTTAGATGACAACTCGAATTTAACTCCTCAATTTCAATCAAAATCACTAACAAGTACTGCCAATTATGCTGAAATGACCTTTTTTAAAGGAAGTAAAAGCGCTACAACTGGTGCTATTTATGAAGTGCTACCAGGACCAGCAGTTATAAATCCTGCAATGAGTCCAACTCCTTTTTCGGATAATATTCAAAGTACTGAAGGTGCATATGAAATAGAAATAGATGATGTTGTTGATGTGGATGCTACAACATCTACCGATGCTGTAAAATCTGTTAATATAACATTTACAGCAAATGATGGGAAAAAGTTTAAAATTGATCAAATTAATATCATTCACAAACCTGAAGGCACTGGTGATCACTCCTTTTTTGGAGGTGTGGGTTTAAATAAAATGATGCACGGAGATACAGGTATTGGTACTGCTTTAATGCCAAAAATGCTTGCTTACATAACATTATGGGGTCTTGTTGACCTTAAAGATGCTGAAACAGGAAATATAGTTGCTTCTAATAGAATTATTCATATTATGACTGCCTCAAAGGTTAGAAACTCTAATTTAGAAATGATTCCCGAAGTAACAATGGACAAATCTGATCACGATACTTGGATGGCTGAAACTCATGTGATTCTTATTCCTCAGGATATGGCAGGTAATCCTTCTCCAGTTCCTGGAACTGACCACGGTTTTATTCATATGATGTGGGAAAATGTAGCACTTACAAACGAAACAAGAGATTGGAAAAAAGTATATGAAATATTGCCAGGATCTGCTGCTATAAATGAAGCAATGAGTCCTACTCCTTTTTCAAATAAAGTTGCATTTGGTGCTGGTTCATACGCTTTTAATGTAATAGATAACTCGGAAGAAGATTCAGAAATCTCTGAAGATTTAGCTGAAAACGTTGAAATTAAATATGAAAGACCAAACGGTGAAATGTTTATGATTAATGACATTCAAATAATTCATAAAGTTAATGGTAGTGGAAACCACACGTATTTTGGTGGTGTGGGACTTGATAAAGTGATGCATGGAGATACTGGTATTGGAACCAATTTAATGCCTAAATTAACTTCTTATATCACTTTATGGGGTATTACAGATTTAAAAGATGGCAATGGAAATATAATTGCTCCAAATAGGTTGATTCACATAATGGTTTCTTCAAGATCTAGAAATGATGATTTGAAACTTATAACATCTACAGATGTTGATTTGACTGATCAATCTCCTGATAATATTGAAACCCATATTATTTTACCTCCGCTAGATTTAGAAGGAAATATGTCGCCAGTACCTGGAACTGGACATGGTTTTTTACACCTTATGTTTGAAAATGTTAACCTAACTTCAAATTAATCTACCCTTTTTTACTACTAAAAAATTGAATCCCCGAAAGTGCATTTAGTCTTTCGGGGATTTTTTTTGTGCTTTAATAATCACCAACACCAACATTTTTCAAAACCTAAATAGATTTTATGTAAGTTTGTATTTATCGTAAAAGTTGAAATAATAAAATGAAAAAAAATATTGCCATAATTATGGGTGGCTATTCTTCGGAAGTTGAAATTTCATTGAAGAGCGGTGAAGTTGTTTTTCAACATATTTCAAAAGAAAAATACAATCCATACAAAGTTCACATACTTAAAAATAAATGGGTACTTGTTGATAACAACAAGGTTGAATATACAATAAACAGACACGATTTTTCGGCTGAAATAAATGAAACTAAAATAACTTTTGATTGTGTTTTTAATGCAATACACGGAAATCCAGGTGAAAATGGAATCATTTTAGCTTATTTTGATTTAATTGGATTAAAACATACTTCTGCTCCATTTTACCAAATGGCGTTAACTTTTAATAAACGAGATTGTTTAAGTGTTGTTAAACAATATGGCATTAAAACTGCAACTTCTTTT